>Ga0302324_100012736_pt1 | contig 17137 bp, 14 predicted proteins | sample Palsa_T0_1_FD_201949 | JGI IMG/M metagenome (GOLD analysis project Ga0302324, IMG submission 201949) | Peat permafrost microbial communities from Stordalen Mire near Abisko, Sweden - Palsa_T0_1 | ecosystem: Environmental > Terrestrial > Soil > Palsa > Peat permafrost | place: Sweden: Abisko...
AAGCGCTATTCGGCGCCGCTCGCGAAGTTCAAGGACGAGGTCGAGCGCCGGCAGAACAAGCTCAAGGATCTCGAGGGGCTGTTTCACGTCCTGATCAACGAGATCAAGGAGATCAACCGCGAGGTGTCGATCGGCGAGGCCAAGGCACGCCGTGCCAAGAAGGAAATGGTCGAGGCGAATCTCCGCCTCGTGATCTCGATCGCCAAGAAGTACACGAACCGAGGGTTGCAATTCCTCGATCTCATCCAGGAAGGCAACATCGGCTTGATGAAAGCCGTGGACAAATTCGAGTACCGTCGCGGCTACAAATTCTCCACCTACGCGACCTGGTGGATCCGCCAGGCCATCACGCGCTCGATCGCCGACCAGGCCCGCACCATCCGTATTCCGGTGCACATGATCGAGACGATCAACAAGCTGAACCGGATCTCGCGGCAGATGCTGCAGGAAATGGGGCGCGAACCGACTCCGGAGGAGCTCGCGGTGCGCATGGAGATGCCCGAGGACAAAGTGCGCAAGGTCTTGAAGATCGCCAAGGAGCCGATCTCCATGGAGACGCCGATCGGCGACGACGAGGACTCGCACCTCGGGGACTTCATCGAGGACACCTCCGTGTCCTCGCCGATCGACTCGGCGACCACCGAGTCGCTGCGCGAGACCACGCACTCGGTGCTGGCGCAGCTCACTCCGCGGGAAGCGAAGGTTCTGCGCATGCGCTTCGGCATCGACATGAACACCGATCACACCCTCGAGGAGGTCGGCAAGCAGTTCGATGTCACGCGCGAGCGGATCCGCCAGATAGAAGCGAAGGCGTTGCGCAAGCTTCGCCATCCCAGCCGCAGCGAGCAGCTGCGCAGCTTCCTGATGGACGACTAGCGGACGCGGCGGCGGCCGTCAGCTCTGGACGATCTCCACCGACAGGTGGCGCTCGCTCGAGAGCGAGTTCGCGACCAGGCAGGAGGATTCCGCCTTTTCGAGCAGCCGCTTCGCGCGCTCGAGATCCGTCCCCGTCGGCACGTGCAGCTTCGCGTGCGTCTCGAAGCGCGTGAAGCGCATGATCCCTTGGGCCTTGTCGAGCGTACCGCGGGTGCTCGCCTGCAGCTCGAGCCAGCGGAATTTGGACGCCGTCGCGATGGCCCGAAAGCCCAGAACGAAGCAGTCCGCGACCGCCGCGGTGAGCAGCTGCTCCGGCGACCATTGATTGCCCGGTCCGTCGAACTCCTTCGGTGGCGCCGATTCGATCACGCGCACGCCCGGCGCGGACAGAGGCACGTCGCCGTCCGGCCGTACCGCCGCTCCGACCGTGTATTGATGGGGGAATGGGTGCATGGTGTCTCCCCGAGCTCGCACCGGCGAAACTCGGACTAGTAGATGAACGGGATCAGACGCCGAGTGCGGCGCATGTAGTCTCGGTACCGCTCGCCGAACGTCTCGAGAAGCGCATCCTCCTCGATCCGCATGCGCCACAAGAATACCACCGACGTGGACACCATCAGCAGCGCGAGCGACGCCCAGTTGTCGAGGCATAGGCCCAGTCCGAGAAATGCCAGCAGCGCACCGGTGTAAGCAGGGTGGCGCAGCAGCCGGTAGGGACCCGCCTCGACCAGGCGGTGGTCCGAGGCGATCGCGACGTTCACGGTGAAGAACCGCCCCAGCACGAGGATGGCGTACCAGCGCACGATGATGCCGGCCGCGAACAGCGCCGCGCCGGCGGCCCGGCAAATGCCGGCGGGTCCGAGAGCGAGCTGCGGCAGCGCGTGCGCGAGCGCGAATGCCGCGAACACGCTCGCCAGAATCACGACCCAGATCAGAGCCAGCGAGCCGCGATCGGCGTCGGCGGCCGCCTTTCCGGAGCGCTTCAGCCACAGAAGGCCCGCCTCGGATAGCGCGTATAGAAAGCCCAGAATCGGGGCGATCTGTGCGGTCACGGCGGACTCTGCGGCGCGCCTGGTCCGAACAGCTTGAGCTCCGGCGCGTCGCCGGACAATCGAATCATGCGCTCGAACTTGAGACCGATTCTTTCGAGGACCGCGACGGACGCCTGGTTATCGGGCTTCGCGATGGCGACGATGCGCCCGAGGTTCAGGGTGCGCCTGCCGTAATCGAGCACGGCCGCGGCCGCTTCAGCCGCATATCCCCGCGAGCAGTAGCGCGATAGCAATGCGAAGCCCACATCGACGTCCGCGAGTGCCTCGCGCTTGACGAGACCGCACATGCCGATCGGCGTCCCGTCCGCGCGCAGGCTCGCGAGATACAGCCCGAAGCCAAAGCGGCGATAGCTGTCCAGCGGGCCTTTTTGCAAGTACTCGCGCGCATCGGCGCGCGTCCTGACACCCTTGTCGCCGATGAAGCGCAGGAACGCCGATTCGTTGAGCAGCTCGAGAATGAATTCCGCATCGTCGAGATCGAACTCGCGCAGCACCAGCCGCTCGGATTGGAGCACGCTCATGGCGGTGTTCCGACGAGGCCGAAAGCCGCGGCGAACAGCGCATAGGAGTGCCTGCGTGCCTCGGGATCGAAAGTCCAGGTGTTGATGACGACCTCCTCGAGCTGCAGGCGCTCTGCCAGCGCGCGCAAACGCTCCGCCACCTGCGGGGCCGTTCCCACCAGCGCCTCGGCGCGCAAGCGCTCGATCGTCGCCTGCTCGGCCGGCGTGTACGCGTAAGCGGCTGCATCTTCGGGCGAGATCAGCGGAGCTCGCTCGCCTTTCTCGAATCCGACACGCCAGTGCTCGCGGGCCGTTGCCAGCCGCGCCGCCTCGCCGGCCGTGTCGGCCGCGAGCGCCCACACGCAAATCGTCGCCTGCGGCCGCACGAGCACCGAGCTCGGGCGGAAGAGACTGCGGTACAGCGAGAGCGCCTCGTCGACGCCGGCGCCGTCGTTGAAGAAATAGGCAAACGCATAGGGCAGCCCAAGATAGGCCGCGAGCTGCGCGCCGTAGGCGGAGCTGCCGAGGATCCAAAGCTGCGGACGCGTCTCGCCCCTGGGATGCGCCGTGATAGCGCGGTAAGGATGCGACTCCGGCAGCGGCAGGCTCGACACCCAGAGCTGCAGCTCCTGCACCTGGCGCGGAAAATCATCGACGTTGGAATGAGGATTGAGCGCCCGCGCGGTCAGTCCGTCCGAGCCCGGCGCGCGGCCCACGCCGAGATCGATGCGGCCGGGGGCGATGGCCTCGAGCACGCGGAACTGCTCGGCCACCTTGAGCGCCGAGTAGTGCGGCAGCATGACACCGGCGCTGCCGACGCGGATGCGGCGCGTCGTCGCGGCGATGGCCGCGGCCAGGACCTCGGGCGCCGTGCCCGCGACGCTCACGAGATTGTGATGCTCCGAGAGCCAGTACCGCTCGTAGCCCAGCCGATCGCAATCCTGCGCCAGTTGCAAAGAATCGCGGATCGCGGATGCCTCGCTGCAGCCTGCCGACGTCGGCGATTGATCTAGCACCGACCACTTCATCCTCTAATGATACCGCGCGCCGCGTGCGGGCCGCTCGGGGGCGCGCGGATGATTGGCCGCGCTTGACCGCATAGCGCGTGATATCGTGTACTTCCGTCGCGGCGATGAGCGGACGGCAACAAAGAGCTTTCGACTATCGTGGGATTTCGGATCAAGGCTTTCGGGTTCTTGGCTGGGCTCATCCTCGTCATCGCCTGCCCAGCGGCGCACGCCGGGGGAGTAAGCGCATACCTGCCCTTGAACCTCGAGCCCGAGGTGGAGCGGCAGATCGAGCGCGTGCTGATTCTCGCCGACGAGCCGATCCTCAAGCGGCCGATTCCCGTCGAGCTCGTCAGGGTCGCGTTGCCCCAGGCGTGCCTCGTCGACAAGCCTTTGTGCGACAAAGTGCAGCGCTACCTGGAGCGCTACACGCGGGACTACGCGCTCAACGAAGCGAGCGCCACCGCCTCCGCCACCCACGGCGCGACTGTCATCGTGCCGAACGAGTACGGACTCCCGAGCGACAGTCACTGGGACCTCTCCGCGCAGGCCTTCGTGCAGCCCAGCGACTATCTGCTCGCATCGGGCGGCGTAGTCGCGTATCAGGGGCGCGCGAATCCCACCGGAACCGAGCTGACCTTCGGATTCAACTGGGCGCAGATCGATGCAGGCTACCGTCCGCACTGGCTCTCGCCGATGACGGACTCGAGCACGCTCATCAGCACCGAGGCACCAACCCTGCCCGCGGTCACCCTGTCCAACTGGGAGCCTTTGACGCGGCTTGGATTTCAGTACGAATTTTTTCTCGCCAAGATGGATCAGACCGGCAGGGGCAGTGCGCCGGGCGACAACATCCTCTACAACGGCGTCTATAGCCGCGGAAATCCGCGGATCTTCGCGACGCAGTTCTCGATCGAGCCGTTTCCGGGCTGGTCGCTCGGCATCAACCGGCTGCTGCAATACGGCGGAGGCAGCGGCTTGCCGGACTCCGCCTCGTTTCTGGTCCGTGACTTCTTCAAGCCGAGCGGCCTTTCGCAAACCCAGGGCAACCAGCAGGCCTCTTACGTGAGCCGCTTCATTTTTCCGGGCAGGACGCCGTTCGCGATCTATGCGCAATATGCGGGGGAGGACAACTCCGACGGCGGCAGCTACCTCCTCGGCAACGCGGCGCTGTCGGTCGGTATCGATTTCCCCCGCATCTGGCACCACTTCGATCTCACCTACGAGATATCGGAGTGGCAGAACATCTGGTACGTGCACAACATCTTTCTCGACGGCACGACGAACAGCGGCATCGTCGAGGGCAACTGGGGCGCGCAGGAGCGGGTTTTCAACGACGGCGTGGGCGCGCGCATGCAGATGCTGCGCGTCGGCTGGGAGCCGCCTTTCGGGGGCTACCTGCAGGAACGGGTGCGCACCGTGGCGAACGAGAATTACTACGGCGGGGACATCCGCGAGTATTCTCCCGGCGAGCCGGCACCGTATGTATATCACCATTACTACGATTTTACGCTGACGTATTCGCATCCTTGGAAGGACACCACGGTGGGCGGCGAGGTGGTGTACGGACGCGACATCTTCGGCGAATCCTTCTGGCGCTTGTCGGGCTTTCTGCGCTACGGCGGCGATGCGAAGACGCGCGACGACGGCGAGGTCGAGGACGACTCCTACAAGGGCGGCGCGAATCCGCAGGGATCCGAGGTGTTCGCCGACATCGGCGTCAACGTGAATCGCGTGCGGGTGAGTCTCGATCCCGAAATCCCGCAATACAACACGCAGGTCGGCGAGGGTCCGCACTTCGCACTCGGCGCCCGGAGAGCCGTCTCCGCGAACAATGATCTCGGCGCGCGGGTGGAGGTCGACGAGATCCAGGCGCATCTCTTGATCGGCTTCCGCGCGATCGACTGGCGGTATCGTTTCGGCGATGCCTTCGCACTCGGCGCCTTCGCAGGCGTCAACCGGTATCAGCTCGCGACGCCGGCCTACTCCGAGTACGCGGGGCTGGGTGTCGAGTGGCGCAATTTCTTGCCCTGGCTGCCGAAATGGGATCTGGGAGTCGAATTCCGGCACGCTCAGAACATCGCCCGCGATCACGTACTGCCCACCGACCCTCAAGGCACCCGGCCGGACAGCTTCTACAAGATCGACAGTGCGGTTTTTTTCCTCTCCCGCCACTTCTAGCGACCGGTGCAGCAAGTCCCCGGGCGGGGGGACCTCCGCCCTGTGAGACTCGACGGATTGAATTTGTCGACGTTATCCGACAGGCAGGAATCACTCCCTATGCCATGGTGCAACAATGGAGCATCGGTGGGGCGAGAGATTCGCGGTCGACCTGGCGGTACGCGTCGCCGGGAGAGCTTACAACGTCCGCAGGGGACGGCTCGTCGACCTGAGCGTGAGCGGCGCTTATATCAATATGTCCCCGGATCTGCGCCTCTTGTCGCGGGTGCGGATCGCCATTGCCCTGCCTCAGCGCCTCGCCCATCCGACGCCCATGATCGCCGCGTTTGTCGCTCGCAAGGCCAAGGCCGGTGTGGGTGTGGAATGGTGCGAGCACGCGCCGAAACCCGTGCTGGAACTCTTGCGATATATCGCGACGCACCGTCCGGAGCGTCACCGCGTGGCGGAGCCCGCGCCATATCCCCGCCTCCGTCGCCTCCGATGAGCCGAAGACCTTCGCTGCAGCCCAGACCCCGCACCCTGATCCCGCTCCTCATCCAGTCCCACCCCCTAGTCCCACCTCCCCTAGTCCCGCGCCCTCTGTAATTTGCCTGGCGCTATGCCGGTCTAATGCACGCCGCCACTCACTTCCGGAACCGGCGGCATGGAGGATTTCATCCAATGAGATTGCAGGCGCCACACCGATTACGGCGGCCGCGCAGACCCGCATGATCCTGGCGCTCATCGTGTTCTTTGCGGGCGTGCTCACCATTTTGAGCCCGTGCATCCTGCCGGTGCTGCCGTTCGTGTTTACGCGCGCGGATCGAAAGTTTTCGACCAACGGGCTGCCCATGCTGATCGGCATGGCCATCACCTTCGCGGGCGTCGCCACCCTCGCAGCCGTCGGCGGTGCCTGGGTCGTTCGATTCAATCAATTCGGACGCGGTCTCGCGCTCGTGCTGCTCGCCGGCTTCGCGGCGACGTTGCTGTCGCGGCACCTCGCCGAGGCGCTGGCGCGGCCGTTCGTCGCTCTCGGCAACCGGCTGATGCAGAGCGAGGGCGAGCCGTCGCGCCAGGATGGCATCTTCACGTCGCTGTTGCTCGGCGTGGCCACGGGTCTGTTGTGGGCGCCCTGCGCGGGGCCCATTCTCGGATTGCTGCTGACGGGCGCGGCCCTCTCCGGTCCCACGCCGCGCACGACGCTGCTGCTGTTCGCCTACGCGGCGGGCGCGGCCGCCTCACTGGCCGTGGCGATGTTCGCCGGCGCCCGCCTGGTCGCCGCGTTGAAGCGCTCGCTGGGCGCCGGTGAGTGGGTCCGGCGTGCGCTCGGCGTGGCGGTGCTCGTCGCGGTCGCGGGCATCGCGCTCGGCTGGGACGGGAGCGTGCTCACGCGCCTGTCACAAGGCAGCACCGACCGCTTCGAGCAATCGCTGCTCGCGTACGCGGGGCGAGGCGGCGCGGCCGCGGCATCCGCCGCACCTGCGGCGCAGGCAGCCTTCGACCGCGAAGGTCCCATGCCCTCGCTTGCGGGCGCGACCGGCTGGCTCAACTCCCCGGCGCTCACGCGCGAATCGCTCCGCGGCAAGGTGGTGCTGGTGGATTTCTGGACCTACTCGTGCATCAACTGTCTGCGCGCATTGCCCTACGTGAAGCGCTGGTACGAAACGTACAAGGATCACGGTCTCGTGGTCTTGGGCGTACACGCTCCCGAGTTTGCCTTCGAGCGTGACCCGGACAATGTGCGCCGCGCGGTCGGTGAGCTCGGAATCACGTATCCGGTGGCCATCGACGACGACTATGCAATCTGGCGTGGGTTCTCCAACCAGTATTGGCCCGCGCACTATTTCATCGATGCCTCGGGCGACATCCGCGCGCATCACTTCGGCGAAGGCGATTACGAGGGCTCGGAGCGCATCATCCGCGAGCTCCTCACGCAGGCGGGATACAAGGACTTGCCGCCCTTAGGGATGGCCCCGGACGCCGCGGGCATCGAGGCGGCGCCCGACATGGAACACGTCTCGTCCGCGGAGACTTATATCGGCTACCGCCGCGCGGACGGATTTCGCTCGCCGGGGGGCTTTGCGGACGACCGGTCGAAAAGCTACGCCCTGCCGACCTCGCTCGGGTTGAACGAATGGGGCTTGCTCGGCCGCTGGACGGATGATCCGGAAAAAGCCGTGCTCGATGCAGCCCCCGGCCAGATCGAGTTTCGATTCCTCGCCCGCGATCTGCACCTCGTGCTGGGTCCCGCCGGCGACAAGCCGGTGCGCTTTCGGGTGCGGCTGGATGGCCTCGCCCCCGGCGCGAATCACGGCGCCGACACGGACGCCGCAGGCAACGGCGTCATCCGGGAGCAACGTCTGTATCAGCTCATTCGTCAGACGAGCCCCGTCGCGCCGCACACCTTCTCCATCGAGTTCCAGGACGGCGGCGTGCAAGCCTATTCATTCACATTCGGTTGAGGACATCTTGAACAGCAACAGACGAGCATTTCTCATCGGTGGCGGGGCGACCTTGACGGCCGCGTGGCTCGCCCGCCGCTCGAAGTCCGCGGACACGAGCGCGGCGGCGCCCGGCGCGGCGGCACCCGGCCCCGCCCCAGGCGTCGCGAAGGAAATCACGATCGAGGAGTTCTCGCCGGACGGCAAGAGCACGGGCCTCAAGCAAGTCGCGAAGGTCGTGAAGAGCGAGGCGGAATGGCGCGCGCAGCTCTCGCCGCTCGCCTTTCAAGTCGCGCGCCAGGCGGGTACCGAATATCCCTTCAGCGGCGAATACGACAAGAACCACGCGCTCGGCCTGTATCGCTGCGTGTGCTGCGATACCGCGCTCTACGATTCCAGAACCAAGTTCGATTCCGGCACCGGCTGGCCGAGCTTCTACCGTGTCATCTCCCGCTACAACGTGGCGCAAGGCAAGGACTGGACCCTCGGCATGCTGCGGGACGCGGTGTCATGCACGCGTTGCGATGCGCATCTGGGGCATGTATTCGACGACGGACCGAAGCCCACGGGACTGCGCTACTGCATGAACTCGGTGTCCCTGCGCTTCGTACCATACTCGGCTTGAACTCGCGGCTCACCGACCTCGCTTCTCACCTGGAGAAAATTCCCATGACCCTTTCGACGCGCAGATGGCCGGCGATGCTCAAAGCGCCTGCGATGCTCAAATTTCCGGCCCTCATGGCCGCCGTGCTGCTGGTCGCCTTCTCGCTCGCGGTCCGTACGCCGCTCTACGGGGCGGAAGCGCCCGTGTCCATTCCGCCCCCGGCGGTCGACAACCCGAAAGAGCCCGGTGCGACGCAGACGGCGGTGCTCGCGGCCGGTTGCTTCTGGGGCGTGCAGGGCGTGTTCGAGCACGTGCGTGGCGTGCGCAAGGTGGTTTCGGGCTACGCGGGCGGCGAGCGCGGCACTGCGCAGTACGAGACGGTGAGCACCGGCTCGACCGGTCACGCGGAATCGGTGAGGATCACCTTCGATCCCGGAGAGATCTCTTACGGGCAGCTCCTCCAGATCGCATTTTCCGTGGTGCACGATCCGACGCAGCTCAACCGGCAAGGTCCCGATGCCGGCAGTCAGTACCGCTCCGCGATTTTCGTCGCCGATGCGGATCAGCGGCGCATCGCCGAAAGCTACATCGCGCAGCTGAACCAGGCACACGCCTTCCCGCGGCCCATCGCGACGCGGATCGAGCCGCTCAAGGGTTTCTATCCGGCGGAAAGCTACCACCAGGACTACCTGGTGCACCATCCGAACGCGCTCTACATCGAGTACAACGATTTGCCGAAGGTCGAGAATCTCGAGCGCATGTTCCCCGCGCTCTACAATAAGGAGCCCGTGCTCACGACCTCGAACTAGCGAGACGCCCGAAGTCGGAGGCTTCGAGGAGCTGCGCAATGAGCGCCTCGAGGCCTAAGGCATCGTCCGGGTCGAATCGATCGGGACGCGGGCTGTCGACATCGAGCACACCGAGAAGAGCACCGGATCGCACGAGCGGCACCACGATTTCCGAGCGCGAGTCGGCGTCGCAGGCGATGTGGCCGGGGAACGCATGGACATCCGGCACGACCACCGTCTCGCGGCGCGCCGCGGCCGTGCCGCACACACCGCTTCCCAAGGGGATGCGCACGCACGCCACCTTACCCTGGAACGGCCCGAGCACGAGCTCCTCGTCTCTCAGGAAATAAAATCCCGCCCAGTTGAGCCCCGGCAGCGCGTGGTAGATGAGCGCCGCGGTATTGGCGCAATTCGCGAGCCCGTCGCGCTCGCCCTCGAGCACGCCGGCCAGCTGTTGCCGGAGCTCGGCAAAAATGCCAGGCTTGTCGAGGCCGGAAGTCGTCCGCGCAACATGCATGTCGTGATCCTGATTCTATGGACCCAGTCGCTGAGTCGTTGATCGAAGCGCAAGAGAAGGCTCGAGCGCTATTTGACGAGGTCGTGGCGGGAGGGCTCATCGCGCCCGGGAAGCTCGAGAGCGAGCTCTCCACCGACATCCACCATCTCGCGCGCGACCGTTTCGGTCTGCGCCGCCACTGGCATAAGCGCATCGCGCGTGCCGGCGAGAATACCATGTTGACGTACCACGATGACCCCGAAGACCGGCGCATCGCGGAAGACGACGTGGTGTATCTCGACTTCGGCCCGGTGTTCGACGCCTGGGAGGCCGACTTCGGGCGCACGTACGTGGTGGGCTCCGATCCCGTGAAGCATCGCCTGATCGAGGACATCGAGGCGGCCTTCGGGCGCGGCAAGGAGTTCTACCGGCGCACTCCCTCGCTCACCACGGGCGAGCTCTATGACTACGTCGCGAGCCTGGCCGTCGAGGGGGGTTGGGAGTTCGGCGCGGCGACGGCCGGCCATTTGATCGGCCACTTCCCCCATGAGCGCGACCCTCATGACCTGCCCCGCCTTTCCATTCGCCACGGTAATGCCACTTTGTTGCGAGAGCCGGACGCCGCGGGGCGCCCGCGTCATTGGATTCTCGAAATCCATTTCATCGACCGGCAGCGTCGAATCGGCGGCTTCTTCGAGGAACTGTTGACCGTCGACGGACCGGCGCAAGATTGAAGTGACCCTGCTGGCCCGTCTCGTCGCCACGTCGCAGCGCGTTGCAGCCACCTCTGCGCGACTTTCAAAAGTGCGCGAGCTTGCAAGCTTCTTGAAGACGCTGCCGCTCGCTGAGGCGGACACGGCCGTGCACTATCTGTCGGGAGAGACACCACAGGGCCGCCTCGGTGTCGGCTACGCAGCGCTCGAGCCGGCCGCGCTCGAACCGGCTGCGGCTGACCCTTCGCTGTCCATCAGCGATGTCGATGCGCTGTTCGCGCGACTGCCGGGAATAAAAGGCGCGGGCGCCGCCGCCCGCCGGACGGAGCTCCTGCGCGGCCTGTGGTCGCGCGCGACACCAGCCGAACGGGAATTCCTCGCGCGGCTCTTGCTCGGGGAGCTGCGCCAGGGCGCCCTGGGCGGCGTCATGCTCGATGCGATCGCGGCCGCGGCCGAGCTGCCCGCGAGCGCCGTGCGCCGCGCAGCGATGTATGCGAAGAGCCTCGGCGCGGTGGCGCACGCGGCCCTCCGCGACGGACGCGATGCGCTCGATGCGTTCCAGCTCGAGCTGTTCTCTCCCATCTCGCCCATGCTCGCGCAGACCGCCGCCGACGTGAGCGAGGCGCTCCTCGAGCTCGAGGGCGAGGCCGCGTTCGAGTGGAAAATGGACGGGGCGCGTATCCAGGTCCACAAGGCGGCAGACGATGTGCGCATTTACACGCGCGGATTGAACGAGGTCGGCGCGGCCATTCCGGAAATCGTGGAGGCCGTGCGCCGGCTCGCGGTGCACACGATGGTGCTCGACGGCGAAGCGATCGCCTTCGATGCATCGGGCCGCCCGCACCCCTTTCAGATCACGATGCGCCGGTTCGGCCGCAAGCTGAACGTGGCGGCGCTGCGCGAGCAGCTGCCGATCGGCGCCTTTTTTTTCGATTGTCTGCGGCAGGGTCGGGAAAGCCTTGCGGATCGCCCGACCGGCGAGCGCGTCGAGGCGCTCGCACGCGTCGTGCCGGCCGATATGCGAATGCCGCGGCTGGTGACCTCGTCCGAGGCGGAAGCCTCGGCTTTCTATGATGCCGCGCTCGCGGCCGGGCACGAGGGGCTCATGGCGAAATCGCTCCAGGCGCCCTACGAGGCCGGCAATCGCGGCGCGAGCTGGCTCAAGATCAAGCGAGCTCATACGCTCGACCTCGTGGTGCTGGCGGCGGAGTGGGGACACGGCCGGCGCACGGGGAAGCTGTCGAACCTGCACCTGGGTGCGCTCGATCCGCAGACGGGGCACTACGTGATGCTGGGCAAAACGTTCAAGGGACTCACCGATGCCACGCTCGACTGGCAGACACGCGAGCTTAAGGCGCGGGAGATCCGGCGCGACTCGGGGACGGTATTCGTGACGCCCGACCTCGTCGTCGAGATCGCTTTCAGCGACCTGCAGGCGAGCCCGCGCTACCCCGGGGGACTGGCACTGCGCCTCGCGCGCGTCAAGCGCTACCGGGACGATAAGCAGGCGCGCGACGCCGACACCATGGAATCGGTGCGCCGCATTTACGCCGCGCAAGGCGGGTCGAGGTGACGCAGGCGCTCGCAGGCCAGCCGAGCGCCGCGACCGAGGCGACGGGCCTCAAGCATGTATTGCACCGGCGGCAGATGACCATGATCGCGCTCGGCGGCGTGATCGGCGCGGGCCTCTTCGTCGGCAGCGGCGTCGTCATCAAATCGGCCGGCCCCGCGGCCGTGCTCTCGTTCCTGCTCACCGGGCTCCTCGTGGTGCTGGTGATGCGCATGCTCGCCGAGATGGCGGTGGCGATCCCCGCCGTCGGCTCGTTCTACGAGTACGCGCGCCTCGCCTTCGCCGACCGCCCGGTTCTAGGGGACCTCGCCGGCTTCCTGAGCGGATGGATGTACTGGTACTTCTGGGTGATCGTGGTTGCGCTCGAGGCGGTCGCAGGCGCCGGATTGGTCCGCTTCTGGATGCCGGAAGCGCCCGCGTGGCTCTTGAGTCTGACGTTGCTGGTGGCGCTCACTCTCACGAATCTCTTTTCGGTCAAGGGCTACGGCGAGTTCGAGTTCTGGTTTGCCTCGATCAAGGTTGCTGCGATCGTCGTGTTCCTGCTGGTGGGCGGGCTGTTCGTGCTCGGCTTCTGGCCGGGAGGCATCGAGCACTGGAGCGCTCTCACGGCCAACGGCGGCTTCGCGCCGAATGGCGTGCTCCCCGTGCTGACAGGCGCCGTGGCGACGACGGGGTTCTATTTCGGCGCGGAAATCGTTACCGTCGCGGCGGCGGAAGCCGCGGAGCCGGCGAAGGCGATCGCCGATGCGGCCAAGTGGGTGATCTCGCGGGCGCTCTTTTTCTACGTGGGCTCGGTGCTGCTGGTCGTCTGCCTCGTCCCCTGGAATTCGCCCGGCATTGCCGCGCCCTACGTGAGCGCTCTCGAGGCGATGGGAATTCACGCCGCGGCCCAGCTCATGAACGCCGTGGTGCTCACGGCCGTCCTGTCGGCCCTGAATTCGGGACTGTACGCCTCATCGCGCATGCTGTTCGCGCTGACCCGCCACGGCGATGCTCCGCAGCCCCTAGCCAAGCTGAGCCGTAACGGCGTGCCCATCCGGGCCATCTTGCTCGGCACTGTGTTCGGCTACGGGGCCGTGGTCATGTCCTATGCATCGCCCGATGCCGTCTTCGCGTTCCTGGTCAATTCCTATGGCACCGTCGCCATCTTCGTCTATGTGCTGATCGCCGTCTCGCAGCTGCGCCTGCGCGCCCGGCTGGAGCGCGAGGCGCCCGAGCGGCTGCGGGTACGCATGTGGGGCTACCCCTACCTCACGTACTTCACGATCTGCGGGATGATCGGGATCGTCGTGGCCATGGGCTTCATTCCGGACCAGCGCGCGCCGCTCGGCTTCGGTCTGTTGAGTGTCGGCATTTTGCTGCTCGCGTTCATGCTGCGCCGCCGCCTGGGCAGCAAGAACGGGCTGCCGGCGGCGGGCGAGTCCCCGTAGCGCCCTTGTTGCTTCTGCGGTCACAATATTGTAGTAATCGATCCTTAATCTGGTTCGACGCGTCAGCTAACGCCCGGTTTGAGTCCACGGCGAGCACAAGAACGGCCTCACTACGCTGAATTCAGCGCGATCGGCGCGTCGACCTTACGCTCGTTGGGATGGATTTATTGCGAGAGACCGTCGTTGTAATGACGCAACAAGAGCGCCATTTGACTTGTGCGTGAAGAGGAAAGCTGATAACTACAACACCTCGCAAGAAATACAAATAATCGATTGACCGGGGGACGGCTAGAACAACTGTCAGGGGATGAAACACATGAATTCGAGTCAGAAGTTATCGTATGCGATCGCCGCCATTCTGGGCGGATCGGCGAGCATCGGCCATGCGCAGCAGGCCACGGCCACCAGCACCGGCGACTCGGATGCCATTCAGGAAATCACAGTCACCGCGCAGCGGCGCACCGAGTCGATCGAGAACGTCCCCATCACCATTCAGGCGATCACAGGCGAACAGCTGCAGCAGCTCAACCTGTCGAACTTCGACGACCTGTTGAAGTACACCCCGAACGTGACCTACAGCGGCAATGGCCCGGGTACGGGCAACATCTTCATTCGCGGCCTGAGCTCCGGCGGCTCCGGCAACCAATCGCAGTCGACGACCGCGCCGTTTCCGAACGTCGCGCTATACCTCGATGACCAATCGATGCAATTCCCCGCCCGCAACATCGATGTCTACTTGGTCGACATGGAGCGCGTCGAGGTGCTCGAAGGTCCGCAAGGCACGCTGTTCGGCGGCGGCGCGCAGGCCGGCGCCATTCGCTACATCACGAACAAGCCCAAGCTCGACGTCGAGGAGGGGAACGTCGATGTCGGCTACGGCATTACCGCTTCGGGTGGCGATCCGAATGCCAAAGCCAATGCCACGATCAACTTGCCGATAGTCCCGGATGTTTTGGCGGTGCGCGGGACGATCTTCACCGACCGCGAAGGCGGCTACATCTCGAACGTGCCGGGGACGATCTCGGTACCGGGCAGCCCGATTGTAAACAATAGTGCTTTCGCCGGCCGCAACGAAAATCCGGTGACTTACACGGGTCTGCGCGCACAGGCACTTCTCAAGGTCAACGACGACTGGAATTTCTTGCTCCAGCAGAACTATCAGAACATGCAGGCGGACGGCTACTTCCAGGATTATCCGATCGCTTCGGACGGGCAGGCGCTCGCTCCCTACCAGATCACCGCTTTCCAGCCGGCCTACGACAAGGATAAATACGAGAGCACCGCCTGGACTCTAAACGGCCGCATTCCCGACCTGTTCGGCTCGTTCGGCGATCTGAAAACCGTCTACACCGGCAGCTACCTGGTCCGCCACATCGAGCAACAGGCCGACTACTCCAATTACCTGACCAGCGGTGGCGGACTTTACTACACATGCTCCGGGGGCGGGGTCGGACACGGGCCCGCGGGCCATCCAACCATTTGCTATGCGCCGATCGGTAACTGGAACGACACGGTCGAGAACGATCATCAGAGCCACGAATTTCGTCTCAGCACCTCGGATGACAATCGCATCCGCTTATTGGCCGGCGGTTTCTGGGAAGATTTCGTCCTCTACGACCAGATGAACTTCAACTATCTGACGATCCCGCAATGCGACGCTGCAAATTACGCCATCGCAATCGGTGGAGGCCCGGACTGCGTCTCCGCGGTGGGGCCGCTCCCCGGAAACTTCGCATCGGATCCGAGTCTGCGTCTCAATCAGAACAACGCGTTCGGCGAGGACGTGAAGCGCGGCTATCGCCAGACTGCGGCATTCACCTCGATCGACTTCGACATCATTCCCAAGGTCCTGACGATCACCGGCGGCACTCGCTACTTCCACTACGATGAGTTCGAGCGGGGGTCCGAATTCAAGAGCCCGGAGTCTGCGAACGATGTACCGAACGGAGCCTGCACCGCGGCGGGCGGCTGCGGCTTCGGTATCAACCTGAACAAGACCGAGCACGGCTTCCGGGAGCGGGGCAATCTCACCTGGCACATCACGCCCGACGTCATGGCGTACTACACGTATTCCGAAGGGTTCCGCCCCGGCGGCTTCAATCGCACTTCCTCCGCCAACGGTGTCGTCACACTCGCAGGCGAGGCGCCCTATACCAAGGGGGGCGCCGACCAATACAACAAGCCCGTCGGCTTCAACTCCGACGGACTGATCAACAACGAGATCGGCGCCAAGGCCGAGTTCTTGGATCACCGCCTGCAGGTGAATGCGTCCCTCTACCGGATGAAATGGTTCGACATACAGCTGCCGCTGTTCGATCCCGTGCACCTCGGAAATACGACATTCGACGTCAATGGTCCGACGTACGTGGTCAAGGGGGTCGAGCTGCAGCTGGTCGCGCGCGTGACGGAAGGTCTGACCGTGCAGGGATCGAGCTCCTGGAACAGCACCAATCAGACCAATGCGCCCTGCTTGAGCAGCAGCGGTATAACGCCGACGACACCGGCCAATCCCACACCCAAGGGGGCTTGCGTCACGCAGATCAATGGTGCCCCGTACACGAATCCGTACGGCGTGCTCGACACCTCGCCGGCGTTCTCACCGCCGGTCGAGTTCAACCTGCGCGCCCGCTACGACTTTAGCGTCGGCGAGTACAAGCCCTTCGCGTGGGTCGGTGCCAACCACATCGGCAGCCAACGCAGCTCGCCCGAGAGCTTCCCGAGCGGGTATACGTCCACCACCGCGACCCCCTCGGGCTGCCTGGCCGACGGCGTACCGATCACCACGCTGTGCGGGTACAGGATGCCGGGGTACACGACCTACGATGGCGCGATCGGCGTATCCAAGGATCGCTGGACCGTGCAGGGTACGGGCAGCAATCTCGGCAACTCGCACGCAAGCACCTACACCTCGTCCGGTCAGTTCATCCAGGCGAATGCGCCGCTGCGGCCGCGGGTGCTGATGCTCATGTTCTCGATGAAGTTCGGCGGCGAGACACCCGCGGCCCCCGAGCCGCCGCCTGCGGCGGCGCCGCCGCCGCCGCCTCCCCCGCCGCCGCCTCCCCCGCCGCCGCCGCCTCCCCCGCCGCCGCCGCCGCCGCCTCCTCCGCCTCCGGCGCAGGAGGAAGTGCTCCAGGGCGTGACCTTCGTGACGAACTCGGACAAGCTGCGGCCGGAATCGGCCTCGATTCTTGACGGCGTCGTGACGAGGATCGAGCGGTGCCACTGCTCGCACGTCGACGTTCGCGGCTACACCGATTCGACCGGTACGCGCGAGTACAACCAGAAGCTGTCCGAGCGGCGCGCGAACGCCGTGAAGGATTACCTCGAGGCGCACGGCGTCGCCCCCGGTATCCTCAGCGCGCAAGGGTTCGGCGAAGAGAATCCGCTCGCCAGCAACGCGACCAAGGAGGGACGCGCCGAAAATCGCCGGGTGACCGTGCGGTTTACGGCTCCCGCCGCGCAGTAACGGGGTCAAGCGCGGGCGGCACGAGCCGCCCGCG
>Ga0302324_100012737_pt1 | contig 17136 bp, 17 predicted proteins | sample Palsa_T0_1_FD_201949 | JGI IMG/M metagenome (GOLD analysis project Ga0302324, IMG submission 201949) | Peat permafrost microbial communities from Stordalen Mire near Abisko, Sweden - Palsa_T0_1 | ecosystem: Environmental > Terrestrial > Soil > Palsa > Peat permafrost | place: Sweden: Abisko...
CCGGTTCCGACAAGAGGGGCGTCGGACTGGATGAGCGGCACCGCCTGACGTTGCATGTTCGAGCCCATCAGCGCCCGATTGGCGTCGTCGTTTTCGAGGAATGGAATCAGAGCGGCGGCCACGGAGACTACCTGCTTGGGACTGACGTCCATGAGGTCGACCTGATCCTTGGGCAGCAGCGAAGGCTCGCCATTGACCCGGCCAGGCACGAGGTCGTCGACGATCTCGCCGTCCTTGAGCTGGATATTGGCCTGAGCGATGACGTGCTTGGCCTCCTCCATCGCCGACATGTAGACCACCTCCTCGGTGATCCTGCCTTCCTTGACGCGTCGGTAGGGGCTTTCGATGAAGCCGTATTTGTTGACCACCGCATGGGTCGCCAGCGAGTTGATCAGGCCGATGTTCGGGCCTTCCGGCGTCTCGATCGGGCAGATGCGGCCATAGTGCGTGGGGTGCACGTCGCGGACCTCGAAACCCGCCCGCTCGCGCGTCAGGCCGCCGGGACCGAGGGCCGACAGGCGGCGCTTGTGGGTGATCTCCGAGAGCGGGTTGGTCTGGTCCATGAACTGCGAGAGCTGCGAGGAGCCGAAGAATTCTCGGACCGAGGCGGCCGCCGGTTTGGCGTTGATCAGGTCGTGGGGCATGACGGTGTCAATATCGACACTGGACATGCGCTCCTTGATCGCCCGCTCCATTCTAAGGAGCCCGACCCGGTACTGGTTTTCCAGCAGTTCGCCCACCGAGCGGACCCGGCGATTGCCGAGATTGTCGATGTCGTCGATCTCGCCCCGCCCGTCTCTCAGACCAACCAGCGTCTTCAAGACCGCCAGGACGTCTTCCTTGCGAATTACGCGTACGTCGTCGGGGCAGTCGAGCTCCAGGCGCATGTTCATCTTCACCCGCCCGACCGAGGAGAGGTCATAGCGCTCCTGGTCGAAGAACAGACTCTTGAACATCGCCTCCGCGGCCTCGACCGTCGGAGGTTCGCCGGGGCGCATCACCCGGTAGATGTCGAACAGTGCGTCCTCGCGGACGGCGTTCTTGTCGACACGCAACGTGTTGCGCATGTAGGGGCCCACCGTCACGTGGTCGATGTCGAGCACGTCGATGGTCGTGAAGCCCTGTTCCTCGAGAGCCGCGATCGCAACCGCGTCGAGTTCGTCGCCGGCCTCGGCGTAGATCTCGCCGGTCTGGGCGTTTACCTCGTCGCGGGCGAGGTATTTGGTGATGAGCGCCTCTGGCGACAACAGCAGCGTCTTGAGGCCGTTATCGGCCAGGCGCTTGGCCTGGCGGGCGGAGATCTTGGCGCCGGCCGCAGCAACCTCTTCCCCGGTATCGGCGTCGATCAACGGGAAGTCGGGTTTCGCGCCGCGCCAGCGGTCGGGCTTGTAGGGCGTCGCCCAACCGCCCTCGCGTTTCACATACGGAACGACGTCATAGAAGGTTCTCAGGATCTCCTCGCCGTCCATGCCGAGCGCATAGAGGAAGGTTGTCGCCGGAAGCTTCCGCCGCCGGTCGATCCGGACATAGACGACATCCTTGGCGTCGAACTCGAAGTCGAGCCACGAGCCGCGATAGGGAATGATCCTGGCGGCGAACAGCAGTTTGCCGGAAGAGTGCGTCTTGCCCTTGTCGTGATCGAAGAATACGCCCGGCGAGCGGTGCATCTGAGAGACGATCACGCGTTCGGTGCCGTTGACGACGAAGGTTCCCTTGTCGGTCATGAGCGGGATGTCGCCCATGTAGACGTCCTGTTCCTTGATGTCCTTCACCGATCGGGCCTGGGTCTCCTCGTCGGTCTCCCATACGATCAGCCGCAGCTTGACCTTCAGCGGCGCCGCGTAGGTCATGTCACGCTGGATGCACTCCTCGACGTCATATTTCGGATCCTCGAATTCGTAGGAGACGTATTCGAGCATTGCCCGCTCGTTGAAGTCCTTGATCGGGAAGACCGACCTGAAGACAGCTTCGATGCCTTCGTCGCGGCGATCAGCGGATTTGACTTCACGCTGGAGGAACTGGTCGTAGGAAGATCGTTGAACCTCGATCAAATTCGGCATCCGCACAGCCTCGGGGATGCGGCCGAACGACATCCGGATCCGCTTCTTGCCGGTAAACGATTGCGCCATTATGGCTCCCTTTGAGCGCGCGGATTCTCCGCGCGGCTTGTCAATCCATGCGTCCACCCTCGGTTCGGACGGGGAGCGAGGAAGAAGACTTCCTTCGGCTTCATGCCGTCCGCCGGACGCTGGAAATTCCCGCGACCACAATTGGCCGGGGCGCCCCTTCGCGCTGATCAGAGGGCGGCGGACCGCGCCTCGGGGCTTGACGACGAGCGCGCCAGCAACCGGGCGCACAGGTGCGACTCATTTTTGATCTGGTTTGAGAGGAAAGCGTATCTAGTCGCTTCCTGGCGCTATGGAAAGGGGCAATCCGAACGAATTTTCGTCTGACCGTCGACGCAACGCCGGAGGGCCGGGGCTATTTGACCTGAACGCTGGCCCCGGCGGCTTCCAGCTTGGCCTTGACCTCTTCGGCCTCCTGCTTGGAGACGTTCTCCTTGACGTTTTGGGGAGCGGCCTCGACCAGATCCTTGGCTTCCTTGAGCCCAAGGTCCGGACGCACCGATCGGACCTCCTTGATCACGTTTATCTTCTTCTCGCCAGCGCCGGTGAGGACGACGGTGAACTCCGTCTGCTCCTCGGCCGCTTCAGCGGGGGCGGCGGCGGCGGTCGCCGCGGCGGCCATGGCTACAGGCGCCGCGGCGCTGACGCCCCACTTCTCTTCCAACAGCTTGGAGAGCTCCGCAGCCTCCAGAACGGTCAGGCCGGAGAGTTCATCCACCAGTTTGTCGAGTTTCGCCATGGTCCTTGATCCTTGATTGCAGAGAGTTGCTGTTGATTCAGGCCGCGTTTTTTGCGGCGTATGCGCCCATCACGCGGGCAAGCTTGGCGGCGGGGGCCTGGAGGACGCCGGCGACCCTGGTGGCGGGCGCCTGCAGCAGTCCAACCAGCTTGGCGCGGATCTGGTCCAGCGATGGAAGCTTCGAGAGCGCCTCCACGGCGCGCGCGTCCAACACCTCCTTGCCCATCATCGCCCCGATGACGGCGAATTTCTCGTTGTCCTTGGCGTAGGCGGCGGCGACCCTGGCGGCGGCAACCGGATCGGGTCCGTAGGCGATCGCGACGGGGCCTTTGAACAGGGCGCTGGCCAAGTCTCCGGCGCCATTCAGCGCCTTTTGCGCCAGCCGGTTCTTGACTACCTTCAGCGCCGCGCCCTCCCTGCGAAGACGTCCGCGGAGATCGGTGATTTCGGCCACCGTCAGGCCTTGGTAGTGGGTGACGACCACGGCCCCAGCGCCGGCGAAGACGGCCCTCAGGGCGTCGATCGATTCCGCCTTCTTGGCGCGTATCATCGAGAGGCTCCTCCCAAAGGCCAATTATCGCTGTCCGTGAAGGAGGATCGATGCCGTGCGCCGCTCGCCACAGGCGGCGCGGATGCGTCAGCTATCTCACCACCTCGTCTCCCCACGGCCTTCAAGAGGAAGGATTGAGCCTGACCGGGCCCGCGGTTCTTGGACAGAGGTTTGGCGGGGCAAACCCGCCGGAGGCGCGCCTTTACACGAACCCCGATCGAAGTTCAACGGATGGCTAGTCCACCGTGTTTAGCCGACGATGCTTCCAGCATCGACGCGGACGCCGGGGCCCATCGTCGACGAAAGGCTGATCCGCTTGATGTAGGTGCCCTTGGCGCCGCTCGGCTTAGCCCTGGCCAGCGCATCAACCAGCGCCTTGATGTTCGCCGTGAGGGCTTCCTCGGTGAAGCTCGCCTTGCCGATGCCGGCGTGGACGATGCCTTCCTTCTCGGCGCGAAACTCGATCGAGCCGCCCTTGGCGTCCTTGACCGCCTGACCGACGTTGGGGGTCACGGTGCCCACCCTGGGATTAGGCATCAGCCCGCGGGGGCCGAGAATCTTCCCCAACCGTCCCACCAGCGCCATCATGTCGGGAGAGGCAATCACCCGGTCGAACTCCATGAAACCGCCCTGGATACGCTCGACCAGATCCTCAGCGCCGACGATCTCGGCGCCTGCCGCCCGCGCCTCCTCCGCCTTCGCATCCTTGGCGATGACGGCGACCCGCACATCGCGGCCGGTCCCCGCCGGCAGGGCGACGACGCCGCGCACCTGTTGGTCCGCGTGACGCGGATCGACGCCGAGATTGACAGCGATCTCCACCGTCTCGTCGAACTTGGCCGTCGCGTTGGCCTTGACCAACTGCACCGCCGCCGCGAGCGGGTGGATCAGACCGGGCGCCGCAGTACTGGCCTTGGTTCTCTTCGTAAGCCTTGCCATCCCCTTCAGGCCTCCACCACTCGCAGGCCCATCGCCCTCGCCGATCCCTCGATGATCCTGGCTGCGGCCTCGATATCGTTGGCGTTGAGGTCCTTCATCTTCAGCTGGGCGATTTCGCGCAACTGCGTGCGGGTGACGCTCCCCACGGTCTCGCGGCCGGTCAGGCCCGAGCCGGACTTGATGTTGACCGCCTGCTTCAGCAGATGGGTCGCGGGCGGTGTCTTGGTGATGAAGGTGAAGCTTTTGTCCTGATAGACCGTGATCACGGTCGGCAGGGGCGTGCCTTTCGCGGTCGATTCGGTCCGCGCGTTGAATTCCTTGCAGAACGCCATGATGTTGACGCCGCGCTGGCCGAGCGCGGGCCCGATGGGCGGCGACGGCGTGGCCGCGCCTGCGGGGACCTGCAGCTTGATGTAGCCGAGGATCTTCTTGGCCATGATTTCCTCTCTCGCCGCCTGGGCGGCATGAATGGGGCCGCGGTGCGGGGTGGCGCCCCTCCCGCGAATTTGTCAGTGACTTCGAGCCCTAGCTCGTCTTTTCCACCTGGCTGTATTCCAGCTCGACCGGCGTGGCTCGCCCGAAGATCGAAACGGTGACGCGCAGGCGGGCGCGATCCTCGTCCACCTGCTCGACCGAGCCATTGAAGCTGGCGAAGGGGCCGTCGATCACGCGCACCGTCTCGCCGATCTCGAAGTTGATCGTTGGCTTGGGCCGTTCCACCCCCTCCTCGATGGCGCCAATTATCCGCGCCACTTCCCGCTCCGAAACCGGCATCGGCTTGGAGCCCGAGCCCAGGAAGCCGGTGACCTTTGGGGTGTTCTTGACCAGATGGTATGCTTCGTCGGAAAGATCGGTCTTCACCAGGACATAACCGGGGAAGAACTTTCGCTCGCCGTTGATCTTCCGGCCCCGGCGAATCTCCACCACGTCTTCGGTGGGCACCAGAACCTCCGAAAAGCTGTCGTCGAGGTTCTGGGCGTGAGCCTGTTCTCGAATGCTCTCGGCGACCTTCTTCTCGAAGTTCGAGTAGACGTGGACAATGTACCACTTGTGGTTGGGGTTGCCGGCAACGGCGTGGGTCTCGGTCATTTCAAGCTATCCCGCGTTGGCCAGCTTCAGGAGGCCGCCAACGCCGATGCCGAGGATCCAGTCGACCCCGAAGAAAAAGAATGCGGTCATGATGACCATGATCCCCACCATCACCGAGGTGATCCAGGTCTCCTTCCAACTGGTCCAGGTCACCTTCCGCGCCTCGGCGCGGACCTCGGAGATAAACTTTATTGGATTGAACGGCTTACGACGGGATTCGGCCGCGCCAGGCACGCTCGAAGGCGTTGGCCGCAACGGCGTGCGGCGACGCATGTTGGTCTGGATGATTCCTTGATCCTTGGCCATTGGCGGCCTTCCAACTCTCTTCATTTGACGAGCGATGCTCGCCGCGGCGGGTCGAGCCCTCGAGCCAGGGCGTGGCGAATTGTGGCAGGAGTGGGGGGACTCGAACCCACGACCCTCGGTTTTGGAGACCGATGCTCTACCAGCTGAGCTACACTCCTTCAAAACCCTTTCAGCACAATCCCTAGGCAAAAGGACAACGCGCCGACAGGCTCTGGGCTGCCCGCCGACGCGTCTGGCTCGTCGCCTTTTCGAGCCGGTCGTGTAACAGGGGCGAGCCCCCCCAGCAAGCGCGCCGGCGGCCGGCGAGGGCCGCCAACGCGTCCGCCGGTCTATTCGATGATCTTCGCCACCACTCCAGAGCCAACGGTCCGGCCGCCTTCGCGAATGGCGAAGCGCAGCCTCTCCTCCATAGCGATGGGGGTGATCAGCTCCACGTCCAGCTCGGCGTTGTCCCCCGGCATGATCATTTCCACGCCTTCCTTGAGCCGAATAATGCCGGTGACATCGGTGGTGCGGAAATAGAACTGCGGCCGGTAATTGGTGAAGAAGGGCGTGTGCCGCCCGCCTTCGTCCTTGGTCAGGATATAGGCTTCCGCGGTGAACTTGGTGTGGGGGGTTATGGTGCCCGGCTTGCACAGGACCTGACCCCGCTCGACCTCCTCGCGCTTGGTGCCGCGCAGGAGAACGCCGACGTTGTCGCCGGCCTGGCCCTGGTCGAGCAGCTTACGGAACATCTCCACGCCAGTGCAGATGGTCTTCTGGGTCGGACGAAGACCCACGATCTCGACTTCTTCACCGACCTTGATCACTCCGCGGTCGATCCGCCCGGTAACCACGGTGCCGCGCCCGGAGATCGAGAAGACGTCTTCCACCGCCATCATGAACGGCTGATCGACGGGGCGTTCGGGCTGCGGAATGTATGAGTCCACCGCGGCCATCAACTCGAGGACCGACTTCTCGCCGATCTCCGGATCCTTCCCCTCGAGGGCAGCGAGCGCCGAACCCTTCACCACCGGGATGTCGTCGCCCGGAAATTCATAGCTCGACAGCAGCTCGCGCACCTCCAGCTCCACGAGTTCGAGGAGCTCCTCGTCGTCAACCATGTCGACCTTGTTCAGATAGACGACCAGCGCCGGCACGCCCACCTGGCGGGCCAGCAGTATGTGCTCGCGAGTCTGCGGCATCGGGCCGTCGGCGGCCGAGACGACGAGAATCGCCCCGTCCATCTGCGCGGCGCCGGTGATCATGTTCTTCACGTAATCGGCGTGGCCCGGGCAGTCGACGTGGGCGTAGTGTCGGTTCGCCGTCTCATATTCGACGTGGGCGGTGTTGATGGTGATGCCGCGCGCCTTCTCTTCCGGCGCCGCATCGATGTCGGCGTACTTCATCACCGTCGCACCGCCGGACTTGGAAAGGACCAGCGTGATCGCGGCGGTCAGCGTCGTCTTGCCGTGATCGACGTGACCGATCGTTCCGATGTTGCAGTGCGGCTTGTTCCGTTCAAACTTTGCCTTGGCCATTTTCTCTCAGCTCCGACCCTTCAATGGGTCATGTCTTCAAAAGGGGTTGCGGGAATTTCTCAGGACGCCCGTTCAGGCATACTTCTTGACCACCTCGTCCGCCACGCCAGGCGGCACCGGCTCGTAGTGATCGTACTCCATATGGAACTGCGCGCGGCCCTGGCTCATGGACCTGAGCGTATTCACATAACTGAACATGTTCGCCAATGGGACCATGGCGATGATCACCTGGGCGTTGCCCCGCTGATCAGTGCCCTGGATCATTCCGCGCCTGGAATTCAGATCGCCGATCACGTCGCCGACATACTCCTCCGGCGTCGTCACCTCGACCTTCATGATCGGCTCGAGGAGCCTAGGGGAGGCTCGGTCCCTGAGCTCGCGAAAGGCCGCACGAGCGGCGATCTCGAAGGCCAGAACGCTGGAATCGACGTCGTGATAGTCGCCGTCGGTCAGGGTCGCCTTGAAGTCGATAACCGGGAAGCCGGCCAAGAGGCCGTTCTCCTTCGCCAGCGCCAATCCCTTCTCGACCCCGGGCACATACTCCTTGGGCACATTGCCGCCGACGACCTTGGACTCGAAGAGGTAACCGGCCCCCGGCTCGCTCGGCTCGAAGGTGATCTTGACCCTTGCGAACTGTCCTGAGCCGCCGGTCTGCTTCTTGTGGGTGTAGTCGATGTCCGCCCGGCGCCCCAGCGTCTCGCGATAGGCCACCTGGGGCTGGCCGATGTTGGCCTCGACCTTGTAGGTGCGCTTGAGAATGTCGACCTTGATGTCGAGGTGAAGCTCGCCCATCCCCTTGAGGATGGTCTGGCCGCTCTCTTGGTCGGTTGAGACGCGGAATGTCGGATCCTCCGCGGCCAGCTTCTGAAGGGCGACGCCGAGTTTCTCCTGGTCGGCTTTGGACCTCGGCTCGATGGCGATCTCGATGACAGGGTCGGCGAAGTCCATCTTCTCGAGGATGATCGGCGACTTGTTCGGGTCGCAGAGGGTATCGCCGGTGCGCGTGTCTTTGAGGCCCGCCAGGGCGACGATGTCGCCAGCGTAGGCTTCCTTTATGTCCTCGCGGTTGTTCGAATGCATCAGGAGCATTCGTCCGACCCTCTCGCGGCGGTCGCGCGAGGAATTGAGCAGGGCCATGCCGCTCTCGAGTCGACCCGAATAGATTCGGCAGAAGGTGAGCGAGCCCACGAACGGATCGTCCATGATCTTGAACGCCAGGACCGAGAGCGGCTCGTCGTCCGAGGCCAGTCGGACCACTGGCTGTCCGGTCCTGAAGTCGATTCCGGGCGTCGGAGGAATGTCCACCGGAGAGGGAAGGTATTCGACCACGGCGTCGAGGAGCGGCTGAACCCCCTTGTTCTTGAAGGCCGAACCGCACAGCACCGGATAGAAGGCGCTGGTCAGCACCGCCTTGCGCAGGCACTTGTTGAGAACCTCAGCCGACGGCTCCTCGCCGTTCAGGTAGGATTCCATTGCCTCGTCGTCGAGTTCCACCGAGTTCTCGACCATGAAGTGGCGCGCCTCGTCGGCGGCCGCGCGGTGATTGGCCGGGATTTCTTCGTCATGGTAGTTGGCGCCCAGGCCCTCGCTGTCCCAGATGACGGCCTTCATCCGCACGAGATCGATGATTCCCTTGAAGGAGGACTCCGAGCCGATGGGCAGCTGAATTGGGACCGCCTTGACGCCCAGTCGGTCGCGGATGGACTCGACGCACTTCTCGAAGTCCGCGCCGATCTTGTCCATCTTGTTGACGAACACGATCCGCGGAACGTCGTAACGATCGGCCTGGCGCCAGACCGTTTCGGTCTGGGGCTCGACCCCCTGGTTGCCGTCGAGCACGGCGACGCAGCCGTCCAGAACCCGCAGCGACCGCTCCACCTCGATCGTGAAATCGACGTGGCCGGGGGTATCGATGATGTTTAGCCTTCTGCCATTCCAGATCGCGGTGGTCGCGGCCGAGGTGATGGTGATCCCCCGCTCCTGCTCCTGCTCCATCCAGTCCATGGTGGCGGCGCCGTCGTGGACTTCGCCGATCTTGTGGCTCTTGCCGGTGTAATAGAGGATCCGCTCGGTGGTCGTGGTCTTGCCGGCATCGATGTGGGCCATGATGCCGAAGTTCCGATAGTCCTCGATCTTGTGAAGGCGTGGCATTGTGGCGCTCTGGGGCGGGGGCATGCGTGGGGTCGGAGGAGGGCCGCGGGCGATCTAGCGCGAAGCTCCCGGCGGCGGAAGATTGGGACGGAGTGGCGGCCTATATGGGGATCACCACCGATAATGCGAGAAGGCGCGGTTGGCCTCCGCCATCTTGTGCGTGTCCTCGCGCTTCTTGACGGCCGTGCCGCGGTTGTTGGACGCGTCCAGCAGCTCGCCGGCGAGCTTCTCGGTCATGGTGTTTTCGCCGCGCTTGCGGGCGGCCGAAACCAGCCAGCGGATCGCCAGGGCCTGGCGGCGCTCGACTCGCACTTCGGTGGGTACCTGATAGGTGGCGCCGCCGACACGCCTGGAGCGCACTTCCACAGACGGCGAAACATTTTCCAATGCCGAGTGGAAGGTTTCGAGCGGTCCCTGGTCGCGGCGCCTTGCCTCGATCAGATCGAAGGCGCCGTAGATGATGTTCTCGGCGACCGCCTTCTTTCCCTCGTACATTACGTAGTTCATGAATTTGGTGAGCACGATGTCGCCGAACTTCGGATCGGGCAGGACATCGCGTTTTTCGGCGCGGCGGCGGCGGGACACGGTCCTCTCTCCCCTACTTCGGACGCTTCGCGCCGTAGAGCGAGCGTCGCTGTCTGCGATCCTTGACGCCCTGGGTGTCGAGGACGCCGCGCAGGATGTGATAGCGGACGCCCGGCAGGTCCTTCACCCGGCCGCCGCGGATCAGAACCACCGAATGCTCCTGCAGGTTGTGGCCCTCGCCAGGTATGTAGCAGAGAGCTTCAACCCCGGAGGTGAGCCGCACCTTGGCCACCTTCCGGAGCGCCGAGTTCGGTTTCTTGGGGGTCACGGTATAGACCCTGGTGCATACGCCGCGCCTCTGGGGGGAGCCCTCGAGCGCGGGCACCTTGTTTCGGGCCACCTTGCTCACGCGCGGCTTGCGGATCAATTGGTTGACGGTCGGCATCTAGAACTTCGTCTCTTCAATCGGTGCGCGGCCCAGTCGCCCTTTCGAGCGCCCGGTCGGGCGGGGATGGATGCGAGGGCGCGGTCGGCCCGGGCGACAAACACAAAACGGCGCCGAAACCCTTGGCCTTGGTTTCGGCGCTCGAGGTCGTCCGCAAGCGGGACTTCCGGTTCATCGGGCCGATCGGGCCGCGGCCTCGAGAAAAAGAGCGCGGGTGATACGCGCCGAGGCCCGTTTCGTCAACGCCCCACGATCGTATCGCGACCCACGGTGACTTCCCCGGCACCGAAGACCCGCTTGTTGACTGGGCCCGTGACCTCGGCGACCGTCACGTCGCCGGACCCGGCTATCGACGCGGTGAGGCTCCGGGCCACGCCTCCGAACTTTACGTCGCCCGAGCCCGCGACCTGGGCGTTGAGATCGGTCACCTGTCCCGCGTTGGCCTGAACATCGCCGGACCCGGCGATCCGCACGTTGAACGGTCCGCCCACCGACGTCGCGGTGATGCCCCCAGAGCCGGTCGAGACCGCGATCAGGCCGGCGCGGACGTCGCGCAGGGCGACATCGCTGGAGCCGGCGACCATGATTTCGGCGCTGTCGGCCGCTCCGGTCCTGGCGTCCCCCGATCCCGCCTCGGAGAGGCGCATGTGCCCCTTGACGTTGGCGATTGTCCAATCGCCGCAGCCCTTGTTCGCCAGATCGAGGCTGTCGCTGCGTCCGACGGCGCCGAAGACGGCGTCGCCCGCCGAGATGCGCACATCCATCGGCGTGTGGACGATCAACTGGGGCATATCCTCGTAGGCGATCCTTCCCCTGCCCCAGACCAGAATGGCGCGACGGCCCAGAACGGTCTGACAGTCATGCATCCGGCGGCCAATGTCGCCTTGCACGGTGATCGTGTCGCCGAATCGGCTGACGTGGAGGGGCAGGCGCGGATTGGTCTTGAGGATCGATACAGTAATGTCAGAGCGCGCCTCCGGCACGACCACGACCCTCGCCGCAGCGCCCTTGATCTTCAAGATGGGCGCGGCCTCGGCCGCGGCCGACGTCCCGAGCGTGGCCAAAAGTCCAAGGACCATGGGAAGACGCATCGCAGATCTCCGGATCATGAGCGGTTCAGCATTGCACGCTAGTCGCCGCGGAAGGCCGGCGCAGCTTAATTCGTTGTTATGAGTGAGCAGCGCGCAAACTTGAAGAGGATGGAGCGGGTAGCGGGAATCGAACCCGCATATTCAGCTTGGAAGGCTGCTGCACTACCATTGTGCTATACCCGCGTCCCTCGACCGTCGGTCTTCGTCCATCCTTTTTAGCCGTGGTGGGGGAAGCAGGACTCGAACCTGCGAAGGCGTACGCCAGCGGATTTACAGTCCGCCCCCTTTGCCGCTCGGGACATTCCCCCTATCGCGCGTCTAAGTAGAGGCGTCCAATCGGGAGCGGGCGTTATAGTGAGCAACAATCGCCGACGCAACGACCGCCGTCCCACGGACCCTCCGCGCCGCCACGCTTGGCCGGCGTCCCGGTGGGGCGCCGGCCTCAGATCGGCCGATGGGCTCGACGAGTGGCTCTGGGGCTGGCACGCAGTGGTAGCGGCGCTCGACAATCCGGCGCGCGGGACCCCGTCGAGGCTCCTGGCTACCGCCGAACGCGCGCAGGCCCTGCGGGCGCGGTCGTCGGCTTCGACCCCGACAGAGATCATCGATCCGGCGGCGATAGCCAGACTGCTGCCCCTAGGCGCGGTACACCAGGGGCTGGCGCTTGCGACACGGGCGCTGGCGCCGGTGAGCATCGAGGCCCTCGCGACCCCGACGGCTGGCGTGCTCGTCATGCTGGATCAGGTCACCGACCCTCAGAATGTCGGGGCGATCTTCCGCAGTGCGGCGGCGTTCGGGGCGCGTGGATTGATTCTTCAGGAAAGACGAGCTCCCTCGCTGTCAGGGGCTTTGGCCAAGGCGGCCGCCGGCGCGATCGACCGCATCGGCCACGCCAGGGTCGTCAATCTGGCACGGACGCTGGAAGAACTCGAGGCTATGGGCTGGCGGGCGATTGGCCTGGATGCGGAGGCGTCCGGGACCCTCGCCGACACTCTCGACGACGCGCCCACGGTGCTTGTGATGGGGGCCGAACACGAGGGGCTGCGGCGGCTGGTGCGCGAGCATTGCGACGCCGTTGCCCGGATCGAGATGACGGCCGGCTTCGACAGCCTGAATGTCGCGGCGGCGGCCGCCGTCGCCCTCTACGAAACCGCTCGGCGCCGTGGCTGACCCGTTCGGCATCGGCCACGCGGCGGCCTGGACCGGCGCGATTGGCGCCTTCGTTCAGGTGGTGGTCATCGACCTCACCATGGCCGGAGACAACGCCGTCGCGGTCGGTGTTGCGGCCGCCGGCCTGCCACGGGCGATCAGGCGGCGGGCGATCTTCCTTGGCCTCGGGGCGGCAGTGGTCATGCTGGTCGGTTTCGCCCTGGTGGCGGTTCAGCTGCTGAAGATCGTCGGTCTCCTCCTTGCAGGAGGCGCACTGCTGCTTTGGGTCTGTTGGCGCACCTTGCGCGACCTGCGTTCGCGAGACACCGCCATCGCCGCTGAAGAGGGCGAGGCGATCGCCACCCAGCGCCCCAAGACATTGCCGGTCGCTCTGGTCGAGATTCTGGCCGCCGACCTTTCCATGTCGCTCGACAATGTCCTGGGCGTCGCCGGCGCGGCCCGGGCCCATCCGCAGGTCCTGGTCTTCGGCCTGCTACTCTCGATCACCGTTACCGGCATCGCGGCGGGCTACATCGCCAAGCTGTTGGGACGAGCGCCGTGGCTTCGCTACATCGGGCTGGCGATCGTGCTCTTCGTCGCCTTGTCGATGATGTGGCAAGGCGCACTGGAAGTGCTTCATCACGCCTGAGCCGCGCCACCGAACCGCTGCGTCCACGCCGCGACGTCGGCGTCCTCGATCTTGCGGAAGAGCACCGGCGGCGTCGCGACCTTTCGCCCCGGCGGCAGCGTCGTGAGCTCGGCGCGGGCGTCCGCGCCAGGCCACGTCGGCGGATAGGGCTCGCCAAGGGCCTCGGCGATCCTTTCGGCGGTGAAGGGAATGATCGGCGCCGACACCCTCGCCATCAAGGCCGCGAAGTTGAGCGCCGTGCGCACGATCACCGCCGCCCGCGGCGAATCGGTCTTTATCGCTGTCCAGGGGGCGGCTTCCTGCAGATACTCGTTTCCCAACGCCCAGAGGCCGCGCACGGCTTGGGCGGCCTTGCGAACCTCGATGGCCTCGAACTGCCTGGTTATTTCGGCCAGCCGCGTCGTCACCTCCGCGAAGAGGCGCGCTTCGGCCTCGCCCGGCGCCCCGCCCGCCGGCGCGACACCGCCCATCCGCGTCTCGCAGAACTTGCAGATCCGATTGACGAAGTTGCCAAGCACATCGGCCAGATCGCGATTCACCGCCGAGACCAACTGCTCCCACGTGAAAGTGCTGTCGGAGTGCTCGGGCGCGTTGGCGGTAAGATACCAACGCCAGCAATCGGCAGGCAGCATTTCCAAGGCCGTGTCCATGAACACCCCCTGGCCGCGCGACGTGGAGAACTTCCCCCCCTGCCAGTGGAGATGATTGAACGCCTTGAGAATGTCGACCGACTTCCACGGCTCCTTCGATCCCAGGATCGTCGCTGGAAAACTCACGGAGTGGAACGCGACGTTGTCCTTGCCCATGAACTGCACATAGCGGACGGCCTCGGCCCCCCTGTCCACGCGCCACCAGCTCCGCCAGTCGGCGGCGGTGGCGTCGGCCCACTCCTGGGTCGCGGCAATGTATTCAATCGGCGCGTCGAACCAGACGTAGAACACCTTTGTCTCGAAACCGGGCCGTGGCAGACCGCGGCGAAGCACCGGCACGCCCCAAACCAGATCACGCGTGATGCCGCGATCGATCAGGCCCTCGTCGAGGTGCTTGTAAGCGATCGAGCGGGCGAAGCTCGGCCACTGAACCTTGGAGTCGACCCAGGCTCGAATCTCGTCCTGCAGCCTCGACTGCAGGAGATAAAGGTGGCGCGTCGCCCGGAACTCCAGGTTCTTCGAGCCCGAGACCACCGAGTACGGATCGATCAGATCGACAGGGTCGAGGAGGTTGCCGCAGTTGTCGCACTGGTCGCCGCGCGCGGGCCGATAGCCGCATATCGGACAGGTCCCCTCGATGTACCGGTCCGGAAGGAACCTGGCGTCCTCGATCGAATAGGGCAGACTGTCGGTCCGCTCCTCGATGAGACCCTTATCCTCCAGGACGTCGGCGAAGTGTTGAGTGAGCCTCTGGTTCTGCGGCGACGACGAGCGACCAAACCAATCCCACGACAGGCCGAAGGCCCGGCCGATGTCATGCTGACGCCGGTGCATGTCTTCGCAAAAGCTGAAGACGTCCTGATGCGCTTGGGCCGCGGCCAGCTCGGTCGGCGTGCCGTGCTCGTCCGTGGCGCAGATGTAGAGCACCTCATGGCCGCGGGCGCGCTGGAACCGGGCGTATACGTCGGCCGGCAGCATCGAGCCGGCGAGGACGCCCAGATGTTTGACGCCGTTGATGTAGGGCAGCGCCGAAGTGATCAGAATGCGGGCCATGGCCGGCGCATATAGGCGCAGGCCATGGCTTTGCGAAAGCGCGGGTCCGCTGGCGCCGCGACGTTGCCACGCCCACGGCGCGCGGGGCATAAGACCCGTCGGCCGGCCGGCTTAGCTCAGTTGGCAGAGCAGCGCTTTTGTAAAGCGAAGGTCGCGGGTTCGAATCCTGCAGCCGGCGCCGCCCTGTCCGGCCAGTGGGTTGGTGGGCACAGCCTGCTCGCGGCCCCGGCCACTCCTTAAGGCGGGGTGAATGCGTAAGATCACGGCCTGGGCGGTCACCACGGGAGAGACCGGGATGCGCACCCAGGCGCGAGGTCTGGCTCGCGCCGCCGCAGACCTTGTCGAGGAGCGCACCGTGAAGCTGGCGGCGCCGTGGCGCTGGCTCCCGCCAGGCCTCCTCCGCCGGCCGCTGGCGTGGCAGGCGCACGGACCGGATCGTCTCGCGCCACCATGGCCCGATCTGCTCGTCACCTGCGGCCGCCGCTCGGCTCCCTTTTCCGTAGCGGTCCGGCGGGCCAGCGACGGCCGAACACTCACCGTTCATATTCAGGACCCCATGAGGCCGGCCGGCGACTTCGATCTGGTGGTCGCCTTGGCGCACGACGCCATCCGCGCCGGGCCTCGAGTGCTCAAGACCATCACTGCAATGCACGACGTTACCGCTGCGGACCTGGCGATCGCCGCCCAGCAATGGAAAGAACGCCTGGCGCCTCTTGGTCGTCCACTGGTCGGCGCGATGATCGGAGGGCCGACGCGCCGCAGCGCTTTCGCGACGGCGGACGCCCACGCCCTGGCGGAATCGCTCGCGGTGATCCGCCAAGAGGGTTTTGGCCTGGCGATCACGCCCTCCAGGCGCACCCCAAGGGCAGTTCGGGCAATCCTCGAGGCGGCGTTCGCCGGCGACGACCGAGTTTTCATCTGGAACGTGGAGGGCGCAAATCCGTATCGCGGCATCCTTGCCTCCGCTGACCGCCTCGTCGTCACCGGCGACAGCGTCTCGATGGTCTCCGAGGCGATCGCCACCGGCGCGCCGGTCGAAGTCTTCGACCTTGGCCAGGGTCGCCACCGAGTTTTCCTCGACACCCTGGTCGAGCGCGGCGTGGCGAGCCGACTGGGCCAGCCAGCGGGAAGACCGCGCGCCCGTCCGGGTTACGACGCGACCCTCGAAGTCTCCGCCGTCGTCAGGCGGCTCCTTCAGGCAAGGACAGGCGTGCTCGGATAGGCTAGTTGCCCGCGTTCACGCCAGGCGTCGGTGACGTAGTTCATGATCACCGAGGTGCGCACCCCCGCGATCGTTCGCCGCTCCAGACCGTGCCAGGTGTTATGGGAAGGGACGAAGAGCAGCGCCGTGTTGTCGACGAAAGCGGTTCGCTTGGCCCAGGTCTCATGGTCACGATAGATATCGGTGCCGAGGTCGCCTTGGTGCGGGACGCCGGTCAGATAGATCAGCATCGTGAAGCGCTTCACGCCCAGGTCGGTGTGCGGCTCTAGCCAGAACCCCGACGCATCCTGAGCGTATTCTAGGCGAACGAACGAACCCGACAGATCGGCGCCGGTGGTCCGCTCCACGGCGAGCGCCACCTCCCTCGACTGGAAGGCGTCGGCTACCGCCGCGCAGGCGGGGAACCTGGCGCAGTTGGCGACGTCGAAGTAGCGGCGCGTCTCGTTGTGTAGTTCACGCTTGCCCGACACGCCATGGACCTCGGCGGGCTCGAAGGGCAGGCTCCAGAGCGCCTCGGCGATGGCGCGCGGGAAGACCTCCGAGGCGATGTAGTGCCGATAGGGATCCTCGAACCGACAGGCTGCTGCGAGGCTCGCAGTCAGGCTCTGGATGACCCCCTCTCTCAATTCGACCGCCCGGGCGGCATTCTCGACCTGCAAAGCGATTCCCGTCTCCTACGATCGCCCCCGGCGAAGCGGCTTCTAGCTGATCGGACCGCGAATGTCCGGCCAAATCCCGCTCCGCCTGAGCGCCATGGACGCGGTCAGTCGAAACCAGCTGGTCTGTTGGCGGCCCACGGCGCGGCGCGCTCGATCTGGCCCGCCAGTCTGAAGAGGGTGGCCTCGTCGGCCGGTCGGCCGACGAATTGAACGCCGATCGGGAGGCCATCGGCGCTCCGGGCCAGCGGCAGGGTCATGGCTGGCGCTCCGGTG
>Ga0302324_100012740_pt1 | contig 17135 bp, 12 predicted proteins | sample Palsa_T0_1_FD_201949 | JGI IMG/M metagenome (GOLD analysis project Ga0302324, IMG submission 201949) | Peat permafrost microbial communities from Stordalen Mire near Abisko, Sweden - Palsa_T0_1 | ecosystem: Environmental > Terrestrial > Soil > Palsa > Peat permafrost | place: Sweden: Abisko...
ACGGAGCCGCTCCCTGACGCCGTTGCAGAGAGTCCAGGGATCGGTCCCCCTGGTGACCGTGACCGTCGAGGCCATGCCGCCGCCGGCCGCCGCGATCTCGGTCGAGGTGGAGCCGCTCGATCGCATCGCCAGCTCCGCCCAGCGGTTGCCCGCGTACACCGGATGCGTGTGAGCGTCGATGAGTCCCGGGGTGACCAGCCCGCCGCTCAGGTTCTCGACATGATCGACATCCACGATGTCCTCGATCACGCCGGGAATGCTAGCGGGCAACTCCGCGGCGGGGCCTACCCAGGCGATCTTGTCATCCTGCGTAAGGATGGCCGCGTTGCTCCATATCTCGGAGCCGGTCCACAGCCGGCCGATGTTGGTCAGCAGGCGAACGGTCACCGCGCTGACCTCCCGTGCGCGGTGGCGCCGCAGACCAGGGTCCGGTTCGCCATGCGTTCACCTGCCATGACTCGTGCCTGATGGCTATACACCGGCGACGACCTACTGAGCGGGTCGCGGCCTTGCGCCGCAAGTGGCTGCTCTGCGGATGGGGCAGGCGGCCAACATATCGGTGCAGTCACGGTATTGCACCGGAGGGTCCCTGTACAGGGCCTATCGGAAGTCCATTGGTCCGGGTTAGCGGGTTCCCTGGTCATCGCATGGATGGGCACCGGGAACGCCGTTGGGAACGTCGTACGTGCAATCGTTTGCCAGTCTCGCTGCCCGGCACCCGGCAGGTCGGCTAGCGCACAACTGTCCGAAAGGCAGCGCTAACCGAGAATTGCGCAAATGCGGCGCGCACATGCAGATTCCCGAAACAGAGACGGTCACCCCCCAGGGCCACCCCGCCAGGCCCGTCTGGCCACCCTGAGCGGGCCACCCCGCCGGGCCACCAACCCGCCAGGCCACCCGCCAGGCCGGTCTGGCCACCTGACCGCGCCACATTGACGGGTACCTCGCCGGGCACGCGGTCGTTTCGCTGACTTCGTGGCCACCCGTTTCTGGCTGACAGCAGATTAAATGACTGGTTAGTTAGCGGCCCCGCAGGAATGCCGACCCTGGATGGCGGAAGATTGTGCGTCCCGCCCGGGAACGGCGCAGACGGCACCGACGTCCACTTTCCCGCGCCACGCAGTGAATCCTCATATCGCCGATTCGTCATTTCCTCGCGGAACCGATTCCTCGCGGACCTGATTCGCTGCTAGGCCGATCCGGTACCGGGGCGATCCGCTACCCGGCCGGTACCTCACCTCGCCGATTCGCCGCTGGCCGATTCCGGCGACCCTGCGGCCCGGTCGAGCTCGGCAGCGAGCCCGGGCGGGACGCGGGCCGTCAATTGAGTCCCGTTCTGGCCGTGCTGCACGGTCAGCACCTCGCCCTCCTGGTGCGCACGGGAGATCAGGTCGCCCCGGTCATACGGCACCAGGACCGTGATCTGCAGATCCCGCCGCGGTAGCTTCTGCTCCAGCTCGATGAGCAGCGCAGGTAGGCCCTCGCCGGTCCGCGCCGACACCACCAGGGCACCTTCCTCGCGGCGGCGCAGCCCTTCCACCGTGATCGGATCGGCCACGTCGGCCTTGTTCACGACCACGAGCTCGGGCACCTGTCCGGCGCCGATCTGGCCGAGCACCTCACGCACGGCGGCGATCTGCGCCTGCGGGTCGGCGTCGGAGCCGTCCACCACGTGCAGGATCAGGTCGGCCTCCGCCACCTCCTCCAGCGTCGAGCGGAAAGCCTCGACCAGCTGATGCGGAAGGTGCCGGACGAAACCCACCGTGTCGGTCAGCGTGAACGGCCGGCCTGCTGGGGTACGGGCCTTGCGCACTGCGGGGTCCAGCGTGGCGAACAGCGAGTCGTCCACCAGCACGTCCGCCCCGGTCAGCCGGTTGAGCAGGCTCGACTTCCCGGCATTGGTGTACCCGGCGATGGCGACGGAGGGGACTGCGCCGCGGCGTCGCTGGCCGCGCTGGACTTCCCGCCCGACCGACATGTCAGCGAGCTCGCGCTTGAGCTTCGTGATCCTCGCCCTAATCCGGCGGCGATCGGTCTCGATCTTCGTCTCGCCGGGACCGCGGGTGCCGATGCCGCCGCCTCCGGCGACCCTGCCGCCGGCCTGCCGCGACAGCGACTCGCCCCAGCCACGGAGCCTGGGCATCAGGTACTGGAGCTGGGCGAGCTCGACCTGGGCTTTGCCCTCCTTGCTGCGGGCATGCTGGGCGAAGATGTCCAGGATCAGCGCCGTGCGGTCGATGACCTTGACCTTCACGATGCCCTCAAGCTTGCGGAGCTGGCCCGGGGTGAGCTCGCCGTCGCAGATCACCGTGTCGGCGCCGGTCGAGGCGACGATTCCGGCCAGTTCGGCGGCCTTGCCCGAGCCCACGTAGCTCGCCGCGTCCGGCCGGCCGCGCCGCTGGATCAGCCCGTCCAGCACCTCGGACCCGGCGGTCTCCGCCAGCAGTGACAGCTCGCGTAGTGAGTTCTCCGCGGTGGCGAGCGTCCCGTCGGCCCAGACTCCCATCAGGACGACCCGCTCCAGCCGCAGCGCGCGGTACTCGACCTCGCTGACGTCCTCGAGCTCGGTGGACAGCCCGGCCACCCGGCGCAGCGCGTGCCGCTCCTGCAGGTCGAGCTGATCGGCCTCGCGCCTGCGAGTGCCGTCGTGAAACTCATCGAATAGTGCAGTCATCCGCCATCCAAGGTCGGCATTCCCGCAGGGTGCCGCGATAATCGGTCGGGCAGCGCCCGCCGGACGGCGGGTGATGTGCTTGATGGTGCCACGCTTCGCCGCGGCTCTCACCTGGTTAACGCCGCAGCTCGCCAGGTTGTGCCCGCCCGAGCCGGGCCTCCGTTGACCCCTGGAGACGCTGGCCGTTAGCGTCTGGGGTGATCGAGCCTGCCGGCTGGGCTCGGCCCAGCCAGGCTGGGACCGGGTCGGCCCACGCTGGCTGACACCGACAGTCGTCGAAGCGACCACCGCCGGCGGCACCTGCCAGCGGTGACGCCGGCGCGTGAGGAGTGCGGCAATGCCAGGAATCGACGGCGTCGAGGTCACCGGCCCGCCCGGTGACCGCTACGACGAGATCCTCACCCCCGATGCGCTGGCGCTGATCGCCACGCTGCAGCGGGAACTCGGCCCGCGCCGGGCCGGCTTGCTGGCCGATCGCGTGCGCCGCCAGGAAGAGCTGTCGGCCGGCGCTATGCTCGACTTCCTTGACGAGACCCGCGGCATCAGGGAAGACCGATCCTGGCGGGTCGCGCCGCCCGCCCCCGGGCTGGTGGACCGCCGGGTGGAGATCACCGGCCCGACCGACAAGAAGATGACGATCAACGCGCTCAACTCGGGCGCCAAGGTCTGGCTGGCCGACTTCGAGGACGCGAACACGCCGCTGTGGGACAACATGGTCACCGGCCAGCTCAACCTGGTGGACGCGCTGGACCGGCGGATCGACTTCAGCAGCGACGAGGGCAAGGCCTACCGGCTCAAGCCGGACGCCGAGCTGGCCACGATCGTGGTCCGGCCGCGCGGCTGGCACCTGGACGAGAAGCACCTGCTGGTGGACGGCAACCGGGTGTCCGGCAGCCTGTTCGACTTCGCCCTGTACTTCTTCCACTGCGCGCGACGCCAGCTGGACAAGGGCAAGGGCCCGTACTTCTACCTGGCCAAGCTGGAGAGCCACCGCGAGGCACGGCTGTGGAACGACGCGTTCGTCATCGCCCAGGACGCGCTGGGAATCCCGCGCGGCACGATCCGGGCCACCGTGCTGATCGAGACGATCCCGGCGGCGTTCGAGATGCAGGAGATCCTCTACGAGCTGCGCGAACACAGTGCCGGGCTGAATGCCGGCCGGTGGGACTACCTGTTCAGCATCATCAAGAAATTCCGCACCCGGGGCCGCGACTTTGTGCTGCCCGAGCGCAATGCGGTCACCATGATGGCCCCGTTCATGCGTGCTTATACGGAGCTGCTGGTGAGCACCTGCCATGGCCGCGGCGCGCACGCCATGGGGGGGATGGCCGCGTTCATCCCCAGCAGGCGCGATGCGCAGGTCAACGCCACCGCGCTGGCCAAGGTGCGGGACGACAAGACCCGCGAATCCCGGGACGGCTTCGACGGATCCTGGGTCGCGCACCCGGACCTGGTGCCGGTCTGCCGGGAGGTCTTCGACGGCGTGCTCGGCGACCAGGCGAACCAGCTCGGGAAGCTGCGCGACGACGTCGGCGTCACCGCGTCCGACCTGCTGTCCATCGACAAGACGCCGGGCGGCATCACCGAGGCCGGGCTGCGGAACAACGTCAGCGTGGGGCTGCAGTACCTGGCCAACTGGCTGGCCGGCAACGGCGCCGTGGCGATCTTCAACCTGATGGAGGACGCGGCCACGGCGGAGATCTCGCGGTCCCAGGTCTGGCAGTGGCTGCACAACCAGGTCAGCCTGGCCGAGGGCCCGCTGATCACACCGGACCTGGTGGAGCGCCTGATCGGCGAGGAACTTGCCGCCATCCGCCAGCTGCACGGCGACGCCTTCGACGCGGCCAAGTACGACGAGGCGACCGCCCTGTTCACCGAGGTCGCGCTCGCCGACGACTACGTCGACTTCCTGACCGTCCCGGCCTACGAGCGGATGCCCTGACCGGCTCCCGCCCGGCCTCCCGCCCCGCCTCCCGCCCGGGCTCCCGCGGCTCCCATGATCCCGGGGATCATGAAGGACCTGCCGCCGGCGGTGGCCAACGCGGCGCGCAGGGCGCACCCTGGAGGGAGCGGGCGCACCCGGCCGGGGATCGGGGCGCACCCGAGAGCAGCAGTGCGCAGCATGCAGGAGAAGGCGAGGCGCGACGATGATCGACACGCTGGTCGGGCGGATGGCCGAGATCATCCCGCGGATGGCCGAGATCTGCGGGCCGGACGGCGTCGTCAGCGACCCGCTGGAACTGCGCACCTACGAGTGCGACGGCCTTACCTCGCACCGCTGCAGCCCCGGCCTCGTGGTGCTGCCGCAGACCGCCGGGCAGGTCGCGGCGGTCGTGACCGAGTGCGCCCGGGCCGGGATCCCGTTCGTGGCCCGCGGCTCGGGCACCGGCCTGTCCGGCGGCGCGCTGCCCCGCGGCGACGGCGTGCTGATCGTCACCTCCAGGATGCGCAAGATCATCTTGATCGACCCGGCCAGCCGCCGGGCCATCGTCGAGCCGGGCGTCACCAACCTGGCCGTGAGCAAGGCCGCTGAGCCGTTCGGCTACTTCTACGCGCCCGACCCGTCCAGCCAGATCGTCTGCTCGGTGGGCGGCAACGTGGCGGAGAACTCGGGCGGGGCGCACTGCCTCAAGCACGGTTTCACCGTGCACCACGTGACCGGACTGCAGATCGTGACTCCCAGCGGCGAGCTGACCTGGCTCGGCGACGGCACCGGCGCGTCGCCCGGCTACGACCTGGTCGGCGCGTTCACCGGCTCGGAGGGCACCCTCGGCATCGTCACCAAGATCGTCGTCAAGCTGACGAAGATCCCGCAGGCGGTGACCACGCTGCTGGCCGCGTTCGAGACCACCGGGCACGGCGGCGCCGCGGTGTCCGCGATCATCGGCTCCGGCATCCTGCCCGGCGCGATCGAGATGATGGACGCGCTGGCGATCGAGGCGGCCGAGGCGGCGGTCGCCTGCCGGTACCCGGAGGGCGCCGGCGCGGTGCTGATCGTGGAGCTGGACGGGCCGCAGGCCGACGTCGAGCGGGAGACCGCCGCGGTGCGGGAGCTCTGCGAGAAGGCCGGCGCCACCGAGATCCGCGCGGCGCAGGACGCGGCCGAGCGGACCGCGATCTGGAAGGGCCGCAGGTCGGCGTTCGCCGCGGTCGGCCGGATCAGCCCGGCCTACATCGTCCAGGACGGCGTCGTGCCGCGCACCGCGCTGACGGAGGTGCTGGACCGGATCGCCGAGCTGTCCGCCGAGGCCGGCATCCGGGTGGCGAACGTGTTCCACGCCGGCGACGGCAACCTGCACCCGCTGGTGCTGTTCGACGACGCCACCCCGGAGGCGTGCGCGGCGGCCGAGAAGCTGTCCGGCGCGATCCTGGACCTGTGCATCTCGCACGGCGGCTCGATCACCGGCGAGCACGGCGTGGGCGCGGACAAGTCCCGGTACATGCCGAAGATGTTCGGCGCCGACGACCTGGCCACCATGCAACTGCTGCGCTGCGCCTTCGACCCGGCCGGCCTGTGCAACCCCGGCAAGATCTTCCCGACCCCGCGGCTGTGCGGCGAGGTGCCCGGCATCCGGCGGGAGCCGCATCCGCTGGTGGCGGCCGGGGAGATCGAGCAGTTCTGAGATGAGGAACGGATCCCCTATGGGCGGTGCCGATGGCTGCTAAATCGCTCCCACGGCCGCTCGCCGCGGCCTGCGGCCAGGTCAGGCACGCTGCGCCAGGTGACGCGGTCGCCGGGGTCATGCCGTCCTACGTCGCCTCCCCGGCCAGCGTCGCCGAGGCGAGCGCGGTCATGACGGCGGCGGCCGGCCTCGGCCTCGCCGTGCTGCCCCGCGGCAGCGGGACCCGGCTGGCCTGGGGCAGCCCGCCGCGCCGCTGCGACCTGGTGGTCGACACGCTGCGGCTGGACCGGGTGCTCGAGCACGAGGCGGGTGACCTGGTGGCCAGGGTCCAGGCGGGCGTCAGCATCGACAAGCTGGCCGGCCTGCTCGGCCTGGCCGGCCAGCAGCTGGCCCTGGACCTGCCCGAGGTGCCCGGCGGGGCCGGCCGGGGGACGGTCGGCGGGGTGCTGGCCACTGGCGCGGCGGGCCCGCGGCGGCTGCGCTACGGGACGCCGCGGGACCTCGGCATCGGCGTCACCGTCGTGCTCGCGGACGGGACGGTGGCGCACTCGGGCGGCAAGGTCGTCAAGAACGTGGCCGGCTATGACCTCGGAAAGCTGTTCGCGGGCAGCTACGGCACGCTCGGCCTGATCGTCGAGGCCGCGTTCCGGCTGCATCCGGTGCCGGCCGCTGCCGCCTTCGTGACGCTTGCGTGCCGCGGCGCGGCCGCGGCGCAGGACCTGGTGGCCGCGGCGGCGGGCTCGCCGCTGGCCCCGTCCGCCGCGGAGATCGACCGGCCGGCCCGCGGCGCCCCGCTGCGCGTGGCGGTCCTGGTCGAGGGCGACAGGGCGGGGGTCGCCGAGCGAGCGGAGCTGCTGCGCGAGCTGCTGGGCGGCGGCGCCGCGGTGGCTGCCGCCGCGCCGTCCTGGTGGGGCCGCGCCGGCCTGGCCGCGGCGGACGCGACGCTGGTCAGGATCGCGTTCTGGGCCGGCGAACTGGCCGCCGTGCTCGATGCGCTGGACGCGGCGGCGAGCGCGGCGGGACTCGATCCGAGTGTCGGCGGGTCAGCCGCGGCCGGCGTCATTTACGCGGAGGTCCCCGGTAGCGCCGGGCCGGCCGCCGTCGGGGAGTTCGTCCGCGCGCTGCGCGCGGCGCCGCCGCTGGCGCAGGCCGCCGCTGACGGGCCGCCGTCCCGCGGCAGCGCGGTCGTGCTGCAGGCGCCGCTCGCGGTCGGCGACGTCGTCGACGTTTGGGGCCCGGTGCCGTCGGCCGGGCTGATGCGCGCGGTGAAGGACCAGTTCGATCCCGGGCACCGGATGGCGCCCGGCCGGTTCGCCGGAGGGATCTGATGAGCAGCCAGCCCAGCGCTCCCGGCTCTCCAGGCCCGGCTGGCCTGCCCGGCCCTGCCGGCCCGGCTGGCCTGCCTGAAATGGCTGGCCCGGCTGGCCCGGTCTCGTCGGCTGACCCGTCGGCTGGCCTGTCGGGGCAGCTCAGCCCGATCGACCCGGCCGGCGAGCTGCGCGGGCTGGCGAATGACTGCGTGCACTGCGGGTTCTGCCTGCCGGCCTGCCCGACGTACCAGCTCTGGGGCGAGGAGATGGACTCGCCCCGAGGCCGGATTCACCTGATCAGCCAGATCCTGGAGGGCGCGACGGGCACCAGCGCGGCCGCCGCTCACATCGACCGCTGCCTGGGGTGCATGGCCTGCGTGCCCGCGTGCCCGTCCGGCGTCCGCTACGACCGGCTAATCGAGGCGGCGCGGTCGTGGGCCGAGGAACCCCCGGCCGGCGCCGCGGCGCCGCCGCTGCCGCCGCGGTCACGGCGCGAGCGGGCGGCCCGGGCCGCGATCTTCGCGACTTTCCCTTACCCGCGCCGTCTCCGGCCGCTGCTGGCGCCGCTGCGCGCAGCCCAGGGCGCGGGCCTGGACCGGCTGCTGGCCCGCACCGGGCTGGCGGAGCGGCTGTCCCCCGAGCTAGCCGCGGCCCTGCGGGTCGCACCCGCCCCGGCCCGCCGGTCACCGGCCGGGCTTGCGTCCGGCGGCCGGCTACCGGGCCGGATCCCGGCCCGGGGGGCCCGCAGGGCGGTCGTCGGGATGCTCACCGGCTGCGTGCAGCAGGTGTTCTTCCCGGCGGTCAACGTGGCTACCGCGCGGGTGCTCGCCGCGGAGGGCTGCGACGTGGTCATCCCCGCAGGCCAGGGCTGCTGCGGCGCGCTGTCGCTGCACGGCGGCAGGAGAGCGGAGGCGATCGGGTTCGCCCGCCGGGCCATCGTCGAGTTCGAACGCGCCGGGGTCGACGCGGTCATCGTCAACTCGGCGGGCTGCGGATCGGCGATGAAGGAGTACAAGGAGCTGTTCGCCGGGGACGGCGGATGGGCGCCGCGGGCGGCCGCGCTGAGCGGGAAGGTCCGCGACTTCACCGAGTTCCTGGCCGAGCTCGGCCCGGCGGCGGTCCGGCACCCGCTGCCGGTCAGCGCCGCCTATCACGACGCCTGCCATCTCGGCCATGCCCAGCAGATCACCGCGCAGCCGCGCGCGCTGCTGCGCGCGATCCCGGGGCGGCGCCGCGCCGAGATCCCCGACGGGTCCACCTGCTGCGGGTCCGCGGGGATCTACAACCTGGTCCAGCCGGAGGCTGCCCGTGCGCTCGGCGAGCGCAAGGCGGTCGCGATCGAGGCAACCGGAGCGCAGCTGCTCGTCTCGGCGAACCCCGGCTGCTCGCTGCAGATCTCCGCGGCGCTGGGCGCCCGCGGGGTCCGGATGCCGATGGCCCACATCGCCGAGGTGCTCGATGCCTCGCTGCGCAGCGTCCCGGTGAGCAAGCTACTCACGGCTTGACCCGGCGAACGTCGCTCTGCCGTGCGCAGCCATGGCCCGGCACCCGGGCGGCAACGGCGGCGGTAGCGGGCTACGGCGTGGAATGACGCCAGGTCAGGCTCGTTGTGACAGCGAGCTAACTCCAGCTCACGCCCGATATGACGCAGTAAGACGCTCTACTGACGCCCACATGACATCTTAAGACTGCATTTTACGCTTGACAGATGTCATTGATGACGTCAAACTGACGTCATAGGTTGTCAACGCACGCAGGAAGGCCAGGACGATGCACCTCTATCCGCTAGAACAGGCTGCCGCCCAGCGCGCAGCCGAACTCCGCGCGACCTCGGCCGCCGCGGTCAGGGCCAGCGACGCCCGCCGCAGCCTGCGCCGTCCGACCCGGCGCCGCACTGGCTGGGTGCCCGTTTCCGTCGGCCGCTGGCTCGCCAGCGGCCGCGCGTGAGACCTCAGCGCGCGTGAGACGTCAGCGCGCGTGATACGTCAGCGGCGGCACGAACGACGTGTCGGCGGCGGCGGAGGATGCCTCAGTGGTCGTCCGCGCCGGACAGCCAGGCGTCGTCGAGCTCACCCTCGGCGACGATCACGGCCGGACCGGTCAGCAGGCTCGCCCTCCCGACCAGGGTGACCGCGAGCCGGCCGCCTGGCACGTGCACGGTCCAGGTCCCGTTGGCGGCCTCCGGGACGGTGCCGGGCCCGGTGCCGGGAGCGGCGCCCTGGCCGGCCGACGCGACCGCCGCGGCCACCGCGGCAGCCACCGCCCCGGTGCCGCAGGACCTGGTCAGCCCCGAGCCTCGCTCATGTACCCGCATCTCCGCCTGCCGGTGGCCGGTAACCCGCGCTACCTCGACGTTGGCGCCTTCGGGGAACTCCGCCGGGTCGAGCAACGGCGCGGCGGACAGGTCAAAGCCGTCGACCGGCGTGCCCACGAGCACGGCGAGATGCGGGTTGCCGAGCGAGATCCGCAGGCCCGCGCATTCCAGCCCGCCGATCACCGCCCGCCCTGGCCCGAGAATCGCCGGAACGCCCATCTCGGCGGTGATCGAGCCGTCCGGCTCAGCCCGCACTCGCCGCGGACCCAGCCTGGTCGCCACGGTGAACGCCAAGTCGCGCACCAGGCCGTGATCCAGCAGGTAGCGGGCGAACACCCGGATGCCGTTGCCGCACATCTCGGCGGTGCTGCCGTCCGCGTTCCGGTAGTCCATGAACCACTCGGCAGCCGGCTCGCCCGGACCGTCCGGGCCGTCCTCGGCCCAGCCGTCCTCGGCCCAGCCGTCCTCGGCCCAGCCGTCCTCGGCCCAGCCGTTACCGGCGTCGGCAGCCGCCCGCCAGCCGTTACCACTGCCGTTACCGGCGCCGGCAGCCGCCTGCGCCGCCGCGGCCCGGACGACTCGCAGCACTCCGTCCCCGCCGATCCCTGCCCTCCGGTCGCACAGCCGGGTCACCAGCGCCGGCGTCAGGACGAGATCGTCCTCGAAGTCAGGCAGCACGACGAAATCGTTCTCCGTGCCGTGGCCCTTGGCGAACCGCATCCCCCGATGTTAGTGATCCCGCGACGTTGATGATCCCTGACGTGAGCGATCCCGCTGCCGTGACCCGCGCACTCCGATGGCGCGTCCACCAGTTGGTGGACAGCTGCGGCGCCGCGTGATCAGGGGGGCGCCGCGTGATCAAGTGGCGGCCCGGGCCAGGCGCGCGACGCAGGGAGCGGCCCGAAGCCTGTCAGTATCGCTCCACCAGATGGGCGCGGCTGGCTGGCAGCTCGTAAGGGTCGGGCCAGAAATCGGTGATCCTGGCGATCAGGCCCGCGTCGTCGATCTCGAAGAAGCACAGGCCGTGCTGGGTGCCGCCGGCATCCGAGAAATGGATCCAGCTTGCCGCCGACCGCTCTTCGGCGACGATCCGCTCGACGGTCAGGTGCCAGTCGCCGGGGAAGCCTTCGGCGTTGAACCGGACATACGCCGCCCGGCCGCGGACCCGCTCCCGGGTCTGCGGGCCCTCGTACACGACGCCCGCGGCGAGCAGGCTGCCGAAAGCGTCCCAGTCCCTGGTCTCTGCCGCCGCCCAGTAGGCGGCCACCACCTCGTGCGAGCGGGTCACGACGGCAGCGTACCCGGGTGCGGCAGGCCGGCACGAGCGGTGCGCCGGACCGGCAGGCCGGCACGAGCGGTGCGCGGGTGCGGCAGGCCGGCACGAGCGTGCGCCAGCGCTGGCGGTCCTTGGTTGCTGGCGGTCCTTGGTCGCTGGCGGTCCTTGGTCGCTAGCGGACCATTTCGGACTTCCGCAGCACGGCCAGCGCACGGTCCGCGACGCCTGGATCGTCGGCTGCCAGCCAGTTGATCCGCGGGTCACGGCGGAACCACGCCTCCTGCCGCCGGGCGAACCGCCTGGTCGCCCGCACGGTTTCGGCGGCGGCCTGCTCCTCCGGCCACTCCCCCGCCAGGAACCGCAGCACCTGCGCGTAGCCGAGGGCACGGCTCGCTGTCCTGCCAAGGCGAAGGCCACGGCTGGCAAGCTCCCGGACCTCCGCGACGAAGCCGGCCTGCCACATCTGGCCGACCCGATCGGCGATCCGCCGGTCCAGCTCGGCCCTGGGCAGCCGCAGGCCGAGCTGCACGGCCGGGTAGAGCGAGTCATAGCCGGGCAGCGTCGCGCTGAACGGCCGACCGGACAGCTCGATCACCTCGAGCGCACGGACGATCCGACGGCCGTTCCCCGGCAGGATCGCTGCGGCGGCCGCCGGGTCGGCCCGCGCCAGCCTGGCGTGCAGCGCGGCAGCGCCGCGCTCGGCGAGCTCGGCTTCCAGCCCGTCGCGCAGCAGCGGGTCGGTGCCGGGGAACTCGAGCTTGTCGATGGCGGCACGGACGTAAAGGCCGGACCCGCCGGTCAGGAACGGGATCCGGCCGCGCTCGCTGATCTCGCCGATCACCGCCCGCGCGAGCTGCTGGTACTCCGAGACGCTCGCGGTCCTGGTCACCTCCCAGATGTCCAGCAGATGGTGCGGCACCCCTGCCCGCTTCGACGGGTCGAGCTTCGCCGTGCCGATGTCCATGCCCCGGTACAGCTGCATGGAGTCGGCGTTCACGATCTCGCCGCCCAGCGCAGCGGCCAGCCGCAGCGACAAACCGGACTTCCCGGTCGCGGTCGGCCCCACGATCGTGACGACAGGCTGCGACATGGGCACAGTCTGCCAGCGCGGGCTGAGCGTGCGATTACCACGGTGCCGCAGCACTCTCCCAGCTAGCCACCAGGTAGCTGACGTCGTAGGGGGCGACCGCGCAGCGCAGCCGCCCGCGCAGCGAGGCGCCGGCTGCCGCTCCGGCCAGCACCTGCCAGGCGGCTCGGCCCGCGATCTTCAGCTCGTCGTCGAGCGCCGGATCGAGCGCGGCCAGAGCGCCGGGGTCGGCGGCGGCGAACGCGGCGGCGACCCCGGAGTCGTAGCGGTCCGCGGCCGGATCAGCGGCGCCGTGCACGCCGGTGGCCCTCCGTGCCGAGGCATCACCCATCGCCAGCAGCGCTACCCGCGGCGCCAGCCCGGCGAGTCCTGCTCCCAGCCGGAGGCAGTCCGCCGTGGGCATGTCCGCCGCCACGGCCCGCAGCTGCAGGCGGCACGACACCACGCCGCCGGGTCGGCCGCTGCCCGCCTGCCCGGCGCGGCCCGCCTGCTCGAGCAGCCAGGCGCCGACGGTCAGCGAGAGCGGCAGCACCGGTCTGCCGGACCCGACGGTGGCTGGGACGCCGAATGGCCGCAGGCTCCCGGCCACGTGGCCGGCGTAGACAGCGCTGTCCGCGGCGCCGCCGACCACGACCAGCAGTTCGGGACCGGCCGCCAGCAGGCCGGCCACCGCGTCGGCGCAGCATGCCCGCAGTTCGCGCAGTTCGGCGTCAGCTAGCCCGGCGGCGCCCATGGCCGCGGGAATGAGCAGCGGCGGATGCGGGCAGACCGCCGCCGCGACGAGCACGGAGGGCTACGCCGGGCGGCCGACGGCGGGCATGCCGAGCAGCACTCGCGGGCCGGCCGCCGCCGGGCCGGCCGCCGCCGGGCCTGCCGCGGAGCCGTCTCGCCGGGCCTCCCAGGCGTCCCCGCCGCGGGTCCTGCGGACCGTCCGCGGCGGACCGTCCGCGATCAGGTAGTGCGGTGCGCCGCGGCTGACCACGGTGGTGACGATGTCGCCGGGCCGCGGCGCCGCGCCGGCCGGCGTGAAGTGCACCAGCCGGTTGTCGCGCGCCCGGCCGGACATCCGGTGCGTCGCGGTGTCCTTGCGGCCTTCCCCGTCGGCGACGAGCACCTCCACCTCCCGACCTGCGAACAGCAGGTTCTCCCGCAGCGACGTCTCAGCCACCAGCGCCGCGAGCCGCTCGTACCGCTCCTGGACCACCTCGGCGGGGACCTGACCGTCCATCGCGGCCGCGGGCGTGCCGGCGCGGATCGAGTACTGGAAGGTAAAGGCCCCGGCGAACCGGGCCTGCCGGACGATATCGAGAGTGGCGGAAAAGTCTCGTTCTGTCTCTCCTGGAAATCCCACGATGATGTCGGTCGTGATCGCGGCGTCCGGCATGGCCGCGCGGACCCTTTCCAGCATCGCCAGGTACTTTTCCCGCCGGTAGGCGCGCCGCATCGCCCGGAGCACCGCGTCGGAACCCGACTGCAGCGGCATGTGCAGCTGCGGCATCACGTTAGGGGTCTGCGCCATCGCGTCGATCACGTCGTCGGTGAAGTCGCGCGGATGCGGCGAGGTGAACCGCACGCGCTCCAGGCCGTCGATCCCGCCGCAGGCCCGGAGCAGCTTGCCGAACGCCAGCCGGTCACCGAACCCGACGCCGTAGGAATTCACGTTCTGCCCGAGCAGCGTTACCTCGACCGCGCCCTCGGCGGCCAGCGCCCGGATCTCGGCCAGCACGTCACCCGGCCTGCGGTCCTCTTCGCGGCCCCGCAGGCTCGGCACGATGCAGAACGTGCAGTTGTTGTTGCAGCCGACCGAGATGGCCACCCAGGCCGAGTAGGCGGACTCCCGGCGAGCCGGCAGGACCGAGGGGAAGCGCTCGAGGGACTCGAGTATCTCGGCCTGCGCTCGCTGCTGCGACCGCGCTCGGTCGAGCAGCACGGGCAGCGAGCCGATGTTGTGCGTGCCGAACACCACGTCCACCCACGGAGCCCGCTCTATGATGCCTGCCCGGTCCTTTTGCGCCAGGCAGCCGCCGACGGCGATCTGCATGCCCGGATGGGCGTTCTTGACCGGCAGCAGGTGGCCCAGGTTGCCGTACAGCCTGTTGTCCGCGTTCTCCCTGACCGCGCAGGTGTTGAACACCACCACGTCGGGGGTCGCGCCGGCCTCGGCACGCTGGTATCCGGCCTCCTCCAGCAATCCGGCAAGCCGCTCGGAGTCGTGCATGTTCATCTGGCACCCGTAGGTACGGATCTCGAAGCTGCGGAGACCGTTAGAGCGCGCCATGCCTCCCAGGGTAGAGGTAGCCGGCCGCGAACCGCCCGGTGAGCGGATCTTCACCGCTCCAGTCACGCGGATCTTCGCCAGTTCGGTCACAGAGATGGCTCGTGTCCGGAATCTGCGCTAGGCGGGACCTCCCGGTGGTGCACCATAGCCCTATGACTGAGAGCACGACGGTTCCCCCAGAAGGCGCGACGACGACAGCAACGGATTCGGCGGACACGCCTGACGCAGCGACCGACACCGGAGATGGCCAGCTTCTGACCGTCGCCGACCCCGCGGTTCCCGCTGTCCCGTTCGGCGCATGGCCTTCCCCCATCAACGCCGCCGACGTGGCACGAGGCCTGATCCGCGTCTCGTACCCCAAGGTCATCGGCAAGGACATCTGGTGGCAGGAGGGACGGCCGGAGGAAGACGGCCGGATGACCGTCGTGCATCGCGGCGCGGGCTCCAAGCCGCGCGCCCTGCTGCCCGCGCCGTGGAACGCCCGGACGCGCGTGCATGAATACGGCGGATTGTCCTACCTGCCGGTCCCGCGCGCCTCGGCGCGTCCGGCCTCGGCTGGCGGTCAGCCGCCGGGCGGTTACGCGATCGTCTTCGCGAACTACCCTGATCAGCGGCTCTACCTGGCCGGGATGGAGGCCGCCGACGCCAAGGATGCGGCCGCGCCCCGCCCGCTGACGCCCGATCCTGCAACCGTCAGCGGGGCCGACATCGAGCCCGCCGGGCTGCGTTTCGCCGACTTCGCGCTGTCCCCCGACCACACGGAGGTGTGGTGCGTCCAGGAACGGCATGCAGGCGGCAAGGTCACCCGCTCGATCGTCGCCGTGCCGCTGGACGGTTCCGCCGCTGAGAAGCCGGAGGCGATCCGGCAACTGGCCGCGGGATCGGACTTCTTCGCCTTTCCCACCCCGTCGCCCGACGGCAGCCGGCTGGCCTGGATCTGCTGGAACCACCCGCACATGCCGTGGGACGGGACCGAGCTGCGCGTCGCGGCCATCGAGAACGGCACTCCCGGCAAGGGCAGGCTCGTCAAGGGCGGCCTGCGGGAGTCCGTGCTGGCACCGGTGTGGCGGGACAACACCAGCCTCTACGTGGCCACCGACTGGACCGGCTGGTGGAACATCTACCAGGTCGGACTGACCGGCGAGCCGCCGCAGGCGCTGTTCCCGGCCGAGGAGGAGTTCGCCGGCCCGCTGTGGCAGCTGGGCAGCAGGCCGTTCGCGATGCTCGGCGACGGCAGGCTCGCAGTGCTGCACGGCCGCGGCGGACTGCGCCTCGGCGTACTCGACCCCGAGACGTCCGAGCTCACCGACCTGGACATCGGTTTCGGCGAGTTCTCGCCCGCGCTCTCCGCAGACGGCAAGGTGATCGCGGGCGTGGCAGGCGGGCCCCGCGAGCCGCTGTCGGTCATCGCCGTCGACGCGACTACCTCCAGGGTGACGGTCTTGCGCCGCGAGCTGGACGACCCGCCGGACGCCAGCTACCTGCCGGTGCCGCGCCCGGTCGAACTCGAGGGGCCGTTCGGGCGCATCGTGCACGCCCTGCTCTACGCGCCGACCAACCCGGACGTGCGGGGCCCAGAGGGCGAGCTGCCGCCCTACGTCGTCTGGGTGCACGGCGGGCCGACCGCGAACGCGGTCGGCCTGATGGATGTCGTGAAGGCCTACTTCACCAGCCGCGGGATCGGGATCATCGACGTGAACCACGGCGGGTCGACCGGATATGGGCGGCTGTACCGGGAGCGGCTGCGACGGCAGTGGGGCATCGTCGACGTCGAGGACGCCAAGGCGGCTGCGACGTCCCTGGCCACGGCCGGCCAGGCCGACGGCGCGCGGCTGGCCATCCGCGGCGCCTCGGCCGGCGGCTGGACGGCGCTGGCGGCGGTGACCACGGGCGCGATGAAGAACCCGGTCTTCGCGGCGGCCACGTCCTACTACGGCGTTGCCGACCTGCGCGGCTTCGCCGCGTCGACGCACGACTTCGAGTCGCGCTACCTGGACGGGATGATCGGGCCGCTACCGGGTTTCGAGGCCGTCTACGCCGAGCGCGCCCCGGTAGGTCACGTGACCGACGCCACCTGCCCGGTGCTGCTGCTGCAGGGTCTCGATGACCCCGTAGTGCCGCCGCAGCAGGCGGAGAGCATTGCAGCGGATCTCGCCGCGCACGGCATACGGCATGCCTACCTGGGGTTCGCTGGCGAGTCCCACGGGTTCAGGAAGGCGGATTCCGTCATCGCCTCGCTGGAGGCCGAGTTGTCCTTCTACGGCCAGATCCTTGGCTTCGCGCCACCCGGTATCCCGGCGCTCAAGCTGACCGGCGGAAAGGCGGCCAAGCAGCGCTAAAAGATCTTCACTGGTACTCCTCCAAGCTGGTTACCAAGCTGGTTACCGTCAGGCCCGGCGTCGCGCGTTGTCTTGTCGTCTGTGCGCCTGTAGCGGTCACGAAGTAAGGCCAGGTCCTGCCGACGCCGGAAGACGGAGGCTGGCCCGGAAGACGGAGGCTGGCACAGACCACGGCCAGCGAGGCGAAGGCTGCCCACCGGACTTACGCTCATGCCTGTTGACTGGTCACGGTAG
>Ga0302324_100012742_pt1 | contig 17132 bp, 12 predicted proteins | sample Palsa_T0_1_FD_201949 | JGI IMG/M metagenome (GOLD analysis project Ga0302324, IMG submission 201949) | Peat permafrost microbial communities from Stordalen Mire near Abisko, Sweden - Palsa_T0_1 | ecosystem: Environmental > Terrestrial > Soil > Palsa > Peat permafrost | place: Sweden: Abisko...
CCGTCCGAGGCGACCAGCGCGCCGGTGTGGCAGTCCGACAGAAAGCCGTAGTCGGCGATCGGCGGAAACGGGGAGCTCGGTGAGAACGACGCGCTGGATCTCTCTGTGGAGGATTTCCGCGCTGCCGCCGGCGCAACCTCGGCCCCCTTTGTCTGGCCGACCTTCGATGCGGGGCTGTTCGAAGTCGCCGAGCGCGGAGGCATGTTCAGCGAACCGTAGCGTGCTCCACATCGGGTGGCAGGCGACCTTCGTCGTCGAGCTTGTCGAGATGGGCCCGCAGGGAGACGGCGGCGACCGGGCGTAGCTTGGCTGGGACGTCCGACCACGCCGCGTCGAGCAGCTCGGGCGTAGAGCGACGACCTTCGGCGAGCGCCGCCAGCAGCAGCCGCTCGCGCTCGAGACGGTGATCGATGTACTGATCGAGCTTCGCACGGGGCTCGAAGATCGGCGGCCCGTGACCCGGGCACAGAACGTCCAGGCCGCGCTCGCGTAGTGCGTTGAGGCCCCCGAGATAGCCCGCGAGCGCCCCGGGGTCGGGGGCAATGAACACGCTGCCTTCGCCGAGCACCGCATCGCCGGTGAAGCACTCCCGGTCGCAAATCAACGCGAAGTGATCGGGCGCGTGGCCGGGCGTGGAGAGGGCTTCAAAAGGCCCGAAGCGCGTCCCGTCGAGGAGCTTCACGTCGACCTCGCCCCGCCCGGCAGCCAGCGGTGCGGGACGTCGCTCACGCAACGCGCCGACCCCGTCGGAGTGGTCAGGGTGGTCGTGGGTCAGCGCGATGCCGCCGAGACCGCCACGAGCGTCGATGGCCGCCGAGAGAAGATTCATGTGCTCCTCCAGCGCAGGACCGGGATCGACCACGTACGCGGGGTCGCGGCCGACGATCCACGTGTTCGTGCCCGACAGCGTCAGGGGGCCGGGATTGTCCGCCCGCAGGCGCAGGATGTCGTGATCGGCCAGGAGGCGGGCCTCACGTTCTAAGCTGGGCGACACACTATGAGTCTGGCAGTCCATCATCAGATCGCAAACGACCTAAGCGCAGACGAAAGTGCCGTTCGCCCAGCCTGAGCCGCTGCGCCGCGAGCTGGCGCATGCCCTGCCGGAGCGCCCTTTCGCGCTGCGCTTCTGGGACGGCTCGGAGCTCGCGCCCACCACCCCCGGCGGACCGGTCTTCACGGTGCGCTCGCCTGCCGCGGTCGCCCACCTGCTGCGCGCTCCCGGACAGCTCGGGCTGGGCCGCGCCTATGCCGCCGGCGAGCTGGAAGCGGACGACCTCGACCTCGTGATCGGGCTGCTCGATACGTTCAAGGCGCCCGCGATCGACACTCCGACACGGCTGCGACTGACGCTGGCCGCCGTACGCGCGTGCGGGTTGATGGTGCCGCCGCCGATCCCTGCGAGCGAGCTGCGCCCGCGCGGACCTCGCCACAGCCGCGAGCGCGACGCGCGCGCGGTGCGCCATCACTACGACGTTTCGAACGAGTTCTTCGCGCTGTTCCTCGACGAGACGATGACCTACAGCTGCGCGCTGTTCTCGCGCGAGCTCGACTCGCTCGCGGGCTCGTGGGGAACCCATCCGCCGCCGGCGGAGCGGCGCCCCCCGACGCTCGAGCAGGCGCAGGCGGCCAAGCGCGAGCTGATCTGCCGCAAGCTCGCGCTGCGGGAGGGTGAACGCGTGCTCGATGTCGGGTGCGGCTGGGGCAGCTTCGTGATTCACGCTGCTGCCAACCACGGGGTCCGGGCGGTCGGCATCACGCTTTCGCCGGCCCAGGCGGAGCTGGCACGCCGCCGCGTGGCCAAGGCCGGCCTGGAGGACCGCATTGAGATCCGTGTCGCTGACTACCGCGATCTGGGGACGGCGGGCGAGCACTATGACGCGATCGCCTCGATCGGCATGGTCGAGCATGTAGGCGCCAACCAGATCGACCTCTACTCGCTGCAGCTCGCGGGTCTGCTGGAACCGGGGGGCCTGCTGCTCAACCACGGCATCGCCCGCCTGCGCCACGGCGAGGCGGAGGCGGGGCCGTTCTCCGAGCGCTACGTGTTCCCGGACGCGGCGCCGCTGCACGTCTCGCGCGTCGCACTCGCGCTCGAGCGTGCCGGCATCGAGCCACTGCACGTCGAGGGTCTGCGCGAGGACTACGCCGAGACGCTCAGCCACTGGATCGAGCGTTTGGACGCCAATCGCGGGCGGGCCGAGGAGCTGGCCGGCGCCGAGCGGGTGCGCGTGTGGCGGCTCTACCTGCGTGCGGCGCGCAACGGGTTCCGGACCGGCTTCACGTCAATCTTTCAGATACTCGGCCGGCGCGCTGATTGATTCGGTACGGGGTTTGGCGCACCTAGCCGGTGTCCGAGGAGACCGAACGAACGACCTCCTCGGGACCACAGTTTCGTCTAGCGACGCCCTGCGCGCGCGGCGCCGCTTCTACCGGAGCCGCCGGAACCGCTGCGTGCGGAGCCGGTTCGCGGAGAGCCGGAGCCGTTGCGTGCGGACCCGGACGGGCCGCGGCCACGGTTGCGCGAGGAGCGCGTGCGCTGCTGGGAGCCACCGGAGCGCTGTCCGGTCGCGTCGATCGGCAGGCCGCCCTCCTCCAGCTCGCGGTTCAATCCGAGGTCGCGGACCATCGAGACCATTTCACGCGCCTGGTCGTGGACGACAAACGTGACGCCGGTGCCGCTCGCGCCGGCTCGGGCGGTGCGGCCAATGCGGTGGACGTAGTCCTCGCGCGAGCCGGGCATGTCGAAGTTGATCACGTGCGTGATCCCCACGACGTCGATGCCGCGTGCGGCGACGTCGGTCGCGACGAGCGTGTCGACCGCACCGGACTCGAAGCGGGCGAGCGCCTTCTCACGCTGAGCCTGGGACTTGTCGCCGTGCATCGCGACAGCGTGCACGTTGCTCTGAGCCAGTCGTTTGACGAGCCGGTCGGCGCCGCGCTTGGTGCGCACGAACACGAGCGTCAGCCCGCGCTCGGAGTCGTTCAGCTCGGATACGAGCCGCGCGACCTTGCCCTCGTGGGAGACCGACACGAAGCGATGCTCGACGTCACCCTTACGCTCCTCGGAGTGGGCGTGCTCGTGACGGCGAGGGTCGGTGGTGTAGGCCTTGGCGACCTTGCCCACCTCGCCCTGGAGCGTGGCGCTGAACAGCAGCGTCTGACGCTCCCGCGCGCACATCTTCACGATCCGGTCGACGACCGGCTTGAAGCCCATGTCGAGCATCCGGTCGGCCTCGTCGAGCACGAGCAGCTTGACGCGGTCGAGCGATACGTCGCGCCGATCGATCAGGTCGAGCAGCCGGCCCGGCGTGGCGACGAGGATGTGGGCGCGAGCGGCAAGGCGCGCCTGCTTGACGATGCCGGCGCCGCCGTACACGGCCGCGATCGAGAGCGCGCGCGTGTGGGCGATATCGCGCAGATCGTCGACGATCTGCGCTGCCAGCTCGCGCGTCGGCGCCAGCACGAGCGCCGAGGGGCGCACGTTGGTGCCGTGCAGGCGTTCGATCATCGGGATCCCGAATGCGAGCGTCTTGCCCGATCCAGTGGGGGATTGAGCGAGTACGTCGTGCCCAGCGAGCACGTCGGGAATGACCATCTTCTGAACTGCGAACGGCTGGGTGATCTCGCGCTTGGCAAGCTCACTCGAGACGACCTCGGACACGCCGAGGTCGGCGAACGTTTGATGCTCCATGTTGGTGTTGCTCCTTCTCACGGCCCTGTGGCCGCTGTTACGGATGGAGATTCGACTGACCCCATCCGCGCAACTAGAAGCGCCAACAAAGACAAAGAACCTCGCGGGCGACGTCGCCGCCCGGTAGCGCAACCGTAGCAGGCGGCCGCGCTACTACTGCAGATTCGCCATCACGTGCTTGACGACCGTGTAGTCCTCAAGGGAGTACACACTCAAATCCTTCCCGTACCCCGAGTCCTTGAACCCTCCGTGCGGCATCTCCGAGACCAGGGGAATGTGGTCGTTGATCCACACGCACCCAAATCGCAACGCCTTCGACACGCGCAGCGCGCGCCCCACGTCGCGTGTCCACACCGACGAAGCCAACCCGTAGCGAGTCGCGTTGGCCCACTCGATCGCCTGCGCCTCGTCGCTGAAGCGCTGCACGGTGATCACCGGCCCGAAGATCTCCCGCTGGATCAGCTCGTCCTCCTGGCGCAGCCCCGCCACGACCGTCGGCTCCATGAAGAAGCCCGCTCGGTCGGGCGCCTTGCCGCCGGTGACGATCTCCGCGTGGTCGGGCCTGCGCTCCAGGAAGCCCGCCACGCGTTCTTGCTGTTTGGCCGAGTTGACCGGCCCGAGCGTGGTGTCAGCTGAGAGCGTGTCCCCGATCACGAGACCCTGCGCCAGGGCGCTCAGGCCCGCTACCACGTCGTCGTAGACCTTCGCCCCCGCGAGCACGCGCGTGGCGGCGGTACAGTCCTGGCCAGCGTTGTAGTAGCCGGTGCCGGCGATCGTTTCCAAGGCGCTCTCCAGCCCCACGTCGTCGAACACGACGACCGGCGCCTTACCGCCGAGCTCCAAGTGCACGCGCTTGAGCGAGTCCGCGGCCGTGCGCGCGAAGTGCTTGCCCGTGTCCACAGACCCCGTCAGCGCGAGCATGTCGACATTGGGGTGACCGATCAGCGCCTCACCCGTCGGCCGGCCCGGGCCCATCACCACGTTTAGCACTCCCTTCGGTAGTACATCCGCAGCCAATTCGGCGAATCGCACCGTCGTGATCGGCGTCGTCTCCGCGGGCTTCAGCACGACCGTGTTGCCCGCCGCCAGCGCCGGCGCGAATTTCCAGATCGCCATCATCAGCGGGTAGTTCCACGGCGTCACCTGCCCGATCACACCGACCGCTTCGCGGCGCGTGAAGGAGGTGTAGCCCTCCATGTACTCGCCCGCCGCGCGCCCCTCCAGCACGCGCGCCGCGCCGGCGAAGAAGCGCAGGTTGTCGGCCATCACCGGCAGCTCGTCATCGGTCACGGCCGCGAGCGGCTTGCCGGCATTCAGCGCCTCCAGCCGCGCGAGCTCCTCAGCGTGCTCGTCCACGAGGTCGGCGAGCGCGAGCAGCGCCCGCGAGCGCTGGGCCGGCGTCGTCTGCGACCAGCCCTCGAACGCCCGCCGGGCGGCCTTCACGGCGCGATCGACATCCTCGGCGCTCGAGCGTGGGGCCTGCGTCAGCACCTCCCCCGTCGCCGGGTTGAGCACCGGTTCTCTCTCGCCGTCAAACGCCGAGCGCTCGCCGTCGATGAAGTTGCTCAGGGTCTCTGCAACAGCCTCTGCCATCTCGCCGCTCCTCGTCCGGGGTGTCTTTCAGGATTCGCGTTGTACCCCATGCTAAGGCCGCCGCGGCCAGGCCGGGCTCGACCCGGACAAGCAGGGCTATGGCGTGTGCCCAACCCGCTCCGACCCAACTTTCATTGGCGTAACTTACGAAGGCGTAAGCTACGGCCCGTGCCGGAGCAGCTCTCTCCCAGCTCAACGCGGATGACCGCGCCCGCACGGCGCGAGCAGCTACTCGACGCGACCACCGAGATCGTCGCCGAGCAGGGCTTCCAGGCGGTCTCGATCCAATCGGTGGCCCGCGTAGCCGGCATCTCACGCCCGGTCGTCTACGAGCACTTCGGCGATCTGGCGGGACTGCTGGAAGCGCTCGTCGAGCGCGAGATGTCACGGGCACTCGCGCAGGTCTCGGAGACAGAGCTCGGCGATCTGACCGAGGGCGATCCGCCCGGGCTGATGCTCGAGAGCCTGCGCACGTACCTCGGCGCCGTCGAGCGGCATCCTGGCACCTGGCGCCTGGTGCTGATGCCGCCGGAGGGCGCCCCCGAGCTACTGCGCAAGAGCATCCGCGGCGGCCGCGCCACCGTTCTGAGCAAGCTTACGCGCGCGGTGCGACCGCTCTCGACGCCCGGCGAGGCTCCCGACCCGGAACTGACGGCGAGACTCCTTTCCACCGTCGCCGACGAGTACGCGCGCCTGCTCCTCAGCGACCCGCGCCGCTTCCCGCCCGAGCGGCTGCTGCTGCACGCCCACTGGTGGCTCGGCCATCTCTGGAACTAGCGCCGGCCACGGCTCGAGCCGTCCGCCCGCAGACGCGCGCCGCCGTCAGCGCGCGGCGGACGCGACCTGTTCGAGCGCAGCGGCGACAGCCGGGTGGGTGATCTCGCCGGCACGTACATTCAGCCCCATGCGCAGGCCGGGATCCTGCTCCAAGGCGCCATCCACGCCGTGCTCAGCCAGAGCCAAGACATAGGGCAAGGTGGCGTTCGTGAGCGCGTATGTCGAGGTGATCGGCACCGCCCCCGGCATATTCGTGACGCAATAGTGGGTGATCTGATCGACCTCGAACGTCGGGTCGGAGTGGGTGGTGGGACGCGAGGTCTCAAAGCACCCGCCCTGGTCGATCGACACGTCGACGAGCACCGCGTGGCGCTTCATCAAGCCGAGCTGCTCGCGCGTGACGACACGTGGCGCCCGGCCGCCGTGGACGAGGACGGCGCCGATCACGAGATCGGCCCGAGGCAGCATCTCCTCGATCGCCAGAGTCGATGAGTACACGGTCGAGGCGCGTCCGCCGAATGCGACTTCCAGCTCGCGCAAACGATCGATCGAACGGTCGAACACGAACACGTCGGCCTGCATCCCGATCGCGATGAACGCAGCGTTCATTCCCACCACGCCGCCGCCGATCACGAGCACTGTTGCGGCCGCGACCCCCGGCACACCACCCAGCAGGATGCCCCGTCCGCCCAAGGGCTTCTCGAGCATGAATGCGCCCGCCTGCGTAGCGATCTTGCCCGCCACCTCGCTCATCGGCGCCAGCAGCGGCAGACGCCCCTCCGAGTCTTCGACCGTCTCATAAGCGATGCACGTCGCGCCCGACTCCCGCAGGCCCCGCGCCAGCTCCGGCTCAGCCGCGAGATGCAGATAGGTGAATAGCGTCTGCCCCTCGTGCAGCAGCCCCACCTCGACGGCCTGGGGCTCCTTTACCTTTAGCACCATCTCGGCCTCCCCGAACACCGCCTCAGCGTCGGGCACGATCCGCGCGCCCTGGGCCGTGAAGTGAGCATCGTCGAACGAGCTGCCCAGTCCGGCGCCGGCCTGCACCAGTACCTCGTGCCCACGCGTGCTCAGCTCACGCACTCCCGCGGGGGTGATCGCGACGCGGTACTCGTCGGTCTTCACCTCGGTCGGGATTCCGATCTTCATCGCAGCCATCCTGGCCACGCAGGGCAAGCTGGGTAAGGACGCAGTGAGCGAAATGTGCTGTGCACATGAGCGATCGAGGACGCCGATCCAGCGCCGCCATGCGTGTTCAGGATCATCGTGCCAACTCCCTTCCTCGTAGGGCCAGCCAGAACTCGATCCGGTCGCGCGCCTGGGAAAAGTCGCGTCCGGTCAGTTGCTCGACACGGCGGATGCGATAGCGCAGTGTATGACGGTGGCAGTAGAGCGCGCCGGCGGCCTTCTCCCAGTGCCCGTTGTACTCGATGAAGACGTCGAGCGAGCGCAGCAGCTCGTCGCCGTACTCGCCCTCGCCCTGCTCGACCGGGCCGAGCACCCCGCGGCAGTATGAGATCAGCGCGTCGTCGTCCTGCAACGACAGCAGCAGCTGGAAAGCGCCGAGATCTTTGTAGGAGGCAACCTCGGGTGCGTCCCCACCTCGCGGAGCGTCCCCGTTCTGTAGCCGCACGGCCTCCAGCGCGCAGCGCGCCTCATGAAAGCTGAGCCGCAGCGAATGCGTCGGCGCGGCGCGGCTCGCGGAAGCCGCGACGGCGCCAAAACGCTGGGCCAACTCACCGCGGAGCTTGCCCGCGAGCTCGACCGGATCCTGCGCGCCCCTGCCCTCGCCATCCCGCCCGCCCCGCAGGCCGTCCGCGTCGATCACCGCGCACAACAGGCCGGCGCGGATCGCCACGAGGTTGTGCACCTCCTCGCGCTCGAGGATCCGTTCCAGCAGCGCTGCCGCGGCAGTCGGGTCGGGTGTCGAGAAGGCCAGCACGGCGACCTGCTCGCCGATCCCGAACGGGCGCAGCCGCGCCTGCAACTCCTCCGGGTAGAGGTGCCCGGTCAGCGCCTCCGCCAGCACGTCGCCGACCATGTTGCGCTGGAGCATTTCGTAGCGCTCGTTGACGAGCTGCGCAAACGCCCGCTCGGTGATCGCGATGAACGGCAGCTCGTAGGGCACCTCGAACAGCGGGAACGCGCGCTTGCGCGCCGCCGCCACAAGCGCCGCCGGCAACCGTTTGTGGGTGAAGCCCGTACCGAAGCCGAGACCGGCGATCTCGTGATCGGCGAGGCGCTCGATCAGCTCGCGCTGAGCTTTCGGGCCGTCGAGCTGAATGCCCATACTCAACAGCAGCTCGCCCCCTTTCAGCCACGGCGTCGGGTCGATCAGCTCGGTGCTGTGCACCCAGCGCACATGCGCCTGGGCGGACTGGAGCCCGGAGACGAGCGTCAGCCCGAGCTCCGTCACGAGGCTCTCTACTGTGAGCTCCATCTCCCGATCCGCTCCCCCGCCTCGCTCAGCACGGGGCGCAGGATTGACTCGATCTCCGCGAACTGCTCCTCGCCCGCGATCAGCGGCGGCGAGAGCTGCACGACCGGATCGCCGCGATCGTCGGTGCGGCAGATCAGCCCGCGCGAGTACAGCTCTCCTGAAAGGTAGCCGCGCAACAGCTGCTCTGACTCCTCATGGTTGAACGTCTGCTTCGTTGCCTTATCCTTCACCAGCTCGATCGCGTGGAAGTAGCCGGCGCCGCGCACGTCGCCGACGATCGGCAGATCGCGCAACCCCTCCAGCATCTCCCGGAAGCGACCCTCGTTCTGGCGTACGTGCCCGCACAGGTCCTCGCGCTCCATCACGTCGATGTTCGCGAGTGCCACCGCGCACGCCATCGGGTGCCCGCCGAATGTGAAGCCATGGGTGAAGGTCTCTGAGCCGTGCAGGAACGGCTCGGCGACGCGGTCGGAGGCGAGCACCGCGCCGAGCGGTGCATACGCGGAGGTGAGGCCCTTCGCCATCGTGATCATGTCGGGCTGGTAATCGAACCGTTCGCACCCGAACCAATACCCGAGCCGGCCCCACGCGCAGATCACCTCATCGGAGATCAGCAGCACCCCGTGCCGATCGCAGATCTCGCGCACGCGCTGGAAGTAGCCATCCTGGGGCACGAAGCAGCCGCCGCTGTTCTGCACCGGCTCGAGGATCACGGCCGCGACCGTCCCGGGGTCCTCGAACAGGATCGCCTCCTCGATCTGATCGGCCGCCCACAGCTCCTCGCGATCCTCTCTCCAGCGGTAGGAGTTCGTGTTCGGAACGTGATGCCCACCGGGGGTAAGCGGCTCGAATGGTGTCCGCAGCGCGGGCACGCCGGTCGCCGTCAGCGCGCCCATCGAGGTCCCGTGGTAGGCGAGCTTGCGCGATATCAGCTTTGTTCTGGTCTGCTCGCCCTTGGCGGCGTGGTAAGCCTTGGCGAGCTTCCACGCCGACTCGACCGCCTCCGATCCGCCGGAGGTGAAGAACACGCGGTTCAGGTCCCCTGGCGCGAGCTCGGCGATCCGCGCGGCGAGCTCGATCGAGCGCGGGTGGGCATAGCTCCAGTTCGTGTAGAAGCCGAGCTCCTCGGCCTGCTTCGCCGCGGCCTGCCCGAGCTCGGCGCGGCCATGACCGATGTTCACGCAGTACAGCGCCGAGAGCCCGTCGAGATAGCGCTTGCCATGCTCGTCGTACACGTAGCAGCCGTCCCCGCGCACGATCACCGGGACATCGCTGTCCTCGTAGACGCCCATCCGCGTGAAGTGCATCCACAGGTGGCGCTTCGCCAGCTCTTGAAGATCGCTAGACATCCAGGACAACGGTACTGCGCCGAGATGTCCAGCTCAAGGCACTGCCAGGTCAAGAAGCGTGGCGAGCGTTGTACCAATTGGATAACGCAAGCCATACGTTTTGGGGATCGCGCCCATTGCCCGCCGCCGCCCGACGACGTAGCTTCTGCACAACCCCCAGAGAGGAGCAGTGATGGCCACCGTCAGCGCAGCCGCACCGGGAGCCCCCAAACAGGAGGGCGTGATGGACAAGGGGTTGAAGAAAAACGCGATCGGCTACCTGTCGAACATCGTGATCGGCGTCGCCTCGACCGCGCCCGCCTATTCGCTGGCGGCGACGCTGGGGTTCATCGTCGTGGTCAAGGGCGTCGGCGTGCACGCCCCAGCGGTGCTGCTCGTGGCGTTCCTGCCGATGCTGCTCGTCGCCTCGGCCTACAAATACTTCAACCGCGCCGACCCCGATGCGGGCACCTCGTTCGCGTGGACCACCCGCGCGTTCGGTCCGATGACGGGATGGATGAATGGGTGGGCGATCTTCCTGGCGGACGTGATCGTGATGGCCTCGCTGGCAGATATCGCGGCGATCTACACCTTCCAGCTCTTTGGCTTCACCGAACTCGGTGAATCCAAAATCGCGATCATCGTCGCCGCGGTCCTGTGGATCGCGATCATGACCTGGGTCTGCTACCGCGGTATCGAGCTCTCTGCACGCATCCAGCAGGTACTGCTCGGCGCCGAGGTGTTCATTCTCGGGCTGTTCGCGGTGGTCGCCTTCGTCAAGGTCTATGGCAGCCACCCGCCGAGCGGCTCAATCAAGCCGTCGCTGTCCTGGATCAACCCCTTCGCGATGAACTTCGGCGATCTGGTGGTCGCCCTCCTGCTCGCGGTATTCATCTATTGGGGCTGGGATTCGGGCGTCTCCGTCAACGAGGAGTCGGAGGATCCGGCCAACGGCCCGGGCAAGGCCGCGGTCATCTCGACGGTCCTGCTGGTGCTGATCTATGTCGTCGTCTCGGCCGCAGCCCAGTCCTTTCACGGGGTCGGCTTCCTCTCAAACGAAGCAAACCAGGAAGACATCCTCAAGGCGCTCGGAACGGGGGTGCTCGGGGAACCCCTGAACAAGCTGCTGATCATCGCGGTGCTGACCTCGGCGTCGGCCTCGACGCAGACGACGATCCTGCCGACGGCGCGCACGACGCTGTCGATGGCGCACTGGAAAGCTGTCACGAACCTGCTCGCCCGCGTACACAAACGGTTTCTTACCCCCACCGTCTCGACGCTCGGCTTCGGCGCGCTCTCGATCGCCATCACGGTCGCCTTGCTGCTGCTCTCCGAAAGCGTGCTCGCCGACTCACTCACGGCGATCGGCTTCCCGATCTGCTTCTACTACGGCTTCACCGGCGTCGCATGCGCGTGGTACTACCGGCACGACTTGGGCAAGAGCGCGCACAATTTCCTGCTCCTGGGCCTTGGTCCGTTGATCGGCGGACTGATGCTGTTCGGCATCGGCGGCTATGCGGCGGTATACTACGGACACGCCGAAAACGTCGAATCGAAGCCGATCCTAGGGATCACGCTGCCACTGTGGATGGGCGTCGGCGGCATGCTCCTCGGTGTGATCATCATGATCGCCTCGCGCCCCTACTTCAAAGAGTTCTTCTCACGCAAGACCGAAACCGCGCCGCCCGACCTGCTCGAGCAGCCGCCGCCAACAGTTGTGCCGCCCCAGGTCGACTTCTGAGCGGCGACCGGGACTAGGAAGGGGGCAACTCCATCTGCCCATGCGCTGAGCCGTACTCCCCCAGCAGCTCTAGGAACGGCTTCGGCGGGAACGCCTCAGGGCCGAGCACACCAACGCCCTGCCACTCCCCCCGATCGAGCAACTCGAGCGCGACGACCGGGTTGATCGCCGTCTGCCAGACCACCGCCTGATTGCCGTACTCGCGCATCGTCACCTCGTTGTCGACCACGTGGTAGAGGTACGTCGAGCGCGGCTCCCCGTCCTTGCCCGCGCCCGTCACCCAGGTCCCCGCGCAGGTGCGCCCTGACATCCGCTCGCCGAGCGTCGCGGGATCCGGCAGCGCCGCGGCGACCACGTCGCGCGGAGCCACCGGCACGCCGCGCACGGACACCGGCTCGGTCGAGTCGAGACCCAGTTTGTGGAGCGTGGAGAGCACGTCGATGAACTCCTGGCCGAGCCCGTACTTGAACGTCACGCGCTCACAGTCGACCCAGCGGGGGATCAGCACGACCTCCTCGTGCTCGACGTTGACGCACTCGACCTCGCCGATGCCCTCGGGGAACGTGAACGTCTCGGGCTCGGAGAACGGCGGCGTCGTGTAGAAACCACGCGCCCTCTCCCAGATCAGAGGCGGGTTCAGGCACTCCTCGATCGTCGTCCAGATCGAGAACGTCGGCGCGAAGTCATAGCCCTCGACGACGAGGTCGGCGCCATCGCGCACGCCGACTTCCTCGATGCTCGAGAACAGCTCATCGGCAGCGTAGCGCGCAAAGATGTCCGACAGGCCGGGCTCCACCCCGATCCCGACGAGCGCGAGCAGGCCCGCCTGCTCCCAGGCCTCGTGGCGGTCGAGCTGGTAGTCGCCGAGCATAGTCCCGGGAAGCTCGTGGGGGCGCTCGGGGTGCGGATGGGAAAGCGTCATCGCCATGTCCAGGTAGGTGACCCGCGCTTGCCAGCAGGCATCGAAGATCGGCTCGTTGAAGCGCGGGTCGCAGGCGTTCAGCACCGCGTCGGGCTTCACGCGGCCGATCAGCTCGACGAGATCGGCCTCACTCGAGGCGTCGACGCGCTCGGCGCCGAAGCGATCGGGCTCGGCGAGCCGCGCGGCCACCGCCCGGGCACGCTCGAGCGCGACGTCGGCCATCACGATCTCTGTGAACGCCGGCCGGCGCTGTGCAATCGCCGCAAACGCCGCCCCGACACCGCCTGACCCCACCACCAAGACCCGCATAGGTACCAGTCTGACGTAGATCGACTTTTCGAGACGGCGTAAACGGGCGGCGCCGGTATGCCGCAATGGACATAGCCGGCTCGGCGAGGAGCCAATCGCGGCTGCGCCTGACAGCGGACGGCTCCCGTATGCTGCGCCGATCGGCGCGGTTTCGAACACGAGCAGTAGAGCATGAGCACCGGCATCCCCAGCCCTCCGCGCACGCCCCCCGGATCGCCCCAACCGACGGGCGCCGGAGCGGCGTCGCGCGAGCATGGAGGGGCCTCGGCCGCTGCCCCGCGAGCACGCTGGGCGCCCTCCCCTGCGATCGGGCGCGCGGAGATCCTGTGGGTGATCCTCGCCGGCGTTCTCTTGGCGGTGATCACGAGCTGGCCACTCGTGCTGCACATGTCGAGCCGGATCGCCCCGGACCTCGGCGACCCGGTGCGCACCGCCTGGCAGATCGCGTGGGTCGGCCACGCGATGCTGCACAACCCGCTTCACATCTTCGACTCCAACGCCTTTTACCCTCATCCCTTCAGCCTCGCCTTCTCCGATTCGCTGCTCGGCTACGGCCCGGCGGCCTTCTTCGGCTCGGGCACCGTGGCCACCCTGGTCCGCTACAACCTCCTGTTCCTGGGGATATGGTCACTCTGCTTCGTCGGGTCCTACCTGCTCGCCCGCGAGCTGGGACTGCGCTGGATCGGCGCCGCCGCCACGGCCGCCGCCTTCGCCTACGCGGACTACCGCGTAACCGAGGCCGGCCATTTTCAGGTGATCTCCTCTGGTGGTCTCGTGCTGGGGATGTTCCTTCTCCTCCGCGGCTACCGACGGGACTCGCGCAAGCTCGTGCTCGCCGGCTGGCTGGTCTCCGCCTGGCAGGTCAGCCTCGGCTTCACGCTCGGCCTCCAGTTCACCTACCTGCTCGTCGTGCTGGGGCTGCTCGTGCTCGGGTACTGGTGGTTCGGGCGCCTTACCCCGGGGCCGGCCTGGGGAAGCTCCAAGCGGCGCTCCCGCGGCCCGCTGATCCCGCGCCGGCTGCTGGCGGTGACTCTGATCGGGATCGCGGTGCTCGGCGTCGTCGCGGTCTACCAGGCGCGGCCCTACCTGAAGGTCGCCGCAGAGTACCCGACGGCGAAGCGCACGATCAAGGAAGTCGAAACGTACTCCGCGGGCCCCGCAGCCTGGTTCGCCGCCTCCTCGGAGAACCGCGTCTGGGGCAGCGTCACCTCGGGCGCGCGCGCGAAAGTGCATTCGAAGAACGAGAGTGTCTTCTTCCCCGGCGGCCTCGTGCTCGTGCTCGCGTTGATCGGCCTGGTCGGCGGCTCGATCTACACGCGCCGATTACGCCTCGCGCTCACCTTCGGCATCCTCACCTGCTCGATCCTCGCGCTCGGCTTCGGTTTGACCGGCGCCGGCTACCCATACCGCCTGCTGTTCGACTATGCCCCGGGCTGGGACGGCGTGCGCGTGCCGGGCCGAATCTTCACGCTGGCGACCCTGTTCTACGCTCTGCTCGCGGGTGCGGGCGTGCAACTGCTCAGCGGATTTGCGGGCACCTGGGGAGCACGACACTCCGTGCGCGCGCTGCCCGGGATAGTAGGCCTGGTGCTCGTGATCGCGCTCGTCGGCGAAGGCGCCGGGCACCTCGGCCACCCCGTCGTACCCCAGCCGGCCAAGGCGGAGATCGGCCTGCCCGGGCCGGTGCTGGACCTGCCGACCGACGGCGCGCTCGACCGCATCTGGCAGTACTTCTCGACGAACGGCTTCTACAAGATCCCAGTCGGCGAGAGCACCTTCGATATCCCCGCGGTCGATGACCTGCGCGGCGGCATGAACGGCTTCCCGGACAGGGCGAGCGTCGAGAAGCTGCGCTATTACGGGATCAAGACCGTCGTTCTGCACACGATCATCCCCAAGGGCCTTCCCCCCGAGCAGGGCTGGGTGTTCGCCGAGCCCCCAGACCCGGCCGCCGCCGCGAAGAAGCCGGTCACGGGACTGGGCATCACCAAGCGACAGGTGGGCTCGATCGTGATCTATGAGATCGGCCCGGGGCCGGCCGCATTGCACGGGTCTGACTGATGCTCACCAAGAAACGCCTCGCGCTGGCGGCGATCCTGCTCGTCGGGGTCGCGAACGTGACGATGATCCAGAGCTTCTCCTGGAATCAGACCTCCCACTACGACCTGACGCGCGCCCTGAACCAGGACAAGACGACGATCGACCAGTACGCCGTGAACACCGGCGACAAGGTCGAATACAAGGGTCACACCTACTCCGCCCGCGCGCCCGGCCTGGCGCTGTTCGTGCTGCCCTTCTACAACGCGCTGAACCTGGTGGGAGCCGAATCCTGGACGGACGCACATGTGGCGCCGCCGGATCACCCGGGCGACGAGATGATCTACCTGATCGGCCTGTGGGGCAACGTGCTGCCCGGGCTGCTGCTGCTGGTGCTCGTGTGGCGCGTGGCCGAGCGCTTCCAGCCCGGCTACGGCGCCGCGACGGCGGTGATCCTCGGCCTGGGTACGATCGTGCTGCCGTTCTCGCAGATGCTGTTCAGCCACGTGTTCACCACATTCCTCAGCTTCGCCGCCTTCTGGCTGATGCTGCGCGAGCGCGACGGTCCGCCCAGCCCGATGTTGCTGGGGCTCGCCGGCCTGGCGATGGGCTACGCATTCTCTTCGGAGTACCCAACGTTCTTCGCGGCGATCGTACTCGGCGGGTTCCTGCTCTCGCGCAAGGACTCGCTTAATCCCCTGGGGGTCCTACGGCGCGGGGGCGCATACGTGGCCGGCGGCCTGGTGGGCATCGTCCCTCTGCTGCTCTACAACCACTACGCGTTTCACTCCTGGACGCACCTGGCCTACTCCGACGTGCCCCGCCAGCAGAAAGGCTTCTTCGGGATCGGCGCGCCGAGCCTGCGGGTGCTCTCCACGCTGCTGCTGGACTCGCGTGGCCTGTTGACCCTATCCCCGGTGCTGATCATGGGCGCGATCGGCACGGTGATGCTCTACCGGCGCGGTAAGCGCGCCGAGGCGCTGACGATCGGGGGCATCTGCCTCTGCTTCCTTGGCTACAACTCGGGCTACTACCTGCCCTTCGGCGGCGGCTCCGTGGGCCCGCGCTTCCTCGACACGATGCTGCCGTTTCTCGCCTTCCCGATCGCGCTCACGCTGAAGCGCTTCCCCGGCCCGACGATCGCGCTCGCGGCGATCTCGATCGTGACGATGACGATCGCCACCGTCACGCACCCGCTGGTCGGCTATGAGAACGAGACCGTCACCTGGGTGCGCTACCTCTCCAAAGGCCTCTTCCAGCCCACGCTCGCCTCAGCCTACGGCCTGGGCCGCGGTTGGGGCGGGATCTGGCCGTTCTTCCTCTTCGCCGGCGCAGCGGTGCTGGCGGCTGCGTGGGCGACGCCACGGCTGCGCCTCTCGCCGGCAACGCTGCGCTGGGGCCTCGTGGCGCTTGCCGGATGGGCGCTGTTCGCGGCGCTCGCGCCAACCGCGCTCGGGATCGACCACGCCGGCCTGCAAAGCATCTACAAAGCCGGCGACCACACCGCTTTCAACCTGAAGCTGCACTCGGGCGCCAGATACCCGCTGAAGAAGCTCGCGCTGATCGCCGCGGTGGCAGGCCTGCTGGCGCTCCTGGTCGCGTGGGTGTGCAGCGAGTGGGGCGGGAGCGTCAGCGACGCAGAATCGGCTCGAGCCGCTTGAACACGTCGAAGTAGTGCACGGGCGCGACCCGCGTGAGCAGCGAGATGAAGGCAGCGTCCGGCCCGATCAGGATGCGATCGCTTCCGCGCTGGATGCCGGCGTGGATCGTCTCGGCGGCGCGCTCGGGCGAGGTGCGCGCAAGCGCGGCGAAGTCCTTGACGAACGCGTCCTTGTCGGTTCCGCCCTGGTCGTCGACGTGGAAGCGGGCGTTCTCGACGATCTTCGTCGCGATGCCGCCGGGATGTACGGCGATCGCGCGCACGCCACTCCCGCGCAGCTCGTGACGCAGCGACTCGGTGTACCCGCGCACGGCGAACTTCGATGCGCAGTAGGCGCTCTGCGTGGGGTAGCCGATCAGACCGAACACGCTCGACGTGTTGACGATCGCGCCGGTGCCCTCCTCGATCAGGATCGGTAGGTAGGCCCGGGTGCCGTGGACGACACCCCAGAAGTTGACGTCGATGACCCACTCGTCGTCCTCGGGGGAGGCGGCCGCGGCGGTCTGCGCGACCGTCACGCCGGCGTTGTTGAAGACCAGCCCGATCGGCGCCGGTGCCCACTCGCGCACCTGGGCCGCGAAGGCCATCTGCCCCTGGCGGTCGCGCACGTCGAGCTTCTGAGACAGGACGGGAC
>Ga0302324_100012743_pt1 | contig 17130 bp, 18 predicted proteins | sample Palsa_T0_1_FD_201949 | JGI IMG/M metagenome (GOLD analysis project Ga0302324, IMG submission 201949) | Peat permafrost microbial communities from Stordalen Mire near Abisko, Sweden - Palsa_T0_1 | ecosystem: Environmental > Terrestrial > Soil > Palsa > Peat permafrost | place: Sweden: Abisko...
AGTAATCCTTCATCTGAAAGGGTTTATGTGCACTTCCTGATTCTATACGGTGAGACATGGCACCGATTGAGGACGGCGGCCCTCTTGGGAAGTCACCTTCCGAGTAATTCTACTTCGTAAGACGACGAGGCCCCTGCGGCACCTGCGGCTGCCCCGACAGCGATGTTCGCAACGGCTTGTCGGGCCGCAGGGCTACAACCCAAAACGCCAACGAGTATTGAAACAAGGAAAAGGCGTTGAATTATCCGCATAGGAACCAGTTCCTTCCTTCTTCTTCAAGAATGTCCGATAACGGAGTGGTATAGTCACCCGGAGATATCATCTAGAACGCTGCCGGTCAAGGATGTGCGTGGAAATACACGGACTCGCTCTCACGGAGACAGCTCGGACCGCCGCGAGGCCAAAATGAAGCGTTCGTCTTATCGCGGGGTGTGAAGTCGGGATGCGATATTGGTGGGTCAACCAGAATCAAACGTTCCGCCAGGAGATTGCAGGCGGCTACCTGTGGTCTCCTAAGCGCAATGCCAACGGCGCACGCAATCCATTCTACGAGTCGATGCGAGAGGTCTCGCCAGGGGACCTGGTTTTTTCCTTCGTAGATACCCGAGTTTCGGCAATCGGAATCGCCAAGTCTTATTGTTGGGAATGCCCCAAGCCAACTGAGTTTGGTGCTGCCGGCCAGTACTGGGAAAACATCGGATGGAGGGTGAACGTATCGTTTACTCTACTTCTGAACAAGATCCGACCCAAAGATCACATGGGAGTCTTGAGGGTGGTTTTACCCGATCGCTACTCACCCCTCCAGCACAATGGAAACGGTATCCAGTCAATTTATCTGACAGAACTCAGTCAGAATTTCGTGGAGATTCTCGGCGGCTTAATCGGAGAAGAAGCCCGCCAATTGATTGCCGCCGCCCAGACAGGCGTCGCCGTTGAGGATGGCAGAATCGTGACAGGCGACGATCTTGACGTCTGGGAGCGCCGGCTCGAAGAGCAAGTCGAAACTGATAGGTCCGTAAAGGAGACAGACCGAGACGCGATCGTCCGGGCTCGGCGTGGACAGGGCCTCTTCAAGCAGCGTGTCATGCGAATTGAAACGCGCTGCCGCATCACGGGTGTTGATAATCCAAGCCACCTTCTAGCAAGCCACTGTAAGCCCTGGCGAGATTCATCCAACGAAGAGCGTCTTAACGGCGAAAACGGCCTACTTTTGACACCGAGCATCGACCATTTGTTCGACCGCGGATTTATCGGGTTTGAGGATTCCGGGAATCTCATCATCTCGCCGGTTGCGCACGAGCCTTCCTTAAAGAGGATGGGCGTCGAGACGGATCGGCTAATCAACGTCGGAACCTTCACCGAAGGCCAGCGACAATTTCTTGACTTTCACCGCAACTCCGTCTTGCTGAGAGTTGCTCGATGAATTTCTTCGTCGCAGTCACTGATTACGAATGGTTTCGATTGCATGCGTCCAAACCATACGTGGATGAAGTGAATTTCTGGCGCCCATCTCCTGAGGCGTCGTTCAAAGCTCTCAGCTTCGGCGAAATGCTGCTGTTTAAACTTCACTCCCCGCGTAATTTCATAGTTGGCGGCGGCTTCTTTATTCGTTTTGTTCAATTGCCGATCTCGCTCGCATGGGAAGCGTTTGGCGAAGGCAACGGAGTTCAATCTCTTTCAGAGATGCGTGACAGGATCGCGAAGTACAGACGCATTCCCATCGAACGGACTGAGAACCCGAACATAGGTTGCATAGTTCTGGCCGAACCGTTCTTCTTCGACGAAGCACAATGGATTCGGGTGCCGGCGGATTTCAGTCTCAACATCGTCCAAGGAAAAGGCTACGCGACCGAAGACCGATCTACCGGCGAGGCCCTCATGGAAGCGATCACGGAAAGATTGGCGACACGCGCCACTGCCAACCTTGATTCTGGCCCCGCGACTATAGCGGCGGTGAATAGTGCCCGCTACGGCGAGCCCGTCATCGTTCTCCCCCGACTCGGGCAAGGCACATTCAGAGTGATCGTGACCGATAACTATGAACGCAGGTGCACGGTCACGGGCGAGCGCACGTTGCCGGTTCTGGAGGCAGCCCACATCAAATCCTATAGCTCGGGCGGTCCGCATGATCCACGGAACGGTCTTCTATTAAGAAGCGATCTGCACACTCTGTTCGATCAGGGATACCTGACTGTCGACGCCGATGAACTGACGGTCGTAGTTAGCGGTCGCATTCGAGAGGAGTTTGAGAATGGGCGAGACTATTACCAGTTGCACGGTAAGTCCATCCGCCTGCCCCGCGAAAGCGACAGCTTGCCCTCGCGCGAATATCTAGCTTTCCACAACGACCGGTTCCGCTAGGTGGCACGCATATCTTGGTTTCTGTGCTGTGCTCCTCGATCGCACGCGCGACGAAATTTGTAGTTAGTGAGCGCGAAGCTTAGCCTTTCCGCTCGCCGTCGCGTAGACCAGAACCATGAGAATCGCAATCTACGCCCGCGTTTCCACCAAGGACCAAAGTTGTGAACTGCAAACTCGCGATCTGCGGGCCTATTGTGCCGCCCGAGGATTTGATCTTGTCCGCGAATACGTGGATGCGGGCCAATCAGGAGCCAAGGACTCGCGGCCGGAGCTAAACAAATTAATGGACGACGCTCGCAAGCGGCAGTTCGATGCGATTGTGGTCTGGCGCTTTGATCGGTTCGCCCGGTCCACCAAACACCTCCTCTCTGCGCTAGAGGAATTTCGCTCGCTAGGAATCCAGTTCATTAGCTACCAAGAGAACATCGACACGAGCAGCGCACTCGGCCAGGCACTTTTTACCATCGTGTCGGCGGTGGCGCAGCTAGAGCGTGAACTGATTCGGGAAAGGGTGAGTGCTGGGATTCGGAACGCACGAGCGAACGGCAGGGTGTTCGGTCGCCCGGTGGTCAAAGTGGACCACGAGAAGATTTTGGAATTGAAGGCACAAGGCCACAGCCTCCGACACATCGCCGCAACTTTCGGGATTGGATACGGGACAGTGCGTGAAAGGCTAAACTCATAGCCTCATGACTTTTGGTCACGTGACCAAAGGTTGCGAGTGAGCGGAAAACCCCACCAAAAACGGTATGCAAAAAAGGGCGTAATAGAGGCACTTACGGGCGCGGGTCTTGGCGGGCGGAAAACTGAAGATTTACGCTCAGTGTTTGCCACTTCGCGACGCACTCCAAAGAATCTATGAGAGCTGAACGGAAGTCAACCAAACAGAAGCGAAAGGACGCCAAGCCAACCGGACCAAAAGTCGGCATCATCTATCTCGTCGGTAGCAAACTGTGGATTGATGCCACCCCTGTTACTGAAGCAGGTCATTATGGCGACTCCGCGATTCACGAACGCGACCACATCTCATACTGGGCTGAACTTGTGCAGAGCGGAAAGGTACCCAACAGGGAGTATGAAGAATTTCCAAGGGGTCGCGTTGCCTACAACGAAAAGACGAGTAAATACGCGCTCCTTGCTGATAGATGCATCTTGGGCCGCGAGAGAATTGTCAGGAAGATTTTGTCGAGGATGAACCTCCCGGTCGGGGGGACTCAAACAGATACAGATCTGCATTATCGGTGTTTCCGTTGCTTGGGGCGTAGTCGCTAACTCATAGTTTGCTGGCTACTTTACCCTCGCTTGACCCACAATGTCTGTAGCTCTCTTTCAGCCATTTCGGCGTGTGGTGCGGCCTAGTCTCGCTGCAGATCGGTGGCCGATCAGAATATTCGTCATCCCCAAGTGGTGGGGTTTGTTTTTCACCTCCCGCCCGAACATTAGCCCGTTTCTCCTCTCCGCAGTATTTCGAATAGAGGGGCGACGGTCTTGGCGAATTTAAGCGCGACACTTTTCTTACGCATCCGCACCGCTGACGGAAAGCGGCGCATCGCGGCGCCCGTCTATTCGGCGAATCGCAAATTGAAGCGACTGTTTGCGCTCGTGAACGGACAACCGGAATTTCACCTCGAAGGAATTTACTACCTCAGGTATTACGACGGCGAGAAGCAAGTGTGGGAGCGCATTGGTAACGACACTGATGCCGCAATCGCAGGTCAGTTCCGCCGGGAGCAAGTGCTGCGCGCGAAGGCGGCCGGCCTTCAGGTCAATGAGGAGAAAAAGGAGGTCCGCATCCCTCTGGAGTTCGCGATCGAGAATTTTCTATCCGATGTTAAGACCCAGCGATCGGCCCAATCCGCAAAGCACTGGTCCTGGCTACTCTCTCGATTCCGCGAGAACTGCGAAAAAACCTACCTGGATGAGATCGAGCGCCGCGACATCATTAACTTCATGGCGTTCTTCCGCGATCGTGGATCAGCGCCGCGAACGGTCTACAACAATATCCAATCGATTCTCACGTTTTTCCGGCGCAACGGAATCAATGGCCTGCTGATCTCTGCCGATATGCCTAAGTATGTAGAAAAGAAAGTCGCGGCATATGGCGACACTGACCTCAAAGCGCTATTCGCGGCGGCTGAGGATGAGGAACGGCTCGCGTATCAGTTCTTTCTCTATTCTGGCGGCCGTGAGAGGGAAGTCGCGTGTGCGACCTGGCGCGACATCGACTTTCAGTCGAAGACGTTCACTATTACAGCCAAGCCTGACCTCGGGTTTACCCCGAAGGATTTCGAGGAGCGATCTGTCCCTCTCCCCGACGCGCTCGTAGAGGCACTCCAAGCTAGGCGCCGGCTAAACCCTGATTCCCGCCTCATTTTCACCAATAAGTTTGGGGGCGTTGAGGGCCACTTCCTTCACAAGCTAAAGCGTCTGGCCCTGCGGTCTGGCCTGAATTGCGGGCACTGCAAAAATAAGACAGGCCTGTCGTGCAAGAAACACCCAGTCTGCAACAATTGGGAATTGCACAAATTCCGGAAATCGTTCGCGACGATCCATCACGAATCGGGCGTGTCGGCCCGCACGCTCCAGGCGTGGCTCGGCCATTCAGACCTGGAGACGACGATCGCGTACCTTGCGACTGCCGACATGCGCAGCGACCGAATGCGAGCAGCCGTGAACAACAGCTTCGCAATTTTTGCCGCCTAACTCTCGCCACCCTTCCAGGGGAACCCCGGTAGATTATCGGTAGGGAGAACATCATGAAATTCGACGCAACTTTGAAAGAACTGCAAAAAGAGAAAGTCGATCTCGAGGCCAGGCTGAAGCACGTGAACGTCGCCATCTCTGCTCTCGCAAAGCTTAGCGGGAAAGAGACTACAGTTCCCGCCGAGCAAAAAGCCGCAACCCCTGCGAGCACTGCGCAGCCGGCGACCGCGGCCAAGCCAGGAATCTCCACATCCCCGCAAACCACCAAGCCAGCGGGCGCCTGAGTCACTCAATGAGGGTGGCCGATAGGCCTGCCCCGTTTGGGCAGGCCTATTGCTGTTAGCCTGTGCAATCGTGGATGATTGGGCCTCCCGTAAGTGCCCAGATGAATATATCCAAATCAAAGTTCGTCGCGGGCATTCAGTGCCTGAAACGCCTCTACCTCGAAGTGCACCAGCCCGAGCTAGCAGCTGAGCCGGATGATGCGAGCAAAGCTGCGATGGCGCAAGGGTACCAGGTCGGCCTTGTCGCACAGAAAGCATTCCCGGGCGGAGTGACGGTGGAAGCCGGACGTGAAGAACTAGACCGGGCGATTAAGACGACCCGTGAACTCGTGGCCAAATCCGAAGTCCCAGCCATTTTTGAGGCCACGTTTCAACATGAGGGCGTTCTCGTTCGCGCAGACGTTCTGAAGCGAAGCGGACGGTCCGGCCATCGCTTGATTGAAGTAAAGTCCGCAACAAGAATGAAGCCGTACTACGCATACGATCTTGCCGTCCAGCGCCATGTTCTAGCCGGCGCAGGAATTGACGTCAAGCAGCCGAGCCTGATGCTCCTGAATCGCAAGTATGTTTTCGACGGCAAGGACCTCGACGTTGCTCAGCTCTTTGTCACCGCCGAAGTTAACCCGGAGGATGTCGTCAGTGAAGACGAAATCTCCGACCGCCTCAAGGAACAGTTCCGAATACTGAACCGGAATAAACCACCGGACATAAAGCCTGGCGAGCAGTGTAAAGATCCTTATCGCTGTGAATTTTACGATCATTGCAACCCAGAGTTGCCGGCAGACCATTTGAGTTTTCTGCCCAGGGTTGCTGCGAAGAAGATAAGACTGCTCGTCGCCGCGGGAATCATCTCGATCAAAAAAATTCCGGCCAAATTCCCGTTGTCGGAGAACCAACGGCGGGCTGTGGATTGCGTGAGGAGCGGTAAGCCGTTCATCAGTCCCGAACTCCGGGATGAACTTGATGGTCTGAAGTATCCGCTCTGCTTTATGGATTTCGAGACTGTTTTTCCTGCGCTTCCGCTTTACGCCAGAATGTCCCCGTACGACCAGATCCCCTTCCAGTGGTCTGTTCATCGGCAGGAGAAGCCGGGGGCGCCTTTGAAGCACTATGAGTTTCTAGCGGAAAACGACTCTGACCCACGACTCCCATTCGTCGAGTCCCTCCGCAAAGCGCTCGCCGGCGCTGGGAATATCGTGGTCTATAACAAGACCTTTGAAGACACTCGTTTGAAGGACCTCGCCCGCTGGTTGCCAAAGCACGCGCCAGATGTTGAGGTAATCAGAGGGAGGCTCTGGGACCTGTATGATGTCGTGCGCCGAAATGTCTACCACTCCGCGTTCGCGGGGTCGTTTTCATTGAAGACCGTACTTCCCGCATTCGTTCCGGAAATGACTTACGAGACGTTGGAAGTTGCAGACGGGACGGCCGCAGGATTGGCCTGGGAGCGATTCCTTGATCCAGCGACGCCGCCATTAGAGCAAAGTCGTCTGAAGCTGGCGCTACTCGAATACTGCAAGCAAGACACGCTCGCCCTCGTCAAGCTACTGGAAGTGTTGCGGGAGCGCGCGGGCAGCTTGAAGAAGCGTCCATGAAAACCGACGCGGAACGGACCTAGACTATGCAAATGATCTTGATCCTACTGCTCGGACTGGCGATCGGCGCCCTCGTCGGTTGGCTGTTGGCAAGCGCGAAATCGAGGTCTGAACTCACGAACTACAAGATTCAGGCCGAGGGAAACCTACGGGTCGCCGAATCCACAACGGCCGACCTCCGTACTAAACAATCTGAATCAAGAGCCGAGCTTGAGGCAAAGAACAAAGAGCTGAATGGCTTGCAACAACAGCTCAGAGCCGAAGGTGAGCAGAAGGCAGCGGCACAGGCAGAACTCAGACAGGCACGAGCTTCATTGGAAGAGTTTTCGTCTGTTCGCGATCAGTTGAGCCGCGAAGGCCAAATGCGAGTGGCCGCCGAAACGAAACTCAAAGAAGCTGAAGCTAACCTAGAAGATCAAAAGAAGCTCCTTGAAAAGGCCACTGCACAGCTGACCGATACCTTCGATGCTCTCTCCGCCGAGGCTCTGAAGAGTAATAACCAGGCGTTCATCGAACTCGCCAAGAGCACATTCGAAACGATTCAGGCTCAAGCCAAGGGAGACCTGGAGTCTCGGCAAAACGCCATCGACGGCCTTGTCAATCCTCTCAAGGCGGCACTTGAGCGGTACGAAAAGCAAGTCAACGAGATGGAGAAGTCCCGTCAAACTGCCTACGGGAGCTTGGAAGAACAGTTGCGTTCCCTTTCATCCACGAGCCAACAGCTCCAGAAAGAGACCGGAAGTTTGGTCACGGCGTTACGAACCCCTCAGGTGCGTGGGCGTTGGGGTGAAATGACACTGCGCAGAGCGGCCGAACTCGCGGGAATGTCGGAGTATTGTGATTTTGTTGAACAAGAATCGTTCACAACGGAGACGGGAAGACTCCGACCCGACATGATGGTGAATTTGCCCGGTGGCCGCCGAATCGTGATAGATGCAAAGGTTCCGCTGCAAGCTTTTCTGGACGCGGCGGCCTCAACAAACGATGAAGACAGAAACGCAAACCTCGCTCGACATGCACAGCTAGTTCGTGCCCATGTTTCGCAACTGGCGTCACGGGCATACTCCGACCAGTTCGATTTCTCCCCAGAATTCGTTGTCCTTTTCCTACCCGGTGAGTCGTTTTTTGCCGCGGCATTGGAGCAGGACCACACGCTGATCGAGGACGCTATGGAACGTAAGGTTGTCCTCGCGACGCCGACAACGCTCATTGCGCTGTTGAGGGCGATTGCTTACGGCTGGCGACAGGAGCAAATTGCAGAGAACGCCCAAGCCATCAGTGAACTTGGAAAGCAGTTGTACGATCGGATCCGAACATTTGTAGGCCATTTCGAGAGTGTCGGCGGGGCGCTTGGGCGAGCCGTGGACTCGTACAACAAAGCTACTGGATCGTTGGAAAGTCGCGTGCTGCCGTCGGCGAGAAGGTTTAAGGAACTAGGAGCCGCAACTGGCGATGAGATTATTGAAATTGAGCCCGTTGACGAATCGCCGCGCGCGATAGCCAGTCCTGAAAAGGGTGAGTCCGAAGGTGATTAGAGTGGTAGATCTCAGAAGGAAGGTTATCTATCCCGCCGTCCGTCGCTGATTAAATTCGTGGATGTCATGGTACCTAAAAACCCTGCCAAGGGGACCGAGGGCAGGGATGAACAACTTTGTGAGCCGCTCCTTAACCGATTCATTGGGATCGGACAAATGGAGTTGTCTGAGGTAGTCCTTCCTGGCCGCGCGGGTGCGTACGACTTCCGCCAACAATGATTGGGCCAGCAGATCGGTTTCTGGGAGAGAATAGCCAAGTACTATTAGCGTCTTGCATTTTTCCAAGTGGAGGCGCGCTGCGCGCCAGAACCTCTTGTATGGATTTTTGTCGATCCGCTTGTTCCACCCGGGTGCCAAAATTGATATTTTCTCGAATCGCGTTTCGCCATTCCTCGTGCTGACAAGGTAGGGCTTCGGTTTCAATCTAATCCCGGCGGGATATGACTCCCAATTCAAGCTGCCGTGAAGCTTCAATAGCGATATGCCGCTTCCTTTAGCATCGTAATGCCTTTCGTGCAACCACCTCTTGGCCCAACCTTTTGTTTTACCCGAAGTCTGAGTGCCATAGCCGTCGACGGGATTCCACAAGTCTGCCGAAGGGAAGGCCTCTTCGATAACTAGATCGTAGTTGAACGTGATTATGGTGTCTTTTTTCCTAAGCTTTGCAAGGATGCTCCTATGAATTAGACTCACTCTAGGATCTTCGCTTGTGCCCCTAAGAGTTGTGTGGATATAGACCCGTCGGATGAGCTCTTCCAATTCCTTTTGACGTTTGGGCCAATCTTTGGGTTGATTCGCCGTCTTTGCAAATTCACCGATGATTGCGCGTGTCTCCAGATCTCTATAATAGGTTTCTAGGCCAATGCCATTTGTTCTGCCATACAGCTGCCAAACATCCTTCAGAACTCTTTTCGCAAGTTTGGGCGTGCCGTGACCGAGAAGTTGATTTGCTATGTCGAAGAAATCGTTGTCGAGAGGCGGAGGCACCTCTTGTTCGCTAAGCGCACCTCGACTGGCGCCGGCGCCAAAGACGATCACCAGTGGATGCTTCAGTGTGACGGTTCTTCTCCTTTCTATTTCATCCTCGCAAATTGTACTTTCGCCGCTTGAGGTCGTATGACTCGGGTCCGCCTTCTAGATGTTCTACAACACGAGTCTTGATTTCTCCCTGCTCAATTGATCCTGTGTCGGCGACCCAACCCGTGGTGGCGTCTGCTTCCAACACAATGAATTGGTCTGAGTCCGAAGCCACTGCGAGGCTGGAATTGTGAGTGGTGAAGATGAACTGTCTTGCATGCTTGCTCAATCTCAGACGCTGGCACACATCATCCCAGATCGATGAGAGGTCCAGGGCATCTTCCGGCTGATCGATGACCACGGGCATGTGGCTATCACCTAGGGCAATCATGAGCAACGCATCCGCTTTCTGCCCCATTGAAAGTTCGGCAAGTGGGTGATACGAGCCATCTTGCTTGCGATAAAGGACCTCAATTTGATCCTCCGGAAAACTCGCGTGCTGCAAGGCGAGCGTTTGAGGCAGGACGTCGGGCTGGAGCAGCACATTGATGATGTTCTCTGCCTTGGCCTCGCTGATATCTACGGCTTTCGCCAGCTTCTTGATATTGCGGTCCATGATCGTTTCCACAAACTCAATCACGGGCACGTTGGCAACAATCGCATCGATTTCTTTTTCTTCCGCATAGGACTTCACTTTGAGCTTGAAAAGATTCTCCGAATATTTTTGATTGCCAGCTTGTTTGCGAACTTGAATCTTTAGTTTGCCGGCCGACCGCTGCGTAATCAGTTTTGCCTGTTCGTCTCTCTCGTTGAAATATCTGGCATAGACCTCTTGTAGTTGTCCTAGGAGTTCTAGCCGTTGCTCGCGAAGCTGCGCCACCGTCTGGCTTGCCGCGCGTGCCACTCCGATTCGGCGCCTTATTCCGTCCCGTTCGCCCAAAAGCCTCTTCCGTTGTGTTTCAACCGCATGGAGTGCGGATTGACGTTTGACCGATTTTTCATAGAACGTCTTCTTCGCTGCGTATTTCGTAGACTTCTCCCAGGACCCGATGGATCGATTCGCTTTGTTTCTCCCGACATCGATCAGCGCGAGAGCTTTCTGCAAGAGTTCGAGAACTTGATCGAACGCATTACGAATATGAGTAACCACCTCTTTATCTGGGGATTCCAGATCCGATGTCTTGTCGGGTACCTCAGCCAATCTTTCAACCACACCTTCGTGAGCCTGCTGGAGTATTTCGGCCAGCGAATCCAAGTTACCGCCGCGTTCCGCAGCGGCATTTCTTTGTTTGTCCAAGAGATCGAAGTCGCCGAACGCCTTTATCGCCTTTGATTTGATTTGTTTTTCGCACTTTTTGATTTTTTCATCAAGCGTACGCATCTGCTTCTCAAGAGAACGCAATCCGTGGGCTGCTTCATGGGAAGTCACGAAACGTCTATCAAGGTCACGAAGTTGGCCCGTTATTGTTTCGAGCTCCCGTTTGTATCTCTCGAAGTCCCGGAAATTGTCGAGCAAATCGAGTTGCGCTTTCGGGTCACGAGTGACTTCGAGTATTTCGTTTTGGCTATAAAACAGTATCGGGAATATCGAGTTCGTGTCGCCCTGAAAGGGCTTGCCCGTAGTACGATTAGTGCATTCTATTCGAGACTCTAGCGGCTTTCGCGCGCTGTACGTTCTCGCTATTTCGTATTCCTCATTGGAAGGGTCCACGAACGTCACTTTCACGACACCGCCGTCCCTCAACTGTTTTTCAAGCTTGCTCAAATGCTCCTTCTTGAGGTCGCGATGTGGACTCTTGTCGAAGGCGAAGCGTAGGAACTCGATCAAGAGAGACTTGCCGGTTCCCGTTGCGCCAATCACGCTCGTCATTCCGGAATGAAACTGGATCGTCTGACCACCTAAGAACCCGCTATCGATGCTGACTTCCACTATCCTCGGTTGCTGAATCAGGAGCTTCTCAGTGTCAGTGGCTTGGACGAGCCGCGTGTCCGGGTCTTCAAAGCATTGGCGCAAACCTTCTGCGGTCATCTCGCCCATTCTGAAGTACGCGAATTGGCTTCCTATGGTCGCGGCGGAGTGTCCGCTCTGCCCTTTGGCCGGATTGTCCGATCCGGAGAACACTGCAAGCTTCCGCTGATAGCGCGGATCTTTGCCGTTAAGATAGTCCATTAAGCGGGTGCCAACGGGTTTTTCAAAGTCACTCGCAGTTGCTTCGACGGCAAGAAGATTAGGATTCTGGACGAGATCGGTACGCGGATTGCCCCTTATGTCGGTAAGGGCGCCGTGACTGGAGTTCGCGTGAGCGAGAACCGGCAGGCCTTCACATTCCCTGATGATGTTCACCACATCCGTAACGCTCTTGGAGGTTAAACTCTCTTCTCCGGATTTCTTGATATCCAGTTTACCCAGCACGCGCTCTAGTTCCGTCTGGCTCTTATTCGGATCAAAAATCCCTATGACATGGATCGGACCCTTTTCCGCCCCGTGGCAGGAGATCTCGAACCCCGGAAATATCGTGAGCCCGTGACGCTCTGCGATTTTCTTTATTTCATCGATGGCAGAAACAACGTTGTGATCCGTCACGGCAATGCCATCAAGACCTGCCGTTTTGGCGCTTTTTACGATCTCCTCCAAAGGCAGTTTTTTGTCTTGAAAATCGTGCGACGCCGGGGTGTGCACGTGAAGGTCCAGCTTTCTTAGGCGGAGCCCCTCATTTATCTTCTGGGTCATTTTTTCACCAGTTATGTAACTTGGATCCTACTCGCCAACCCGAAGAAGTCAAAGGCCGAGACGGTTAATAGGACTCGGAGAGGAGGGGAAGAGGAAGATCACGATTCGGAGTGTCAATCGTGTAACCGTCGTGTGCAAGACTTCTCGGTTCGTTCTAGGTTTCAGGAAATGCGTGTCTATGGCATATTGAAGGTCGTTCCGTCATTCAGCGTGTATTACCAATCGAATCCTAAATATTGGGCGTTGGGGTTAGCTTCGACGACATCAGCCGATGGCTCAAGAAACGTAACTACCACCCTTCGTAGATATCTGGAATCGTAGTCGTTTTGAGTTATCTCGAGCGGAGTATCCCTTACTTCCTCACCGTATAGCGCGCACACCTTCTGCCAAGAAGACCAATCCTCTACCAAACGCCGGTACTGATCCCGCGACAACTGGACTACGCTCGATGTAGTCATTGCACGGCGAACCTCCGTCTCGGCGCCAGGCTGCAGCTATGCAACACGGCCGCCTCCCCCGCTTGCCGCTCCCTTGGATCGTCGGAACGAAGTTAAAACGCTGCTCAGAGCGATTTCCGCGGACACGATCGCGCCCTCAACCTCTTTTTCGTTTGGCTCACCCCGAGAATGTGAGAATGCAAGAAGCTTCTCGTTGACCGCGAGGAGAAAATCGAACGCGCATTCCGATGCCTTAAGGTCGGTCTCGGATAACTCGCCGCCGTACGACTCGACTAGAAATCTCAGCCGCATCCGCCGCGTGATTCCCGAACTACTATTCGCCTCCGGACTGTACCAGGGGCGGCCCTTTACCTCTTCGTCGGGCGCGCCGATCTTAAGCGTTTGGTCGACCAGCTCACGGGCGGAGTGTGCCGCCTGTCCGAGCGAGTGCGGGTCCCCACGCCGCAAGGCGGCCCACGCACCTCCCCGGAGTGTCAGCAGATGCGGGGCTATTCTGAGGAGAGCATCGTCAAGAGCGTCCAGCGCACCCGTATCGGCGGCCCGACGACCCGACCCGGTGGCGACGACCCACTCCTCCGGCTTAACGAGATCCTCATAGGTCGGTCTTATGTGCCCGCTCTCCTTCAGCTCGTCGAATGATCGGTAGGCGAAATCTCTTTCGATGTCGCTTAGAGGCGCGCCCAGCGCCATTTCCAACTCTCCCTTTGCAGACGGGCGCCCCAGAAGGTTGTACTTGTTGACGGGTCTGGGACCGCTCTGAGCGATGAGCCGGATGATCTTGATTTTGAGATCGAGGGGCGAGAAGACTTGGGGCCGTCCTCCGCGGACAGCGAGAACTGCGGGGTCCTGAGCGGCTCCGTGAAGCGCTCGAACCTAATCTTGTCCGCCGTCTGCGAGAGCCGCGTCGTGGCTTCAACGACCGAGCTCGGGAAGCGAACGCCCGTGAGCGCGACGGATTTCTCCGGGTAGGTGCAAATTCCGCACTGCGCGCTAATCACATTCAAGGCGACCGAAGAAAACCTGTCACGATTCGCGTAGAGCGAATACACGAATTCGGCCGCAACGCCGAGCGCCCACGATTCTTGCGCCGCGTTATCGCCGTCGTATCGCAGAAGTGCGAACACGAGTCCGGGAAGCCAGTCCGCTGGTCCAAAGGTGGCCCAAGCCCGGATGATCGGAGCATGGACAGTCCGACTGAGCTGGGGACTCGGGAGGGGCTCCGAGAATATCTGAGATTGAAACACGTCGAAAAACTGGTGCTGCTCGCCCACCGGCACCTTTTGAAAAATGGATGTGAGCAGGCGCACTGCCTCCGGCAGGTCGCAGTGGTCATGCTTGTAGCCCTCCAGAATTTGGAGAACTCCGCCCAGTACGTTACCGTTCATTGCCAAGGTATTATACCGGAGCCAACAGCCACAGACGATTTGAAGCGAGGCGGGAGGCAAGCCCATCTATTGAGTAAGCAGTGGGCGGGCCGACGATGCGCCCCTTTCAACTCGTATCAAGTCGCGCCCTAGCAATGTTAAAGTACCGTAGAAATGAGCAGATGGCTCGCCGTAGTGATGCTGACTCTGACGATTGGGAAACCATTCTCCAGAGTGCACGCGGAACCTCCGGAATATTTGGACAGAGGAACGCAAGACCAAGCCCCGTTGGCACTGCTGCTACCTTTTGACCCGGCCCAACGATCCCAACCGAGATCAGCCCCAGACCGAGACAGTCCGGAACGAAAGCCGCTCGATACGTTGTACCAGCGCCTACTTGATGCGCTCGTGGCAACGTGGCCGTTGGTCATCGTCGGAATACTTGGCACTTGGGCCGCCCTGAAAACCTTGAGCGCGATAAAGAAACAAGCGGACATCATGGTGGATAGCGAGCGGGCGTGGCTTATCGTCAAAGCGGATCCCCCGAGAACGTCGCAAAAATCCGAGGGTAACCAAATCACGATGGGCTTTATGTTTGACTGGCACGTCAGAAACACCGGCCGCACGGTTGCCTTTGTCACTCGTTTGGGCGCTCGATTCCATCCATTACACAGCCTCGCCGACCTCCCCGAGAAACCGGACATCGAACAGGTCGGACCAATACAAGCTACTGAGCACTATCCCAACGGATTGAGCATCGGCCCCGGCTCCTCCGTGAGTCGCTATACACGCTCCTCCGTATCTCCCGGACAGCAGAGAAAGATCTCCGATAAAGAAGTCATCTGGATTGCGTACGGCGTGGTGGAGTACCGAACGACCGTAAGCCAGGGAGACGTTAAGGAAACAAGCTTTTGCTATCTCTGGACCCCACAATCGGAACATGCCGCGGAATCGTTTGTGCCGTCAGACGTCCCACGCAACTACACCAAGAGCACATAGAGCACCGACCCACGCAACCCCTGCATCGACGCCAAAATTCTCGCCACGCATTCGAACACTCATATTCGAATATTAACCTACAACTACCTATTAAAAAAGAGTAGTCAATCGTGCTAATCTCTCGCATGAGCTTGGCACAAACCCCTCCGTCCGCAAGGGATTTTTCATTTTCGCCCGCTGCCCGCCCCTCGCCGCCGCTACCGCCGCTTTCATGGCGTTGTTCCTTCGGGACGCGTTCTGTGTCCGCTTGAGGCGCACCGATATATGGGGGTGCTGATGCGTTCACGCGTCGTCGACGGGAATGTATTTCGGACGTCCGCTCTCGTCCCGCAGAAAGGTTAGAACCCCACGGCCAGGATGATAGAGCTGCTCATACGGTATGCGACAGGTTCGGCTCAACAGACGGGCGTACTCCTCGTCCCTCCAAGCGTTGAAAACGGGCGTCGACGACAATCCTTGTAACGGCAATGCAACTACGTTCATCTTGCCGTCGGGCGAGGAAACGGTCATGTATTTTGGGACCCGATTAATCAGGCCGGCTGCATAGAATATTCTTGCTGTGACTTCGCTGAACTGTATCGGATGCAGGGCCAGCTTCTTCGTGTCGCGGATGCCGAGTGCCCCCTCCCCCAGCGCCTTGACGGCACCGTTGTCCTGCAGAGCTGCCACGACGCCAATGTCGTTCGCGCGAAGCGCTATGGTGAGAGAAAGTGGGTTGTCTGCGAAGTCAAAGTTTCGCCTGACGTCTGCACTCTGCTGCGTTTTAAAAATGAACAATGACCAGGGAAAGGGCTTATGAAAGTGAGTCTTTACCCTGACCGAGCTCAGGAATAGAAACGCTGTCTCTAGGGTCCGAAAAAAATCTTTCTTTAGAATCTTTCTTCTACTAAATCGTGGATCTCGCGGCGTTATCAACTCCAGGTAGAGAATGCTATAGAGGATCCTTGAGAGCCACTGGAACATCAGCGGCTCATTAATATTCTTAAACTTTGTGTAACCGGCCCGCATTTTCTGAGCCATTGTTCTGTCCAAGCGGCCGATGTGCTGATTGTTGCAGCGGCGGCAGCAGGGTATTACAACCCTTCGATAAGGCAGTGTCGTGCCGTTTAAGAGTGTGAGCTTCTGTTCCCACAAGTTGAGGGCGCGCAAGAGAAATTTTGGGAAGATGTGCTCCCTCGAGCGATTTTTCGCGCCTAGTTTGATGCCACACAGGATGCAATGCTTTTTATCGAGGGAGCGGCTCTCGAGAATTTCTCCCACCGGATCGCTTCGGGGTTTCATGTCGGAGCCGTTGTGTCCTGAATCCTAGCGCACGGCACGGGCGGGCGACGAGTCCTTTTCTCCGAGGGTGGCGAGATACCCCTGCACCTCCGTTACGGCAGCGCTGATCGCCGGGCGCTCGCTCAGAATGTCAGATTATGCTCGCGAGCTTCAACGTCTTCCGAGCCAGCCAGGATTATGCGCATATTGCGGAGCTCAAACTGCTAAAACCATTCCCTCGCAGATTGTTCTATCGTCGGTGGGAGGGCCCTTGGAATCCATAATCGGGTTCTCGCTTGTCAGGAATGTGCGCGTTCCAAAGGAGAAATGGATTTGGTGGAATGGTAGCAAAACGTCAAGGATCAGCACCACGGCTCACCTCCCGCGTGCCAACCGCGCTTCACTTGAAGCTGGCACATGAATGCCACACCGATGATTTCACGCTAGGAGAGAAGTGCTCAGATCTCGCTCAGCTGTCCGCGGCACGAGACTAGCAAAAGTGAACGATCCTGCTGGTGTGGACATGTCTTTACAAACGGGGGGTTTGAGCGGGTCACTCTCAGCGCGCGCCACTAAACACGCCACTTAACCCCACGGGCTACTGAATCGGGCTACGAACACACTCAAGCGAAAATAGTAGCCTGAACATTAGCCCGCCAATTTTGCTTGACGGAAGTAAATGGAGATATGGGGGATAGCGAAAAATGGCGGAGAGGGGGGGATTCGAACCCCCGACACCCTTTTGGGGTGTAACTGCTTAGCAGGCAGCCCTGTTCGGCCACTCCAGCACCTCTCCGCGGAGACGGTGGCCGAGATTGTAAAG
>Ga0302324_100012744_pt1 | contig 17129 bp, 13 predicted proteins | sample Palsa_T0_1_FD_201949 | JGI IMG/M metagenome (GOLD analysis project Ga0302324, IMG submission 201949) | Peat permafrost microbial communities from Stordalen Mire near Abisko, Sweden - Palsa_T0_1 | ecosystem: Environmental > Terrestrial > Soil > Palsa > Peat permafrost | place: Sweden: Abisko...
AAATTGGTAAGCCACTGGTTCGACCAGTGAGACTTGAAGAGGTTTGACCGTTGCCGGAGTTCTTTCCGAGTGTAAAATCCTCCCCAAGTGGCTTGATGAGAACCACAAAGAGAGGATGTTATGTCAGACGTTTATCAGAGCCTAGCCCATTCCAAATGAGACTGCAAGTATCACGTAGTATTCGTGCCCAAACGGCGGCGTAAAGCCATTTTCGGGAACATCCGCCGGCAACTGGGGCCGATTTTCCATGCGCTGGCGAAACAGAAGGAATGCCAGATCGTGGAGGGACACTTGATGGCGGACCACGTGCACATGTGCATCGCGATTCCGCCGAAGCACCCAGTTGCGTCAGTGATTGGGTTCTTGAAGGGAAAGAGCGCGATTGCCATCGCGCGGCTTGGTGGAAAGGAGAGGAACTTCTCCGGTGAGCACTTCTGGGCGCGCGGCTACGCCGTGTCCACTGTAGGGTTCGAACTGGAGCAGGTGCGCCAATACATCCGCGAGCAGGATGCCGCGGATGGTAATGGTCAATTCTGAAGCGATAGATAAGGCGCGCAACGCGCGACGCCTAGACCCATGGCCCGACCGCCTTTGAGGCGGCCCAACTCATCAAGCCACCCGCTCCGCGGGGGGTGTCTGACTAACAACTCTTTGATTCGCTCGGATAGTACGAGAACGCCAATCGATGACCATAGAAAATCGGCACGAGGACGCGATGGTACGTCCAGGTAACACGGCTGAAAGCTATCCCCTGGGCGCAGATCGACGAAGGGTTTACCCGCTAGACCGAGCTGGTTAAGGAGTTCTTGTTGGAGCGCCGAGTGTTCGCTTCGCGGTATCGGCCAGCGGTCTGTGGCCTTCTTATGACTTCGAAGGGATTCAGATACTCGTAGGGGAGTACCCTGGAACCGCCCCACGTCTGACCACAAACATCACAGTCAACGCCAGGCAACCCGAACCGGTGCTCAAGGCTGCCGTTGATATAGGAATACCTGTAGTCTGAACCGTAATCCGGTGACATCAGGCGCCAAAATCTCATCGCCAAGACTTTTCTCCAATAAAGAGTTTACGCGAGTTGTGGATGCACCGAGATTCTGCGATCATTCAAAAAAATATACCGGCAACTTGACGGGTAACCGGGTAACCCCCATCGCTCCCGATATGGCCGCAGCACCGGACCAGCCATGGATGGTCGGGGTTCGATATGCTTAATCCATGGAGTTGATCTTCGAGATTCACGATGCCGACGAGGGTGGATTCTACGCTCGCGCGTTGGGCCACGCCATTTTCACCCAAGGTGAAACTTGGGATGAACTCCGCGGTAATGTGCTGGAAGCGGTATCGCTTCATTGCGACGACGACACCACACGTCCTCGATTGGTCCAGATGCACTACGTGAAGGACGAGTTGATACCGTTGGAAGCTGCATGAAATTGCCGCGAGGCGTGCCAGCCGAGCGGCTGATCTGGAAGTCGTCGGATACGTGGTGATCCGCCAAAAAAGGGAGCCACGTCAGGCTGCGACACCAAGGACCTCCCACCCACTCGATTACAGTCCCGCTGCACAACCCGCTAAAGACCGGCACCCTTCACGGAATTCTCACCGAGGTAGCGCTCATGCGCTCGATTACGGTCGACTCGCTCGTAGAGCGGCTATGAACAAATGGTCGCAGGGACGCCTGATGGCTGGCTGCGTCATCCGGACGATGAGATCTTCAGCAGCACGACTTCGCGGCCGACGCCGAAATACGCTGCGAGTACATTCGCCGCTCACGCCGCTGGCGTTGCCGTCTGCCACTTTCCGCGAGTGAAATCGGGGAAGCGCATGGGCGCTCCGCTCTGTGCTACCGACGCCTCACTGAGCGGCCCTGGCGCGCTCCAGGCAGCGGCGTCGTAAACGTCGATGTCCGGCGGCAGCCCTTTGCGGACGCATTCAATCAAGCGATAAGCCATCACGAAATCCATGCCGCCGTGGCCGCCTAACTGGCGCGCGAGATCGCCGCTCTCCTTCCAGTATTTGTGCTCAAACTTCTCCTTGTAAGGATCGATCGGGCCGAATTCCTCGCTCTTCGCACCATCCAGGTAGATACGCGGCGGATAGTCGCGGAAGATGCCCTTCGTCCCGGCAATCAGGTTGATACGGTCGTAAGGCTGCGGACTGGTGACGTTGTGTTCGAGTTGGATGACGCGGCCCTTGACGGTGCGGATCAGGCTGACGTTGAGGTCGCCGCATTTGTAGACTTCTTTCTGGCGCGGATCGTCGGCCTTCAAATGTTCCTTGCGGTATGCCTGGAGCGAGGTGGACAGGGTGCTCATGGAGATCAGATAGTCGAAGCGGTCACCACGGTTGACGTCCATGTAGCGGGCCACCGGACCCAGACCGTGAGTCGGATAGAGGTTGCCGTTGCGGTTCCAGTGCTCGTCGCGCCGCCACAGGCCCTCGCCCTGATTGGAGAACAATTCCTCGCGGAGGTCGTGATTGTAGGCGCAGGCGCCGTGCATCAGGTCGCCCAACATGCCGGCGCGAACCATGTTCAGCAGCAGCATTTCGTTGTAGCCGAAGCAGCAGTTTTCCAGGATGACGCAGTGGTGGCGCGTGGCCTCGGAGGTGTTCACCAACTGCCAGCACTCGTCGAGCGTGCGGGCGGCGGGCACTTCGGAAGCCGCGTGTTTGCCGGCCTTCATCGCGGCGACGGCCATGCGGACGTGCCAGATCCACGGTGTGGCGATAACAACTAAGTCGATATCGTCGCGCTTCACGAGATCTTCGAAAGCGAAGTCGCCTGCGTCGTAGGCGGCGGGCCTCGGCTTGCCGGCCTTTTCAAGTTTGGCCTGCGTTTTGGCGACCTTTTCCTTCACCACGTCGCAGAGCGCCGTAATCTCCACCTGCGGGATGGCGCTGAAGTTGTCGATGAGCGAGTTGCCGCGTCCGCCGATGCCGATGAAGGCGAGGCGGACTTTCTCGTGGGGTTCGAAGGCGACGCCCGACATGGTGGGCGCGGTCTGCGGCGGCGTGGCCTGCGCCAGGGCGATGCCTGCCGGCGCGAGTGCGGCGTAGCGAAGCAGATCGCGCCGCGAAGAACCTTTTTTCATTTCGTCCATAATGAGCGGCAAATGCCTCTCGACAGTCTAACAGCTACCGCGCGGCATGATGTCCGCTATTTGCCAGTCAAACGCGCCCGATGGGCCTAATTTGGATGACATGACACCGCTCCTCCGATTCGCGTCCTTTGCACTTCTCGCCGTTGCTATCGCCTTCGGCCAGAGCCAACCGGCTCCCTCGGAATCCGCGTCCGGTCCATCCAACGACCTGTTCGTGATGTTCGGTTCGGACCTTGTGCGGCCCGGCCTCCTGCCGAAGGCAAACTACAACATCGGCCTGGGCCACACCTTCTCATTCTTGAATAAAGACCCGATCGGTGACGAGATCACATTTGCTTACACCTATGAAAACGCCGGTTCCCATGGGTTTCTCCACACGGACTTCGGGTCGCACACCGAGGCCCTGGGGTTGATGAAGAATTTTGCGCTCCCCAGGACCAAGCGGGTCACCGGCTATACGTGGATTCAGGGAGGTATCACCAGTTTGACCGGGAATGCATCGGTCGCGAACCGATTCTACGATGGCGAAGCCGTGGGCGCGATTGTCCACCTGAACGAGCACAATTCCATCTGGATTCAAGAGACGTTCAACAAGATTGTGACGGTTCCGTGGTACACAACATCCAGCATCGGCTATACACGAAGCTGGTAGCGCCCATACAAATACATGGCTGCGTACGCACGCCAGGGACGCCAGCACTCGACGGCGCGCGGAATCTTTGCCGCCGCTATGGGGAACGCATCGGGTTCGCCGAACGCCCGCATGGCGATGTAAGCAGCCATCTCCTCGCCGATCCCGGGCACTACGCGCACTCGTGCAACGGCATCGTGCAGGTCCATGGAGGCATCAAACGTCAGAACTCTCTGCGAGACGGCGCGCGCCAGCGCTCGAATCCTGGACGCCGCTGCGCCGCGAATCTGCGCGGCCCCAAGGTCAGCTTCGGCCAGGTCTTCCGGGCGCGGGAAGGCGTGGGTGAGGCCGTGGATGGACGCGGTAACGGGCCTGCCGAATGTCCGCGCGAGTTTTGCAAGAGCAGCCCTCGGAGCCTCGTCCGCCAGGCGCTCTCCCAGCGCCGCCCTGACCGCGGCTTCAAAGCCGTCCCAAATTCCGGGAACTCGAATGCCTGGATGGGCGGTTACTGTCGGTTTCAACCTCGGGTCGCAGGAGAGCCGGCTGGCGATCTGAAAGGGATCGGCATCCAGATCGAAGATGCGGCGGACGCGCTCCACTACCTGCATGAGTGACTCATAGCGCGGCAATTCGATTCTCACCACCAGTTGGCGTTCGGCAGCGGCATGCCGGACCTCGATTGCGCCTGCCACGCCGTCAATTTCGATGGTTCTGCGATAAGCGTTGGCGTGGACGGATTCCACCCCCGCGATGGCGCGCCGCGCGAGGAAGGCGAGTAAGCAGGGCCAGTGGAAGGGCGGACGATACGCCAGGCGAATCAGGAGCCCGGAGCGGCGAGCGTGCGCCTGCGAGACGACCCGCATGCGGCGGAGTTCGGTAGGCGGCTCGCCGGCGGCTGTAAGCATGGCGTGATTGAACTGGCGGATGCTACGGAATCCCGCACAGGCCGCGAGCTGCGTGATGGGAAGGTCAGTCTCCTCGATGAGATTGCGCGCGAAGTGCACGCGGCGCGTGATGGCGATGCGGATGGGAGTAGCGCCGAGATGCTCGACGAACAGGCGGCGCAAATGCCGAGATCCGATGCCGACCCGGTTGGCGAGTTCCTCGACGTTGCCGCTGTCCAGCGCGCCCTCGACAATCAGCCGCAAAGCGCGCGAAACGACGGCCGATGTGCCGGCCCAAGCGGGCGTGCCTGGTGAGGCCGCGGCCCGGCATCGCCGGCAGGGGTGAAATCCCGCCGCCTCGGCTGCGGCTGCCGAGGCATACCAAGTGATGTTGCCCGGCTTGGCGAACGGCACTGGACAAGTGGAGCGGCAGTATACTCCCGTGGTTACAGCGCCGGCGAAAAATCGCCCGTCGAATCGCGCATCGCGGCTGTAGGCAGCCTCCCAACACACGTCCGGCTGCAAGTCAGGGCGCCCGTAGCTTTGCCCGGCAGGGACATCCATCGCTTCATATTAGGGCAGGGGGCACTTCCTTTACTAGCAATTTTCGGACACGATTTCGGGGTCACCCGCCTGGCTCCACTCGGCCTACTGCCCGATTTGCCTTTGCATGTGGCGCTCCTGTCCCTGGCTCTCGGCATGGGAGGCGACCCATTCCAGCGTTGTACCGAGGTATGAGTCGGGGCGCTCGGCCCGGGAGAGCTTGCTTTTGCGACATGCGCCGTGCTCACCTATAGATGATGCGTGTGAGAGTCTTCCTCTCTCTTGCTCTATTGAGCACGACCCAGGCGATGGCCGCGTCCAACTTTACGCTGGGAGTGGATTACAGCGAGTGGTTGAACCTCAACGCCCTGCAGATCGCCACTGACAGTTCCGGCGCGCTCTACATTGCGTCCGGCCCGCTGGGCGGATGGACGTCCGCTATCACAAAGCTCTCCGCGGACGGGAAGACTATGCTGTGGCAGTATCAACTGGGATTCTCGGCGGTGGGAATGGCGGTGGATCCCAACGGCGGCGTGTATGTGATACCGATTAGCTTCCCCGCGGACACATCCATCTACGTTGCCAAGTTGAATCTCAATGGGACGGGCCTCGCGTGGAAGATGCCAGTTGGCTTCATCGCGCCGTCCGCGATAGGGGGACAGATGCCGCCCGTTATTGGCGCCGACTCCGAGGGCCGCGCGTATGTGGCTGGCGCCAACGGTGCACCGAATGGTCAGGCGGATGTAGTTCGATTGAACGCAGCCGGCAATGCTGTCGATTACACCGCGCAGGTAACGGGCACGCCCACGGCGATCGCAATCGATAGCTCAGGCGCGGCCTTCGTTGCGGGATATACGCTTGCCCAAAACGTTGCACTCGGCTTTCTGGCGCGAGTGGCGCCCGACGGTTCCGCGGGATTTTACACAAACCTTCCTGGCCAGAACCTCAACCCTTCAGCGGTCGGCCTGGACGCGAGCGGAGAAGCGGTGGTACTCCGGGGCGGGACGTTGCAACGAGTGGACCCCTCCGGCACGGTAACGTTATCGACATCGGTTAACGGTGGATGGAGCTCCGCAGTGGACACGTCCGGCAACGCGTACATTACAGTGTTCACAAGCCAAAACGTCCAGGTGAAGAACAGCATTGGGACCTGCGGACCAGACAGTGAATTGCTGACGGTGCTAGGTCCCGACGATTCGCTACTGCAGACCACATACGTGCCAGGCAGTCAGTTTGGGGCTTTCCGCCCTCTCATTGCGACGGGGCCGAATTCGTCGGTGGTTGTGGTGGCGGGGGCCGACACAAACTTCGCACCCACGCAAGCCGGTCCGTTCCCCGCGGGAGGGTTGGGTGCCACTTTCCTGTTGCACCTCTCTCCCAATTCGAATGCTCAAGTTCTCCCGCTCACCTGCATGGTTAACGGAGCGAGTCTTGCGGCCGGGCCCATCGCGCCGGGAGAGATTGTGACATTGTTCGGAGCCGGGCTCGGACCGCAAATTGGGGTTCAGACCCAGGCCACCGTGCAGAGCCCGTTCCCAACTCAGGCCGCAGGCGTGCAGGTAACGTTCGACGGGACGCCGGCGCCGCTGCTGTGGGTGCAGGACACACAGATCAATGTTGTGGCGCCGTGGCGGCTGACACCCGGACAGAACACCAAGGTCTGCGCCTCATACAATAGCGTAAGCACGAATTGCCTGACTTCGCCGGTGGTGGAGTCGTCTCCGGCGGTGTTCACGTCGGACGGCGTGAATGCGTTGGCGATGAATCAGGACGGAAGCATGAACTCGGTCAGCAATCCGGCGCCGGCCGGATCGATCGTTACGATATGGGCGACAGGGTTAGGCGCGATCGCGCCGGTTCCGGAAGACGGGGCGCTGGTGCAGCTTCCACTGCCCCAGAATGTTCTGGCGGTTAGTGTCGAGGGATCGTGGTGCTTCCCGTTTACCTGTAGCTCTTTCCCTACTTACGAAGTGACTTATGCGGGGCCGGCTCCATACCTGGTGGCAGGGGCTAGCCAGATCAACTTAAAGGTGGTTAGCTTCGGGGGGCTGATTTCGGTGTTTCTGCCATCGGCGCAGAGCCCCGGTTTCGGGATTCAAGTCGCTAATCAGTGAAGCGTATGGACTAGCTGCGGCCGGACGATGGCCTGCCGGACATCGAGCGAAGAGACTGCTAGGCGGCGGCGCGATAGGCGGCTTTTGTCGAGTCTCTCCCGGGCGGCGACAACTGGCAGGTTCCCGGCCCAGGGTCAATCTACGATAACGCCGATTTGTCGATTATCGACACAACGCAGTTTTGTATCGACTGAAGGTCGCGAAATAATGGTCTTGATCATGAGCGTAAGCAGAGGCGAACGGGGACAGAGGAACTTGGCGTGGCTCTTCGAAGGTCCCTCGGGGGCGAGCAAACGAGAGGTTTGGAATTGGTGGCAGCAGCGCCGTCTGCGCTACAACCGCGATGTGTTCCTCGTCGGCCTCGCGACATGGATCTTGGTACTTGTTGCTGGGTCGGCAGCGGTGCAGCCCGGCGAAGATTTCGAGGAACCACTCATGATGATTTTCGGCCCCTTGCTGTATGCCCTTTTCGCTAACTTGGCATACACCGCCGGGCCGGTCCTTGATACAGTCTACTTCCACGCCGCGCCACGTAGAGGCCTATTCAAGGCCGGGTATATTTCGTCGTTGGTTTTGACAGCGTTGCCAGGGGTGTGGGCCGTGGTGGCGTGGCATGGCAGCGAGCACAAAGCGATACATCATGCCAGTAAGACGCAAGCTTGCGCCCATCTGTTGAGGGATCGGGCACGAAAAGTGGGGGTATTGTCGAGCTACCTGCAAGGCGAAGCCCCTTCCGGCTACGCCTAGGGTCGATTTAGGGCAACTCTGTTTCAAAGTCGCCATCGGAAAATGTGTGCCACGCGCTTGATCCGACCCCACAGGATCACAGCACCCGGCGATTCGGGGTCTCACTGGCCCTCACTCATCAATTGGGGGCGTATTACGATCCAGTAGGGCGCCGATCATCGACTTCCGGTAGTCGCCGATTCGCGCCAGATCCGCGATTGCCGGACGCGAGGCCTCGCGCGGCTGGCCAACATTGGCCTATCCGATTCCAACCACGCAACGCGATTGGACGTACGCTACAATCGCTCTTCTTGAGGAAGCTAACTTGAAATCACTCCCCACCGTGGCCTTGGCCTGCGCCGTTGTCGGGCTGGCGCTAGGGCAGAGCGGAACGCAAACTCCGCAACCAACCAAACTGCAGGTTTTGATCATCACCGGCCAGAACACTGCCAGCCATGACTGGCGCGTCACCACCCCAGTGCTCCGCAAGATCCTGGAAGACTCCGGCCGATTCGACGTGCGCGTCACCGAGGAGTTTCGCGGCGCTGGCACAGACACTCTCGCTTCTTACGATGTGGTGGTGGTGAACTACTACGAAAGTGGCCACCCCAACCTGCGCTGGGGCGACTCCGCCGACAATGCCCTGCTGAATTTCGTTCGCAGGGGAAAGGGTCTGGTGCTCTATCATTTCTCGTTGGCGGCCTTCGATGGCTGGAAGGAGTTCGAAGCAATGTGCGGGGGAAATTGGCGACCCGGCAATGGCCATCACTCCGCGCGCCACGACTACACCGTCACGGTCAATGATCGCGATCACGCCATCACGCGCGGCCTGAAGACCACTTTCGTGGAGGCCAACGACGAGCTGTACGCGAATCTGAAGTGGCAGCCGGCTGCCAATTTCCACGTGCTGGCCACCGCCTGGGACGATCACTCCCTGTATCGGCAAGGCGAGAAGCAACCACTGGCCGGACCCGGCGCAGCCGAGCCCATGCTATGGACCGTTAAATACGGCGAAGGGCGCGTCTTCGCTACCGCCATGGGTCACGATGCCGACGCCATGAAAAACGCGGGATTCGCGGTCACCTTCGCCAGGGGCACGGAATGGGCCGCCTCCGAGAAGGTGACCATTCCAGTGCCGCCGGAATTACAGTAGGGCCTTGGCGGGACCTAGCTCGCCGGGAAATGCGGAAGTGCGACGGACAGCCGGCATCGGACCCGGACCGCGTTCAGCTGCGATGAGTTGGGGCAGCGAAAAGCACTTCTCTTCCGACCTACTCAACTCTGAGCCGGTATGCACGCCCGGCATAATGGGAAGAGCATGCGAAATCTCGTCAAACTGATATCGAGTCGACCGGTCCACCAAGGCAATCTCGTGTATCTTCGCGAGGATCGCGTCGTGCTTCCGCGTGGTACGGAGGCAATATACGAGTTCGTCGAGATTAAACATGGCTCCAGCGTGCTCGCCATGGAGGAGAACGGAGACGTCTGGCTCGTCCTCGAATGGAAATACGCGATCGACCGGCCATCCCTGGAGGTGGTTAGCGGCGGCATCGAACCGGGCGAAGCGCCGGTGGAAGCAGCGCACCGGGAACTTCGCGAAGAACTCGGCAAAACCGCGCGCGAACTGGTTCCTCTGGGCCATGTCGATCCGTTCACTACCATGCTCCGCTGTCCAAACCACCTTTTCCTTGCGCTTGGTCTAAGTGAGGTGGAGCGTGAGCCAGAGGAGGCCGAATCGAATATGGAACTGCACCGCATGCCGTTCCAGCGAGCATACGATCTCGCGTTGAGCGGCGAGATCACGCACGGGGCGAGTTGCGTCGCAGTTTTTCGGGCCGCTGAGTGGCTGCGGGCAAGCCAAAGGTCCGAGAGCAGTGGGCGAGAATCTCAATGAACTCGCTTTGCGGGTAGATGCTGTGAACGGCGTTTACCAGCTCGTGGGGTCTAGTTGGGCTGTAATCTGAGGCAAAACATTATGGCCACGGATGGACACAGATGCACACAGATAAAACCAAGGCATTGCTATCGGTGTTGATCGGTGTTCATCTGTGGCAATTTGCTTTTTGCGGAGTTAGGCGCAGCCTCATTCGCCGCGGCCCCCGAAATTGTCGGCGAAAGGCGGGACTCTGATGATCCCAAGGGCCCAAATGGCGATTGCTATCGAAATAGCGCCATCTCCATCTGGGTCTTCCACGGCCGGAGCGTATAGCCTCAAGACGCTTGTTAGTATTCCCTCTTGGTTACGATGCCAGGTTGCGGCACCGGATATCTGCCGTTGGCGTCGGCAAGGAGGGGAGCCGGGGAATCCATTGTGAACTTTTCTATGTCCGGCGCCATTTCGTGCTCGCATTGGAGCATTTGGTCAAACGTAATTTCCCGACCGGTGTTGGCGGCCATGCGGCCCATGCTCGAAACCAGGCTCGCCTCCACGCCGCGTTTGACCTCGTTGTAAGGCTTGTCGTCTCGAATGGCGTCTATCAAATCGTTCCACTCGTTTTGATAAGGATCCTTCTCGTCGGGTCTCACCTTGGATTCCCAAAGCAGGGCTGCAGGGGTCGCCGTCTGACTCTTGTACAGGCTTGATGGCAGCCCGCAATCACCGCTCTTCGAAGCGATCCCCATGCCCTTGGTCCCGTGCAGGCAGCTGGTGTAGATCTCCTCGCATCCGTTCATGCAGCGCCCGTCAAAGAAGAACTTGGTGCCATCCGAATAGGTGTATTCCACCGAATAGGCGTCAAAATTCTGATCTACGTAAGCAACTCCTTCGGGACTAACCTTATAATGCCGGCCTCCCAACGCCTGCGCTTTTACCGGCCATTCGTTCTTCATCCAACCCAGATGATCGACGAGGTGGATATAAAAGTCGTTGAAACATCCTCCGCTCGCCCAGATGAAGCTGTGGAAGCGCTTCACCTGGTAGAGCAGGTCGGTGATACCAGCCGGTTTGGGCAGGGAGAGGAAATACCCGCCGGGGCCATGCATGCGGTAACCACGCTGCAGAACGATCTCACCGATCTCCCCGTTATGGACGCGGTCAGCCAATTCCTGCATGGCCCGGCTGTGACGCGACATGAGCCCTACCCCCACCTTGAGGTTCTTGGCCGCGGCTTCCTGGCCGAGCGCGAACATGCGCTTGCTCGTTGGGCCATCGGCGGTGAGCGGTTTCTCCATAAAGACATTCAAGCCCTTCTGGATAGCGTAGGTGAAGTGCACCCAGCGAAACGCCGGAGGAGTCGCGAAGATGGCGATGTCGCCCGGCTTCAAACAATCCATCGCCTTCTGGTAGGCGTCGAAGCCGAGAAACTGGCGATCCCGCGGCACATCGACCTGGCTCGGGAATTGCTGCTGTAACTTATTCAGGTCGCTCGTAAGGCGTTCCGGGAAAACGTCGGCCATAGCGACCAGCTTCACGGGACCGCGCTTGACGGATAGTGCGTTTGCCGCCGCTCCGCCGCCGCGCCCACCACAGCCGATAAGCGCTATCTGGATCAGGTCGCTGCCCGCTGCGTGAACGGGGGGCAGGGCAACGTTGGCCAAGGCGGAAATCGCTGCGGATGTACCGGTGGTCTTGATGAATTCACGACGGCTGGTCGAACCTTGTGAAGAGTCCATGGCTATTCAGTCCCTCCCGGACTTGTGATTGCCTCTACCTGGCTGGCGGAAGGCATAGTGTAACCCAGCGCGCCTCGCGATGTTGCCGCATGGGTGAGCCCACCGCGCGCTTCCAGTCGCTCAGAATTCTAGAAGACTCTATACTCCTACGCATACAGTTCGAAATTCCGCCCCGGCGCGCGACATCCGGGTCGACGTGATTCCCGGGGCGGACCGCCACATCGCTTTTCCGTGGCAACGCCCAGGATCGGTAACTGACCCCGGCGAAATACGGGGCCACTTAGCCGACTCACCGAAATGGACGTAAGGACTGCTGCCAGGAGGTATTGCTACTCGCGCTACCTCGCGGGGGCGATTTGCCACTGCTGGGTAGTAGCTCCGGTGTTCGGCACAAGAGCACCGCTTACATCGAGGACCATGCCGGTGGCAGGGTCGATGAAATAGAAGTAGCCGTTGGCGGCGGAGACGATATTCCATTCCGTCGCCGTTCCGCCGAGGAGAATACTGGCATCCGCAGCACCGACGATCTGGAAGTAGCCGTCGTTGTTGCTGACGATGCGCCATTGCGCGCCGATCGGCTGGCCGCTGGCGCGGTTGACGAATTGGTAGCTTAGCGTGGGATCGAGCTTGCCGCCTAGCGCGTCGATACCGGGGAGCAGGGTCGAGGTCTCATCGAAGAGCGTGAGGCCGTTCCAAGTGTAGATGCCGGCCGCGCCGGGGATGGTCACACCGGCAGGATCCCAGTAGTCCATTCCCATTCCCAAGTTATTCGGCAGGCCCTTTTCGACTGACTGCAGGTCCAGCAGAAATTGCCGCTGCAACGCTTGGGAAGGCGGCGAGTACCAGGGATCGTTGGCGTCGAATCCGTTCTCGTAATGCTCGCCGGTTTCGATTATGAAGATGGGTTTGGCAATGGTGTTGGCGGCGTTGGTGAGGACTTGCTGCTCGATGGGCTTGCCGTTGGGATTGGAGGCGGCGGCCTGCGCAGCGGTCAGAGGGCCGTGGAAGAGCGGGTAGTAGCTTTGACAGATGGCGTCGTAGGGAATTTTGAATTGATTCGCGAGGGTGAAGAACTGCGTCAGGTCCCACGCCGGCGTGATGTGAATACACGTGAGCGGAGGAGGGATGGGAGCGCCGGCGGAAGGGTCGGCCGCGGCGTCGGCGACGGCTTGCATGGCGGCGATCTGCAAGGTGGCGAAGCCTTGGAAATTCTGGCCTGTGGGACTGCCGATGGTTCCCAGGAATCCGGTATCGACTTCGTTGCCGATCGACACGAGGTCGGGCATGGTCCCGGCTTGGCGATATGCTAGAAGCTCGCTCTTCACATACGCGTAGACATCCGATTGCAGTTGGGTGAGCTCGGTGTCGCCGGACCATGCCGGCGGTATGCTGGCGGAGGCGCCGCCGTCGAAAAACAGCGTCAATTCCAGGCTTAGTCCGAGATTGCGCGCGCGTTTGGCGAGGTCGAGATCCTGGGCGTCGGTTTCGCCGTAGCAGGCGTTTCCGCTGCACCCCGGCTGCGAGATGTTGGCGTAGGGCGGCACGGAACTCGGCCTCAGGCGCACCATGTTCACGCCGTGGTTTTTCATGATCCGGAGGACGTCCTGCTGCTGGCCGGCGTCGTTCCACCATGGAATTCCCAACGCGACGCGGGCCGCTTCCTGTTTTTCCAGGAGAGCGTTATCGATGCCGCGGAAGAAGGCTGGACGAAGCAGCCACTGCTGGCTCTGCGCGGGGACAGCCAGCGATGTGGTGAGGCGGGACAGATCGAGCAGCAGTCCGCTGCTGCGGTTGGCGATGGTGCAATAGCCGTTGCTGGTGGGATGGAGGGTCCACTGTTCGGTGTTGCTGCCCAGACAGGGCTTCTGCGACACGGGTGCGCGGGTTGGTTTCACGCCTTTGCTCCGCACCGGCAGATCGATGTGAACGTCGACCCCTTCCAGGCACAGGCCGCTTTGGATGTTGGCGATTTGCCAGAAGCCTCCCGCGAGGCTGGTGAATGCCCATCGCTGGTTCAGGCTCGTGAAGCTGCGCGGCTGTGGGACGATACGGCTGCCGTCGAGATCGAGCTGCATGCCGCTAAGCTGATTGACGAGGTAGTAGGTCTCGCCGTCGATGGGAGTGGGATCGATGGGTTCGGCGGGTTGGGCCAGCGCGCAGGCGCAGGCGAAGCAGAGAATTGCTGGTTTCATTGTCCCGGGGGTGTCTTGTGCATCTGCCGGTAGAGCGCCTCCAGGCGGTCCTTGGCATCGCGGATTTCCTTGAACAGGCGGGTTTCCTTTTCCGCCTCTTCGTTCAGTCCGAGCTTGCGGCAGACACCCGCCAGGCGGAAATGGGCGTTGTCGTTGAGCGGATCGGACTGAATCGCCATGCGGAGGTACTTCGCTGCTTCCTGCGGCTTGTCCATTTCCGCCAGGGCACGGCCAAGCCCAAATTGCGCTTCGGCACTGGCGGGATTGAGCGCGAACGCGCGGGTGTAGTGAGCGTAGGCGGCGTTGAGGTCCTGGCGTTGAACGGCGATTCGCCCGAAGATGCATTCCGTTCGGGCGCTGGCGCCTTCGAGTTTGATGTCGGTCTCGAGTTCCTTGGTGGCGTCGGCCTGCGCCTGGGGATCGGTGGGCGCGGCGGCGAAGATGGCTTCCGCGAGCTCGTAGTGGAGGCCCGGCAGGCGAGGATCGAGGTCGAGCGCCTTGCGGTAATGGTCGGTGGCGCCCTTCAGGTCGCCCTCGTTGATCAGGCGCTCGGCGATCACGACCTGCATGCGGGCCGAACCCGGAGCGACGATGGCCAGCTTGTTGAGAGTATCGTCGGCCAGTTCGGAATAGATGCGCTGGGCAAGATATAAGACTTCGATGTTGTCGGGGTCGAGATCCACCAATGTGCGCATGACTGATGCGGCAGCGTCGAGATTGCCTTGTTGTAAGTCGAGGCCGGCGAGTTCCATGCCGGCCTGAATTTGCAGGGCTTTCTCTTTCACCTTGGGGAAGGATTTCTCGAGCAGTTCGCGGGCGGAAGGGTCTCCGAGCTTTCGCTCGCAGATTCCCAGGAGGGCTTGCGTTTTGGCCAAGGACGGATCGGTGGCGAGGGCGGCGCGCAGGTATCGCGCGGCGGTTTTATAGTCCGCGCGAAAGAACGCGATGACTCCCAGGTTGGCGTTGGCTTCGGCGTTCTTGGGGTCGAGCGCGAGGACGGCGGTGAATTCGCGGGCAGCGGTGTCGGGATCTTTGGACTGGAGGGCGGCGGCGGCTTTTTGGAGGTGATCGTGAATTGCGGTGGACGATTGCGCCGCTGCAAACGGCAACGCCCCCGCCAGGAGGAGGAAGGCGAGGGCGCACCGTTGGGTCAGTTGCTTCATACTACTGAGTGTCGCGTGAAAGAGCAGCTCGTCAAGGACAAGCTAAAGCATGTCCCACAATGCGCTGCGCGCAAGCTGTCAGCCGTCAGCTTCCAGCGTTCAGCTTTTGAATCAGCGCCGTGAATCGTCGCGGCGTGCAAAGAATATGGAGGGATAGTAATACAAAACATCAGAACATGATGTGGGCTCCCAGTTGAATGACGCGTTGGCCGGCCGAGGTGCCGGTGATCATTCCGGCGGTCGGATCGGCGAGCGCGCCATTGGAGTAGCCCACGTTGGCGTCCGGATTGGCGTAGTTCACGTGGTTGAACAGGTTGAACATGTCGGCGCGGAACTCCAGCTTGAGTCCCTCCCAGTGAATGCCGAACGTCTTAGCGGCACTCAGGTCGGTGTTGAAGAAACGGGGTCCAATCAGCGTGTTGCGGCCCGAGTTGCCGAAAGTACCGTAAGCCGGGTCGGCGTAGGCCGCGGGATTGAACCACCCGTAGCGGTTGGGATTGGACACATGCGGATTGCCCACCAGCAGCGGATACAGCGAGGAACCGGCGCTCAAGGAGGAATCGAGGCCGGGATCGACGGCTTCGGCGACCGAACTCTGGATCACGGGAGTAAATGGCGTTCCGCTGTGCCACTGGATGACGCTGGAGGCTCGCCAACCACCCAGGATCTGGTCGGCGATCCCATGGAAGGAAAACCGGCGCCCGCTACCGAACGGCAATTCCCAGACCACCTGGCCGACGATGGTATCGGTTGCATTGAAATTGGACAGTCCATAGTTGGCGCCGGGGGCATAAGCGTTCTGGTAGATATCCACGCCCGATCCGTGGCCGTTGCCGGTGCCGGTGTCGAGCGACTTCGCCCATGAGTAGTTCACCTGGAACTGCACGCCATGCGACATCCGTTTTTGAAAGCGGAGCTGCAAGGCGTCGTAATTCGACCAGCCGTCATAAATCTGCGCCGCAATGGAATTGAAGATGGGGTTCGGATTTCCGCAGTTGTATCCAGTGCAGCCCAATTCACTGATGGGAGCCTGGTTGATGTTGGTTGCGAAGTTCAGATTCGTGCCGTGCGTATAGACATAGCTGCCGTCCAGCAGGATGCCGCCGGCGAATTCATGCTGCACGCTGAAAAGCGCTTGCTCCACATAGTCGGTGGGCATGTTCTGGGGATAGTATTCGACGCCGCTGTAGTTATCGATAGTGGGCGAGAGAGTTTGGAGAGTCGGGTAGACCACCGTGCCGGGAGGGGGTCCTACCGCCAGCTTGAACGCATAGCTGCCGTTGACGTAGCCGCCATTGCCCACATTGTGGGGATTGAAACCGAGGCCGAGCGCGCCATCGGTATAATTCTCGGCATCGCGCGGTGCGTCGAAGATACCGTAGCTGGCGCGGACGGACCACTTATCGCGGGGCGACCATGCGACGCCGACACGCGGCGCGAATTCGTGAAAATCGCCGTTCTGAATGGTGTTCAGATCGCCGATAGTGCCGCCGTATTGCTTGTCGCTCTGGCCGCCGAAGAGGATGGCGCCTTTGTAGTTGCCGTTGGGGATGACGGGGTCGTAGTTCCCGAACATGTTGTGGCCCACTCCCCAACCGGCCTGTCCCTGCCAGCGGAGACCCAGATTCAAGGTGAGGTGCGAGTTTACCTTGAAATCGTCACTGCCGAATACGGCCGAGGTCCAGGTGTGAGCGCTGGTAGCGTCGTACTCGTAGACGTACCATCCGTAGACGTCGCCGGCCAGGAAGTCGGCGTAGGGGATGCCAGTGACGCCGCCGTTGAACTCGAAGTTGCCGGAGCTGATATCGCCCCAATTGGTGTAGTTCTGATAGAGCTTATCGAACTCGCCGCCAACCTTAATCGTGTGCCTGCCGTGAACCAGCGTGAGGACATCGGACGCGTTGTAGACGGTTTCCCCGAGCACTGCATCGATGTTGCCGTTCTGTCCGTTACCGGCTCCCAAACCCATGCCGCCGACACCGGCGCCGCTATCGATGGAGATTTTGGGAAAGATGTTCGCCGGTGCGTTAGTGCCGTACGCCGGCTCCAGGCCCAGCGTGGTGGGATCGTTCTTGTTGAGCGATGGCGGTTTGTACTTGTCTAGCTCACGGCTGCCACCTATGCGGAATTCGTTCACCATGGTTGGTTTGATGGTGTAGATAT
>Ga0302324_100012750_pt1 | contig 17123 bp, 16 predicted proteins | sample Palsa_T0_1_FD_201949 | JGI IMG/M metagenome (GOLD analysis project Ga0302324, IMG submission 201949) | Peat permafrost microbial communities from Stordalen Mire near Abisko, Sweden - Palsa_T0_1 | ecosystem: Environmental > Terrestrial > Soil > Palsa > Peat permafrost | place: Sweden: Abisko...
CGAGACACGCATCAGAGCGCGGGAGGCCGCCATGCCCATGATCGATGCCTACGCCTGCGCAGGTACCTTCGCCGACAAGCACAAGCTGGCGGTGGACCTGGCCAGCACGTTGATGCGGATCGAGCAGGTGCCGGACATCCCGATGTTCCGCCAGAACACGGCGGCGTTCGTGCACGAGATGCCGTCCGACTCGCTGTCCAACGTGGACGGGGACAGCAGCTACGTCCGGGTCCAGGTGCTGACCAATGCGGGCGCGCTCGACCGCGACAAGCAACTCCAGGTGGTGCGGCAGTTCACCGACATCGTCGCCGGAGCCGCGGGCGACCCGGGGCTGGCGGACCGGACCTGGGTGCTGATCACCGAGGCGCCCGACGGCGGGTGGGGGCTGGCCGGGCACGCCAACACCAACGCCGAGCTCATCGCCGCGGCGCGGGCCCAGATCGCCGAGCTGTCCGCGGGCTAGCTCGACCCTGGTGATGGTGCCGGCGAGCGGCGCGGGCAGGCCGGCCGGACCGGCAGCAGGCTGCTCACCCGGGCAGACATGATGCTGCCCAGGATGGCCCGGGCACTGGAGCTGAATGCCTGCTGGCTCACGCCCCGTGTCCGTCCCGGCCGAGCAGATCGTCGATCGCTCTCTTCCGCGCCTCCATCTGCTCGGCGGACGGAGCGGAGGGGACGCCTGGCGTGCCGTGGCGGATGAGCCGGCGCTGGCGGGCCGTCGGCCCATGGCCGGTCAGCACGTGACGCAGAGCTGAATGGCACCACCACCTGGTGACCGCGGTCGACATAGGATTGACCGCTGCGTTTACCGAACGCCGGATCCGGTTCATCCTGCCTCCCGGTTAATGGTGTCCGGCGCCACCGTCGCCGGGCCCTATGTGACCACCACCGTGGCCTATGTGACCAGCGTCGCGGGGAATGTGACCACTGCCGTGTGTGCCGTGACGGGTGGGCACTGGAGGAATGATCAGGTTGCCGTCGTAGGCGTCAGCGTCCCCGAGTTGCGGCTTGCCGCGCTGGCGCCGGTGCTTACGGATCCAGTACATGCCCCAAAGCGCGGCGAGGACGCCGAGGTAGATCAGCAGGTCAGCGGGCAAGGAGAAGACCCTCCTTCGGCGCGTTGGCAGCGGGTTCAGTTTAGGTTCCGCCGAGCCTCGCCGTCCATCACCAGCGCTGTTAACATGCATCCTTCCGGGTGCATATAGTTCTCACATGCAGCCAATTGGCTGCGTATGAGGGACGGCAGCCATGGCCGACGACGGGGTGGAGCTGACCGTGATTCACGACGGACTCCAGCCCGGCGGCGCCATGCTCGAGAGCATCAGCGGGGGCTGGCCGATCGTTCTGTCCAGGCTCAAGACCATGCTCGAGACGGAGCCCGCCGACTCTGCCCTCCGATAACCGGCAGCGCCGCGTCAGCCAGGCGACGGCGGCGGCGCGGTTGTCTTCCTCGGCGTTGGTGTGGTCCTGCTCGGGCCGGCGGCTCACCGCGGACAGGAGAAGTCGTGGTCGATCTTCGACCGCTCCCACTGGGTGAGGGTAACGATGCCCCGGCCGGTCAGAGGCGCCAAGCGGCAGTTCGCCTGGGCCTGGGCGAGTGTCCTAGCCCCTGGTATCCAGTCCGCCAGGCGGTATAGCAAACTCGTGGACGGGATGATTTTAAGGATCTTGTGCAGCTGGAAGGCCGTTGAGTAAATGCCGACGGTGCCGCCGATACGGTGGAAGTAGGCGACCATGCCCTCGAGGTCGGCGCGGTTGTTCCACGTGCTTGAGTCCCAGGTCGTGATCGTCTCGACGTCGAGCCACCACCGATATCGGCCGGGTTTCGAGATACCGGGGATTTTCGCATCGAGCTCGGCCATGTTGCGGCCGAACTGCCAGGAGCAGGCCCTGTCATCTCGGCCCGCGCACGCGCCATAGGGGTCGGCGACCACCACGCCGGAAATAGGGTCGTGGTTATTCGTCGGCCAGTCAGCGACCTTGAGTTTACCCGGTTCGCCGGTATTTACGTAGAAAGAGACCTTCGGCTGCCTGGTTTTGCCGGACGAATTTCGGGCCCATTTTATTTGGCCCGCCAGGCAGGGGTTCGTGGTGTCGGCGCGTCCGTCGTTCACGCCGACGATGCCGAATGCGTGCTGCGAGGGGAGCGTTTTTCGGCATTGCGGGAACGACACGTCGTTCCCGCTTGGCGTACGGCTGGTGCCCGATGCGTAAGCCGACAGAGTCGACGCGCCGACGATCGCCAATGAGCCGAATACCGCCATTACGGTCATACTGAACCTCATTGGCTGGCCCTCCCCAGAATATTGCCAGTTTTCCCTATAGGGCCCCATTCCCCGGTCCCACGCTAGTTGCTTCAGGGTCGCCGCCTCCCGCACTGGGCGTGTCGCGGCAGACGGTCATCTCGATCGAGAGTGGCCGTCGACCTGTCCGGCCAGGACTTTACCAAGCTGATCTCGGCGGGCTGGGTGCCTGTCGGCCTGGTGTTCGGCATCTCGGTAGGGGTCCGGCACGACGACCGGCTGACGCGCGGCCAGACCTGGTGGAGCGCCGGCAACGCCGAGGTGCTCGGTTATACCGAACTCGTCAACGACGTCCGGCACGATGCTCGAAGCCAGCTTCACCTGGACGTTCAGCGACTGGGTGCCGAGGGCGTCGCCATCGCCGACGTGAGCCTGCGGATCACGGAGCGCGGGTGCCCGGTGCGGGAGAACCAGCGCGACCACATCGCGGAGGCGACGATCATCGGCACCGCCATCTCCCGATTTTCCCGTGCCGTGCGGCGGCAGGGCACGCCGAGCCTGTCGATACTGTCCCTGGACCAGCACCGTTGGCAGGCCGTGCGGATCGGAGATTCAATGGCGCGGGACGAAGCCAGCCAGGCGGCGCCGTTCGCCCCTGCCAGTCCGGGTGTCTCCTGGCCTTTGCGGCTTAGGGCCTTCACCCGTCTTAAGCGGCCCACGTCGATTGATCGAGAGCCTTTACGGCGTACTCCGGTTCAACCACGAAGGCCAGCTTAACGCGGGCCCTGGCACGAGCCTCTTGGTTCCGGCTAGCGGCGCGACCTCTGCCACTCCAGCGGGCCACCCGGATCCGGCAGGCCATGGTGTCACGGTGCCGGGTGAGCTAGTTCGGGGGCGGCTGCGGCCAGGCGGCGGACGGCGACGTCCAGCTCGGTCTCGGTCGCCGCGGCGGAGAAGCTGAGGCGCAGGTGGGGCCCGGGGGCTTCGGCGGGGAAGAACGGGCGCCCGGGCATGACGATCACGCCGCCGCGCCGGGCGGCGGCGGCCACTTCGACATCATCCAGGCTTCGCGGAAGCCGGGCCCACAGATGCGTTCCGCCGTCCGGAAGCACGACATCGAGGGCCGGGAGGTGGCGGTTGACGGCGTGGAAGAGGGCCTCCGCACGGCGGCTCAGGGCGCGGCTGAGGTCTTTGAGGTGGCGCTGCCACATCGGGCGGCTCACCAGTTCCAGGGTGGTCTCCTGGAGGGGGCGGGACACGAACATGTCGTCCACGGCCCGCAGCGCGCGCAGGCGGTGCGCGACGGGACCGCGGGCGATGACCGCCCCCACGCGAAGGCTCGGCGACGCCGCCTTGGTCAGTGAGGTGAGGTAGACGACGCGTCCGTCGTCGTCTTCCGCGAGCAGCGGTGCGGGAGGGCGCTGGCGGTGAGACAGCCAGCGGCCGAAGTCGTCTTCGATCACGAACGCGCCTGCGGCCGCGGCGGCGCCCAGCACGGCCGGGCGCCTGCTGGTGGCGAGCACGGCGCCGGTGGGGTTGTGATAGGCGGGCTGGCAGAAAAGCGCCTGGGCGCCGGTACGGGCGAACGCTTCAGCGAGGTGCCCGGGGATGACGCCGTCCCGGTCGGTGGGGACCGGCACAGGACGGATGCCCGCGGCCCGCGCGGCAGCCAGGGCGCCCGGATAGGTCGGCGACTCGACCAGGAGCGGAGCCCCGGCGGGGACCAGGGCGCGGAACGCCGCCGAGAGCGCGGCCTGTCCGCCGCTGGTGATAAGCACGTCCTGGGCATCAGCGCCGGAGCCGCCCTGTTGCGCGAACCACGACCGCAGCCCGTGCAGGCCCGCCGCCGGCGGCCGCTCCCACGTGTCCGGGAGGCGGGCGGCCCGGGCCAGGGCCGACCGGAGCGCGGCCAGCGGCATCAGGGAGGAGTGCAGGTATCCCGTCGCCAGCGAGATGACGTCGTCGGCGTGCGGCGGGTCGGCCAGCGGCGACAGGCCCTCGGTGTCGATGGCGCGCTCGGCCAGGGCGATGGTCTGCCATGAGTAGTCGGCCGGATCTGCGGGCCGGCCGCCGCGCGGCTGCGCGGCGACGAAGGTGCCCGCGCCCGGGCGGCTGACGAGAACTCCCTCCCGGCCGAGTTCGGCGAGGGCACCGGAGACGGTGAGCGGGCTCACGTGACGGGTCTGGATGAGCCAGCGGGTGGAGGGCAGCCGCTGGCCCGGGCCGAGCCTGGCGGCCTCGGTCCTGAGCCATCCCTTGAGCTGCTCGATGCTGCTATCGTTATTTATGAAAGATAAGGATACCGCTATCGTCCGTGACGCGATACCGGTCGGCGGACCGCGGTCAGAGGCTATTTTCCGTTCCGGCTCACCACGCCGATGATCTCGGCACCGGAAGCGGCGCTCATCGCAGCGGCCGGGATACTGGCCGGCATCGTGGGAAGCGCCGGCGGGATCACCTCGCTCATTTCCTACCCGGCCCTGCTGGCGGTCGGCATACCGGCCCTTCCCGCTAACGTGGCGAACATCGTCGCGGTCGCCGCCTGCTGGCCGGGCTCCGCACTCGCCTCACGGCCGGAACTGCAGGGTACGGCGTCCTGGCTCCGGCGCTGGGCCTGGGTAACCGCGGCGGGCGGCGGGATCGGCGCCGTGCTGCTGCTGTCCACTCCGCCGAGTGCTTTCGGCCGTGTCGTTCCGTTCCTGGTAGCCGCCGGGTCGGTGGCCCTGCTTTTGCAGCCTAGGCTCTCTGCCCTACGCGGGCACCACGCTCACACCAGCACACCGGTCCTAGCGGCCAGCTTGCTGCCGGTATCGGCCTACAGCGGCTACTTCGGAGCCGGATCGGGCGTGATGACCCTGAGCGTGCTGCTGCTCACCGTCGACCAGCACCTCACCCGGGCCAACGCGCTGAAGAACATGCTCATCGGGACGGCTTCGGTGACATCAGCGGCCATCTTCATCATCTTCGGTCCCGTCGACTGGGCTGTGGTTGTTCCCCTGGGCATCGGGATGTTCGCGGGCAGCATGATCGGGCCCCGGCTCGCGCGGCACATTCCCGCCAACGTCCTCCGCTGGCTCGTCGCGCTGCTAGGGATAGGCCTCGCCGTCAAGCTGTGGATCGCTCCCGGATAACTGCGGCCGGGAGAGGGCAGCCGCGGCGGCGGCTGGTCGTGCGGTCGGGCCGGGGGCGAAGCCCCGTTAGGGGGTGACGATCGCGAAGTCGGGGTCGGGGTTGTCGATCAGCGACATCAACCGCCCCAGGACGGCGGGATCGCCGGACATGTCGATCCCGTCGGCCTCGGCGGTGGCCAGGAGCCGCAGCAACTGGGGTTTGGTCAGGGTTACCGTCAGGTCTGCTGGCCGGTTGCCGGTGGTGGGGTAGTGGATCAGGGCGCCGTGGCTGAGTTCCATCCGGTAGTTCTCGTGGGCGTCGGTGAAGTGCCAGCCGACCGATAGCCGCTCGCTCCAGGCCTTGGGGCCGTTGATCCGGATGGCGATGGAGTCGAACAGCTGGGTGATGGTCAGGGCCGGGGCCAGGCCTGCGCTGCTGACCTCGGTGTGCTCGATCTTGTCCGTCCGCAGCTCGCGCGCGCCGGTAAGAAAGCTGTTACGCCAGGTCGCGTTCTCCGCCCCGTAGCCCAGCCGCTCCAGGACCGAGGCGAGCAGTTCCCGGGCCGCACCGTTGCCCGGCTCGGCGAACACGGCGTGGCTGGCCAGTTCGGCGGCAAACCGCAGGTCGCCCTGCTCGAAGAATTCGCTGGCCTTGGCCACGGTCGCGTCCACCCCGCCGAAGGCCTGCACGTACCGCGTCCCGGCCGCCTCCGGGGGATGCTGCCACAGGTGCGCCGGGTTGGCGTCAAACCAGCCGAGGTAGCGCTGGTAGATGGCCTTGATGTTGTGGTTAGCCGAGCCGTAGTAGCCGTGGGTGTGCCATTGCCGGTCCAGCTCGGGCGGCAGCTCGATCAGTTCGGCGATCTCGGCGCCGGTATACCCCTGGTTGATCAGCCGCAGCGTCTGGTCGTGCAGGTAGGCGTACAGGTCTCGCTGCTGGTCCAGGTAGGCGACGATCTCACTAGTGCCCCAGGTGGGCCAGTGATGCGAGGCGAACGCCACGTCGGACTGGCCGGCGAACAGCTCGATCGCCTCGTTCAGGTACCGCGACCAGATCCGCGGGTCGCGCACCTGCGCCCCGCGCAGGGTCAGCAGGTTATGCAGGTTATGGGTGGCGTTCTCGGCCATGCACAGGGCCCGTTTGTCCGGGAAGCAGAAGTTCATCTCCGCCGGGCACTCGGTGCCGGGCGTGAGCTGGAAGACGATCCGGACGCCGTCCAGGACCTCCTCCTGCCCGGTGCGGGTAATGGAGTGGGTCGGCGCGATCAGGCCGACAGTGCCGGTCGAACCGCCCGCGCCCAGCCCGATGCCCAGGGTGCCGGTCGCGCTCTTGGGCAGGCCGACAGCGGCGTAGTAGTAGCTGCGGCGCAGCATCGCCACCCCGGCGTAGACGTTCTCCGACACCGCGTGCTCCAGGAAGTGCTCCGGCGCCAGGATCGGGACATCGGTACCGGCGTCGACCACACCCAGCACCCCGCCGAAGTGATCCAGGTGCGCGTGCGTGTAGATCACCGCGACAACCGCGCGATCACCCCGGTGAGCCCGGTACAGGGCGATCGCCTCGGCCGCGACCTCCGCCGAGATCAGCGGGTCGATGACGATGACGCCATGGTCGCTTTCGACCAGCGTCATGTTCGACATCTCGAACCCGCGGACCTGGTAGATGCCGTCGGTCACCTCATACAGGCCATGCTTGGCGGTCAGCTGGGCCTGCCGCCACAAGCTGGGATTAACGGTGTCCGGGCAGTCGCCGTCCAGGAAACCCCACGAGTCCATGTCCCACACCACGCGGCCGTCCGCGGCCTTGATCACCATCGGCTCCAGCGCACCCAGGAACCCGCGGTCAGCGTTGGCGAAATCACGGCGGTCGCTGAAATCGGCACCGATTGACCCGGTCGTCGCAGCCTGCTCAGGCATCTCACTCCCCTAGATAAGAACAGCTGATCCGTTGCTCGCACCTTCGGGCCAGGCTTCCAGGTCAGCCGGACATCCGCAAGGACAGCAGATCACCGTCGGGCCGCCATGACGTTTAATGCCTGCCTTTTCCCGCGCGGATGGCACGCCGTACTCTCGGAGGGGCAGGCACCGGCCCGGCAGAGGGGAGACCGGGTCACGATGACGGACATTGATCCCGCAGCGGACATCGAGTTCCATTCCGCCGATGGGCACGTGACGGTGCGGGTACCGCTGACAGGGCTCGTGACCAGCGAGTGGCTTGGCCGCTATCAGCAGCTCGCGCGGGCTACCGGGGTGCCCGCGCAAGCCCAGGCACATCGTGACCGGGCCTGGATCGTGGTACGTGTGCCAGCCGGCAGTGACGACGGGGAGGTAGTGGCGGCGTTGGACGCTGCCCACGCCCTGGTCGCCGAGGCTGATGCGGCTGAGCGGCCGCTCGCCACGGCGAAGGCGGAGGCCGTTGCCCGCGAGTGGTGGGCGGGCAGACGAGGAAGCGCTCCCGACCGGCCCGTGGTCAAGACCAAGGTCGGGACCGTGATCGGGGCCGAGAAACGCTGGCCGATAGTGGTCACGCTGGTTCTGGCGATGGTCATACCGCTGCTGCTCCCGGCCAGGTTCAGCCTGGGCCCACGATGGATCGTCCCGGTGATCGATGCACTGCTGCTAGTGGCTGTCGTCGTCGCCGACCGGAGTCGGTTCGACGGCGGTTCGGCGGTGGGCCGGGTGCTCTCCCTGGTGCTGGTGACCGTGCTGGCCGCCGAGGCAGCTGGAGTCACGATCCGGCTGGTCGTTGATCTCATTGAGGGCGGCCCGGAGACAAATTCCGCAGCGGATCTGCTGGGCGTCGGCTTTGTTGTCTGGCTCTACACGATCATTGCCTTTGCGTTCGTGTACTGGGTGCTTGACGGGGGCGGCTCTGAGGCACGCTTCCTGGCCCTGCCGGAGTTCCCCGACATGGCCTTCCCCGCACAGCTCAACCCGGGAGTTGCTCCGCCAGGCTGGCGCCCTGAGTTTTTCGACTACCTCTACCTCGGCTTTACCAACGCGACCGCGTTCAGCCCGACCGACGTGATGCCGATCGCCCGCTGGGCCAAACTGGCTATGACTGTGCAGGCGGCGGGTTCTATCGCAGTTCTGGGACTGGTGGTTTCCCGGGCGATCAATATCTTGAAGTAGCCGCCCATTCTCCGCCGGAGCGGGCGCTCGTTCCCGGCCCCGGAAAGCTAATCAGCTACGCGATCTGAAGCTCTTGCTGCCAGTGGACGGTGCAAGCGCCATGGCTTCGCGTTCCTGTTCACCATCACCATCATGCCGTTCACCAGCACCCTGCTCGGCGCCTTCGTGAGATGGAGCACCGCCGCGGCCAAGTACTTGTGGATACTGATGGCCGTGGCACCTGGACTCATCAGCCGGTGGTCAGCCCGCCGTGGCAGCGCAAACGCCGGTTGACGCAACACTAGCTCGGTGGCGCGGACAGGCGGGCCGCAATCTCCTCCGGATTCTCGACCGTCAGGACTACTCTGTCGTACTTGCTGCTGGCCAGGTCGATGACAATCCCGGGGCCGCGGCCGTGGCAGACGGCGAAGGTGACGCGCCCGTCGTCATGCCAGCTCCCCACCCGGGTGTCAGGAAGCTGCGTGCCCACCCCCTTCATACCGTGAACTTCGGCAATGCAGTCCGGTACGGCCCGCACGCCACTGATCGCGCTGCGGGGGAATGCCTGATTTCGGTGCCCCGCCTCAAGCTTCTCCCCGCGAGACATATCGATCGTGACCGCGTCATCGGTGATCAGCAGGTGCGCCATGAAACGACATTCTGCCGCGCACTGGCCACCGACGGCCAGGGGTCCTGCGCCTGGTGGCTGCCCACGGACTTTGATACCTGATCGGGTCGCGTTCAGCCGAGCTGTGGCCACAGTCATCTTGCGCGCCTGCGCACCTGCGCACCTGCACGGCCAGGACCGCAGACCCAGGGCACCCACTAGGGCATTCACGGGCGCGACCGGGGAGCCCGGAGCGCGATCGTCAATGGAAGCAAATACGAATCGGGATGGTGGGATATGACTACCGCACAGCTCGCCGCGACGCGGCTGACGTTGAAGGAAGCACGATGCGACGCATTGTTCGCCTCCGGGCTGCAGCCATACACCACATCCCAGGACGTTGCCTGATCATTGCCAGGGCGATTGTCCCGGTGGCAGTTTCTTTCGAGAGGACCCCCAATGCTGTTGACATTTGATTCGGCAGGCGATCTGGCGCGAGCACTTCGGCGCGCGGCCGATGCGCACCGGCAGCACGAGGAGCACACCGGACGCCCGGACGCCGACTGGCCGAACTGGTACGCGCTGTACCTCGAACTAGAGCAGGCCGGACTCGAGCATCTGCTCAGTCCTGACCGCCTTGAGGGCGCGACTGTTCCGGTAGCGATCGTTACCAGCCGCACCGAGGCGGAACTGATCGTCGGCATGTTGCGCAATTACGACTTGAGAGCAGTCGTATCGGCAGACGATGTCGGAGGACAAAATCCGGCGCTGCAAAACCAGGGTGTACGCGTGCTGGTTGCTCCCTCCGGTGAAGCCGCGGCCCGTCAACTCCTAGCCGCCGCCTGGGACACCTCTCCGGAAGCCAGTCACGCAACTTTTGCCAGCGCGGACGAGCCAGCCACGATGTCGTAGCTGCGGTCGATGTCCGTGATCTCTGCTGCTCAGTTCCCGTAGCCAATGGCCTAAGGTCGCTGATCCCACGGTCGCGCCCCGGACGGTCCCGCCGCGCCTGCCGAGGCACTGGCCGCTGTCCTGGTCTGACGTTCCGTTGTTCCCGGCGGCTGGTCAGGTGCCGGTCAGCGCCTCGTGGAGCTGTCTGCGGGAGCTGATGCCGAGCTTCGGGTACACCCTGTGCAGGTGCCACTCGACCGTGCGCGGGCTGATGAACAGCTCGGCGCCGATCTCGGGATTCGTACGCCCGTCACCAGCAAGCCGGGCGATCTGCGCCTCCTGGGCCGTGAGCTCGTCGCGTGTCTCGACGGTCTGCTTGCGTACCGTCTGGCCGGTGGCCGCCAGCTCGCGGCGGGCGCGCTCGGCGAAAGCCTCGGCCCCCATCGCGGTGAGCATCTGGTGAGCAGCGCCAAGCTGCTCGCGCGCGTCTATGCGGCGGCCAGCGCGCCGCAACCATTCGCCGTAGAGCAGATGGGCGCGGGCGAGCTCGACGCGGACCTGGGTGCGGCCGAGCCGGTCGATCGCCTCGCGGTAAAGACTCTCTGCAGCGTCGCCCTGGCTCAGCAGCGCCCGCGAGCGCGCCTCTATCCCTAGCGCCCAGTCGGTGCCGCTGGCGCGTGTCGTCTCCGTCAGCCGCTGGAGGGCGCCGGATGCGCGCTCGGCCTGCCCGCTGCGCACGGCCGCCTCGATGAGTTCGACGAGCGACCAGGTACAGAACCCGAGCTCCGGCGGATACTCACATGCCTGCTCGGCTGCCGCCAGCGCCTGCTCGTAGCGGCCCAGGCCGTTGCAGAGCACCGCGGTGGCCCACTGCGTGACCGTCACCCCGATTCCCTCGCCACGGGAAACGACCTCACTCGATATGGTCTCGATCAGCTCGCCGGTCTCGCGTTCGCGGCCCGACATGGCGGCCAGACCCAGGGCACCGTAAGGCAGGAAGTTGCTCCCGACCACCGCTTTTACTGTTTGGGCCTCCTCGACCAGCGAAGCGGCGGTCGAAAGCTCACCGCAGACCAAGTGCGCAAAGACGCGTGAGTTGAACGCCAGGGGAAGCTGGCCGAACGCCCCGGCGTCACGGGCAAGCTGAACGAGGCGGCTGATGAGGACACTCCACGCATCGTCGTCCCACAAGGCCCAGGCCACACGTCCGGCGAGCCATAGCCAGCGCAGTTCCTCCGCCGCGGAGATGTCCTGGCTCCGGAAGGTGCTCAGCGCCCGCCTGAGCGTCGGGACACCTGCGGCGGGCCCCTCCGTGAACAGCACTGACAGGCCGTCCAAGAGCAGATCGGGCGTGCGCGGCGGTGTCGATAGCGGAGGTGTTACGCGCGCTGCCCTCGCTACCTCCCCGACAGCACGGGACAGACGACCGTAGATAAGCGCTGCCGAGAACGCATCCAGGTATGTGTCGCGCGCGAGTCCCGGGTCGAGCGGTTCGAGCCGGCGGGCGGCGGCCAGCAGCAGCGAAGGAGCCTCATTGCCCCGCCGCAAGGCGAGTGCGATCTGCCCGCGCAGCAGATCCTCGCGGGCGCGCTGGAGCTCGTCGGGCGGGCCTGCCTGCGCCATGGCGAGCAGCCCCAGCGCGGCGTCGGCGGCACCGGCCTGGTGCTTGGCCTGCGCCGCGGCCAGCGCCCGCTGGGCCCGGCGTGCTGGGTCAAGGGTCAGCTCGGCGGCCCGTTCGAGGAAGGCCGCCATCGCGGCGAGGCCCCCGCGAGCCTGGGCCCGGCTGGCTGACTGCTCAAGCTCGGCGGCTACCGCCTCGTCGCGTCCCGCCGCCGCGTGGGCGCGATGCCACGCCCGGCGGTCCGGATCCAGAACCGGGTCGGTGACCTCGGCCAGTGCGGCGTGCACGTCCCGCCGGTCCCCGACGGACGCCGACCGGTAGGCCGCCGAGCGGACCAGCGGATGCCGGAACCGGACCCCCGCACCGGCCTCGATCAGCCCCGCCGTCTGGGCCGCGGCGGCCGCGTCCGGTCCGATTCCGAGCCGCCCGGCCGCGCGCCACAGCAAGGTCACGTCGCCGGCCGGCTCGGCTGCCGCCGTCAGCAGCAGCCGTCTGGTTTGATCCGGAAGCGGCTCAAGCCGCCGCACGAAGCCCTGCTCGATCAGGGTGGCCAGCGGCTTCACGCCGGGCAGCCCGAACCCGCCCGCCAGCTCCGCCGGGGTCAGCCCGCGGGGCAGCTCGAGCAACGCCAGCGGGTTACCGCGGCTCTCGGCCACGATCCGGTCCCGCACCGCCTCATCCAGCGGGCCGCGCAGCGCCGCGCCGACGAGCGCACGCGCGTCAGGGTCGCTCAGGCCGCGTACCGGCAGTTCCGGCAGACCTTCCAGCCCCTGCTTCAGCCCTTGCTCCGGCCCGCCGGTGCGCGCCGCGAAGACCAACGCGACCGGCTCCGCCAGCAGACGGCGTGCGACGAACGCGAGCGTCTGCGCCGAGACCTGGTCCAGCCACTGCGCGTCATCGACCACGCAGACCAGCGGCTGCTCCTCGGCCACATCGGCCAGCAGGCTCAGCACCGCCAGCCCCACCAGGAACCGGTCAGGCGCGCCGCCGACGCTCAGTCCGAACGCCGTGCCCAGCGCGTCGCGCTGCGGGGCGGGAAGGCGATCCAGGTGATCGAGCATCGGCCCGCACAGCTGATGCAACCCCGCGAACGCCAGCTCCATCTCCGACTCCACGCCCGCCGCCCGGGCGATCCGGCAATCCGGCGCGCGCGCCGCTACGAACTCCAGCAACGCCGACTTGCCCGCCCCGGCCTCGCCCCGCAGCACCAGCACCCCGCTGCGACCCGCCCGCGCATCGGTCACCAGCCGATCCAGCGCCCCGCACTCACCACCCCGGCCCCGCAATCCAGGCCCAGGATCAGCGATATTTGGCCACCCGATGTCGGCGTAGCTCCCCGTCAACGCGTCCTCGAACACCTCGCTCGAGCCAGGCTGCGCTTGTTCGTCCGAACGTCCCGAGATTGTCATATAGTCACAGCCTTTTGAGTGCGCTCCAGCTTACGCCCGCCACCCTGCCCTGGCCGGGCTGAACATCGGTTGCTCATCAGCCGGCGCTCGGCCGCGGGCCGGCCAGTGCACCGGCCAGGGCTTCCACAGGCGCGGCGGCCCGGACCCCGGCCCCGACCATGGTCACAGCGGCGTCAACAGATGCCACCTCGCTGAGCACGACGAGACCGGAAGGCCGGAAAATGACCACCTATCTGATCAACCACCTGCGCGTACCCAACGGCGTCCCGAAGCCGGACGCCCTGGTGTACCTGGAACACGTCGAGGCCACATTCCTCCCCTACGGCGGCAAATGGCTCGTGCTCGACGCCCAGGTCGAGGCGCTGGAAGGTGACTGGCCCGGCTCCGTGGTGCTGATGGAGTTCTCCGACATGGACACGGCGAAGAAGTGGTACAACTCCCCCGAGTACCAGGAGATCCTGCACCTGCGAACCGACAACACCATCAGCGACCTGATCCTGGTCGACCAGGTCGGCCCAGGCTTCACCTCGGCCGCCTGGGCCCAGCAGATCCGCGCCGTCATCGCCGCCGGTTCCGGCGCCACGACCTGATCCACACACCCAGCCCACAGGCTGGTTGTCCGCGTGAGCTTCCGCCGCTTCGGGAATTCCGCAGGCAACAAGATCCGCACCACGCACGACGGCTCGTCAGTTCTTCTGGCGGGCCGTTTTGTCGTGGGCGAGGGGACGCGACTTGCCGCCGCGGCCTCAGGTCGAGACGGACTTCGCCGTATCGCAACACTGCGCGTTCTGGGCCGCCGTCGGCTAGCCCAGCCACCCAGTGCACCGACCAGGGCACCGACAGGCGCGCCCGGGCCGACCGGAGCGCGACGCTGAGTACCAGTGCCGATGGCACCGACAGATACCGCTTCCGACCAAGGAGTTCCCGTGTCAACACCATCCCCCAGCACGCAGGCCGCCATGACCGATACCGCGGTCCGTCCCTTCCGGGTGCACGTGCCCGATGAAGAAATCGCCGACCTTCAGCGGCGTGTCGCCGCGACGCGCTGGCCCTCCGCCGAGCTCGTCGCCGATCGGTCGCAGGGCGTACAGCTAGCGACGATCCAGGAGCTCGCCCGCTACTGGGCGACCGATTACGACTGGCGCGAGGGCGAAGCGAAACTGAACTCGCTCCCGCAGTTCACCACCGAGATCGACGGGGTCGGCATCCACTTCATCCACGTGAAGTCGCCGCACGAGAACGCGATGCCGCTGATCATCACGCACGGCTGGCCCGGCTCGGTCATCGAGCTGCTCGAGGTCGTCGGCCCGCTCACCGACCCGCCCGCGCACGGCGGACGCGCCGAGGACGCGTTCGACCTCGTGCTTCCCTCCCTGCCTGGCTATGGCTTCTCCGCCGAGCCGACCGAGCTCGGCTGGGACCCCGGCCACATCGCGCGCGCCTGGGCCGAGCTCATGCACCGGCTCGGCTACACCCGGTACGTCGCCCAGGGCGGCGATGTAGGCTCCGCCGTCACCGACGCGATGGGCCGCCAGGCACCCGAGGGGCTGCTGGGCATCCACCTCAACCTGCTCCTGGCCGTGCTGACCGGCAGCCCAACGCCGGCCGAAACCGAGCAGGAACGCGCGGCGCTCAACGCGCTCATTACCTTCAACACGAGCGGCAATGGCTACTTCATTGAGCAGGCCACGCGGCCGCAGACGATCGGCTATGCCCTGCTGGATTCACCCGTCGCCCTGGCGGCCTGGATGATCGACCACGACACCGACAGCTACCAGAAGATCTCCCGCGCCTTCCTCGACAAGCAGCCCGCGGGCCATCTCACCCGGGACCGGATCCTCGACAACATCACGCTGTACTGGCTGACGGGCACCGGGGCCTCGGCCGCCCGGGAGTACTGGGAGACCGGGCAAGCCCTTGCGGCCGGGCAGACTCCTCCGGAGGTCTCGATCCCGGTCGGCTTCACCACGTTCCCCGGCGAGATCTGGCCGGCCCCGCGCAGCTGGGTCGAGAAGGTCTACCCCAGCCTCGCCTACTTCCACGAGGTCGACCGGGGCGGTCACTTCGCCGCCTGGGAAGAGCCCGATGTGTTTGCGACCGAGATCCGAGCGGCATTCCGGTCACTGCGCTAGGGCCGGCCTGCCCGGGATTTCCGGGGGGACGGCGCGCAGAGCGTGAACCGTCCCCCCGGCACACCCGGCAGCTGCAGGCCTACTGACCCGAACGGCTGGGTACATCTTTCCTGACATAGACCCGCCGGACACACGGGCAACCGCCGGTCGGCTACCGGATGTTGCGCAGGCGCCGTTGCCAACCGCAGAGGTGATCACTAATGTCGGTTGGGATGCCTATGTCCAGCCGTGATCCTGGGCCTGGCCTACGTGGTCGGCAGCCGGGACTGCGCGGTCGGCGTAACGAGTGCGACGTGCTGGATCAAGTCTTGGCCAGCGCGCGGGCCGGCGACAGCCGGGTCTTGGTGCTGCGCGGCGAGCCGGGCATCGGCAAGACCGCGCTGCTGAGCTACCTGCTCCGACGCGCGTCCGGATGCCGTACCGCCCGGGCGGTCGGCGTCGAGGCCGAGATGGAACTCGCGTTCGCCGGGCTGCACCAGCTGTGTGCGCCGTTCCTTGATCGGCTCGATCGTCTGCCGGCACCACAGCGCGACGCGCTCGGCACGGCCTTCGGTCTGCAGGTCGGCGACGCCCCGGACCGCTTCGTGGTCGGGCTGGCTCTGCTGAGCCTGCTGTCCGACGTCGCCGAGGAGCAGCCGCTGGTGTGCGTGGTGGATGATGCGCAGTGGCTCGACCACGCCTCGGCGCAAGCGCTCGCGTTCGTCGCGCGCCGCCTGGCGGCCGAGTCTGTCGCCCTGGTTTTCGCGGTACGCGAGCCCTCGGCCGAGCGTCACCTGACCGGGCTGACTGAGCTGGTCGTACCCGGGCTGGTCGATGGCGAGGCGCGCGCCTTGCTGCTGTCGGTGATCACCGGTCCGATGGACGAACGAGTCCGCGACCGGATCGTGGCCGAGACCCGCGGAAACCCGCTCGCCCTGCTGGAACTGCCGCGTGGCCTGACGCCCCAGGAGCTGGCGGGCGGGTTCGGCCTGCCCGACGCCGCAGCCCTGTCGGGCCGGATCGAGGACAGCTTCCGGCGGCGACTGGAACCGCTCCCGCCGACGACCCGGCTGCTGCTCGTGGTGGCGGCGGCCGAGCCGATCGGCGATCCGGTGCTGATGTGGCGGGCAGCTGACCAGCTCGGCGTCGCGGCTGACGCGGCGGCGCCGGCGGTCTCGGCCGGACTGGTCGACTTCGCCGGGCAGGTGCGGTTCCGCCATCCGCTGGTGCGATCCGCCGTCTACCGGGCGGCGTCGCCCGAGGAGCGCCGGAACGTCCACCGGGCCCTGGCGGACGCCACCGATCCCGGTGTCGATCCCGATCGCCGGGCGTGGCACCGCGCCCACGCGACGGCTGGCCCGGACGAAGAGGTGGCCGACGAGCTCGAGCGCTCGGCCGTTCGGGCCCAGACGCGTGGCGGCCTGGCCGCGGCGGCCGCCTTCCTCGAGGAAGCCACCCGGCTGACGCCCGACCCGGCGCGTCAGGCCCAGCGCGCGCTGGCCGCCGCGCTGGCCAAGCATCTGGCCGGCGCACCCGACGCGGCGCTCGCCCTGCTGGCCATGGCGCAGGCGAGACCGCTTGACGAGTTGCAGCGCGCCCGGGTGGACATGCTGCGCGCGGAGATCGCGTTCGCCTCGCGGCGGGGCAGCGACGCTCCGCCGCTGTTGCTGAAGGCCGCGCTCCAGCTCGAGCCGCTGGACCTCGGGCTCGCCCGCGAGACCTACCTGGAGGCGTTCACGGCCGCGGTGCTGGCCGGCCGCCTGTCCCGTGGCGCGGACGTGACGGAGGTGTCACGAGCGGCGCGCCTGGCGCCCGCGGCTGCGGCGCCGCCCCGCGCGCCCGACCTTCTCCTCGACGGCCTCGCGCTGCTGGTCACGGACGGCCGCGCGGCCGGCACACCGCTGCTCAAACGGGCGCTGAGCGCTTTTCGCGGCCAGGACATCTCCAGCTCCGACGGGCTGCGCTGGCTGTGGCTCGCCGGACGCGTGGCCGATGAGCTGTGGGATGACGAGAGCTGGGA
>Ga0302324_100012753_pt1 | contig 17121 bp, 18 predicted proteins | sample Palsa_T0_1_FD_201949 | JGI IMG/M metagenome (GOLD analysis project Ga0302324, IMG submission 201949) | Peat permafrost microbial communities from Stordalen Mire near Abisko, Sweden - Palsa_T0_1 | ecosystem: Environmental > Terrestrial > Soil > Palsa > Peat permafrost | place: Sweden: Abisko...
GCTTATACAGCGGCGGCCGTTGCCGCGATCGTGTTCGATCTTCCGACGACGCCGGTGGACGGCAATATCGAACGTGTGATCGCCCGGCTTTATGCGGTCGAGACGCCGCTGCCGGCGGCCAAGCCCAAGATCAATCGGCTGGCGTGCGGCCTCACGCCGCAAAAACGCGCTGGCGATTTCGCGCAGGCGATGATGGATCTGGGCGCGACGGTCTGTTCGCCGAAAACTCCGTCCTGCGCGCTCTGTCCGTGGAATGATGCGTGCCTGGCGCGTGTACGCGGCGATGCCGGGACATTTCCGCGCCGTGCGCCGAAGCGTGAAGGCACATTGCGCCGGGGCGCGGCCTATATTGCACGTCGCGCCGACGGCATGGTGCTGCTGCGGACGCGGCCGGCCAAGGGATTGCTCGGCGGCATGACTGAAGTGCCGACGACGGCGTGGTCGAAGGATTTTGACGACACTCAATTACATGACACTCAATCACATGGCGACGCGCCGAAATTTGAGGTTACAAAACAGATCAAGTGGAAGCGCGCGGCCGGTGTCGTTCGTCATGTCTTTACCCACTTTCCGCTCGAACTCGCGGTCTATACCGCCGAGCTTGCGGCACGCACGCCGGCGCCAGCCGATACGCGATGGGTCAAAATCTCGGCGCTTTCCGGCGAAGCGTTGCCAACCTTGATGCGCAAGGTCATTGCCCATGCACTGCCTTCAGAGTGAACCGAAACGTCAAACAGGAGAGGAAACGACCATGACAATCCAACGCCACGATGCCGGACCGCGCATGAGCAAGGCGGTCGTTCACGGCAATACGGTCTATCTGTCCGGCATCGTCGCCGACGCGCCGAAGGGCAAGAGCATGACCGAGCAGACCAAGAGCATCCTGTTGCAGATCGACGGTTTTCTGGCGCAGGCCGGTACCGACAAGAGCAAGCTGCTGTCCGCCAATATTTGGGTCACCGACATGGCGAAATTCGCCGAGATGAATACGGTATGGGATGCGTGGCTGTCGCCGGGCAATGCGCCGGCGCGCGCCACCGTTGAAGCCAAGCTCGCATCGCTGGATTATGTCGTCGAGATCATGGTGGTCGCGGCGAAATGAGCGATCTGCCCGGCATCCTTGCCATCTTCAATGACTGCCGTGCGGGACGCGAGGCGGAATTCGAGGCGTGGTTCCAGAGTGAGCACCTGGTCGAACGGCTGTCCGTGCCCGGGTTCTGGTACGGACGCCGCCACCGGGCGATTTCAGGTTCGTGCGGCTATTTCAATTTCTATCTGGTCGAGACGCCCGACGTGCTGACTTCAAAGCCGTATCTGGAGCGGCTCGATCATCCGACGCCGATGACGCACACGATCATGTCGGAAGTCTTTACCAACATGAATCGCACCGTGTGCCGGCGCACCGAGCGGCGGGGCAGTTTTCGCGGCGCCTTCACCGTCACCGTGCGCTTCAATCAGAAACCCGATGAAGCTGCGCTGTCGGATACGCTGACAAAGCTCGCCGCTGATACCAAAGTCGCCGGCGGCGAAATATGGATCGCGCTCGATCCGGCGGGCATGCCGGTATCCAAGGAAGAACAGTTGCGCGGCGGCGACAAGAAGATTGCCGGCGCATTGTTGATCGACACGCTTTACCAGGAAGATGCGGCGGCAATCGGCGATCGGTTAGCGAAGCAATTCCCGGACGCCGATGTCGGCGTATTTCGCGTGCTCTGCCAGATCGGACGAGGTGATAAATGAAAACGCTATTACCGCTGGCCGAGACAATCGCGCAGCGTTTGATCGCGCGCCGCGAGACGGTCGCCGTTGCTGAATCCTCGACCGGCGGTTTGATCGCCGCGTCATTGCTGGCTGTGCCGGGGGCTTCGGCTTATTTTCTTGGCGGTGCGGTGGTCTACACCAAGTCGGCGCGTGCTGCGCTGCTCGGCTTCGGCGATGCCGAGATGGAAGGCATGCGGGCAGCAACCGAAGCCTATGCGCTGTTTATCGCGCGGCGTGTGCGGGATCGGCACGGCGCGATCTGGGGCCTCGGCGAAACCGGCGCCACCGGACCGACCGGCAACCGTTACGGCGATCCGGCCGGCCACACTTGCATCGCTGTCGCCGGCCCGGCGGAGCGCGCCGCTACCTTGCGCACCGGCGGCGTCGACCGGCTGGCCAATATGGAAGCCTTCGCCAGGCGCGCACTGGAATTGCTGGCCGAAGTTATCCCGGCAAACTAGGACGAGCAGTCACAATCGCTGCTGAGCAGGCCATTGATTTACCCCTGAAAGATGCCGGGGCAGTCAGCCGCCGGCGCGTCTGCCCTGACCATTGCTCCCGGGTAAGTGGAACCTATTTCCCAGCGCAACTTTGTGTAAAAGGAAAGTTAATCAATGACAGGTATTACCTGACAACCATTGCCTAATTATCACGGGACCTTCGAGGACGGCGCGTATGTCTGTGCAAGAAACAGACGATGTAGCGTTCGCGGAACGCCGGACCGAAGTCCGGATCGCGGTAAGTTTGCCGGGCACCATCGTATTCGTCGACCGATGCGTTGCCCGTGGCAAATCTCTCACTCTTGATTGTCGGGCAGTGAATATATCGCCAAGCGCGATCGCCGTCGCGTCTATCCTGAAAGTTTCGGTTGGCGAGCGAGCGACACTGCGCCTTGAGCAATTCGGAGATTTTCGCGGCGCGGTGAGTCGCCGGCTCAGCGGCGGTTTCGTATTGAAAATTGAACAAACCGCCGCCGAGAGTGAAGCGCTGGCGCTGAGAATTAACGGCTTTGACAAGATTAAAAACCACGACGCGCCGGAGCGGCGCCGCGCAAGGCGCGTCATCCCCCGCAACCGCCACTCCCAGCTTATTTGGCCGGATGGCAGGATCGAAGCCTGTCTGATCCTGGACATATCGGTGTCGGGAGCGGCTGTTTCAGCGCAAACTCTTCCAGAGATCGGAACGGCTCTCGCATTGGGTCGCTTGGCCGGGCGAGTCGTCCGGCTATTTAAGGGCGGATTTGGCATCCAGTTCACCGAAGACGTGCAACGCGATGTCGCTCTCAAATTGCTCTACAAATAGCTTCGAGCGAGGCGGAATCCGGTTCTCCGGCAAGACGCGCTGGGTCCCCGCCTTCGCGGGGACGAGCGGAATAAATCAGTCCGATTTCGTCACGAACACTAAGCGGCGACGGCGTGCTCCTGCGGTATCGCAGATTTCCGGCGCGCGTGTTCAAGATACGGCGTGAGCAGCTCGATTGCCTGCTCCGCATTCAGGCCAAACTGGTGCGGGAAGAACGACAGGCCGTCGCTTCCGTCGTGGCGAGACTTCGTAAACACCTGCCGGTTCCAGGCAATCGGGAAGGTCGCGGAGAGGAAATAGTCGCTGCGGACCGATGCGATGTCTTGCCATTCCATACGGACGGTGCGGAACATAAGGCATCGCGTGATGCCTTCGTCGTCGATCGCCAAAGAGGTCGCGCCGGGCGTCACAGTCATTACCGCCATGATGAAAACGGCGACGAGAGCTATGGCGGCGCCGGGTATTAGAAACGGATTGAACGGTAGCGTGACGAGGCCAAGCGCGATCAGTGCCGAAGAGCCGCCAGCGTAACAAAATGCAAATGTGCGGCTGCCCGGAAGTATCAGCGGCTGCAACGCAGAAGCGGTTTTTTGCAGTTCGGCAAAGTCACTCATGCCTGCCTCTACGGCGGTGTGGTCAAGCGGCGCCCATCTCCGAGCGCACTTGCGCCCGAAACGTGTCGATCACGGTGAGGCCCTTTGGCGTCTCGACGTGCCAGAAGGTCCAGCCGTTGCACGCTTCCAGCCCCTGCGCCAAAGCGCCGATGCGATGGATTGAGCCGACCGCTTCACCCAATGAAAGTGCGCCATCGGCGCGAACCAGGGCGCGATGGCGGCGTTTGGCATCGACGAGTTTGATGCCGGGAGCGAGCAGGCCGCGCTCGATCAGCGCCGTGAACGGCACCCGAGGCGCTTCGCGCGCGGTCATGAAAGTGCTGAGCGCGGGCTCCGGCATCGGCTCAGTGGCTTCGATGCGCTTCTCGGCCGCCTTGGCGTATTCCTGTTCGCGCTCGAAGCCGATGAAACGCCGGCCCAGGCGACGCGCGACCGCGCCGGTCGTGCCGGTGCCGCAGAATGGATCGAGCACCAGATCGTCGGGCCGCGACGCCGCGAGGATGACACGGGCGAGAAGGGCTTCCGGCTTCTGGGTCGGATGCAGCTTCTTGCCGTCGCGGCCTTTCAGGCGCTCCTCGCCGGTACACAGCGGGATGAACCAGTCAGAGCGCATCTGGACGTCGTCGTTGCCGGCCTTCAACGCTTCGTAATTGAAGGTGTAGCTCTTGTGCTCGGCCTGCCGCGTCGCCCAGATCATCGTCTCATGGGCGTTGGTGAAACGGCGGCCGCGGAAATTCGGCATCGGATTGGATTTCCGCCAGACAATATCGTTGAGGATCCAGAAGCCTAGGTCCTGGAGCACCGTGCCGACACGGAAAATGTTGTGGTAGGAGCCGATCACCCAGAGAGTCGCGGCGGGTTTCATCACACGGCGGGCGGCGGTGAGCCAGGCGCGGGTGAAGTCGTCGTAGGCGGCAAAGCTCGAGAACTTGTCCCAATCGTCATTGACGGCATCGACGCGTGAATCGTCAGGACGCTTGAGATCGCCTTGAAGCTGAAGATTATAGGGCGGATCGGCAAAAACGAGATCGACCGAAGCGGCCGGAAGCTTCGCCATCTCGGCAACGCAATCTCCAACGAGAATGCGAGCAGACGGAGCGGACTCGAAACTCACGCGGGGCGCCCTTACGGACGCCCCGCGACGCGACACAACCATGACTCAGAACTCTGACTCAGGCGAACGCGGCCGGCGACGCGGGACCTACAAACCGACAACCGGGATCATGACGTGCCAAGGTAAAAAACGAGTTACTTGCTTCTTGCTCCAACTAGGCAATAAATGCCGGGAAACACTTGGTTAATCGCGCGCTCCCGGTAAGCGTTTTGGCACTCGACATCACACGTTCACGGCCGCCGCGCACAGTCAGATCGTTGAATAGGAGAAGGGGCAAATGCGCACCGATGATTTTCGTCCGAGCGATAACGTTGAAGACGATCGCCAAGCCAGTGCATCCCGCGGCGGCATGCCGGGCGGTGCCGGCGGGCTCGGCATCGGCACCGTCATCATCATCGGATTGATCAGCTGGTACTTCGGTATCGACCCGAGCGTGCTGCTCAACGGCGCGCAAATTCTCTCAGGCGGCGGCACGACGCAGCAGTCCGATCAGGTGCCGCCGACGCAAGCGGGCACGCCGCAGGATGCGACCGGCCGCTTCGTCGCGCTGGTGCTTGGCGATACCGAGGACCGCTGGACGGAAATCTTCGCCGCCAACAACAAGACCTATCATGCGCCGAAGCTGCGTCTCTATAATGGTTCGGAGCCGGGCGGCTGCGGCATGGCGCAATCGGCGATGGGGCCGTTCTATTGCCCGCGCGACCAGCGCATCTATCTCGACACGTCCTTCTTCAATGACATGCAGACCAAGTTCGGCGCTTGCTCGAACAGCAAAGCGTGCCAGTTCTCCGAAGCCTATGTCATCGCACACGAAGTCGGGCATCACGTCCAGGATGAGCTCGGCATTCTGCCGCGGGTGACGCAGATGCAGCAGGCGGCCTCGAACAAGGCGCAGTCCAACGCCCTGCAAGTCCGCATCGAACTGCAAGCCGATTGCTTCGCCGGCGTCTGGGCGAACCGCGCGCAGGCGAAACATAATTTCCTCGATCCGGGCGACGTCGATCAGGCGCTACAGACCGCGTCTGCAATCGGCGACGACCGGCTGCAAAAACAAGCCCAGGGCTATGTGGTGCCGGACAGCTTCACCCACGGCACCTCGGATCAGCGCAAGCGCTGGTTCCAAAACGGCTTCACCGGCGGCAAAGTGTCGGGCTGCGATACGCTCTCGGCCAACTCGCTGTAAGAAAATTCACCTCTCCCCGCCGCGCGGGGAGAGGGAGGAGCACGCTGCTTGGCTTAAATCTACTGAGGGCCTAATGTGACATTAGTAAAGGTGTACCCATGCCAGGGCTCGACGAAACCAAGCAATTCGTGCCGCTGAAGATCGCGGTGCTGACGATTTCCGACACCCGTTCGATGAAGGACGACAAATCGGGCGCGCTGCTGGTGCAACGCATCGTGGCCGCCGGTCATTACGTCACCGAGCGCAGCGTCGTCACTGACGACATCGAAGCTATCCGCGCCCGGGTGAAAGCCTGGATCGACGACCCTGTGATCGACGCCATCATCACCACCGGAGGCACCGGCTTCACTGGCCGCGACGTGACGCCGGAAGCGATCGAACCGCTGTTCGAGAAGAAGATGGATGGCTTCTCGGCGCTGTTCCTGGTGATCAGTTTCCCGAAGATCGGCACATCGGCGATCCAGTCGCGCGCCACTGCGGGCGTTGCCAACTCGACCTACATCTTCTGTCTGCCGGGCTCGCCCGGCGCCTGCAAGGACGCCTGGGACGAGATTCTGGTGCACCAGCTCGATTATCGCTACGGGCCGTGCAACTTTGTCGAGATCGTGCCGCGGCTCGACGAGCACCTGCGCCGGCCGAAGGCGCAGGGCGCGACGGTTTGACGTTGTCGTGCCCCGCCAACGGGTCCGGCCCGAAGTGGCCGGCCCGATGACAGGCTCCGGCGGGGCATCCAGTATTCGCCGCCCATATTTTGCCTTGTAAAGCCGTGAGTACTGGATCATCCGCCTTCGCGGATGATGACAGTCAAAGAGTCATCTCCCAATCTTCACTCACAACCGGCTGGCCGAAGCTCGTGCGCTCCTCGCTGCGGATCAGCTTGAAACCCGCCTTGGCGTAGATATGGCGCGCTGCGGTGAGAATGCTGTGGGTCCATAGCGTGACCTTCTTGTAGCCGGCGCCGCGGGCAAAGCGGATGCATTCGCCGGTCAGCCGTGCACCGAGGCCAAGACCGCGTGCCTTTGGATCGACCAGCAGCAGGCGCAGCCGCGCAACCGTCGGCGACTCCTTCGCGAGCATCACGCAGCCGGCGTTCTCGCCGTCCATTTCGGCAATCCAGCAGCGTTCGTATTTGGGGTCGAATTTGTTGAGGAAGTCAGCAGCGATTTGCGCGCAGACGCCTTCGAACGGTTCTTTCCACTGATATTCTTGCGCGTAAAGCTCGGCGTGGTGCCGCACGATCCAGCCGAAATCGCCGGTGTGCGGCGCGCGCAGCGTGTAGCCGGACTGCTGCGCCTCTTCGTGCTCGCCGCCGAGCAACGTCTCGATTGTATTCATCGCCGCCATCAGCCGCTGCTGATCGACCCCTTCGAGCTTGCCGAGCATGGTGGAGACGTCGCGTTGTGAACGGGCGTTGAGCGAAGTCATGATTTTTTTGCCGCGCACGGTCAAGGCGAGATAACTGCGCCGTGCATCGTGCGCCGAGGCGGTGCGCACGATCAGTCCGCTCTTCTCGAAATTGCGCAGCACCCGGCTCAAGTAGCCGGCGTCGAGGTCGAGTGCGCGTCCGACATCGCTGGCAGTCGGCAGGCGGCGCCGCCCGATTTCGTAGAGCACGCGGGCTTCGCCAAGCGTGTAGGGACTGTCGAGGAAGTTCTTGCGCAGCACGCCGATCTGCCGCGTGTAGAAGCGGTTGAAGCTGCGCACAGCGGCGATCCGGCGCTCGCGCTGCTGTCGGGCGGGTGGCATGGCACTAGATTCGGACAGATAGTTGACTTAGTCAAGTATATCGCAGCGCCCGGTAGGCGATCGTCGGCAGCGTGGTGAGACGCCGCCAACCGATCCGGCGGATCAGATCTCTCTCGGGATCGGCGGCTGTTTCGCTGTAGCCGCCGAGCTCTGAATGGAACGATTTCGCGATCAGCAGCCCTTGCTCGGGGCGTGGCAAGCGGCCAAGCGTGGTCGCGAGCAACGACAACGCGTCACGCAACCCCGCGCGCATCGGTGCGCCACGCCGAAACACCGCGGCGTAGTCCTCATGCATCGACATCTCGGTAAATCGCTGGGCGTCGCCGATCCACGTTGAATCGAGCACCGTGCCGGGCTGCAGGAACAGCAGCCATTGCGCACGTGCTTTTCCTGCTGCTGCATTGAGGCGCTGCGCCAGCGGCGCATCCAGAACCACAAAATTGCAGCCGGCATGTTCGGCAACGGCCGTGGTGTCGTCATGGGAGTTGCCGTCGGCAATCAGCACCTCACTGACGAGTCCGGCTGTCGCGCCGGGCACTAATGCAGTCAGCGTTGGAACCAGAGCCCGCTCGGAATCTTTCGTTGCAATGACGACGCTCAGCATTTGTTGGGTTGTTTAGGCCTCGGCGGAGCGAGTTCCAAGGTCGCGGTGGATCACGACGCGTATCACGATAATTTGTTCTTGTTTTGTTCGCTCTCAAGAATTAAGTTTGAGGCCATGGACAGTTCATCGGCATTGAAACGCCCGCCGGCACCGCTGCCCTCCCAGCCGGCGGGCGAGAATGGAACTTTCGTCAACCGCGACCGCCGCCGTGGCCGCGGTACGGTGTCGAATGCGACCGGCCGCTACGAGCCGCAGGCGCGTGTCGCGTTCGACGACGGCTGGCAGGGTCTTGAGGAATTGCCACCGTTCAAAACCACGGTGACCGTCGATTCGACGCGCAAGATCATTACGAGGAACGAGTCGCCGGACATTTCGTTCGACCGTTCGATCAATCCGTATCGCGGCTGCGAGCATGGCTGCGTCTATTGCTTCGCGCGGCCGACCCACGCCTATCTCGGGATGTCACCGGGACTGGATTTCGAATCCAAGCTGTTCATGAAGCCGAATGCGCCGGAGCTTCTGGAGCGCGAACTGTCCGCGCCGGGCTACGAGCCGAAGACGATCGCGATCGGCACCAACACCGATCCGTACCAGCCGATCGAACGGCGCTACAAAATCATGCGGCGCATCCTCGAAGTGCTGGAGCGCGCCGGCCATCCGGTCGGCATCGTGACCAAGTCGGCGCTGGTGCTGCGCGATCTCGATATTCTGGCCCGCATGGCGCAGCGTAACCTCGTGAAAGTGGCGCTTTCTGTCACGACGCTCGATCCGAAACTTGCCCGCGTGATGGAGCCTCGCGCGCCGACGCCATCGCGCCGGCTCGATACCTTGGCGCAATTGGCCAAGGCTGGCGTGCCGACCTCGGTGATGGTGGCGCCGGTCATTCCTGCAATCAATGACGCCGAAATCGAACGCATCCTCGAAGCCGCCGTGGCCAATGGCGTGCGCCATGCCGGGTATGTGCTGCTGCGGCTGCCGCTCGAGATCCGCGATCTGTTTAGTGAATGGTTGAAAGAGAATTTCCCGGATCGGCACGACCACGTGTTCAAGCTCGTTCGCGACACCCGCGGCGGCAAGGACTACGATTCGACATGGGGTAAACGCCAGACCGGAACCGGACCGGTCGCCTGGATGATCGGGCGGCGGTTTGAAGTTGCCTGCGAACGGCTCGGCATCAACGCCACCAAGCGGAAGATTACGACGGAACATTTCAGCCCGCCCAAGCCCGCGGCTGCACAATTGGATTTATTTTGACGTCTGAATAGCGGTGAAAACCCGGCGGCTCATTGCGGACCGCGCCGCCGCGTGGTCATCATGGCGGCATGAGTCGCAACGGCCAGAGAACTTCAGCCACGCGTCTGCCGCTCGATGAAGAAATCGCGCGGCCGACGTTTCGCCGCGAGCGCGCAGCGCTCAAGCGCGGCGTGTGGCCGGTCGCCGGTTGCGACGAAGCGGGCAGAGGACCGCTCGCCGGGCCGGTGGTCGCCGCCGCAGTCATTCTTAATCCCGACGATGTGCCGCGCGGCCTCGACGATTCAAAGCGGCTCACGGCGGAACGGCGCGAAGTGCTCTACGAGAGGATTTGCGCCCGTGCCTATGTCGCGGTGGCGATGGCGCCGCCGTGGCGGATCGATCGCGACAATATCCTGCGCGCCTCGCTGTGGGCGCTGGCGCGCGCCGTCAAGGCGCTGCCGGAAACACCACGACTGGTATTTGTCGACGGCCGCGATCGCATCGATGCCGGCTGCGACTGCCAAGTGGTGATCGGCGGCGACGGTCTGGTAGCTTCGATCGCGGCGGCGTCGATCGTTGCCAAGGTCACCCGCGACCGGCTGATGATGTGTCTCGGCGCGGCGCATCCCGGCTACGGTTTCGAGCGCCATATGGGCTACAGCGTGCCGGAACATTTCTCTGCGCTCGACCGGCTCGGCCCGACAATTCATCACCGCCGTTCATTTTCGCCGGTCGCCATCGCCTGGGGCGCACTGCCGCCGAAAGCCGAAGAGGCGATCAGGGACGTATTGCCTCTCTAGCAGGCCGGCCCTATACGCACGCGGTCCGGTTTTGGCCCGCCGCCGCGAAGCGCTAGATGTTTTTTGTACCGCTTTACATTGAAATCCTGCGCTCGCGCCCGCTTTTGCTGTTCTGGCTGGCGGCTTTGGCGCAAGCGGCGGTTTGGATCGCGGTGCCGATGCTGTTCTACGCGGCGCCGCCCGGCGATCTGCCGCAGCTGCTCGCGATCGGCCATGAATTCCAGCTTCACGCGCCGGTCGGTCCGCCGCTTGCCTATTGGCTTGCTGAAGTCGCGTTCCGCACAGCCGGATTGTTCGGCGTCTATGCGTTGTCACAGCTTTGCGTCGTCGTGACTTATTGGTGCGTGTTCGCGCTTGGCCGCGCCATCGTCGGTCCGCCACAAGCAGCGATGGCGGTGCTGCTGATGGTCGGCATTTCGCTGTTCACCGTGCCGACGCCGGAATTCGGCCCGCCAATTTTGGCGATGGCGCTGTGGGCGTTGGTGCTGATGTTCTATTGGCAGGCCGCGATGCTCCGTCGCCGCTGGTGTTGGTACGCGTTCGGCGTCGCCGTGGCGCTTCTGCTTTTGACCAGCGAGGCAGCACTGATCCTGCTCGGCACGCTGGTGTTGTACATCGCGGTGACGGAGCGTGGCCGCGCAACGCTCAGCCCAGTCGATCCATGGATTGTCGGTATCGCGCTGGTCCCGTTCCTGTTCGTCCATCTACTGTGGTTGATGGGCATGGACATCAGCCTCGCGCCGGCATTCGATCGGCTGCACGATGCTGCGGCCGGCCGCGACAATACGTTTTCGTGGCTGCGTCTGCTCGCCGTGCTGGCGCTGGCGCATGCCGGTCTTGTCATTCTCGTGGTGATGGCGAGCGGATGGCCGCGAACCTCAGCCAATCCCGCGCCGACCATCACAAGGACGCCGGTCGCTTCCGATGCGGTGACATTCGTGAAGGTCATTGCACTCGTTCCGGCAATGATGGCGACAATCATCGCGGTTCTGCTCGGCCAGCGGACTCCGGTCGGCGGCGCAGCGCCGCTCGTCGTGCTGTCGGCACTTGCCGTCATCGTGGCGGCCGGCGACAGCATCGAAGTCTTTCACCAGCGTGTTCTTGGCTATGCCTGGGCCGGTTTGTTGATCGTTCCGGCGCTGTTCGTGCCTGCGGTGCTGCTGCTGTTGCCGTGGGCCGCTGCCGAACTTCGAGTCGAGCAGCCGTCGAAAGCGATGGGACATTTTTTCGCCGACAGCTTCGAACGCAGAACCGGCCGTCCGCTTGCGGTCATCACCGGCGATCCACGCGCTGCGGCGCTGATCGCGCTCGCCGCGCCGAGCCGCCCGAGCGTCTATAACGACGCCGATCCTGCGCGCTCGCCGTGGGTGACGCCGGATGATATCCGGCTGAAAGGCGCGGTCGTGGTCTGGCTGACGTCGGACACCACGCCGACGCCGCCGCCGGAGATCAGAGAACATTTTCCGGATCTGGTACCGGAAGTGCCGCGCGCCTTCGACCGCCCGATACAGGGGCGGTTGCCGACGTTGCGTGTCGGCTGGGGCGTGATCAGGCCGGGCAGTGTGGGTTCAGCGCAGTAACCGAAACGCGGGCACACAAGGGAATTCTGTTGCGTAAGGTAGACAAAATTCTCGTTGTAGGCGCCGGGATTGCTGGCTGCTGCGTGGCCATTGCTCTTGCAGCCCGTGGCTTCACCGTTCGCCTCATCGAGAAACAGGATGAATGGCGTTTTCAAAGCTCCGGCATATTCGTTTACAGCAACGGTCTGAGCAGCCTGCATGACATCGGCGTGCTCGATCATGTCCTGGCCGCGGGCTACATTATCGAGAACGGCCGCAACGTTTATTTCGATCATCGCGGCAATCATCTTGTCGATGTGTTCTACCCAACTGCCGACGATGGCCGGGTGCCCGCGATTCTTGGAATCAAGCGCGCCGAGTTGCACCGAATCCTGGCTAATCAGCTCAAGCATTTTGGATTGAGCGCCGAGCTCGGCACTACTGTCCGGAGGCTTAAGCAAGCTGGCGATCGTCTCGAGATCGAGTTTTCCGGCGGTTCGGTCGGGAATTTCGATCTGGTGGTGGCCGCCGACGGTCTGCGCTCGCAAATGCGGCACCTCGCCGGTTTTGATGTCCAGCCCAGGTATTCCGGTCTCGGCGTGTGGCGGAGCGTCCATGATCGGCCGGCGGATCTTCGCGACAAGATCATGATGATGGGGCCGGGCAAACGCTACGGCATCATGCCGATCAGCGCGGATAAGCTCTACACGTTCGGGACAATCGTCGAGCCCGAAGGCAAATGGTACGATCCCCAGGCATGGCCCGAGACGATGGCAACCAAATTCCGGGAGTTCGAAGGCCCAGCACGGCGTTTCATTGAAGAGTTGGGATCACGGTCCGAGGTTCTCTATACCGCGGTGGAAGAGATCGTCATGCCGCTTCCCTGGCATGCCGGGCGTGTCGTGCTGATCGGAGACGCGGTGCACGCATCGACCCCCTTCATGGGACAAGGCGGCGCGATAGGGGTGCAGGATACTGTCATCCTTGCGCGGTTGCTGGACAGCGATAACGACGTCGGCACAATTTTGCGGGCTTATGGCAAGGCGCGTCAGCCGCAGTGCCGTTTCGCGCAGGATGTTTCGCGACAGGTCGGTGAGAACGGAGCCGCGAGCTTAAGCCAGTCGGCGGCAGATAACGATCGTTTCCGGCAAACGGCGCAACAGAACGTCGATATCTTCTATGACAAGCTCGCGGAATTGAGCAGAAGTGCGCAGTCTGTCGTTGCGGACACAGTCGGTATGCCTGTCTCATGAATTCTGGCCTGTCGTCATCGTGGCAATTCTGGGCGCTGCTGTCGGCGGTGTTTGCGGCGCTGACCGAACTGACTACGTCGGCGGCGAGCGCGGTGCCATTGCCGATATCACCGCAACTGACTTGCCGTTGACATCGGACATGCATCTGAAGGTGAGCTGACACTTGAAGATTTGAAGGAGAGTGCTTGTTGAAATTCTTTAGACGAGGGCAGGCGGCGGCGTGGACATGCCTGGCAATTTTAATGACGGGCGCTAATGCCTACGCGCAACAATGGCCGGTGCGAACGGTGAAGGTCGTGGTTCCGTATGGCGCAGGTGGCGTAACGGATACAATGGCGCGCGTGACCGCCCACCAACTCGAAAATATTTTTCATCAGAGTTTCGTCGTAGAAGATAAGCCCGGGGCCGGCGGCGCCATCGGTGTGGATTACGCCCTTCATGCACCGCAGGACGGATACACGATTCTTTTTGTCGGAAGCACGTTATTCACGGTTCTGCCACTCACACGAGAAGTATCTTATGTGCCGTTAAAAGATCTCGTGCCAGTAAGCATCACTGGCACAAACGGCATGGTATTGGCGGTCGCTAAAGACTCGCCCTACGCGTCGCTTTCCCAGTTTATCGAGTATGCGCGATCTCACCCTGGTAAAATCAGCTACTCGAGCGGAGGTGCGGGCGGCAACAACCATCTGGTGGCCGCCTATCTCGCCGGAGAAGAAAAGCTCGATATGGTGCACGTGCCGTTCACGGGCGGACAGCAAGCGTTAGAGGCGGTCCTTTCCAAATCCGCGGACATGCACTTCGGCAACAGCTCTGATCTCGTTGAACCCGTAAAAAGCGAAAGTGTTAGAGCGTTGGCGGTATCGACACCACAACGCATGCCACAGCTTCCAAATGTTCCAACGGTTGCCGAGACTGTTCCGAGCTTCGAATATATCGCCTGGAACGGCTATGCCGTCACAGGAGGCGTTGCGGAGGAGGTTAAGGATCGATTGGCCAAAGCTTTGCAGGACATCGCGCATAATCCGGAAGTCATCAATACCTTCCAAAGTTTAGGCATCGATTCGGTCGGCACTTCTCCAGAGCAAGCGATCGAATCTATTCGCGAAGACATCCCAAAGTATGAGCAAATCGTTGATATGGCGGGCTTGCGCCGAAGCGATAAGTGAATCGATCAAATCGCGGTCTCGACTTCCGCCGTTAAGAGGATTTTCTGTTCGATGACACGAAGGGAAAAGCTATCGTCGGCAGCTCTCTAATGTTTTTTCGGCTCAATTAGGTACGTATACCCAAAGATCGACCTGGACCCGAGCGCCTGGAACGGGCAGCCATGCGACCTCGATCGGTGAAAGAGGGAGCGGGGCCTGGTCCATTACTTCGTTCCATACCTCTAGCGCAGCCGGCAGATCCGCCAGATTCGTGTGAAATTGCTGGATACGAACCGCGTTGCGCAACGTCGTTCCAGCCGAGCGGCAGATCGCTTCGGCTTGATCAATGATAGCGCGAAGCTCGGCCTTGATTGGGATTCCGTAGAACGGTTGACGTTCATCGGCCTTTGCCTCGTCGATCAGTCGTCCATTCTTCAACGCGTACAATCCGGACAGGAACAGAAGGTCACCGCATTTAAGCGCCGACACGTAACCGTCAAAAGCCGGCGCTTCAGGTCCACTGATTACTTCGCGCTTGGTATCTCCTGCGAGTGCGAGCGAAATCGTGTTGATTTCGATACGTAATGCATTGATCCCGAAGCCGGGACTGGCGGTCGGAATAATGGTCGTTGCGGGTGGATGACCTCGAAAAAAAGACAGCCACGCTTCGTTGAAGCCGGGGACATCTTCACGATCGCTCAAATACACCTGCGCTTTGACGACGCTTTTAAGACCGGCGCCCGCCCCTTCGAGACAGGGCTTCAGCTTCCGCGTGACGATGAAATCTGTTTCAAGCTTGATTGGCCATTGCCGCCAGGGCGAGCGAGGATGGCGAACTTGGGGATCGAGCGGACCCTCGCCATCTTTTAAAGCTTCACCAGTCTGTCCAGGGACGAAACGAAAGTCGCCGGCGCTCAGCGCGGGGCTATAGCCTGACACGGGAGAGATGTCATAGCTCGGCTTGAAGCTCTCGTGCTTGACCGAGAGTCCTCCGTCTTTTACGGCGGCCATGACTTGGATCTCGATCGTCTGCCCGGAACGAGAAAATTTCTTGTGCAGATTGGACGTCGAGGGCGGGATGTTTGGACCGAACACCTCGTGACGCACCTCGTGATAAGGGTGCATCGCTCGCTCAGTCGTATAATATTGATCGACACGCACGGCATCTGTGATATCGGAGCCGACTTCAGCAAGAACCTCTTTGACGTTCCGGTAGATTAACCTGGCTTCGCGTTTGTACTGGCTTTCTCCATTAAGCGGATGCTCTGCGCGTAAAACCGCCGGTGCAACGCCGTTCACGTAGTCCGTCGCCGCTTGTCCGGTGGCGAAGACCCAGCGCCCTGCGCGAATTCCCCGAGCGAGCCGCGCGTTGCAGTGCGGGATAGGAACCGGAAGCAAGGGCTCGACCGCTATGACGGGCGCCGTGCTGGAGTTTTGTTTCCGAGTTGACGCCGCCTTTGAAAATTTAGCTCTTGCCATAACAGTCCACTTGCTTGGCGCGTCGTGCGCCATCCTACGTAAAGCGATACCAGCTAATCGTTGAAGGACCGCGCAAGACGCCGTCGAGGGTCAATCCGAGAGAATTTGATTCTCCCTTTTTGTACTGCGTCGCGCAAGCACATCGCGAGTCTTTGGTGTATCGGCACGCGAGCTGTTAAGCCGCCAGCGCTTTCTTGATCGCGAGGAAGTCGCGCCAGGCCAGCCGCTTTTGCAGCGGGCTGCGCAGCAGGAATGCCGGATGGAAGGTGGGGAGCGCGCGGATTTCCCGTGTCCCGGTATCATAGGGAAACCAGCGCCCGCGCGAACGGGTGATGCCTTCCTTGATGCCGAGCAGCGTTTGCGCCGATGGGCCGCCGAGGCAAACCAGGATATCCGGATTGGCGAGCTCGATCTGGCGGCGGATGAACGGCAGACAGATTGACGTTTCCTGTGGCGTCGGCGTGCGGTTGCCGGGCGGCCGCCACGGCACGACGTTGGCGATGTAAGCGGTGGTGCGGTCGAGACCGATCGCCTCCAGCATGCGGTCGAGCAGCTTGCCGGAACGGCCAATGAACGGGCGGCCTGAAATGTCTTCTTCGTAACCGGGCGCTTCGCCGACGAACATCACGCGCGATTGCGGATTGCCGTCGGCAAAAGCTAGTTGCGTTGCCGTATTACGCAACGAGCAGCCTTCGAACTTATCCAGCAAGGCGCGCAGATCTTCGAGGGAAGCCGCGGTTTTCGCGGCCTCGCGCGCCGCCATTACCGCCGCATCAGGTGAGGTGGGAGGCGCGGGCTGAACGAACGCCCGTTCCGGTTCCTTGCGCGGAGTTGGCGCCGGCGGCGGTGCCGATTGCCGAACCACAGGCGGAGGCGGAGCCTCATCGGCCATGCGGTCGATCGGCTCCTCGCCAAGGAGCGCATCGACCCCGGCTTGGAGGTAGAACGAAAGGATATCGCGCGCGTTGTCGCGTTCGGGAAGCATGGCTTAAGGGATAGTCAGCGCGGAATGGCGTGTCTATGCGTGTGGTTGAAAGCGTGAAACACTTATTCCCGTCCGGGATACGGAGCTGAACATGGATATACCGGAGCTTCCGGCCCGGGAGGCTATGGAATTCGACGTCGTTATCGTCGGCGCGGGGCCTGCCGGGCTCGCCGCCGCGATCCGGCTGAAACAACTCGATCCCGACAAGTCGGTTGTCGTCGTTGAGAAGGGCTCGGAAGTCGGCGCACACATTCTTTCCGGCGCGGTGATCGATCCGATCGGGCTCGACAGCCTGATCCCGGAATGGCGCAAGGAAGAGACGCCGATCAAAACCGAAGTC
>Ga0302324_100012755_pt1 | contig 17116 bp, 14 predicted proteins | sample Palsa_T0_1_FD_201949 | JGI IMG/M metagenome (GOLD analysis project Ga0302324, IMG submission 201949) | Peat permafrost microbial communities from Stordalen Mire near Abisko, Sweden - Palsa_T0_1 | ecosystem: Environmental > Terrestrial > Soil > Palsa > Peat permafrost | place: Sweden: Abisko...
CTTCTGCCGCCCCTGACGGGGCGTCAGACTGCGCGGCGGTGAAGAACCATCAAATGGAATACGGAAAGCCCAGACGCGGACATTTCTACTTAGCCAGAAGGTGGACATCTGAATTAAGCTGGATCAAGTACCGCCTCGGTTTCCCGTGACATTTCAATAATTTACAAGCGCTCTGTCCGAGTGCAAACTGCTGATTACCATGAGTAGGGGATAAGCATGCCGCAGGTAATGGAGCTTTTCGTTAACGGGCAGAGCGTATGTCGAGCCGATTTTAATGAGACCCGTGCCGCGAATGTCCATATATCGACTGATCCTCATTCCGATCGCTCCGGGCTCTGGCCTCTTTACTACTGGGTAAATGGATTTCAGTGGGGCACGGATGCCTACTCTCTCGAATGGCTCAAAGGCCCTATTGAGCCAGGTCAGACGATCGAGGTAAGGATTCACGATTCACAAGACCCTGCGACGCCTGCCCAGGAAACGCTAGTCGTGAACACGCGGCCATGCAATTTCTGTGATCGACCAGCGTCCGACGTACCGTTCATGGTCGAAAAAGGTCCTTTCTCACGTATATGTAGCGATTGCGTGAAGGAGTGTTCACAGCTCATAAACGCCAAGTCGACCCCTATCTAAAGCATGGCGCCCTCGAACACCGCGTTAAACGGGCTTGTATTCCACGTCCCATTCGGTCCACCCCCGCCACTTGATGGCGGGCCCGGAAGTATTCAAGCTGAATTCCCACGGGCTCCGGTACTCCCATCCAGTTGTGCAGTTTCGCCACCAACCGTGCGCAATACGCTTCACGACTTCTCCGGGTTGACAGAACTGACGCAGCCAGGCTGGCGCCATTGCGAATGCGAGTTTGGTACGAACGGCGACTGAGAGGCCGCTGATTCCCCACAAGTGGGCCCCCGACGGCATCGCCGGATCTCCGTGACCTTTTGAGCTGTACTTGGCGAGATACCCCACGGGGCGATACGCCCATTTGCAGTTGGACATTCCCTTGCGCCACCAACCTTGCTTGTCGGGCATCGGCGGAGTGAGTCCACGTGGAACGAAGATCACTAGGTGATAGTGCACGCGCCCGTGGTTGAGACCGCCGCCGGTATGAGTCTCCCCAACCCAGATGATAGGCAAGGAGACCCTCCGGCGCTGAGCCCACTGCCGATAATGTTTCACGAGCTTGCGGATGTCGCCCGCGTCCCATTGCTCCCCGAGCCGGTACGTGACCGTCACAAATGCGGCCCTATATCGATGGCCTCCCTCCTGCATTTCTTCCTGGGCCAACGCCGCCGCACTAATTACCCCGCGCCGCATACGAGACAAACGACGGCTACCGCCGTCCACACAAATAAATAATGGTGATGACGTGTCCTTTGTTCCTAATGAGACAAGCCCAGGGGAGGGCGCGGCGGCGACCGTCTCGCTCATCGCGATTCCTCACGCTGCTTTGTCTCCCAACGAGTTGGTTGCGCCAATCCGCGCGCCGTAGCACGCCGGTAGGCGCACCGTGGTAGGGGACGGTGGCGGCAGCCAGAGGAGACAGACGCTCGAGCGGGGCGGCGGCCTCCCGCCGTCCGCGCCCGCTCGAACTCGCTGCCGCCCGCATGGAGTGAACTCAGCGCGATCATTGGCGTGGGCGGTAGCCGGGCGCTACTAGGCGCGCTTGAGCAGCTCATAGAACTCGTGCTGGAGTTCAGGGTCGCGCGATGCCACGAACGCGGCCCATTGCATGATAACTTGGTAGCCCTCTAGCTGAGGACGTGTCGTTGCCACGCCTGCGGGATCGACGATCGTTCCCATGCGAATCGTGAAGCCACGCCATTCGGGCCCAAGAACGAGTTCCTGGCGATAGAGCGTGAACAGCTTCAGCGCTTGACGAGACGGTTTGCGCAGTCCGTCCTTATAGGCCCTTGCCGTGGCTAGGCTGACGCTGCACCACTCAGCCACCTGTTGGGCTGAGTAGCCATAGAAGATGATCGGTGGAGGCCCAGAACGCGCAGACGGCATGGCTCAGTCCTTTAAGGACTGCGGCCGGATCCGCGGTTGAACCATGCCAGTCGGGCGGGACGCGTACCGCCAACGCGACGTATGCCGTTCCGGTCCGGCATGCACAGACGCGTCTGTGCGGCGCGACTCTTACTGGCCGCCGAAGATCGTATCAAATCCGCACGCATGCGCTGCCAGCTCCTTACATAAAGGAGCCGGACTCACGTGCCGGCGGACGAATGGCAATGCGTTACGGAGGGACCCGGGTCAATCAGGTGCCATTGGCTGGCATTCTCTTACTGGCGATTATATACTTGACGTACCACTGATTCAGGCGCACAATTCGGGCCATGAACCTCTCCAACCCGATTTACACCGACGCCGACAAAGCCCGCGCCCATCTTGAGGCGCTGTTGTGGCCTAACGGTCCGGTCTGCCCGCATTGCGGCACCATTGGAAACGCTGTGGCCCTTAACGGCTCTAGCACGCGCCCCGGTGTGTACAAGTGCCGTGACTGCCGTCAGCCGTTCTCCGTGACCGTGGGCACTGTTTTCGAGCGCTCCAAAATCCCGCTGAACAAGTGGCTGCTGGCGACGCACCTGCTGGCCTCCAGCAAGAAAGGCATTTCCAGCCACCAGATTCACCGAACCTTGGGCGTGACGTACAAGACCGCATGGTTCATGACGCATCGCATTCGCGAAGCGATGGCGCCGGCTAAGGGTGCGCGGCCGATCGGAGGCGAAGGAAAGACCGTTGAGGCCGATGAAACGTATCTGGCCAAGTCTCCCAAGACTCGCAAACCGAAAGGACTTGCGCTCAATGCCCGTCCCGCTCGTCAGGTTTTCTCGCTGATAGAGCGCGGCGGCAACATCCGTTCGATGTATCTGGATGACAAGAACATCCGTGGCGCCCTGGTAGCGCATTTGGACGAGCGTAGCCGCTTGGTTACTGACGGCTCGGTCTCTTACAAGTTTCAGGTCGATAACCATGAGTCCGTAGACCATTCCAAATACGAGTGGGCACGCGGTGACGTTCACACCAACACCCTTGAAGGATTTTTCTCGATCTTCAAGCGCGGCCTTGTGGGCACGTACCAGCATATGGATAAGAAGCATCTGAATCGTTACCTAGCGGAGTTTGATTTCCGTATGAACAATCGCGCGAAGATGGGCGTCAGCGATGCGCGCCGTGCTGAAATTGCGTTGCAGGGCATCTGCGGTAAGCGACTCACTTACCGGCAAGCTGACTAAAACGCCAAAAAGGAAAAAGATTGGACGACAGGTATCTTGAGCCGGAGCTTGAGCCGTATGTAATGGCGCTCGGCCAATTTGCCTTGGCGTGGAACGATCTCCAGTACAACTTGTGCGAACTATTTTCATTGGCGTGCCTCGATCAGCCACCGCGCGCAGGAGATACAATTAGTTATCTTCCGCATTACGTCTGGCATGCGATCAAATCAGATAGATCGCAACGAGATATGCTTGAAGCTGCTATCAAACATTCAAAACTCGGTGCCGGAAGTGAATTTGGGAAGCATGGCAAGTGGCTTGTAGATAAGGTTGGGTCGCTGGAGGAAAGACGAAACAACATTCTTCATTCTCCCTTGATGGTGCTGCATGTTGGAAACGACTCAAGAAAAATAATCGCCAATATGTATGGCAGAAATCCTCGCGCGGTGAAGCTGAATATGGCAGTTGATCTCCTAGAGGAAGTTAGATCCGCCCGTGACAATGCGATAAAGCTGTCTGATTACGCATATTTGCTAGCTATGGCTCTCATGGGGGCGCCGCGCACCGCATGGCCTGATAAACCTGAATTGCAAGGTCAGCGCCAGAAAGAAAAGACGGCAACCCAGACCCCAACCTCTCATAAATGATTTCTTCACCCGCCGCGATCATTAATGCCGTAACCACGGCGAACTCGGGAATGATCTCTATGGGGGCAATCGCATGAGCCAAAGTGTCAGCAACAACTTCCCACTCAAGTGCCCGAGTTGCAGTGAGGAGTTTTTTGAGCAGCTTGGAAGCATAAAGGCCGGGCTCGACTCGCGGTGCCCCGGATGCCAACTCCGCATGACCCACGATGCACTGCAAGTTAATCGGATTTTGGAGTACGGCTCCCAAGAGCGCATGCACTACCTTCGGCAGTTTCTGCGCCTCAAGGTGGACGAATAAATCGTCCATCGCCTGTGTGTACGGCAGGAACTCGGGTAGGTCGCTCGTTGATGCGGGCGCGCCCACGGCCTAGACTCCAGCCATGAGCGAGAAGCCAGACCATGACGAGGACCAGCACCGAACAGACGAAGTTCTGCTGAAGCTGTTGCGGACGCCGCCTAAGCCGCACGACGATCTGCCGAAAAAACGGCAGGCAAAGCGAAAGAAGCCCGCTAAGAAATAACGGGGAAACCGGCCTGTCAGGGCCGAAGCCTGACGACCGGCGTCCGGTACGTCAAGTATATAATCGCCCTCTTACTTCGCATAATGTATATTATGTTAACTCGCGTTATAGAGGCTAAGTAGAGAAGTCCGCTTGTCGGCACAACGAAATTCCAGTAACGCGTTGAAATTCTGGTAACCAAGCTGGCGGATCGTAGGACGCAGCTGATGCGCACAAAACTCAGTACCAAGTTGGCGTAAAAGTCCGACTGCGGAGCTCGCTGGCTTCTACGCATCTCGATTGTGAGGTGATCAAACGTAATAGGACGAGTCACAACTATTTAGGCTCTTAGGCGCGAGCGCTGCAATGCAGCAAAACTTTGTCATTCGGCGACGGACTTGAATCTGGCTTCTATCGTGATGCTTTTGCAGTTTGAGCCGGTGCTTTTTGAGCCGAAACATCTCGGGGCTCGTCCGCCGTCGGCGCACGCCAAGAGCGCTTCTCAACCAAGTTCGGTGCACACGCCAAGGCTCCCAAGGGCTCAATGCCCATCGCTGTGAGCTGCTCGACCAGTTCCTGCATCACCTCTGCCCGCCTAAGTGTCCAGGTCGAAGCAAAACACCGCCAAAACGTCCAGCCCGCGCGCTCCAGCACCCGCTGTCGTCGTGTGTCATGCACCCATCGGTCCGGGCCGTGAAACTCATCGCCATCGCATTCGATCGCCAGTCGCGCGTCGGATGCTCCCTCAACCACCATGTCCAGTCGATAGGCACCGGTCTTGACCTGTGGAATGACTTGATAGCCTCGCGTCGTCAACTCTGTAAAGACGTCCTTTTCGAAGCCGGATTCGCACAGACCGATGAGCTCGTCCGCCTCCTTTGCACCCGGTACCAGGGGCTTGGAGAAATGATCCAGGAGCGTCTGTCGCAGATCCTTATCTGACAGCTCAGTGGTCTCCACCGAGCGCACCAGGTACATCCGGTCCTGCGCCCGACTTGCGGCAACGTTGAAGCGTTGGTCAAACATCTGTCCGGACAAGGGCGAGCTGCCTGGGTCGGCGACGAGGGACAGAAACATGATGTGGCGCTCGCTGCCCTGGAAAGTCCCCGCGTCCCCGCATGCAAACTTTCGACGCACCAGCTCAGCCGCAGAACATCGACGGCGCACCTCTGCATCGATGAACTTTGCTTGCTCAGGCCCCAGAAGCGAAACCACGCCGATCGTGCGTCCATCCAACTGAGGATCAGCCAAAATGGCCTCGATCTCATCCGCGATGGCCAGCGCCTCGTTGCGGTTCAGATCCTTACGATTGCGCGTGCCGCCTTCGACATAAATGTCGACAAGCGGCGGATCAATCCGCTCGGAAGCCTTTGGGATTCGTAGCGGATGGATTCCGCCTTTGTAGAATCGGGCGTTCGAATAAGCAATGATTGGCGGGACGCAGCGAAAATGTTCTCGTAGCATGACCTGCTCGGCGGCAAACACGCGCGCCGCCAGATCGTACAGCGATTTCTCCGGTGTCATCTCAACGCCATAGGGCTGATCAGCCAAGAAACGATCTCGCAAAAGTTGGATATGCTCGCTCGCAATGAAGCCTGCGCTTGGAGATACTTGCTTGTCATCGCCCACCACCAAAATCTTCTTGCCGCGCACGATCGCGGGCAGCGCCCATAGATCGGACTGACTGGCCTCATCGACAATGACCAGATCGAAGGCACCCAGATCCGGCGGCATCGACTCGGATATCTTGGCGTGGCTCATAATCCAGCAAGGAACGGCACTGGCCGCCTGCTGCATCGAGTCCTGGGCATCGCGCCGATAGCGCATGGCATTGGGGCCGGTACCTTGGCCGATGCGTCGGATCGCGACGCCATAGCCAGCAAGTGCCTGCAACACGAGGGGGCTGGCATTGCGTTTGGTAGAAAGCCAGGCGGCTTTAGACACAACGTCGCGATACAAACGAGACAACCCGACTTCAAGGTCGCGGCGGCGGCTCGCTAGCGCCAGCAGTTCATCTCGGGCCTCGATGCCTTCCAGATGCCCGGACATTCGAGCCCACGTCCACGCTTCGCGCCAAGTGATTGGGAAGGCGTGATCCTCCCCGCTCTCCGCAACCGACACGGTCCGAAGCCGCGTACCGAAGCGCGGCGCACCGGCCTCTTCCAATCGACGTGTGAAATCCTGGACCGTGGCGAGATCGATGCCCAAGGAGGCGACCCGCCGAAGCTCTGTTGACAGGTCCGCGTAAGTACCTGCCGCCTGCTGAGGCTCGATCGCTGGATCTCCAAGCCTCTCGCTGACAAAGACTCGCAGCTCTTCGGATACAGGCCCGGTCTTGTCCGCCAGCTTTGCTCGGAGCGTGAAAAGACTCGCGGTGGCTTTAGCGAGGTCTGCTCGTGAGAGGTGCTGCAGCAGATGCATCCTCACGGACTCGATATCCGCCGAGCTGCCGCAGATCTGTTTGATGGGCGCCTTCTCGAATATTCGTTCAGCTTGACGAGGCAGCACGGCATCAAAGCTCAGCGCCAGTCGGTGGGCCGTGCGCGTCGTAAGCGCCGTGATCTCAAGTTCTCGCAGGATGGCAACGCCGCCAGCCAGCGGCGGTATGGAGAAGAGATCGGCTACCTGATTCCAGCGCGTGAGAAATGAGGTTACCTTATCGTGCAGCTGCGCATAGCGCTGCACGTGCGTCCAGTCTTCCGCGGTCGTCGGCGCAAGACCTGAGATCTTGACCGTCGCCATCAGCGCCTTCGCATCCCCTGCCCCGACCGTGATCATGCCGAAAGGTTTACCTGACTCGGCTCCTCGCTCGATGGCTTGCCGAGCCTTAGCCGAGCGAAGCGCTGCGTCCGGCAGCTCGACCGGACGCTTGAGGAACTCCTTGCGTGAGTCGATCAGCACATCCAGGTCACCGAAGAGTGCCTCCAGCGCCTCGCGCTCTGATGCGAAACTGGCAATCAGGCACTTCCTTCGCACCTCAAGCGGCCAGCCGCCTGCGACGCCTTCCAGTTCCTCGGCCAGCACCTTGGCCTCATCAAGCGAGCCGAGCAGCTGCCTTGCGCTCTCCAGAATCTGCGGCGTCGGCGCCTTCAGCGCCAGAAGACCGCCCGAAGTCAGCTGATTCTCGATGCGTCTGATCTGACCCAAGGTTGCATGCAGCTCCGCGATGTCGCTTGGGGTGGGAAGATCCGCGGCGGAGGGTATGTTCGAGCCGACATAAATCAGGTCGCCTTTGAGTTTGCGCCGGCTGCCGCGCAGCCGTGCCACCTCCTCGATCGACAGGGGTGGCGCGTGATCGGCGGACAGTGTCAGTGCGTCATCGAACCAGCCGTGCTGCTCTTTGCCCGAGACAACCAGTTCGGCCAGCTTCTGCGCGCGCATCGTCGACCCGTCAACTGTGACATCGGACAGTTGCGCGAGGGCGATCTCGTCTACTTTGGTATCGATCCGTACCAGCTGTGCATGCACTTGATCGATCGAGGACAGGCGCTCTTCGATTTCGCGCTTGAACCGAAATGGATCGAGCTGTGACACCTGATGCTGGATAGACTCAATGGATGCCTGAAACTGTCTGAGCCCGTCTCGGTCGTTGGTCAGCAAGGCAACGGTGAGCGGCCTGATCTCCTCAGGTATTTTTTCTTGCAGCACTTTCAGTGCGGGCTCGCCCTTGGAGGTCACGAGCACCCGGCGGCCCAACGCCAGGTAATGGCAAATGATGTTGGCAATCGTGTGCGTCTTTCCGGTTCCAGGCGGTCCCTGCACCGTGACGCCAGCGGCGCGCTCCAATCGCTGGACAATGGTGACCTGCTCGTCGTTGTAGGGCAGCGGGAAGAACAGCTCTGGCGCGTTGGAGCCCGCGGGCGCCTCACCTCGGCTGGAAATGCCGCGATAGTGGATGGGCTCGAACTCGATTGGCGTATCGGAGGGAGGAGAGACCAATGCCAGAGGGCCCGCTGGGATCTCACATCCACCCGCTAGCTTGGCCTGGATAGCAGCCAAGTCCGCGACGAGAAAGTTCTGTGCCTTGGGTCGCGCGAACAGAGCCCACATGTCAGTGACCACCAGGTGCTCACCGGCATCCGGCAAGGGTTGCTGGGCGGCAAGGATTTCGCGAAAGGCACCTTTGCTGTCGAGATTGGAGGCGGCGAGCTTCAGAATGTCGGAGTAGCTGCCCGCATCAAAGGGCGAGACCGGTCGATCGCGGCGGCGGCTCAACTGATCCCGACAGGCTTTCTCAACTTCTGAGGCACCCTGGATCTGGCAGGCCACGAAGACATCCATCTCGGTTCGCGTGTCGGTCGCTCGGGGGCGAACCGATAGCTCCATGGTCTTCTCCTCGAGGGCGATTTCAACGCCCTGAGTGAGCAGAGGGTAGGAGAGCGGAAAACTCCCCTCACCCGGCGCGGTCATTTTCCAAACTGCAACCCCCACACCCCAAACAAGCTCGGTGGGCTTCGCGGTCTCCTGCGCTTCGATCTGGTGCTTGAGCGAGAATAGATCCCCGTACAGCGCAATCGTTCGTCGCCGAGGTTTCTCGCCTTCCGCCCACGATTGCCAAAGCCCCGCGTATGAAGCAAGCGCTCGCTCTGCGTTGGCCCGCACTTGGGTATCTATGGTGGGCAGATGGTGTTCCGGCTTTCCTTGAGCGAGGGAGGCGATGCGGCGCTTTATGGCCGGCTCCTGCAGAGCCGGCGGGGCCCCACTCGGATCTGCACCCACCAGGATGATATCTCGTTGTGCTTCTGGGACTTTCGGCGGCGCGCCCGCTTCAAGGCGGTCCACCTGCAACCAGATGTGATCACCCTGCTTCCGTATGTCACTCTGTACGCCAGGAAGGCCCGCGATCTCGGCTGGGTATTTCAGAAAGCCGCTGTGCTTCTGAAGCTGAAAGCCTTTTGGGTCGACGACCTTGAGCTGCTCCCCAATGTACTCGAATAGACGCTTCAGGAGACTTCTAGGCTCGGCTGGCATGATGATCGGATCCCTCTTCCGGCTAGCGACTAAAGGCGGCTCAGCTTCCGCGGTGCACCGCACATCTTTTTGGTGTTGTGAGGATTCTACGAAATGTCACCCCCTGGACGAGCATCATTGTCACAAACCCGCGGGCGCAATGCCGATCTTCGAAACGAATCCAACTCCACTGCCTGCGACAGTTGCCACTAACGCACCGCCAGTCACTCGCACTTACGGATCGATGACCGTTCTCTAGCGAGATGGCCACGAAAAAGCCCTGCGGGGGACTGGCCGCCCCTGAGCCGTACCCCAACTAAGCCGTTGATTTAAAATGCCGTGTCACCGCCATGTTTCTCTTGCGATCGAAACCACCGCCTAGATCACGGCCGCCGTGCTGTTAGAGGCGTGAGAACCACTGAAGCGTCACGAGAATGGAAAGAGACGTGCAGCCCGTCTGGAAACTCTACTTGGCCCACTACGACCAGGAGAAAGCCTGCCAGATCGTGGGCGCTCTGATGCACGGACTCGATGATACTTCGCTTGTCTTCATCTGAAGGGTTGGGCACGCGCTCCCGGTGGGTGTGCCAGTCGCCCACAAAGTGCAGACCCCGAGCAAATCTCTCCTCGATCTCCGCCCGCTCGGCCATCCGGTCTGGTCGGTAAGAAAATACGGAACGTTTGTCGTTCTTGCGCGGCCCTGTGGCCTCAACCACTGCCATAACTGAAGGGTCTGCAAATGTGGCAAAAAGCTGTCCGCCTGCCTCTCGCGCTAGAAGCTTCCGTTGCCTGTGCGCCGTGAAATGCTGCAGTACCTGGGAACTCAAAGTGAGCACGCCCAGATCACCCGGTAGGGCATAAGTGAACCCGTCGCTCAAGTCGCGTTCTTGACACATGCGGCGCACTGCCCGCATCGAGCAACGGGCCTCTCGTATATGAAGGCCCCATCAAATCCCGCGGGTCGGTGCTCTAAATGCTGAGCTGACCACTCGCCACCGGCCTCTTTGATCTGGGATGTGGATGCCGCATACACCCGATGACAGGGCGCTTGGGTTTTTCCGATGAGCAGGTCGATACACAGTCGACTCACCAGCACTTGCCCCTGCGCAACATCGACTGACCCATAGGGTTGAAAGAGCGTGCCACAGGCAGGCTCTACCTGCATTAGCGTCTCCCCGGGCCACTTAGTCTCTGGGATTCGCAGCGAACCCTCAGCGTTCAGAACGCAAGAAAGCGCAGGGATTCCACTGCCGAGTGCGAGCGCGTGACAGGCCACGCCATACTCATCAAGCCACCCAAACACCACGCGTTTCGACTCTTTTTGGCGGACGAGCCACTCCCCCAACTGCCCATCCGGCCCCCATTCGCCGATGCAGGCAACAATGAGTGAGGCCTCCTCGAACAGCTCCGGCTTCTTCTCATAAGCTTGCTGCCAATCGACGCCGTATGCCTCGATTTCGACTGCGTGCGGGTATTTCTCGCGTAGCTCCCCGCCAAGCCGAGCAGCCTTGTTCTTGCCAGCAGAGTCCACACCCAACTCGTGCCGCCCAACATTCGCGGCAGCTAGGTCCTCAGGATCGATAAGCGTGAGGCTTCCGACCCCAGCTTGCGCAAGGCGAGAGGCAACCTGCGACCCAAGAGAGCCACAACCCAGCACCAGAACTCGGCTCTCGCGCAGCCTGGGAAGTTCGGCGTTGACCCCTCGCCCGTGAACCCAAGGCGCATCAAATCGCTCGACAACGGAGCGCTTGAGCTCACTCTGTGTCCCCCACAACGCAAGCTTGCCTGCGGCGTTGAGCTGATTGGTCTTTCTAAAACCCGCAAACTTGCCGGGGCGTTTAATTGAGAGCGCGACCTGCCCATCTCCGGTTTCCGAGCTCGCGGCCAGTACCACCGCAAGATCGGTAAGGATCGGCAGGCGCCCAAGCACCTCCATCGCACCGGGCGCACTCTGCCGCAAAAGGTTGAAGAGATCATTGGGCCTTTGAGGGAATGGATAAACGGGCGCGCTGGCAAGGTAGGCAAATAGTCCTTCATCGATATCGGACTTCTTTGTGGACCCTCCAATATTGGTGAGCCAGCTTATGAGTTGGTCGGCGTTCTCCCCCACCAGAGTAAAGCGCTTGCCATACCACACCGCTACTTTGCGAGTGGTACGGTTCGTCGTATCCAGAAGCGATCGAACCCGATCGGCGTCGCGGTCCTTAGAGTAACCCCAATAGGAGCGAAACTCGCGCCCCAGCTCCTGCGCCACAAAATCCGGATTCTGGCAATGCTCAACGAGTATCAGCGAGTCCGAAAGCGCATCAACTGCCGCCTGCTCTATGTCCAAAGAAGGTGGCGAGTGTTCGGGAAGACATAGTAGGCCTGCCCCCTCGACATGCGGCCAGGTGAGATACATATCGCGCGTCTTATACGCAACACGTATTTTCGAATACGGGAACTCTTCGTCTACGAGGACGTGGAAAGATTCCTCTACCTCGCCGCGCGCAAGCGTAATCGACCAGCCGGCAATGAAGGCACGGCTTCCGTAGATCGAAAGCACGCCCTCCGTAAGCGCTCGCACTGAAGCAGCGTGATCGCGCAGAACACGACCAAGTAGAGTTTTTGCACGATCAAACTCGCTTCTCGAATCGAGAAGCGATTCAGGCGTATCGGCCGCCACCGCGTTTATCCACCTGCCGCGGTCCTGACTTGCCTCCGCCCGCTATCGCAGAGCCCGGACCACCGCTGCGCCCCTTGGTGCTTCCGCGCGTGGGACCGTTCGCAGCGATCTCAAAGAGCAATACGTCCTCGCCGCACTCCTCCTCTGTAGACAGGAACTCGCCACCTACCTCCGCGACGATGTCCTGGTATTCGCGCTTGGCGCGAATACAGGGAGGGTCATTATCGTCATCCTTGATCTCACTACTGCTGGCAACGATCACAGCATTGTCACGCGCCTGAGCGAGTGCACTGCGCGCCTCTGTCAAAACTTGTGCCTTCTCTTTGAGGTCTCCCCAGCTGTCACTTGAAAGCGAATGCCAGGAGCAGTGGTGTGGTGCGAGCAGAATGTCGTATGTAAGCCGGTTGGTCCGGCCCTTATTGCGCGCCCAAATCCTCTCCCAGTTCTCAACCTCCGCATCGCCACCGGTCAAAAACTGACAGGCATCACTGTTGTTTCCCGCCGCAATGGAGAAGCGCACAACCGTGCTCGAATGATTCTTACCGGGTAGATCCTCCGCTTCCTCATCGGTGACCAAGTGTGGCGCTAGCAGCCATGCATCGAACGTTTTATCTGTGTTACCGCAGATCTTAAAGATCTGACTATCGGTCTTCACCAGGATGTCTGAAAGATCGTCCGTCTTGCCGTCTTTATCTTCACCCAGGATCTGGATTCGATCTCCGTCCCCAACCGATGCCGGCCTTTCTCGATAAAGACTCACCCGACGGCGGGCCTCCGTCCACCACGCGTCGGCATCGTCACATACGGCCCCATTGACGTCTTTCTTGCGCCTGAAAATGATCGGCGATGACCACATCTCCCGGATGATGATTTTGTTGTCCTTCTTAACCCAATCGCCGGGGCTGCCAAGGTGAAAGTGACGCTCAAGACCTCGGCAGTGATCCTGATCCGGATGCGTGAGCAGAAACACGTCAACGTAGGGGCGGTTCTGGACGTCCCGTCCCAGCCGATCACGCAGTAGGGTCGCGACATCGACATAGTCTTCGCCCTCCTCGTCATCGGCCGCGACCCGGATATTGATATCAATGAGAATCGTGCGCCCGCTCTCAAGCGTGAGCAGCACCATGTCGCCATTGCCGACTGGAAAGAACTCGATACGTGCGGTCAAGCTCTCAACTCCTGTGTGCGTTGGTTTTAAGGGGCCCGAGGCACTCGAACAGCCGCTCGGCATAGACAAAGCCGATGCGTCGAACAGCCGGTTCTCGGAAGTAGAAGATCCACGCCAATAGGAACGCGACGGCGACCGAAAGCGTGAGGCCTGAGGCGAGATCCAGGTCGGCTAGGTTCGTCGGTCTGTAGTAGGGCGCGCGTATCCCGATCAAGCCACCCTGGGCAACCGCACACACCATTGCGACAAGACAAACCGCAATACCCACAGGCTTCATCGCCAGCATGTTGCGATGAAAGCCGTAGGCGATGTTTTCCTTATAGAGCAGGCCGCGATTACCGTGCGTGAGTTCGCGCAGTCGCTTGGTCGCGCCGACGTACCGATCGTCCGCCGCTGCCGGATCCGCCGCCTCGGCCACGGCCGTTGGCAGCGCGATGCCGAGCTTTCGACCAATCAGCTCGTGATAACGTCCCTTGGAGACGCTATCCAGAAACCTGTCGCGGTGACGTAGTGCGATCGTCGTGGGCATCCCACCCCATAGCGTAACGAGCCGCTCTTCGAGCGCCTTGCCGCGGCCGCGTGCGATGCTCGCGAGCGCGTACATTCCACCGCATGCCCCAATCACGCTGCCCACCGTGGTAAGTACGGGATGCCGCGCGCCAAACCGTGCAGCCAACGCCACGATGATTGGTGCCACCACCAGAAGCCCCGGTAGCAGCCGCGCCCCGCGCTCGTACGGATCGCGGAGCTGCGCCAGATATCGATGTACTTCAAACGCCACAGCGCTAGTGTTGTTTATCTCCCTGAGACCAACGCATATCGAGTCGATCAAGGCAGTTTTCAAGGTTCCATTTTGACAAAGTTCGCCGCAATGTGTTGCGTAACAACCACACCGTCGAAAGCAATCGTGTGACCGGCCTTCATACCGCACTAAAGTATCAGGACAATGACGGAGGCTCTCATGTGTCCGACGAAATAGAGATCCAAGATCCTTTCCTACCACGGCCGTCATTAGAGGCTATTTATCCAAGCAGGCTTTTCTCATTAGGGCTTGGAGCCCTCGCTCGGCGGATTAACTCAGCTCTCCTCTCGCGTAAAAATCCATATCCCACCCGCTCCCAGCGTCAGTCCTCTCACGGCCGAGTCTCTCCGCGCAACTTTGCCTTCGGGTGAAGCAACCTCAGATCTCCCACTGATTGGAGCGCCAACTGCCTCCGTAGCGCCCGGCCCTTGACCGGCAAAAGGCACTCAGTCCAGGTCCCCTTCGGAAAGGGCCTTCCGCCCAAGTCCGCGCCGGCAGAGGCCCTGAGGCTTCGCCCGGAAAGGGCTCTCCATCCAAGTCATACCGGGGGAGTCCTCGTAGGCTCTGCCGGGCGGGGTTCGAGCCTTTTTGCGGGGAATCCTGCGGAGGAGGTTCCTGGGCGGAGCGGTTTGGCAAAAAGGAGGAGATTTGCAGATGCCTTGCCGATACGCCCAAGCTAGGAGGATCTCTCGCAACGAGGTTGGCATGAGCGCAAAAACGGAAGCTATCGCTGCCGATCACGATTACACCTACCGGCTCGCCGGTCATGAGTGAACCCCTTCCCATGACAGTCGATCAGCCAAAGGAACTTCTTGCGCGTCTGTTTAAAACGAGCGACTCGAAGAAGGTCATTGACCGATCGGCAATAGAACTGATTGCCAAAACACGCATACCGCCTCCACCTCCCGGACACTCGAGCAGTGATGCCGCAAAATATCTGGAAGAACTTATTCGCGCGGTGACGGCAGAAATAATCGCCTCTCACAGCGGATATGGCTACGTGCGATGGCTCTGGTATCTGCGACGCATACCTACGGCTCTGTTCGCAGGTACTTACTCGACAACCACAGCCTACGACATGGCGTTGGCGGAAACCCTGTGCTCGAGTTTCGACAAGCAGGATACCGCCGAGAACCCCGATCGCATTAGATTTAAGATTGACGACAGCACGGTGAGGCATATAAGCCGCCTCGTGGGAGCGGTTCGAGTGCTGTCTCAGCTGCACACGGCTTACCGATGTATCGGAAAGGGCGCGACCCTTGATCTGACACACGCTTGGCCACTCTGGCACGCCTCGGCACCCATCCGAGATGCGATGCGCATCTATGACTCGCGACACGACGCCATCCAAACCATGGAGCTTAGAGGCCTCGGCATCGCCAATGCAAGTGCGGACGCGCAGAGCCTTGAACGCGGTCTTGAGGCCGGCATGGTAAAGGAGATGTTCCTGTTCATCAGGTCCTCAGAATACCGAGCACCCGTGAATGCACCCGATCAGCACGGTCAACTTCGCGATCAAACGGTCGCAGCCTCATACGCGCTCAGCGCCCTCTCCCTCGAGAGACTGCTAGACCCCTATAACATTGCGCCCGCCATCTCGACCCCTGCATATGTCGCGGAGCTTGAGCCGCTCATTATTCTCTTGATGCTCTGGCCTGCGTTTGCGGCGAAGATGCCCTGGACACTGGCAAGCGCGCTTCAGACTGGCTACTTCTTCACAAGAGAGAGCGAGTTTCGCCGGCTCTTTGAGTTCTGGAGTCCAGATCTGGTGGCCATTCTTCAAAAATCACATCCGTCCATTCCCTGGAACGCCGACTACGCCTCCTGGCGTGCCCGTCTTGCCGCATTGGTACCATCCCAGTGGCCCCTGCGCCCCAGCACCGCTGTCCGAGAATACGGGCAGGCGCTATTGATTGATGTCGCCACGGCAAGCTCAGCAATACTGACTCGCGCCAGATCGGATCGCACTCAATCGGAGCTGGCCAACAGCCGGGCCTTCGCATTTGAACTGCAAGTGCAGAGCATCATTGATGCTTCCAGCTGGAAGCCGAGCGAGGATTTGTCGGCTGTGCGCGGAAGAACCTTGCGAATCGATGGCAAAGCTGTCACTGACATCGATGCCATCGGATTCGAGCGAGATGCGCTTCTGCTCGTCTCTTGCAAGAGCATTATCTACGATGACGACTATGATCGAGGTGTATTTCGCGTAGTAAGAAACGTGCAGGACACCGTGGACAACGCGGTGGCGAACTGGTCGAAGATACTCGCAACCCTTCGTGCTCACCCCCTTGGGGATAACTATGATTTTACAAAGGTGAAGAGCATGGTTGGCGTAGTCTGCACCCCATATGTCGCCTATACCTCTGCATCGGAAACGCTAGCGGATGTCATCGACGGCCTTCGTGCATGTGTGGCGGCCTCTGAACTCGCACTTTGGCTCAACAGAGCAAACGATGCTCCCGAATAGCGATCGAGGAAACCTTGCTTGCGCCCCCTCTCCTCTGCGCTTAAGAGAAGCAGATGTCTATTGATATGCCGCTAAACGAGCAGGCCGTTCGAGAGGAAATCATTGCCCCGCTCCTCAAGGCACTAAACTACCGCGCAGGTGGCGAGAACGACATTCGCTACGAGCTCAAACTGCACTACCCGCGCGAATCGTTGGGCCGAAAGAAGCCGGATAAGGACCCACCCCAACGCGGTGACGCCGACTACGTTTGTTACGCCGGAGGTCGTGTAGCGTGGACGATCGAGGCAAAGCCATCTGGCAGCTCGATATCTCTCGACGACGTAGAGCAGGCATTCTCATACGCCCGCCATCCGCAGGTTCGTGCGGTCTACTTTTGTCTGCGCAATGGGAATGAGTTTCGCATCTATGTCACCGACGGCGGCCCGGACGTGCCCGCCATCGCCACTTTCGACCCTCGTGACACCTCAAGCGCGTTGCATACCCTCAAACAGTTCGTGGGCGCCGAGGCACTCCTTGGACGCTTCGCTAAAGCCGCAGCTTCTGCCTTTCCTCCGATTGGCCCAGGCCTGGATTCATTTGCGCAGATTCTTCAAGGCTCGATCACACACGAGAGAACGACGCCTGATAATCCCTTACTACGAGGCTTCACCGTGACGATCACGGGCGGTGCCATTCAGCGTTTAGATGACTCGCTGATTG
>Ga0302324_100012756_pt1 | contig 17116 bp, 14 predicted proteins | sample Palsa_T0_1_FD_201949 | JGI IMG/M metagenome (GOLD analysis project Ga0302324, IMG submission 201949) | Peat permafrost microbial communities from Stordalen Mire near Abisko, Sweden - Palsa_T0_1 | ecosystem: Environmental > Terrestrial > Soil > Palsa > Peat permafrost | place: Sweden: Abisko...
GCGCGCCCGTCTTGGTAGCATCCACCGTCATCTCGAGTTGCTGCGCGTTTCCGGTGTGCGCTAGAAGGCTGAAGAAAAATGCCGCCAGGGCAACTTTCAGGAGACCTTGTTTCATGATGTCCCTCACTATTGCTTCACGTAATTGTTCTTACTATCCGTTGAGAGAATCTTGTACAACGGACTCCGTTCGGAGTGAAGCAAATTGTTTGAGGCCAGCGGCGGGAGCAAAGAGGCTGGAGCGAGGCGGCCCACAAAAGACAAAAGCCCCATCTCGCCTTTTGCGGGATGGGGCTTTCGATGTTCCGAAACGCGGTGCTGCTAGCGGTGCTTGTTAGACCGCCATATGCGTTTGGAGGATTTCGCCGGGGAGTTGAACCGACCTCCGCGTCGGCGGCGTGGGGGTGCGGGCGACTTTGCTCGCAAACTCATCCCGGTTCTGCGCTTCGATTTCCTTGGTGCTGACGCCGGGGCGAATCTTCTCGATCCGGATTCCCAGAGTGCGCTCCAGTTGGAAGAGCTCGGTGCGCTGGTCCGGCGCGAACAATGTGGACGCGAGACCCAGGCGGCCGGCGCGGCCGGTGCGGCCTACGCGGTGGATGAAGTTTTCGGCCACTTCGGGCAGGTCATAGTTGATGACGTGCGCGATGTCTTCCACGTGGATGCCGCGCGACGCGACGTCGGTGGCGACCAGCACGCGGTAGCGGCCCTGCTGAAAGCCGGTGAGCGCCGCGGTACGTTGGGACTGCGAACGATCGCCGTGAATGGTGGCGGCGTTGACCCCGCGATGGCTGAGGCCCTTGGCGATGCGGTCCGCGCCGCGCTTGGTGCGGGCGAAGATGAGCACGCGGCCGGGTTCCTGACGGAGCAGGTATTGCAGCATGTCCTGCTTTTCCGCGGCGGAAACTTCGTAGGCGTGAAGCTTCACATTTTCAGAAGGCTTGAGCGTGGAGCCGAATTCCAGGCGAACGGGATTGCGCGTGTAGTCCTTCACGAGATGCGCGACCGAGCCTTCCAGCGTGGCCGAGAAGCACATCGTCTGCCGCATTTTGGGCAGGATCGACGCGATCCTGCGGATAGCGGGAAGGAAGCCCATATCGAGCATGCGATCCGCTTCGTCAAGGACGAGCGTGTGCAGCGAGGCGAACGCGACGAGACGCCGATCGAGGAAATCCTCGAGGCGTCCGGGTGTCGCTACCACCAGGCGAGCTCCCTTGCGGATGGCGGTGAGCTGCTGGCCTTCGGACAATCCGCCGACAACGATGGCGGCTGCCGGAAGCTGCTTGCCGCGCAAGGCGTTGTACTGATCGGCGACCTGCATGGCGAGCTCGCGCGTGGGTACGAGAACCAGCGCGGCGATGCCGGGCGTGTTCTGCGCGAGAAGCTTTTCCATCACCGGGATCAGGAAGGCCAGCGTCTTGCCGGTGCCCGTCTGGGCGGTGGCGAGAACGTCCTTTCCCTGCAGCGCCTGCGGGATCGCCGCAGCCTGCACCGGGGTGGGCAGCGTGAAATTCGCCGCCTGTAGTTTCTCCTTCATATAGGAGGAGATGGGTAATTCTGAGAAATTTTGCATTTTTCTTTCTTGCTGGCGAAGCTCCGGACGCCCACACGTGTGCGGACGAATACGGCTGCTTTTCTATGCCAGTCTTCGTTTTAGATTACGCTGAAGACGTACGGGAGGAAACTGATGGCGGGTGTTCTCAGATCAGAGACTGCACCAGAGGGACCGCACAGCACAACCGAAGTATTAAGCGCAAAGTGAGTATAACACGAATCGGGGAAGCTGCACGCGAATAAAAGGGCCTTGAAGAGGCTTGTGACCAGAACGTTACGCCCCACGATTTCGCTGCATTCGCTCAGGATTGGCGGCGCAGACGATCGAGCAGCGAGAAGAGCAGAACGCCGGTGGCCGCCGTGATCACCGAATCGAGCAGAAGGCGCGGCGTGAAAAAGCGGGCTGGCTGGTTCAGCAGCGCGCGCTCGGTGACCGCGAGAATCGCCTGGTGCAAATGAAACAGAATGAAAACCAGGCCGAAGCGGCTGGCGGGATGCTCGGTGTCGATTTTCGCCCCGACCGAAGAAGCCATGTAACCGATGATCGTTTTGGCGATTCCGCACATTCCGATGGGGCCGTCATGGCCCAGCGCGTCCTGCAGAATCCCGATGAGGGCTCCCAGGAACATGCCGGACACCGGATTGCGCTTGCTCACTCCGAAATAAATCGTGACCAGCAGCGGCAGATCGATGAGCTCCGCCCAGCGCCCGTATTTGTGCAGGAACACCTGGAAGAGCAGGGCAAGAAACGTGGCGCCGATAACCGTGCCGCCGTAGTATTTGTGGACCTCGACGTTTGACTCATTGTGAGCACCGGCGCTGAGCATGGACGACATTATTGCCTCGCCACGGCGGCTGGCTTGGCCGCAACCGGTGGATTCTGACCCGGGGCAGCCGCGTGCGGCTTCGCAGCGCTGTCATTCGGTTTCGTTGAGGAAGCCGAGGGCGCGGCGGCCGTGGGCGCAGCATTTGCATTCGCAGCAAGGGGTTTCGCGCCGGCAGCAGCGGCCGTTGCCGCAGAAAGATCCGTTGCCGAAGCGCTTGGTTCTGGAGGAGCGTCCGGAATCAAAGGAACGGAAGCTTCGCCGGTTTTCTTTGGTTCGAATTCCTGCTGGGAGAGCAGCACGAGCACGTCTTCGAGACGGTCGAGCCGGGCTGCGGGCTGCACGTGGATGAGTTGAAAGGGAAGCGCCGGCTTGGAGTCGATCACGGTTCCGATCAGCAGCCCTTTGGGAAAGATGCGATCGTCGCCGGAGGTGAGCAGTACGTCGCCGGGTTTGACCTTTTCATCGTTCACGATGTAGTCGAGCCGGGGATCGGGATCGCCGCTTCCTTTTACCACGCCGTGCGTGCGCGAGGCGGCAAACAGCGCGCCGACGCCGCTTTCCCGGTCGTTAATCAGAAGCACCTGAGAAGTGGATGGGAAGGCTTCCACGATTTTTCCCACCACGCCGTCGGGTGTGACCACCGCCATGTTGTTGTGGATGTGGTCGCGGGTGCCGCGGTTGATAAACAGCGTGTGCGACGCGGAGTCCGCGCTGGCCCCGATCACCTGCGCGGCGAGGATGGGAGCTTCCGGATGCGCTTCATGGAAACTGAGCATCGCGCTGAGCCGCTGTGCTTCGTTGGCCTGGCTCTCGAGTTCGCGATTGCGCAGCTGGAGCTCGCCCAGTTCCGCGCGCAACTGCTGATTTTCCTTGCGGGCGTTGTGTAGGTCTATGTAGCCGGTCCATATTCCACGAATGGAAGAGAATCCCCACGTGCCGCCACGCTCGACCGGAGACATGATTCCCACGGCCCAATAGCGGATGAGACGGATGTCGTGATCCCGCTTGATCTGGAACGCGAGCAGCAGGAGTTGCGCGAGGACGACACTCGCGAGCAGAGCCAGAGACCGGTGACGTGAAAAAATACCGACCATAAGTTATGAATGCCGAAGGGCTCGAGGCTGGGGACCCGAAACCACCTCCGAATTATGAGTTCCTCAGGGGCGCCAGCCCCGAAAATCCCGGGCCGCGCTAGTCGATCGAGACCAGGCGCAGCAACCGGAAGTCGCTGAGCATCTTGCCGGTGCCGAGTACGACGGATGCCAGCGGGTCGTCGGCGATCGATACGGGCAATCCGGTTTCTTCGCGGATGCGCTTGTCGAGATTCTTGATGAGCGCACCGCCCCCGGTGAGCACGATGCCGCGGTCGCTGATATCCGCGGAAAGCTCGGGCGGCGTGCGTTCCAGCGCCACGCGAATCGCGTTCAGAATCGTCGAAATGCACTCGGACAGCGCTTCGCGGATTTCGCTGTCGTCGATGGTGACGGTGCGCGGAACGCCCTCGATCAGGTTGCGGCCCTTCACTTCCAGCGTGAGTGGCTTTTCGAGCGGGTACGCGGAACCTATCTCGATCTTGATCTGTTCGGCGGTGCGCTCGCCGACCAGCAGGTTATACTTGCGTTTCAGGTAGTGCATCACGGCTTCGTCCATCTCGTTGCCGGCCACGCGCACCGAGCGCGAGTAGACGATGCCGCTCATGGAAATCACCGCAATATCGGTAGTGCCGCCGCCGATATCAACCACCATGTTCCCGGAGGGTTCCTCGATGGGCAGGCCGGCGCCGATCGCGGCAGCCATGGCCTGCTCCACCAGATACACTTCGCTCGCTCGCGCGCGATACGCGGAATCCTGCACGGCGCGTTTTTCCACCGGCGTGATTTCGCTGGGGACGCCGATCACAATGCGCGGATGCACCAGGACGCGGCGATTGTGCGCCTTCTGGATGAAGTAGGTGAGCATCTTTTCGGTGACTTTGAAATCGGCGATCACACCGTCTTTCATGGGCTTGATGGCGACTACGTTCCCGGGAGTGCGCCCCAGCATCTCTTTCGCTTCGCGGCCCACCGCGACCACGTCGCCGCTGTTCTTATTGATGGCTACGATCGAGGGTTCGTTGACGACGATGCCTTTGCCGCGCGCATAAACTAGTGTGTTGGCGGTGCCGAGGTCGATGGCGAGGTCGGAAGACAAAAGACTGAACACCGACCGCATGTTGTAGCCGTTCTTGGTCACGCTGTTCCCCCAGAGATCGCTTCAGCGCCGCTGCGGCGGCGCACCGGTGTGCCGGTGTGTTTGCCTGCTAAGGAACTACCACTTCGACCCGCTTGATCGCCGTGCCCCCGCGCCGATTCTGGCCGGTGATCACAATCGGGTGGCTGCCCCGCGACATTGGCTGGGTGAAATACCGGAACTGACCGTTGGGCTGAATGTCGGCCACTTCTTCGCCGTTGACGATCAGAGCCGCGCCGGGTTCGGTGCGGCCGATCACCTCGACGACATTGCCCTGCAATTCGGTGTCGTCCACCTCAAGCAGCATTTCCTGCTCTTTGCCCTGCGCCACCAGGGTGAACTTGTGGGCGTCACCCGCGTCGCTCAGCTTATTCTGCTCGTCGATCGCGCGGACTCTCCAGAAATAATCGCCGGGATCGAGGCCGGTGACGTCCACGCTTGTGGCGGTGACTTTCTTTTCCGCCACCACGCGGTTGAACATCGCCGTCGTGCTGGCCTGAAAATCGTAGAGCTTGGCGGTGGAGGCCTGCTTCCAGGAGAAGTGTATCGGATCATGCTTGGGGTCCGCCACGATGATCGCCTGAAGGTTCAAAGGTTCCAGTAAGTCGGGCGGCGCGAGAACCTGCGAAGTGGTTGTCTTTCCGCCGGTAGGGAAGGTAACACGCTGCCACTGCGCGATGTCGAGGTGCTCGTTGCCGCGATTCAACTCGGCGCTACCGGAATCGACCGTGATTTCGTGTTCCTGGGTGCCAGGATCGCTGCGTACCGCGGCGCGGCTGTTGGCCCGCAGAGAAGCGACGGCATTTTCAAAGGAAACTTCGGCGGTCGAGCCGGGAACTTCCCAGGAGCCCGTTGCCAGGTCCACCTGCCCGGAACTGATGTGCACGCTCACCTGCGTGGGCTTGTCCATGGAAACGTTATTTTCTTCCACGGTCACGAGCGTATCGCCCTTCACGGTGTAGGTGGTCCCGTCGGCGAAAGCGATGCGCGCGACGCCCTCGGAATCGGTCTGGATGAGGTCGCCCTTATCGAGGGTGAGCTGATAATCGGCGGTGGTCCACTGCACGGAATTTACCTTCTTCACCTGGACCTTGCCGTCCAGGTTCACGAAGCGCGCCTGCTTGGCCGTGATCGTGGCGACTCCGCTGTCGTGCGGCGAGATCGCATCGGAAATACGGCTCATGATCGCGGCAGACCCTCTCGGGAAAACTAGATAGGTGATCGTGAGCAAAATCGTGATCAGGACGAAGATGTAGAGAAGCACGGTGCGATACGTTACCGTGTGCCAATACACCTCCACCCGCGACACTTTGGGCGCCGCACTCACTGTAAATTCGCTTTCACCGCGTGATTTGTACCCAATTTGGCAATCTAGCATAGGGGTATAGGCCTTTCAACAAAGCGGAACGCTCGTTGTGCGGTCAATAACACCTGCCTGCCTAACAGCTATTGGCGCTTTGGTGTCATTGCGCTGCTTGCTCTTCCCGGGCTTGGCGGGAACTCGCCGCCCGCGATTTTTGCCGCCTTGCCGCCGCATGACGCCCAAAACAAGCCAGTCATTTTGGAGGTTGACCATGCGCGGCAAGTTAGCGAGACTAGTAGCTGAAAACTTTCTGTTTCGTTACGTTTGCCTCCCGGGAAACCGCTATCGTGCTGACCGCATGGGCTGAACGAAATCGCGAAACATAGGATGGGGATTCAAATGAACGAGATCATTGGGGAATTGCTTCCGCCCGCCAGGTTGATGCTGACGCCGGGCCCTTCTTGCCTGGACCCTCGCGTATACCGGGCGATGGCCGCGCCGATTGTCGGTCACATGGACCCGTGGTTCACGGCCATGATGGGCGACGTGCAGACCCTGCTGCGCCAGGTTTTCCAGACACAGAACCGCATCACCTTCCCGATCTCGGCTTCCGGTTCCGGCGGAATCGAAGCGGCCGTGGTGAACCCGCTCGAGGATGGCGATGAGTGCATTGTCTGCGTCAACGGCGCCTTCTCGGAGCGCATGGCCATCATGGCGGAGCGCATCACCTCCAAGGTGATTCGCGTGGAAGCGCCTTACGGCCAGGCTTGCGATCCCGAAGACGTGCGGCGCGCCGGAAAAGGCAAAAAGATCAAGCTGGTGGGCCTCGCGCACGGCGAGACCTCCGGCGCGGTGGTGCATCGCATCGACGATTTCAGGAAAGTTGCCGACGAACTCGGCGCCCTGCTTGTGGTCGACACAGTTGCGACGCTGGCCGGCGTTCCCCTGAATGTGGACGCGCAGCGCATCGACATCTGCTTCAGCGGCACGCAGAAAGCCATCAGCGCGCCTCCGGGCATGGCTCCGATTACGGTGAACTCGCGCGTCGAAGACGTGATGCACGCGCGGAAAGAACCCGTGAAGAGCTGGTACTTCGATCTGAACCCCACGATGACGTACTGGGGCAAGGAGCGCACCTATCACCACACCCCGCCGATCACTTTGATCTATGGGCTGCGAGAAGCGTTGCGCCTGGTGATGGCCGAAGGTCTCGAAGCGCGCTGGGAGCGGCATCTGCACAACCAGCAGGCGCTCATCGCGGGTCTCGAAGCGCTCGGCCTCGAACTGCTGGTCTCCAACCCGGCGGACCGCCTGGTTACCGTGACCGGCATAAAGGTTCCGGCCAAGGTGGAAGATGCCAAGGTCCGGCTGCAACTGCTCGATGAATTCAATATCGAGATCGCCGGCGGGTTTGGTCCGCTCAAGGGCAAGCTGTGGAGGGTCGGCCTGATGGGCTACTCCAGCCAGAAGAACAACGTGCTGCTGTTCCTCGCCGCGCTGGAAAAGACGCTGTCCGACCAGGGCTTCTCCGTGCCCGCGGGCGCCGGAGTTGCGGCGGCCATTCACATGTACCAGCAGTTCACGCAGCCCGCTGAAGTGGGCGCAAGGAAGTAACCGGCGTGGCGAAGACCCTCTATCCGACATTCGCGAACGCCGGGGCGATGAGCGAGTTTATCGGCGCATTCGATGTTCCGTCGAAAGTGACCGATTACCGGTATCGCTGCCAATTTTCGCATTGCTTCAACGGCATTGCGACGCGCCACAGCGATACGATGGACTGTAAGTTCGTCGTCGACGGCAAGGGCGTGCTGCTCGGGCTGGCGCATCCTGGTTTTGTGACGTTTCGCGAGAAGGCGGGAAGAAATCTGTCGGACCGCGAAGCGAGTTATATCGCCGCCGAATACCTGCGGGAGCGCCTGGAGCAGGAAGACGAACATTCGCTCTACGACGTCTCTCCCGCCGACGTGACGCGCTTGATCGGGAAGCTCCGCATTTCCTGATTCTGAAAAAGGCGGCGTGCGATTCGCTCAGGCGTCGGAAAGCGATTCGTCGAAGCCGCTGCGGCCTTTTTCGACAAGATCCTTCATCTCGGCTGCCTCGAGAATTTCGCCGCAATCCAGGCACTCCACGTATTGCGAGTCGTCATCCTTGGCTATGAGGCGCGTGCGCTCGTGCTTGCAGGTTGAATCGGGCATGTCGCAATCTCCGGCTCAAACATAGCATCGGCCGTCTGGTCGTCGGCCCAACGCCAGCAACTACTATCCTACAATTCCACTCCCCCGTGCTAATGTGGGCCAGCGTGCCATGAGTGAGGACGCGCTGACAAATGACCAGAGCACGGCATCGCCGGACAGCTTACGGAATGCTTGAAAGCATCGGCGTTCTCACCCCAAATCGCTAGACGAGAATCCATTGACAGCGGACCTGCGCAGGCAAGAGCGGTTGAACGTGGTGCTTTTTTACGGCATCGCCCTGTTGCTTGCATACCTCGCTTACAGAATCTTCGAGCCGTTCTTTTCCTCTCTGTTGTGGGCAGCCATCCTGGCGGTTCTCACCTATCCGCTCTACGAGCGGCTCAGCAGACGCTGGGGACGCAATCGCGCGGCGCTCGCCACGACGGCGGGTGTCACGCTGATCTTGATCGTCCCTATGATTGCCGTGCTGGGCGCATTCGTCAGAGAAGCGGTGGGCGCCGTGCGTTCGGTGCAACTCGGAATCGAGCTGGGACGCTACTCCTGGGTCAACCGCTTTTGGGACGGACTACAGCACCGTTTTCCCCAGCTGATCCCCTCCGATCTAGGCGCTGCCATCCATAACTACGCGGAGCAGGCCGCCAGCTACGCAGCGCAGCGCGTCGGAGGAATCTTGCGGAATACGGCCACGATCTTGATGGATACGGCGTTCACCATTCTGGCGATGTTTTATTTCTACCGCGACGGCGCCACCATCGTGAAGCGGATTCAGGATGGCCTTCCTTTTGACGAGGAGCAGCGCATTCGCGTTGTACAGGACACGCAGAGCCTGATCTTCGCCACCGTCCTCTCGACGCTTGCCGCGGCGGCGGTTCACGGCGTGGTTGGCACGGCGGCTTTCGCGCTTACGGGAATCGCATCCCCGGTGTTCTGGGGCGTGTTGATGGGATTTTTTTCGTTTATCCCGCTGATCGGCACCGCATTGATTTGGGTTCCTCTTTCGCTGAGCTTGATCCTGGGGGGACACCTTTGGGCTGGCATCGCGCTCGCGGCAACGTGCAGCGTGGTGATCGGGATGATCGATAATGTCGTGCGGCCGATGATGATCAGTGGGCGCGCCGAGATGAGCATGCTGCTGATTTTCATCGGTGTGCTGGGAGGAATTGAAGCGTTTGGCCTGCTGGGAGTGGTGCTTGGCCCTATTATTATTGCTATCGCGTCCACGCTGCTTTCCGTCTACGTGCCTGCCTCGCCTGCGGCCGCGGCCGAACTGGAAGCGAGTGGGAAGAAAGCGGCGGGCGTGCTAGAGTAGCCCCCTTCACGATACTCGAGGCCTAATACAAAAAGTCATGCCCAAAAATTCCAGTCCGCAGCACCTTTGTTTGACGCCCGACAAACTCCGGTGGCGCTGCGATCCCGCGACGATTCCCTACGAGACCACAGCGGAAGTGGATCCCGTATCCGGAGACATCGGGCAGGCCCGCGCCCTGCGCGCGCTGCGCATGGGAGTAGAGTTGACCGCCTCGGGCTACAACCTGTTCGTCTGCGGCCTTTCCGGATCGAGCCGCGGCGGAATGATCGTGCGGATGATCGAAGAAATGCATCCGCAGACCGAACCCGCGCCGGACCGCTGCTACGTGAATAATTTCAAGAATGCCGACCGTCCGCGCCTGCTCACTCTGCCTCGGGGCCAGGCGACTGCTTTCAAGAAAGAAGTCGACTCCGGCATCGAGTTTCTGCGGCGACGCATTCCGCAGGTTTTCGAGGGCGAGCCGTTCCAGCGGCAGAAAACGCGCATCGTCGAGCGGTTTACCGTGCGCGAAAAAGAACTGATGGACGATTTCACGCGGCGCATCGCGCGGGAGCAGTTCGCGCTCGGGCGGATGCAGGTGGGAGCCGTGGCGCTGCCGGAAATTTTCCCCGTTCTCGACGGGCAGATGGTGCCCATCGAGGAAGTCCCCAAGATGGTTCAGGAGGGGAAACTCGAAACGGTTGCGGCGGAGGAGTTGGAGCGAAAGTACGACGTGTTCCGCCAGGAATTCACGGTGGTCTACCGAAAAACCCTTTCGCTTTCGCGCGAACTCGCGAGCGAGATGAATTATCTGGAGCAGGAAGCCGCGTCCGTGCTGGTGGACGGCGTAATCGAGGAGCTGAAAGAAAAATATTCCAGCACGCACATCGCGGAGTATCTCGAGGAGGTGCGCCACCACGTCCTCGACAACCTCGAGCCGTTCAAGGAGCGCGAGGGAGAAGAAGAGCAGGTGCCGGCGGAAGCCGGACCCGGACCGCGCGCCGAACGCGGCGAACGCGATCCATTCCGCGTGTACGGCGTGAATGTGATTCTGGCTCACGGCGAGCAGGAAACCTGCCCGGTGATTTTCGAAACGATCCCCACGTACGCGAACCTTTTCGGGACGGTTCACCGCAGCTACGACACGCGGGGCGGCTGGAACTCCGATTTCATGGACCTGCGCGGGGGCTCGCTGCTGCGGGCCGACGGCGGCTTCCTGGTGATGTACGCGCTCGACACGCTGACGGAGACGGGCGTCTGGCGGACGCTGAAGCGGACGCTCAATCACGGGAAGCTGGAAATCCAGCCCGTGGAGACCTTCTTTCCGTTCAGCACGGCGGCGCTCAAGCCGGAACCGATCGAGGTGCACGCCAAAATAATTCTGATCGGCGACCGCGATATGTACGAACTGCTGTACGACTATGAGGACGATTTCAAGAAGATTTTCAAGGTGCGCGTTGAGTTCGACGAAGAGATGAAGTGGGACGAGGAGGTGCTGCGGCAGTATGGCGGGCGCCTGCGAAAGCTTTGCGACGATGAGAAGCTGTTGCCATTCGACCGGACGGCGGTGGCGGCCATCCTCGAACACGGCGTGCGGATCGCCGGGCGCCGCGGGAAAATCACCACGCGCTTTTTCGATCTGGCCGACCTGGCGCGCGAATCGGCCTATGCGGCGCGGAACAACGGAACGAAGGTGATCACCGCGGCCCACGTGAAGGACGCGCTGGACGCGAAGATCGAGCGGCACAACCTGCTCGAAAGCAAGATTCGCGAGATGATCGAGCAGAATCTGCTGTTCATCGACACCACCGGCGAGCGCGTGGGGCAGGTAAACGGCCTGAGCGTGCTGGAGATCGGCGGCTACGCGTTCGGCAAGCCGGTGCGGATCACGGCGTCGGCAGCTATCGGCAAGATTGGCATCATCAACGTGGAGCGGGAATCGAATCTGAGCGGGCGATTCCACGATAAGGGCGTACAGATTATTTCCGGCTACATCCGGCGGACATTCGCGCAGGATAAGCCGCTCTCGCTTTCCGCCAGCCTGTGCTTCGAGCAGTCCTACTCGGGCGTGGACGGCGACAGCGCCAGCTCCACGGAAATTTACGCGCTGCTTTCGGCCTTGTCAGGCGTTCCCATCCGGCAGGAAATGGCGGTGACCGGTTCGGTGAACCAGCAGGGCGACGTGCAGCCGATCGGCGGCGTCAACCAGAAGATCGAAGGGTTCTACGACGTGTGCCGGCTGAAAGGCTTGACCGGGACGCAGGGCGTGCTGATCCCCGCGGAAAATGTGGACGACCTGATGCTGCGGGACGATGTGATCGAGGCCGTCGCCAAAGGGCAATTCCACATCTACCCCGTGGCGACGATCGAGCAGGGAATCGAGATTCTTACCGGCGCCCCGGCCGGCAAGAGGAACGCCTCAGGAAAATTCGAGCCGGAGAGCGTGTTCGGGAAGGCCGACGCGCGGCTAAGCGAAATGGCGATGACCATGCGCGATTTCGATTAGCTCGGCCTTTGTTTTTCGCAGTTGCGGGTGCCCCACCCTTCGGTTTGAAGGGTGGGGCTTTTTTTCGCTTTTTGCCTGCGCCCTAGTCGTTCGTTGTCACTCGGTCTTCGAGTCTCAACCCGAGCAGGCTACAGAAACCGATGCGTTTCCAACTCGACCTGTTTAGTCTGGCCATTCCGCTCGATCAGCAGGTTGTATTTGTGGCCGATCTGGGTGAAGAGGTCGCGAATCTGGCCCAGCGTAAGATCCGCGGCGGCGTCCTCGTCGATGCCGGCGATGACGTCCCCCTTCTGTAGGCCTGCTTTGGCGGCGGGGGTGTTCGGCCCCACCTCCACAATTTCGAAGGTCTTCAGCGCCGGGCCTTTGGCAATCACTCCGATGCCGCTCTTGTCTTCTTCCTCTTCGTTAGTGAAATGAGAATTCGGCTGGAGGATCATCTGGTGGTGGGGATAATCGAAAACCACCGTGAACCGCCGTAGCATGCCGCCGCCAATTTCACCCGCGATGCGCGGGTCGGAAGTTCCGGGCGGATCCGCCTTGGAGAACGTCACCAGCGCCTCTTCCGCGAAATAAGGCCCGAGCTGAAATCCCTTCGAACGTCCCACCAGCGCGCCCTGCGCGTTATCGGTCTCCGAGTCCCAAACTGGAATCATCTTCCAGTACGAACGAAGCAGACGGTGCGATTCGGCGTAGCGATTGGAAATCACGACGGACGTGTCGAGCGCCGTATTGACGACGAAGCCGCCTTCGAGAGTCTTCCCGCGCGGCTCGGTGAATTTTGCCGCCACGATCGGGACGCCTCCTGCAAACGTGAGGGGAAGCGATTTCCCCGTGCCTGAATACTTGTAAACGCCGGGATCGTACAGCCGCACGGTTTGGCGACCATAATCGATCTCGACCACGACACGCTCGAAAAAATCGTTGCCGAGAGTTCCCTCGTAGTCGCGGCCCATCTGCGTGCCGAAATTCGGGCTGGCCTGCTGAGGCAGCACCGCAAGCGGGATATCCAGCCCATGCAGATTGAGCATGGCCCCTTGCGACGAGGCCAGGCCGAGTTCGGCGGCCCGTCCGGGATCGATCGACGAAACGGCGGCGGTGGAATCGAGCACGAAGTAGGACGGCCGGCTCTGGTTCACGCCGACCGGGAGAAATGTGACGTTGCCGGTGAAGTCGGCGGGAATCTCGGCGGCGTTCCCGGCGAAGTTGAACTGCGCCGCTCCGGAGACAGCCGGAGCGCGCGGGGCAGGCGCCTGCGCCCGCGAAGTGGCGTTCGGGAAAGAGAGGCACACGCACGCCAGTGCCGGCAGAACGATTCGAACGCAGATTTGATAACGAGAAGAAGCCTTCAAATTTCCGAGCCTGTCGGTAAAGTGACGCGTCCCATTTTCCCCCAGGAAAGCTGGATGAGAAAAGCGCAAAATCAGTTTGTTCGTTTCAGCTTGAAATCGAGTTCCAGCTGGATTTTATCGTCGACGCTCAGCAATCGCGCCAGAGACGGCTTGGTGAGGCCAAAGGTTGCAAACGTGAAGTCCGTGTTGGCGCGGCCGGCAACCACGTCCTTGCTGTAGGTGGCGTAGCCGTTGAGCGTTACTTCCTTGGTGACGCCGTGGACGGTGAGGTCGCCCACAAGCTGAAAGCCGGTCTGGCCGGTGGGACGGTCGGGAGCGGGCAGAGGAAAGGTGACGCCCTGAATATGCTTGGGAGCAAATTCGGCGGTGGGAAATTTGTCCGTTTCCAGCGTGCGGTTCTTGACGTAACCGTCGCGCATGTCCTGATCGCTTTTGAGGTTTCGAAGGTCGATGGTGAGCTTCGATTTGGCGGCATCGATGGAGCCATCCGGAAGGATGACGATAGCTCCTGTAACCGAATCGGTGGAACCGACGGCATCATCCGGGAAGTTCAAGCCCGCCAGTTGTTCGCGCACCCGGTAGGTGGCTTTGCTGCCATCGGTAACGTCGAGTTGAGTAGGGGCCGCGCCTGGCTTCGCCTGTGCTGCCGCTCCGGAAACTCCGCCGAAAAGGAGTTCCGCCGCAAAAAGCAATCCAATCACGCTTCCGAATAGAGGATCCAACGAGGTTCGCTTGCGATTCATCGCCGACCTTCTCCTTTTCGTTCGTTTGCCTGTGGGTGAGTGCCCGCAAACGAAATGTTGAAGTCCGCATGATACACCCTCACGGGCGCGAAACACCTCCGGTTTGCAAAACGGTCATTGACAACGGGCGCCCCGCGTCCAATGATGCCGGTTCCCGAACGCCGATCCCGATGGAGGATCACGAATGTCGAAATGGCTAAAGCATCTGGCTCTGGTGGTGGTCGTAGTGCTCGTTGCGGTTTTGTCCTCTTTGGCACAGAGCCAGACAGCCCCGCCGCCTTCCGCCAGCTACCACACCGTAGAGAATTGGCTTCATCTGCCCGCGGGCCAGCCGCTGGGGACAATCTCCTGGGTGGATGTCGATTCTAAGGGAATCGTATACGTGCTGCGGCGCTGCGGCACGTGCGGGCAGCATCCCAAGGAAGGCGATCCTCCGAGCGTTGTCTGGAAATTCGACCGCAGCGGCAACTTTCTGGGCGAGTGGGGCCAGGCGCCCATCGCGAAAGAAGGGCACTCCCTCCGTGTGGATCGCGACGGTTTCATCTGGATCACGGATTCCGGCGCGCATCAGGTGAAGAAATTTCAAGCCGACGGCAAGCTGGTGATGACGCTGGGCAAGTATGGCGTCCCGGGCGATGGCCCCGACACCTTCAATCAGCCCACCGATGTGCTGGTCACGCAGAACGGCAACTTCTTCGTCACCGACGGTTACGGCAATCACCGCGTGTTGAAGTTCCGTAAGGACGGCAAGCTCATCAAGACATTTGGCACCCAGGGAACCGGGCCCGGCCAGTTCCGGATCCCGCATTCGATCGTGCAGGATTCGCACGGGCGGCTCATCGTGGTCGATCGGTGCGGACTACACACCACCGGCTGCACCGACAATCGCATCGAGATTTTCGATACGGAAGGCAAATTCCTGGATCAGTGGAGGCGACTGGGAGGCGTTTCGCTTTACATCACCGCGGGCGACACGCTCTACGTCGGCGTGATCGGGAAAATTTCCATCGTGGATGCGTTCACGGGCGAACTTCGCGGTGTGATCGAAAAAACAGGAATCAATCACGGCATCGCCGTGGACAAAGAAGGCGACGTCTACGCGGCGGACATTTTCGACGGAATGCACCGCTTTGCAGTTACCCACGGAACTGCCAAGATGGTGCCGCTCCTCGATACGAATTAGTTAGCCGCTCGTTGTAATTCCAGCAGAGCGAAAACTCCGCCTTTGCAGTTGCGGGTGCCCCACCCTTCGATTTTGCCGCGCCTAACTGCTAGTTGCTGACTCTGAGCGGCATCAGCGGTTGCGGTTTCCCCGCGACCTTCCATTCGTCCGCTCCCGGCTTGGGATGGAATTTCTGCGTGCGCCCGCCATACGTCTCGGCGACGTACAGATTGCCATCCGAATCGACCGAGATGCCGTGAGGGCCCCACATCTGTCCGGGAGCCGTCCCGTGGTAACCCCAGGCATACATTAATTTGCCGTTGAGGTCGTACCCGAGAATCTTGTCGTTGTCGCCATCGGCCACCCACAGGTGCTGGTCGTCCGACATGTACACGGCGTAAGGCGAGCGCAGCCCCGGCCACTGGTCGAGAAACTTGCCGTTCGCGTCGAAAACCTGAATGCGCTGGTTCCCGCGATCGGCGACGAACACGCGGCCATCCTTGCTGGTGGCGATTCCGTGAGGGGTGCTCAACTCACCCGGCTGCGGATGCTTTTTGTCGGCGTCCGGCTTGCCCCAGGTCATGAGGAACTTGCCGTTCTTGTCGTACTTCATCACGCGCGTGTTCACATAGCCGTCGCTGACGACGAAGGTGCCGTCCGGCAGAAAGGCAATGTCGGTCGGGTCGCCGAAGTGCTTTTCGTCGTTGCCGGGGACGCCGGGCTCGCCGAGCGTCATCAGAAGCTTCTTGCCGTCGTGGCTGAAGACAAAAATCGCCTCGCGGATATCGTCGACCACCCAGACGCGCCGCTCCGGATCGTACGGACTGATCTTGATGGCGTGCGGGCCGCGGCCGATTTCAGCCGTGCCGCCGCCCTCGAACAAGTGATCCCACTGCGTCCAGGACTCGACCAGTTTTCCGTTTCCGTCCAGGATGACGATGCAGTTGCGCATGGCGTCAGGAGGCGTGGCGCGGCGGGATGCGCCGTTCATCATCTGGCTCACGTCGATGGAGCCGTAGAAGCCGTTGTAGTTCTTCGGCAGGTATTGCGGGATGAGGAGTTCGCCGCGATTGGCGAGGAAGATTCGGTCGGGCGTCTCGGCGAAGACTCCGCCTTGCGAGCCCCAGATGTAGCCCTTCGGAGCGATCGGCTGCGGGAACCCGGAGACTACGTCATACGGTCCGGTTTCGTCTTCGCCGCCCTTCTGCTGGGCCGGGGCGGAACCGGAGAACAGCCCAAACAGGATTACGGCGAGTAGGACGATCTTCGACGTGGTGCGCATCAGCACTTCCTTCCTATCGATAGCTGAATATGGTCGGTTTCAGTTTTGAATCGCCGCGAAGTATACACCGGCTTGTCAATAACTTGAACGGACGGGAGGCGGGGTTTTCGACCGCCGCTGCTGGAAAGCACATCACCTACGCTAGACTAACCGAATGAAAGACACACTAGAGATAGTTAATCTGATCGTGGATAAGGTCTTGACCTACAAACCCGGACGAAAAAGGAAGAAACAGAAAACGCGTAAAAATCTAGGCGTTAGTCGCCCTTATTTCTTCTTCGGCCTGTATTTTAAAACTGTCTCAACCACGTTCTCGAATTTCATGGGGTAGAGTGACAGAGGGCTTTTGATAATGTTTGCGGCGTCTAACTTTCTTTTTAGGTTTTCGGGACATCTGAAATATTCTATGGTTCGGCCCAATATTTACACTCAGGAGGATTACAAGTGATAGACAGAACCACCAAAATCATCTTGGCCTTAATCGCGGTCGGATTATGGCTTAACGCCGTCTCCCCCTTGTTTCATCCAAAGAAAGTGTCGGCTCAAGGTCGTCTTTGTATTGCACCCCGCTAATTTAGACAGTCAGGGCCTCGTTTTTTAGGTCAGTTGGGAAAGCCAAAAAGGCCTCGTGCGGAGTGCGATTCCCGACTCCGTGGTGAGGCCGGTCGTGATTATATTCCC
>Ga0302324_100012759_pt1 | contig 17112 bp, 13 predicted proteins | sample Palsa_T0_1_FD_201949 | JGI IMG/M metagenome (GOLD analysis project Ga0302324, IMG submission 201949) | Peat permafrost microbial communities from Stordalen Mire near Abisko, Sweden - Palsa_T0_1 | ecosystem: Environmental > Terrestrial > Soil > Palsa > Peat permafrost | place: Sweden: Abisko...
ATCGAGACAATGTCGTGGCGCTGTCCACTTCGCGTATCGGCGCGGATGCCTCGAGGAACGCCGCTGAGCTACGAACCGTACTGTCGGCTGCCGATGACGCCGAGGCTGCATCCGTACAGAGTCTCACATACCCAAGCCGTTGGCGGTTTCGGCGTCAGCGCTTCGCTGCGATTGCCGCCTCGGTCGTCTTCATGGCCTTCAGCGCGGCCACGATTCTTTGGGTGCTGGCGGTGCGATCGCCGACCTACGCTACGGCGATAGGGGAACAGCGCTCCCTCGAGCTCGAGGATGGATCGGTCGTCGAGCTCAATTCGCGCTCCAAGATAGTGGTGCGCTACTCGAGGCAGGGGCGCAACGTCGAACTTGTCGAAGGTCAGGTGCTGTTCCGTGTCGTGAAGGACGCCACCCGGCCCTTCATCGTAAAGGTCGGTGCGACTTTGGTTCGCGCCGTGGGCACGGAATTCGACGTTTATGCGAAGCGCGGCAGCACCATCGTGACCGTCGTCGAAGGTCGGGTGGCAATCCTTACGGATCATCCGCTCGCGCCGCCGACTCCTGGCGTTCCGTCTGCGGCCGTCGATACGCCGCACCTGTCCAATGTGCAGTTTCCAAGCATCGCTCCCGGGAAAATAGGCAACATCCTGGTTGCTTCCGGCGAGCAGCTTACTGTTTCGCCCCAGGAGATTCAAAAGGATGAGCACCCCAACATCGCCAACGCGACTGCGTGGACTCAGCGGCAATTGGTGTTCGAGTCCGCGTCGCTGTCCGATGTCGCAGACGAGTTCAATCGATATAACGGCAAGCAGTTGATCGTCGAAGATCCCAGGCTCGACACGTTTCATGTCAGCGGGGTGTTTTCATCGACCGATCCTGCGTCCCTCATTCGCTTTCTGCGCGCACGGCCCGAGCTGCGCATCGTTGAAACGGATTCGCAAATTCGAATCGAAAAAAAATAGTTTGTAAGGGAGGTAACCCGTCCATCCCCAGACGCTCTTCTGTTGCATGAAACCGTCGCCAAGTCAGGCGGCGGTAATAAAAAGCCTCATCAGGGGCTTGGGGGATATCATGCGTCTGAGCGTTGCAGCCACCGCCATTTGTCTATGCATCGTCGGCCTTTCAGTAGCAGACGGGGTTAGTGCCTCGGTCAAGAAGCAGGCCAATATTCCTGCCGAAGGGTTGGGGCCCGCCCTCCAGACTCTCGCCAAAGATCTGAATTTTCAGATCGTTTATGTGTCCGAACAGATCAACAATTTACACACGAAGGGTGCGGTCGGGGAATTTACGCTGGATGAGGCGCTGAAGCGGTTGCTCAACGGAACGGGGTTCACCTATCAGTACCTCGACGAGAATACCGTCACCATCGTACCGATGCCGATTCGTTCCGATGCAGCGAAATCTCCTTCCACCTCGGCACTCGGGACATCCGCAACGGGGACGGATGCAGCCGTTCAGACGGGAAAATTGCCGTTCTTGGCGCGAATTCACCTGGCTCAAGTGTCTTCGGATCAGGCCGCACCCATAGGGGCAGACGAGTCCGGGAATGCAAAAAGCTCGACTTCCTCCGAGCAGGATTCCAAACTCGAAGAAATCGTCGTCACCGCCACCCGGCAAGCGAGGCTCCTCAGCGACGTGCCGATCAGCGCCAGCGCATTCTCGCAGAAAAGTCTGGACGCTCAGGGTGTCAAGCAAATCGACGATATAGCGTTGATCACGCCCGGCGTGACCTTCACCAGAGGAAACAGCGGCAGCACACAAATCTCCATTCGCGGAATCAACTCCGACAGCGGAGCATCGACGACCGGCGTCTATATCGACGACACCCCGGTTCAGTCGCGCGTCATAGGGTTTTCCAGCACCACGGTATTTCCGAATGTATTCGATGTGGAGCGGGTGGAGATTCTCCGTGGTCCGCAGGGAACACTGTTCGGTGCGGGATCCGAAGGCGGAACCGTCAGATTCATCACGCCGCAGCCCAGCCTGACCACGTACACCGACTATATCCGGTCCGAACTTGGATTCACCGAGCATGGCGACCCGAGTTCGGAGGCCGGCATCGCGCTCGGCGGCCCCATCGTCGAGGACGTACTCGGATTTCGAGCCAGCGTCTGGTATCGCCACGACGGCGGCTACACCGATCGAGTCGATCGATTTACGGGCCAGTTGCTCGCAAAGGATGATGATTGGCAGAATTCCTACAATGCGCGAATCGCCTTCGCCTATCAGCCCGTGGATCACTTGCTGATCACACCCTCGTTCTACTACCAGAACATTTACATCAATGATTCGCAGACGTATTGGGAATATCTGTCCAATCCGTCGAAAGGGGAGTTCAACAACGGCTCGCCCGTGACGGCGCCTTTCCAGGGCATAAGCTATCTTCCGGCGATCAATGTCGCCTACGATATGGAATACTTTACCCTGACATCCAACACGTCGTTCTATGTGCAAAACAACCAAAACAACCGGGACCTGTCGGCGTTGATTCCCAATGACTTAGGGGTCCTCCTGACTCCCACTCATCCCGTGCCGGGGGACCCCAACTACCAGGACCAGGATCTATTCATCGACTCGCAGAGAGCCTTCACTCAGGAAATCCGGCTGCAATCGAACAATGCAGATTCGCGCGTCACCTGGGTGGTCGGCGCCTTCTACCAACGCGAGCTGCAATCTTCCAACCAATATGTGCCCGATACACCGGCCTCCTTCAACACTTTGGTCGAGGCGGCGCTTGGGGAATCGACCGAGCAGGCATTCGGGATGGGACTGGCTGAAGGGAGGTACAGCTACCTATCGCTGATCAATTCCGTCGATGAGCAGCTTGCCGGCTTCGGCGAGGCGACCGTCAAAGTGATTGGGGGCTTGAGTTTGACGGGCGGTCTCAGAGTCGAGAAGTCGAAGTTCAGCTTTACCAACTTCAGCGACGGCCCGTTCAATGGCGGTCCCAGCACAGTCGACGGCAATGAGAAGGAAACGCCCATAATCCCGAAATACGGCATTTCATACGAATTGAGCACAGGAAATCTGCTGTACGCCACGGCGTCCAAGGGCTTTCGCAACGGCGGGGCAAATGCAGCGATTCCGACGCGTTGCGACGGGGATCTGGCATCGCTCGGCTACAGCTCCGCACCTGATTCCTATAAATCGGACTCGGTCTGGAGCTACGAGGTGGGGTCCAAGAACCGCCTCATGGACGGGCGATTGCGGCTGGAGTCGAGCGTCTTCGATGTCAAGTGGAGCGGCATTCAAGAGTCGGTGGATCTTCCCAGCTGCGGCTTGGACTTCGTCGCCAATTTGGGAAAGGCGTCGAGCAAAGGGTTCGATTTCCAGGGCGACTTCCTCGCCACCGATCATGTGACGACCGGTCTGGCCGTGGGTTACGACGATGCAGCCTTCGACCAATCCATTTTTGGGGCGCCGGCTCCGGAGACGGGAATTCGTCCGGTGATCGCGCGCCAGGGAGATTCGTTGGGTGTCAATCCCTGGACGGTGGCGATGAACGTGCAATATGATTTCGTCGCATGGGGACGAAGCGGATATGCGCGTGCGGACGATCAATTCGCGAGCCGACAGACGGCGCCGACGTCGGCGGAAGATCCCGGCAATGAAACCTACGATCCGGGGCTGCTGAAGATGCCGCAGACGAACCTGCTTTCCCTCAGACTGGGTACCCGGTTCAGCAATGGTGTCGATCTATCGCTCTTCGTGAAGAATGTTTTCGATTCTCATCCCATACTGAGCCGCGACCAGACGGGGTCCAATCAGGATCTGATCTATGTGGACCGCACATTCCGGCCGCGCACGATAGGCATCACCCTCACCTCGAGGCATTAGTACGACGATTCGCAGGATTGGCTTTATGAAATGGGAGAGTTTAATGGTTGGTTGTAATCCGAGATTTCTGTTTTTATCGGCTTCATTCACGTTACTCGCTTGCGGCACGCTGCCCGCCGCCGCGGCAAGTTGCGAGGATCTGGCCCATCTGGCGTTGCCGGATACAACCATCACTCTGGCGCAGTCCGTCGCCGCTGGTGGCTTCACACCGCCGGTTCCGTCCTGGGCGCGCAGGTATATGCAGCCGAAGGCAATCCCAGTGGCCTTTTGCCGGGTGACCGGCGACATCCGGCCGACGCCGGATTCCGATATCAAGTTCGAGGTGTGGCTGCCGCCCTCGGGCTGGTCCGGCCGTTACGAATCGGTGGGGAACGGGGGTTTCGCCGGATCGATTCGCTATGATTCCATGCTCAACCCCTTGCTGGCGGGTTCCGTGGTCGCTTCGACCGACGATGGTCACGACGGCCCGGCAATCGGTCCCACGAGCGCCGACTGGGCTCTGGGTCATCCGGAAAAGGTCATCGACCATGGCTACCGCGCCGTGCATTTGACGGTGGTGGCCGCAAAGGCGATAACCGCCGCGTTCTACGGCCGCGGGCCAAGCCATTCCTATTTCGTAGGATGCTCGAAAGGCGGCCAGGAAGGTTTCATGGAGTCGCAGCGCTACCCCAAGGACTTCGACGGCATCGTCAGTGGCGCTGCGGCAAATGAATGGACCAATCTGTTTTCGAGCTTCATGTGGACCGAAAGCCTGAACTTGGCGAGTCAGGCCAGCTATCTCTCGCTGGAGGATCTCAAAAAAATCGGCAACGCGGTAACGGCGTCCTGTGCCGCACCCGGAGACGCTCAACTCGGGTTTATCAGCGATCCGCTGCGATGTCAGGTTGCACCCTCGTCGATCGGCCTGAGCCCCGCAAAGCTGCAGACCTTCGAATCCATCCATCAGGGGCCCAAAGATAGTACCGGGCGGCAGGTGTATCCCGGCCAGCCCTATGGCGGCGAGGCCAACGGGTGGAACGAGACCATCAGCGCCACGAGCTTCGAGGCGGCGGAGACTGAGGCGCAGATGAGCATGTACGGTGCGAATTACTACAGGAATTTCGTTTACCAGGACCGCAAATGGAGCTTTCACGGCTTCGACCTCGACAAGGGAAGGGCCGATGCCGAGAAGGTCGTCGGTAAAATCATGAATGCCGATGACGTTACGTTCAAGGGCTTCAAGGCTCGCGGCGGGAAGTTCATTCAATATGCCGGCATGACGGATTCGATCGTCACGCCGCTGAGCTCGGTGCGGTACTATCAGGCTGTGGTGGCGGCTCAGGGAAACAAGTCAGACCCGGCGACGTTGGCGAAAACCCAAGAATTCTATCGATTGTTTCTGGCGCCGGGCGTCGGTCACTGCGGGGGCGGCCCGGGCCCCAATCAATTCGGTCAAGCGGGCGGTGTTGGGGATGCCGAGCATGACATGGTCGTAGCGCTCGAGCAGTGGGTGGAGAAAGGCGTCGCACCGGCTCGGATCATAGCCACGAAATATGTCTCCGATGACAAGACGAAGGGTGTCGCAATTACGCGCCCCCTGTGTCCGTTCCCTCAGGTCGCGAAGTACAAGGGATCAGGCGAAGTCACCGATGCTGCGAATTTTTCGTGCGCCGCCAAATGAGGGGGATTTTCTGAAGCTGGCCGCCGCGTTCTCGTGGGAGATTCCAGAACGATATAACATCGGTGTAGACGTCTGCGACAAATGGTCCGATGAACCGGGCCGAATCGCGCTGATCCATAAGCCGGCGGCCGGCGAGAACGTCGAGTACACGTTCGCCGAAATCCGCCGGCTGTCGAATCAGGCGGCGAATTTGCTGCTGAGTGCGGGCGTGAGGCGGGGTGATCGGATTGCGGTTCTGATACCGCAGATGCCGGAGACCGCGATTGCGCACGTCGCGATCTACAAGATCGGCGCCATTGCCGTGCCGTTGTTCAGTTTATTCGGAGTCGAGGCACTCGTATTTCGACTTGCTGACAGCGGTACGCGGGCGGTAATCACGGATCTTGCGGGAGCAGCGAAAATCCGTGCCATACGGGACCGTCTGCCGGATCTCAAAGTCATCTACACCATCGACGGCATCAACGCCGACACGGTCGGCTTTCACGAGGGCATGTCGCGTCAGAGCATCGATTTGGAACCGCTCGCCACGAACGCCAATGATCCTGCGGTGATCATTTACACATCCGGAACGACGGGTTCGCCGAAAGGTGCGCTGCACGCACACCGCGTCCTGCTGGGCCACCTTCCGGGTGTCGAGATGTCGCATGATTTTGCCCCGCAACAGGGCGACCGCTTTTGGACACCGGCGGATTGGGCGTGGATCGGAGGCTTGTTCGATGTCCTGCTGCCGGCGTGGCATCACGGGCTGCCCGTCGTCTCACACCGATTCGCAAAATTCGACCCGGAGGCGGCATTTCAATTGATCGACGATCTCGGCGTGCGCAATGCATTCCTGCCGCCGACCGCATTGAAAATGCTGCGCTCCGTCGCCAATCCTCGAGCGCGCTGGCGCCTCGACATGCGCAGCATTGCCAGCGGCGGGGAGTCCCTTGGCCGGGAGCTGCTCAACTGGGGACGCGACACATTCGGGCTGACGATCAACGAGTTCTATGGCCAGACGGAATGCAACATGGTCATCTCTTCGTGCGGGAGAATCATGCCGGCACGCCCAGGGCGAATCGGCAAGGCCGTTCCCGGCCACCGAGTCGCCATCGTCGATGCCGCGGGTTGCATCGTTCCTGATGGTGTCGCCGGCAGCATCGCCGTGGAAGGTCCCGACCCCGTCATGTTCTTGCGCTATTGGAACAACGAACCAGCCACTGCGGGCAAGTTCGTCGGCAACTGGCTGCTGACGGGCGATCTGGGCGAGAGCGACGCCGAAGGCTACATCAGATTCATCGGTCGCGACGATGACATCATTACGAGCGGCGGCTACCGAATCGGGCCGGGAGAAGTGGAAGATTGCCTGCTAGGGCACCCTGCGGTTCGGCTGGCGGCGGTGATCGGCGTGCCCGACGACTTGCGAACCGAAATCGTGAAAGCCTTCATCGTGCTGCACGAGGATATCGATGCCGGCGAGGCGCTGATGCTTGAATTGCAGAACTACGTGAAATCCCGTCTGTCGGCCCACGAGTATCCCCGGCAAATCGACTTTGTTTCCTCTTTGCCGATGACGGCCACCGGCAAGATCATCCGCCGCGAGCTGCGTGATAAATAGAAGCTATTGATCCCCGCCGCTCAGTGAGCAGCAAGATCGTAGGACTCCGCCTACGTTCGCATAACCGCTAGGCGTATGGAAACGTCACATTCGACGGATATAATCCGCCTTCTCTGTCAGATCGTGGACGTCATCTAAACCCATTGCGCGCAGAGGTTTTTATGAACACCAGTGAGATCAGGTTGGAACGGCCGATCAGGCCGCAACCGTCCGAGCCGGGCGTCATGGCTCGTGCTGCAGAATCGCACAAGCGGGTGGTTTCTGGAGTTGTCCTCCGCAATCTGGCGTTATATATAGTGCCGCGCGTCGCCGAAGACCGGAGTGTGGCGATTGCCAAATTGGCCTACCTCAAAGCGGCACGCCGTGGCTTCGCTCCTGGTCATGAGCTCGATGATTGGCTGGCGGCGGAAGAAGAGGTGGATCAACGCCTCGCCGGTGAAGGCCGGGTTTTTTAGGCCGCCGCCCGTTGTGCGGGCGCATCGTCCAATGCCCGGGCGAGAACGTCGTCGATTTTCTCCGCCCAGACGAACTCGAGCTTGGCCCGCACGCTCTCAGGAATGTCCTCGAGATCGCGGCGATTGCGGGCCGGCAGGATCACGGTGCGTATGCCGGCGCGCGCCGCAGCCACGCATTTCTCCTTGATGCCGCCGACCGGCATCACCACGCCCCGCAGGCTGATTTCTCCGGTCATGGCAATCTGCGCCCGCACGGTGCGGTGAGATAATAGCGACGCCAACGAGGTGGCAATGGCGACTCCGGCACTCGGGCCGTCCTTGGGGATAGCGCCGGCAGGAACATGAATGTGTAAGTCGCTATTGTCCAATGCCGAGGGATCTATTCCCAGGCGATCCGCCTGAGACTTCACCCAGGTCACGGCTGCCTGAGCGCTTTCCTTCATGACCTCGCCGAGCTGTCCGGTCAAAATGAGCTTGCCGCTGCCCCTGACGCGGCTCGACTCGATGAAGAGGATGTCGCCGCCCGCCGGGGTCCAGGCCAGACCGGTGGCCACGCCCGGGATGCTGGTGCGCAGCGCGACATCGCTTTCAAATCGTGCGGCACCGAGGATACGGGCGACCTCATCCGGTCCGATGGAGACCCTGGATGCGTCGCCGGAGGCGATGGTGACGGCGACGTTGCGCAACAGCGCAGCGATCTGGCGTTCGAGACTCCTCACCCCGGCTTCACGCGTATGGTCGACGATGACGCGGCGCAGCGCGTCGTCCGAGACCTCCGCCTGGCCGGATGCGAGGCCGTTTGCGGTCAACTGCCGTGCAAGCAGGTAGCGCCTGGCGATCTGCAGCTTTTCCTCCTCGGTGTAGCCGGTCAGTTCGATGATTTCCATGCGGTCGCGCAGAGGTGCGGGAATGGACTCCAGAACGTTGGCGGTGCCGATGAACAGCACCTTCGATAGATCGAAGGGTACCGCGAGATAATTGTCGCGGAACGAGTTGTTCTGTTCCGGATCCAGCACCTCGAGAAGGGCCGAAAACGGGTCGCCCTGATGGCTGGCCGACAGCTTGTCGACCTCGTCCAGCATGAGCACGGGATTGCGACTGCCGGCCTTGCGCATGGCTTGCGCGATGTTGCCCGGCAGCGATCCGATATAGGTGCGCCGATGGCCGCGGATCTCCGCCTCGTCGTGCACGCCTCCCAGGCTCACGCGTCCGAATTTGAGGCCGATCGCCTTGGCAATGCTCTGGCCGAGAGAGGTCTTGCCTACGCCCGGCGGCCCGACGAAGCAGAGAATGGGGCTGCGGCCCTCGGGATTGAGCTTCCGTACGGCGAGGAATTCCAAGATCCGGCGTTTAACTTTCTCCAGCCCGTAGTGATCCTGGTCAAGGATGGCGCGAGCCTGTTCGATGTCGACCGTTTCAGGATCGATCTTCGACCAAGGCATGGCCAGCAGCCAGTCGAGATAGTTACGGGTCATGGAATGCTCGGCGGCGCCGTCCGGCATCCGCTCGAGCCGTTTGATCTCGCGCTCCGCCTGCTCCGCCACCTCCGCCGGCATCCCCGCATCCTTGACGGCCTTCTTTAGATCCTCGAGCTCGGCCGAGGACGTGTCGGTATCTCCCAATTCCTTCTGGATCTGCTTCAGCCGTTCGCGCAACACCGCTTCTTTCTGCCGTTCATCGAAGGCTTCACGGGTCCGCTCGTCGATTTGACGCGAGACCTTCAAGACCTCGATGCGGCGGCCGAGCAGGGTGAGCACTCGATCGAGCCGCGTCTTCAAGTCGAACGTGGCCAAAATCTCTTGCTTCTCCGCGGTTTTCAAGTCCATGAAGCTCGCCACCATGTCGGCCAGCGCGGGTATGGATTCGATGCTGCGAATGGCGTTGACGAACTCGCCGGGTGCCTGGGGCAGTAATTGCACGGCCTCCAAGGCTCGCTCGCGCAAATTGAGTCCGCGAGCCTCTATCTCGCGATCGAGCACGGTGGGTTCTCTGTGCGTCTCTATCCGCGCGACCGGGAAGGGCTCGCGGCTGACGTAATCGAGAACCGTGAAGCGCTCCTCGCCTTGGGCTATCAAGTGGTGTGTGCCGTCGGGCGCGGTGATGAAGCGCACGATGCTGGCGGCTGTACCGACGCGGTGCAAATTTTCAGCCTCGTGCGGAGGAGTGCCGCCCGAATCAGCCTGCAGCAACAGACCTACGCGACGCTGGGTGCGTACCGCTTCCTGAGCTGCGGCTAGCGCCGAGTTACCGGTTACGGCAATCGGCAGCACCACTCCCGGAAACAGGACCGTGTTGCTGACGGGTAGAATAATGAGCACGTCTTCACCGTTCATTGCGACACCTTCGTAAGCCGCAGAAACAAGCAACCGCGATCAAGATGACGCTCGACCAAGGCATAGCGTCCGGGCGGCAGATCGATGCGCCTGCGCATCCGGCCATACGGAATTTCCAAGCGCACGACGTTTACCCGCTCATTCAAGCTGGGTGGTGGAACGTCGGTCTCTATCTGCAAGCCCGTCGGGGTGATCTGCACGACCACTTGTTCCGCGTGGGCACCGGGCAACGCAACCACTACTTGGAGCTCCGGACCCTCCGCGAAGATATCGGCCGGCGGTTCCCACACCGGGCGTGCCGAGGGCGCGGCCAGCAGCTCGAAAAAAGTCCGATGCTTGCGTTCGGCTTCATCGAGGAGGGCACAGGCTTCCGCCCACATCCAAGATTTTCTGCGATTGGTATTCATTGGCTGACTAAATGCGGTCGGCCGCGCGCAAGTTCAAGGGATCGGAGGATCGGGGGGACCCAGGGGCAACGAACCAAACGGCGTCCATGCGCAGTTCATGCCGCGACGCACAACAGCCGCGCGAATATCGCGAGCCCTCGCGAACAAGTATCGCGAGGGCTTTCGCCCGGGTTCAACGTGGCGGGCGTTTGTCCACGACCCGCACCGTGTAGCCGCCGGACTTTTCGTCCGCGCGCAGCGCGAGCAGGCCGCGCTTCTCGCCGTCGGCCAACAGGTCATTGAACGACTTGAATCCATAGGCGCGTTCATTGAAGCCCGGATGGCGGCGCTTGATGGCTTGTTTGATCATCGATCCCCAGATGGCTTCGCTGCCGCCGCGTTCCTCGGCGAGCGCCTCCAGAGTTTCCACAATCAGCTCAAGCGCGTCATTGAGGTCGGGGCCCTTGTTCTCGGCCGTGCCGCCATCAACGGGCGCGGCGTCGGCCGGCGCGGTTTCCAAGGATGCGGCTGATACGGTGGATGTGGCGGATGCGGCGGTCGGTCGGGTGGTAGCCGCGGCGCGGCGGCGCGACCTGGAAGGCTCTTTGCGCACCAGATCGTCGTAGTAGATGAATTCATCGCAGTTGTTGATGAACAGGTCCGAGGTGGAATTCTTGACGCCCACTCCGATGACGGTTTTGGCGTTTTCGCGCAACTTGCTGACCAGGGGCGAGAAGTCCGAGTCGCCGCTCAGGATGACGAAGGTATCGACGTGGCCCTTGGTGTAACAGAGGTCGAGCGCATCCACGACCATGCGAATGTCGGCGGAGTTCTTGCCGGATTGGCGCACATGCGGGATCTCGATGAGCTCGAACGCTGCCTCATGCAAGCCGCGCTTGAAATCCTTGTAGCGGTCGAAATCGCAGTAGGCTTTTTTGACCACGATGTGGCCCTTGAGCAGCAGGCGCTCGAGAACCTTTTGTACGTCGAAGCTAGGGTACTTGGCATCGCGCGCGCCCAGGGCGATGTTCTCAAGATCGAGAAAGACCGCCATGGTGGCGTCGGATGTTCTGGCTGTCATTCAGTGGTGTTCTTCATTGTGACTCGAGTTTACTCCATTCCACTCGGCACCATGATGTTGACCGGTTGACGGTATTTGCCCGGCAGGCTAAGACGCTAGCGGGCAACGGGAGAGCAGTTGCCCGCTAGCGTCTTAGCCTGCCGGGCGAACTCTCGTACCGGTCAACATCACGGTGCCAAAGGCGACTCGAACTGCTCCGTCTGCGCGGTGATGTACCTCGGCCCAATGCACACAGCCTGGGGGACTAAGAAGCTGGACGACAACTGCTGCCTTTACGTTGTCGTCCAGCTTCTTAGTCCCCCAGGCCGTGTGACGGGTCAACATCACCGTGCCGAAGTACTAGAACCAATTGTAATTGAAGCTGATGCTGAAACGCTCCGCATCGATGCGGTTCGGCACCACTTCATGCCGCAGCCAACTTTCGAAAAGCACCAATTGACCCGCCGTGGCGGGAAATGTTCCCCAGGGACGGCTCTCGCGTTTTGCGGTGGATTTGCGCGGCGGCGCAGCCATGAAGCGATCCAGGCGCGGGTCTTCGAATTTGATTCCGGGGGTTCCACGCGGGACGTGCACGTAGTAGGTGCCGCTCAACGTCGACAGCGGATGCAGATGCAGGCCATGCACCACATGCCGCGGCATGATGTTGATCCAGCAATCGGTCATCTTCAGTTCGCGCCCGTCAAGATCCCACTCGACGGCCTTGGCGAAGGCGGCGACATGCCGCTCGAGCTTGCTCTCCAGGGCCTTGAAGGTGGGCGAAATACGCTGCAGCCAGTGCACCGATCCGTACGAGGTATAGCCTCCAGGGTAATTCTCGGCCGACCATCGCCGCCCGGCGGCATCGTCGTGGCGAAGCTGCCGGCATTCCTTCAGGAGCTGGCGGTTGAACTCCTTCGCTCCGCGCTTCTGCAAGGCGTTCGAATACACGAGTGTTGGAAATAATCTGTGCATTGTCATTGAGCAAGCCTAACGGGTCGTCGGCCGCGACGCGAGGACAATGCTGCGATATCGCCACGCTGAACCTTCGGCGGAATTTCTTGTCGATTCAACCATTGCATATCTTTGCGAACGCTTTCGAGATCGAAACGCGTATTGGCGATATATGTATTGACGATATATGTATTGGCGATAGATTGGTTGCCGTTGGAGATCGGTATATGCTCATTTTCACCCGTAAGGTTCTCGAGTCGTTGCGCATCAATGGTGACGTTACGGTCACCGTGCTTCATGTGCGAGGCGATCAGGTGAGACTTCGCTTCACGTCGCCGCAAGACGTGGGTGTTTACCGGGAAGAGGTCGTCAACGAGCTGACCCAGGCAGCGAAACATGCGCTCTCGCCGCCGGAGGTGACGAGATAAGCAATGGGGTCCACCACGTGGACTTTCTATCGCGGCGATGTGCCGCCGGGAGCCGCTGCGGATCCCGCGGGAGCGCGCGAGTCGCTTGCTCCATAGAAAATTCCCGGACGCGGGAACCCCAGTGCCTTGGCTTCGGCCGCGTCCGCCGGCGCGATTCCGATCACCTCGGCCGCATTGCCCGTTCCCCAGGGTTCCAGCGGCACGACGTGATAGCCCATCTGCGTCAGCGACTTGACCGTGTCGGCGGAGAAGGCGAATGGTTCGCCGGCCAAGGTATCCGGCAGCCATTGATGGTGAATGCGCGGCGCATCAACGGCTTCCTGCAGCGTCATCCCGTGGTCGATGACATTGACGATGATTTCCAGCACCGTCGTAGTGATGCGCGATCCGCCCGGTGTGCCAACCACCAGCACTGGGTTGCCGTTCTTGAGCACGATGGTCGGGGTCATGGAGCTCAAGGGCCGCTTGCCCGGCGCAATCGCGTTCGCCTTGCCCTGCACGAGGCCGAACAGATTTGCGGCGCCGGGTTTGGCGGTGAAATCGTCCATCTCGTCGTTCAGGAAAAAGCCGGTGTTGCCGGCGATGACTTTGGCGCCAAAATCGTCGTTGATGGTGTAGGTGACCGACACGGCGTTGCCGTGGGCGTCGGCGACGGAATAGTGGGTGGTGGTGGCCTTTTCATCCGCTGCCGCGCCATCGCCCAGCGCCGAGGACGGGGTTGCGCGACGCGGCTGAATCTGCGCTCGAATGGCCTCGGTATGCTGCGCCGACAACAGGCGTGCAATGGGGTTGTCGATGAACGCCGGGTCGCCCAGGTAGGTGTTGCGGTCGCGATAGGCGTGACGCATGGCCTCGGTCATCAGATGCACCGAATCGCTGGAGTGAAATCCGAGCGACTTGAGAGGATAGGCCTCGAGTATCTGCAGCATCTCGCAAAGGGTGACGCCTCCCGAACTCGGCGGAGGCGCCGACAGGATTGTGTAGCCGCGATACTTGCAGGAAATCGGCGCGGACTCCGTTATGGTGTACGCCGCAAAATCCTGCCGGGTCAATAGGCCGCCATGGGCGCGGGCGGCTGCGGCCACCGCGTCGGCGATCGCGCCTTGATAAAAGGCATGAGGGCCGCCTTCGCTGACGGAGCGCAACGTCGCCGCCAAGTCCCTTTGCACCAGGCGCTCCCCGGGTTTGAAAGGCGCTCCCTGATTGAGGAATATAGCGGCGACATTCGGCTGCGCGCGGAATTCTGCGGTGCCCGCTTCGAGCACGTCGACGTCGCCCCGGGTCAAAATGAAACCATCCTGCGCGAGCCGGATCGATGCCGCCATCAGCGCCGCTCGCGGCAAGGTGCCGTATTCCTGCCGCGCCGTTTCGAGTCCCAGCACGGTTCCGGGCACGCCGGCCGCGAGATAGCCGTTCAGGCTCTTATCGCCGACGGGGTTGCCCTGGGCGTCGAGAAACATGTCGGCACGCGCCGCCAGCGGCGCCTTTTCGCGGAAATTGATGAAGGTATTTCTGCCGTCGGCCAGATGAATGGTCATGAAACCGCCGCCGCCGAGGTTGCCGCAGCAGGGATGCGTCACAGCCAATGCGTAACCCACCGCAACGGCTGCGTCCACCGCGTTGCCTCCCTGGCGCAGAATGTCGGCACCGACCTCGGAGGCCAGGTGCTGCGCCGTGACCACCATGCCGCCGGCAGACTCCAGGGGCGCGGGAGCGGCTGCATGCGCCGGCGCCACGGCACTTGATGCAATCGCTACGGCCGGGATGAGCGGCAAAAACCTTGCGGTGGTACGGGACATTATGCTGCGGGCGGCCAATTGAGCGGACCTTATGGGATTAACCTAGCTATGCGAAATCTTAACGCAGGTTGGTGAGAGTCGTCCGGTACCCGAGGATAATGGCGAGTGATCGACATGCGACCCAACCTCGTCGGGAGTGCCCGTCATGGATTTCAGCGAATTCCGGCAGGTCCCTGCGCTGAACCAACGCCTCCGTCGAGCTCTGTCGGTGTTCCGGATAGTCACTACCCATGTGGAAGCGCGCGGGCAGAGTTCGGATGAATTTGCGTGGCACCTGGCGGGACGGATCGGCGCCATCGGCCGGGCTGCGCTGGGGCCTACATTTGTCGATGGGGTGGATCTCGAATTGCTGGTTCTGGACGAGCTGCGCCTGCACGCTGCACGGCCGGGGCAGTTCTCGATCAGCGGCCCCGAGGTGCGCCTTGCTGCCGCCGCCGCCGATCTGATGAGCCTGGCCATCCATGAGCTGGCGACCAACGCGGTCAAATATGGTGCGCTGTCGCAATCGTGCGCGAAAATAAGCGTAACATGGGCGGTTGTTCATCGATTTGGCCGCCGAATTCTAGAATTCGAATGGCTCGAAGGCGGTGTACGGATCATGGCACGAGCCCCGCCCACGCGTGGTTTCGGATCCGAGCTCATCCAGCGCCTGATTGCCAGAGAATTGAAGGGAGAGGGGAAGATGACACTTTTGGCCGACGGTGTGAACTGCACCATCGCGATTCCGTTGAGAGCCGCGCGACGGTGCCATGAATAACCCACTGCTGCGCAAGCTATCCAATTTTATTGCATTGTCCGAGGAGGAATCGACAGCCGTCGTCGAATGCTGCATGGACGTGCGCGAGATCGGTGCTCGCGAAGACGTGATCTCGCAAGGCGACCGTACCGGCGGAGTCAAATTGCTGCTGGACGGATTTGCCTGCCGCTACAAGACGCTGGAGGACGGCCGCAGACAAATCGTTGCCTATTTCGTCCCCGGCGATCTGTGCGATCTGCGGGTTTTCATACTGAAGCGCATGGATCATTCCATCGGAGCCATCGCACCGTCCCGGGTGGCTACCATTGCGCCGGAGAACGTGCTGAAACTGATGCATACCCACCCGGCGCTCACGAGAGCCCTGTGGTGGTCCACTCTGGTGGAAGAGGCGATTGCGCGCGAGTGGATCGTCAATGTGGGGCAACGCAACGCGCTCGAGCGCACGGCGCATCTTTTTTGTGAGCTGCTGTATCGTTTCCGCGCCGTCGGCCTCAACCAAGGGTTGTCCTGCACGTTGCCGTTGACTCAGGTCGAACTGGCCGAAACCTTGGGATTGTCGTCCGTGCACGTCAATCGAACCTTGCAGGAACTGCGGCGACAAAAGCTCATCGCTCTGGACGACGGCAGGTTGACCATCCAAAACCTGCAGGCTTTGGAGGAGTTGGCGTTCTTCAATCCCGACTATCTGCATCTAGATTACGGTGCGGATAAGCCTCGGGATATCGAGCGCGAAGGCGTGTAATTGCTTTTTGTTAAAGCGCCGGCCATCCCGGTGGAATATGCTCCCTGGCAACAAAATCAACGCTGAGTCGTGACTGGTCGAGACCCAGCGGGCAGGTGGGCCCCGAAAGCTATGCAATACGATGAAAATCGCTTGGCACAACTGGCTGCGATGGTTGCCGCGGGTTTCGCGGGCAATTCCAGAGTGCTGGACGGCATCGCAGACAAGGCGAGGACGCGTGCCGAAGTTCGCAACGTGGCCAATATCAGCCTGATGGTGGCTCGCCACATCATGGCGGCCGCGCACTGTGCGGCACAGCAGGTCGACGAACTCGAACTCCTGTACGACGACGCGGATTTTCTCTAGACGGGCGGCGCGGGCAACGTCTCGAGCGCGCGCTCCACGCCGAGGCCGAGCGCGAGCAGCGCACGATCGGTTCCGGCGGCGGCATCCAACTCGATTGCCACGGGAAGGCCGGTGCGGGTGAGCCCGACTGGCAGAACGAGTCCCGGCAGGCCCGCGGTGCTGCCGGGGGCGATGTTGCGCGCGACGGCGATGTCGAACGGCAGCTCGCGGCCGTCGGTCTCGACGGTCGTTTCCTCGCCGATTCTCGGCGCGGGCACCAGAGTCGCCGGAAATACCATGGCGGACACGCCCGTTCCGGCGAAATATTCGCCGTACAAACGGCGCAGCGCCGGCAAGTACTGATCGCGAGCTGCCGCGTACGCCGCTTCGGTGATGAAATGGGCGCCGCCCGGCAAGATGCTGCTGCGGAACACCCGCTGAATGCCGGGGCTGGCTTGTGCGACCAGAGCATCGAAGTCGATGCCGGCGCCGTACTCGTTGAGATAGCGGGGGAGCGCCACGCGAATATCGCGGTTCTGGATGGCGTCTGTAGTAAGGTCGATGAGCGAGCCCAGTCCGGGCAGCTGGGTCTCGATGATTTGCGCGCCGGCATCCACGAGCCGCTCGAGGGCAAGTTCGGTCAGTCGCCGGACCTCCGGGTCGAGTTCGGTGAACCAATAGTCCCGGACCACACCGAGACGCATGCCTTGAAGCGATGCGGGCTGTATTTTTTGCCAATCGTTGGCCGCCACCGAATCGAACAGCACGAGGTCCGCGACGTTCCTCGCG
>Ga0302324_100012760_pt1 | contig 17112 bp, 16 predicted proteins | sample Palsa_T0_1_FD_201949 | JGI IMG/M metagenome (GOLD analysis project Ga0302324, IMG submission 201949) | Peat permafrost microbial communities from Stordalen Mire near Abisko, Sweden - Palsa_T0_1 | ecosystem: Environmental > Terrestrial > Soil > Palsa > Peat permafrost | place: Sweden: Abisko...
CCGAGCGCCGGTGGCGCCACGACCGAATCGCTGGTCACGCGCTCGCGGTCGGGGACGATAAGGCGCATCAGGGCCACTCACGACCGCGCGAAGCTGAGGGCTGTTGCAGGCGACCGCTACGACTGATCGGAGTGCGGCGCGAACCGCCCCACGCGGGACTCGGCGAGGTCCAGTCGCGCGAGCGAGCGCAGGAAGCTGCGGGTGAGGATCACGTGGATGCGCGACTGGGTGGCGTTGTACAGGCGGCGGCTCAGACGGTCGGCGATCGACGGGTAGAAGTTGGCCACCTCGACCTCGACGTGCAGCTGCACCTGGTTGGGGTCCGTGCCCGGGCTGCGGCGGACTTCGATCTGCAGGTATCCGCCACCGTCGCGTCCGCGCCTGGCCACCAGCAGGCCGCGGGTGATCCGCCAGCGCACGAGGCCGCGCGAGGGGTCCATCTCGTATTCGGGCGCGTCGAAGGTGAGCAGCTTGAGCGGCCTTGAGAGCAGCACCACCGAGCGCTCCCCCTCTGTGTAGTGCACGCGGATCAGCCCCAGTGTGGCGCGCGTGAGAAAGCGCCAGTAGGTGCGCGCCAGGCGCTCGAGGTAGGTGGGCGACCACAGCTCCCTCAGCGCCGCCCCTTCGAGCAGCACCTCGGCCGTCTGCACCGAGCGCACCGCTCCCGTGCCCCCGTCGACGGAGGTGGAGTCGCGCACGTCGGCGATCACCACCCTGCCCGGCCGATCCTTCCTATCTCCCACCGACTGCCAGGCTATCCGTGGCGGGCGGGCGGGGTTCCCGTCCCCACTTGCTGATATTCAACGTTCATGAGCCGCAATCCTCGCAGCCGCCCGAGTCCGCGCGCGAGGCCGGTGGCCGAGGCGCCCATCGGCGCGCTGCTGGCGCGAGTCGATGAGCTCGCCAGGCGCTGGGCGATCGCGCTGATCCTCGAGCGTCCGCTGGAGCGCATGGCAGAGGTCCGCCTGCAGATGGTCGCGCACGAGGCCCCGGCGCTGTGCGCGCAGATCATCCGCTCGCTCGAGTCGGACACCGAGCTCGAGCGGCTGGCCGGCGCAGACCTAGGCGATGTCCGGGGGGAGCCCTCTGCGGCACGCAGGCTGGTCGCACTGGCGGGCACCGGGGAGGCGAGCGCCGCGGTCGAGATCATCGAGGCCGTCGAGTTGCTGAGAGGCGTTCTGTGGGAGGCCCTGCTCGAAGAGTTGCGCTGGCCGATCTCCGATCGCTCGCGGGCACGGCAGGCGGCCGACCTCGCCGATCGGCTGGCAACCGTATGCGCGACGGCTCTCGCCGCGGCCGTTGCCGCGGCCGAGGGCGGCGAGGAAGCGGTGCCGGCGCACAGCGAGCAGACCGCTCACGGCCACGCCGGCGGGGCCGCGAGCGAGCCACAGCGCGCGCCCGTCGCCCGGCGCGGAGCCATCCTCATCGACGAACGCGAGCAGGCCGAGACGGCGCCTGCGGGCTCAGGCCATTCCGAGCCCCGCTCACCCGCGGGCGAGCAGAGACAGGTTCGCCCGCGCCCGTGGGATGCGTCCGCTCGCCAGGCGGCCACCAGGACCGCCGCCTCGGCCGCGCTCGCCGCCGGCCCGCGCGCGCAGGGGGTCGAGAAGCCGGACGGGCCGGTGGAGCCGGGAGGGCTCGCGGAGCCGGGGGGGCTCGCGGAGCCGGCCGGGCCCATCGAGCCGGCCGGGCCCATCGAGCCGGCCGGGATCCAGGTCAGGGACGAACGCGCCGAGGAGGGGCCCGCCGCCTGGATCTCCTCGATCGGACGTCAGCTCGAGCGCTTTGAGCGGGACCGGCTGCCGTTCGCCGTGCTGCTCGTCGAACTGAGCGACTCAGAGCGCCTGCGGCGCGCCTCGCTGCCGGGAGCGTCCTCGAGCCTGACGAGCCGGATCGAGCGCGCCCTCATCCAGGAGCTCAAGCGAATCGGCGGCCAGCCGGCTCAGCGCCGGGGCTGGTCTGATGGTGCGCTCACCTGCGAGCGCCCCGGCCGCTACTGGCTGCTGGCGCCGGAGACGGACGCCGTCGCGGCCAGGAGGCTTGCCGAGTGGGTGGTGCACACGATCGGCCCGCTGGCCGGTCCGCGCTGGGCGCCGCTCGAGGTGATGGTCGGCATGGCGGTGTGCCCCGACGACGGGCGCGAGGCGGCGGAGCTGGCAGCGCACGCGGATGTGGGTCTGTACGCCCTGCGCCCAGCCGGCGCATAGACCGCGCCGGAGGGTTCGCGGCACCGCTGGGGGCTCGTCGGCCGCTCAGCCCGCGACCGCGCCGCCGGTGGCGGCGGCGACGGGAGGCGCCGCGCTGAGCGCACCGGGCGGCAGGCCGAGCGTCGGGGTGTTGGGGGCGCTGCCGACGATGCGCGTGCCGATGCGCACCGTTTCTTCGACTCCTAGCGTCAGCGCTGCTCCCGTCGTGAGATCCCACTCGGCGCCGATGTGGCTGTATGGCCCGCGATCGATCACCGGCAGCGTCAGCAGGTGGCCCCGATAGCTGACCTTCACGAGTGTTCCACAGGGGAGCGTGCGGTTGGCGACGCCGACCAGGGCCGGGGTCATGACCTGCCCGCAGGCCGTCTTCTTGCCGTAGAAACCGGGCCCGAACCAGGTCGCGATCCCGGTCCTGTGGACGGCCTTGACGCCCGCCGGGGAGGTTCCCGCCGCGACGCCGCCGGTGTCGGCGAGCGCGCCCACGGCAAAGGCGCCGCAGCTGAGAAGCGCGACAAGCACGGCCGGCAGGGTCTTCCGCATGAAGGTCGTTCGCATCGTTATCGCGGCCTACGGGGTGAGCTGACGGGCTCGCGCGACCAGAGGAAGCGCTACGGCCTGAAAGGCCGACTCGCCCCAGCGAACCGATCCACTCGATCCGCATTGGGTCCCCCGCCTCCCGTGACCTGGGTCACAGGGAGTTCGGCGTGTCAGAAGTATACAGACGGCCCTCGACGGCGGCCCTGATCCTCGCCCCGCTCCGCCGGGACCGGCGCGCGCCCCGGTCGGGCCCCGGTCAGGCCCGCTCAGGCCGGCCCAGGCCCCGGCTCAGGAGCGCGGCAGGCGCGAGAAGGCGTCCTTGAGCAGGCGCTCGCCGGCGGACAGACCGACTTTCGCGAGCTCACCGACGATCTCCGCCGCTGTCGCGACCAGCTCGGCTCCACCCGGCGGCTGGACGGAGCCGTTCATGTTCTCGCCGTCGGACTCGAACCCCTGCCTGGGGGCCGCGTCGCGACGCCTCGTCGAGCCCGGGCTGCGCTTGGGCATGGTCCTGGACTTCGCGGCTGTGGCCCTGGCCGTCGCATTGCGAGGTCCGCCCTGCGCGGTTCCGCCGCCGATCCGAGAACGCGCGGAGGAGCGCCCGGCCGCCCTTCTCTGGGCGGTCGCTCCCGCGGCCGCGGCGCGCGCGGCGTCGCGGCGCGCGCTCGAGCGCTGGGGACGAGTATGCGGCAGGTTGCCCAGCACCTCGCGGTCGCGCTCGGAGCCGGTCGATCGGGAGTTGCCTTTCGCGTCGCTCATTCAGAGCACCGTGGCGCCGGGAGCGGTTGGGGGAGGATCGGCGAGCCGGCTCAATCTTGGCGGGCGAGGCGTTAACATGGGAGTCGGAGAAGCTGCTTTTACATTGTAACGTTGGGCAGGCTCCGGCCGTATGTTGGCAGGAGCGGTTGCACTCAGCCGGAATCCGGCAGGGCCCACGTGGTCGCCCCCGGGTTGTCGATCGACGGAAGAAACGGAAACACATGTCAGTAGTCGAGCTTCAGGAGCTGGATGAGGTCAAGGGCCTGCTGGCCAAGGGCCAGCAGGTGGGAGTGCTCTCCTACACGGAGATAACGAAGGCGATGTCCGAGCTCGACCTGGACGAGTCGGACGTCGAGGAACTGCACGGCTTTTTCGAGAAATCGGAGATCGAGCTCGTCGAGGACATCGATCCGGCGACCGCCGCCTCCTCGCAGGTCGAGCGGGCGCCCGACAAGCGCGGACGGCGCAAAGCAAAAGCTCAGCTCGATCTGAAGCCGGACATGACGACCGATTCGCTTCAGCTTTTCCTGAAGGACATCGGCAAGGTGCGGCTGCTCACCGCCCAGGAGGAGGTCGATCTGGCCAAGCGGATCGAGCGCGGGGACCTCGACGCGAAGCAGAAGATGGTCGAGTCGAACCTGCGCCTGGTGGTATCGATCGCCAAGAACTACCGCAACCAGGGGCTGCCGTTCCTGGATCTGATCCAGGAGGGCACGCTCGGGCTGGTGAGGGCGGCCGAGAAGTTCGACTACCGCAAGGGCTTCAAGTTCTCCACCTACGCGACCTGGTGGATTCGCCAGGCGATCGCGCGAGCGCTGGCGGACAAGGCGCGGACCATCCGCATCCCGGTGCACGTCGTGGAGAAGCTCAACAAGATCGGCCGCGCCGAGCGCAAGCTCGTGACCGAGCTGGGGCGTGAGCCGACGGCCGACGAGATCGCCGACGTCACCGGCATCGACCCCGAGGAGGTCGACTCGATCAAGCGCTCAGCCCAGGCGCCGGTGTCACTGGAGAAGCCGGTGGGAGACGAGGAGGAGTCGGAGTTCGGGCAGTTCATCGCCGACGAGCGCGCGGAGTCGCCGTACGAGCGCGCCGCCGAGATCCTCACCAAGGAGGCGCTGCGGGAGGCCCTCGAGAACCTCTCCTATCGCGAACGACGCGTGCTGGAGCTGCGCTACGGGCTCGGCGGCGAGCACCCGCGCACGCTCGACGAGGTGGGACGCACGTTCAACGTGACCCGCGAGCGGATCCGCCAGATCGAGAATCAGTCGCTGAAGAAGCTGCAGAGCCTCGCGGAGGCGCAGAAGCTCAGAGACGTGGCCTGAGCCGCTCAGGCGGTTGGTCCAGGACGTTTCCCGGCGCTCAAGCCGCGTCCGCCGGGTGCCGATCAGCAGACCATGTTCGACGTCAAGCGGGCGCTGCACAGGCTCGTCGAAAAGGAGGGCTCGGACCTCCACATAAAGGTGAGCTCGCGGCCGCTGTACCGCGTGCACGGCACGCTGGCGACCGACGAGAGCGCCGATGTGCTGACCGCGGAGGACACCGAGGGCGCGCTGAAGGCCCTTCTCACCGACCGGACGAAGCTGGCGGAGTTCGCGCAGGAGCACGAGGTCGACTTCTCCTTCGAAATCCCGGACGTCGCCCGCTACAGGATCAACGCCTTTCAGCAGCGCGGGGTCATCTCGATGGTCTGTCGCGCGATCCCGCACAGAATCTCGACGATCGAAGAGCTTGCGCTGCCGGACGTCGTCAGGGAACTGTCCGAAGAGGAGCGCGGCATCGTTCTGCTGACGGGGACCACCGGGTCCGGCAAGTCGACGACGCTCGCAGCGATGATCGACCACATGAACTACACCTCGGCCAAGCACATCGTCACGATCGAGGATCCCATCGAGTTCGTGCACGCGGACAAACGCTCCTCGATCAACCAGCGAGAAGTGGGCATGGACACGGCTTCCTTCAAGCGCGCGCTCAGGCGCGTACTGCGCCAGGACCCGGACGTCATCCTCGTCGGAGAGATGCGTGACGAAGAGACCGTCCAGACGGCGCTGTCGGCGGCCGAGACCGGTCACCTCGTGCTGTCGACCATCCACACCGTGGACGCCACCGAGTCGATCAACAGGATGCTCGACTTCTTCCCCCCCCACCAGCACGTCCAGGCCCGCAGCATGCTCGCGGGCACGATCAAGGGGGTCATCTCGCAGCGGCTGGTGCCCGGCGCCGACGGCGGGCGCGTGGCGGTTTGCGAGATCCTGCGCATGACTGGGCGGGTCCGCGACATGATCATCGACCCGACACAGACCGGGAAGCTGGTGGAGGTGATCACCTCCGGTAGCTACTACGGCATGCAGACCTTCGACCAGGCGCTGTTCGGCCACGTGAAGGCCGGCCGGGTCACCTTCGAAGACGCAATGCGGGTGGCGTCGAGTCCGCACGACTTCAAGCTGCTGATGCAGGCCGACGGGCGCAAGGGCACCACCATGGAGGACGTGGCCTCCGCGGAGGATCGCCGCGAGTCCGAATCCAGTCCGTCGTTCACCGCTGCGTAGCGGGTCGGGCCCGGGCTCGACGACACCTAGCGGCGGCTTTCCCGCGCCACGCGGCGTGCCGCCCAGAGCAGGAATGCGACCACGACGATGAGGACGATCAGTTCACGTCCGGCCAAGACAATCGCTTCGCCTGCGACCATGCGCCTCCCTGTTCAGCGACGACCATCAGCCTAGCGCCGCGGCGGGGGCGCCGGTACTTCAGTTGGTAAAGTAAAGGTTCAAATGGCCGTCGATGAGACATGTCCGGTGTGTAGAACCGCGGAGATCGTGTGCGGGAAGTGGACCCTGCTGCTCGTGCGGGACCTGGCCGAAGGCCGATCGCGCTTCTGTGAGCTCGAACGCTCACTGGCGGGCATCAGCCCGCGCACGCTGTCGCTGCGCCTGCGCGCGCTCGAGGAGCAGGAGATCGTCGAGCGCCACACGTTCCCCGAGGTCCCGCCGCGCGTCGAGTACGCGCTGACGGAGAAGGGACGGGCGCTCTTGCCGATCATCGACGACATGCGCTCCTACGGAGAAGAGTGGCTCGACGCCGAGTGCGCCGAGCGAATCGCTCCGGACGCGCTCGTCATCGCGTAGCGCCCTGCAACAGGCGGTGCGCCGAGCAGGAGCGCCATCGGCGATCGCGAACTGAGCGCACCATGCATTCGCGCCGGCTTCACGCAACGCTTGAGAAGTTCGCCAAGGAAGCCGCGGGTCATCTGCAGGCCGAGGTCGACGGTGGCGCGGAGGTCCCGTTCGAGCTGGGCTCCCAGGGCGGTCGCTCCGGACGTGCCGCCACGCCGCTGTATTGCTACCAGGCGCTGACGGGCGCGTTCATCGCCGAGCGCGAGAGCGAGCTCGAAGACCTGGCGGGCTACACCGAGGTGGCAGGGCTGCTGGAGGGGTTCGACGGCCTCGAGCGCTATCTCTCGAGCATGGGCACGGTGTCGCCTCCAACCCGAGCCGGGCGGGCACGATCACGCGCTCTCCGCGCGATCACGACGCTTTTGGCGGACGTGTTCGACGGGCAGACCGACTTCGAGCTGCACCCCGACCGCCTGCAGGCGGCGCTCGAGCGGCTCGAGCGCTCAGAGCTCGCTAACACGAGCGCGATGACGCTGGTGGCGACGCTGCACGGGTTGACCATCACCTCGCCGGAGCTTTCGCTGGCGACGGGCCTGACGATCGCCCGGCCGGACGCCCTGCAGGATGTGCCGGCCGGCGCCGGCTCGACTGCTGACGGCGCCGACGGCGATCATCTGATCGTCGCGCTCACCGTGCGCGACGAGGAGGGGATGGCAACCGACGGCGCTGCTGGCGATGCCGTCGCGCAGGGGTGTGAGGTGCTCAACGACCTGCTGCGGGCGCTGAGGTTGTTCGGCGACGGGCGGGTGGCACTCGGCGCGCTGGCCTGGTCGCGGCTCGGCGACGCTCCGTGGAATCCGGTCGCGCTGGGGAGCGGCGGCAGGCCGCACGGGATGCTGGTCGTGACCGCCGAGCAGGAGGACGAGCTGCGAGCGTTCTGCAACCTCGTCTCCCGCCGCGCGCCGCACGGCAACGAGCTGGCCTGGGCGCTCAGGCGATATGAGCTCGGCTGCGAGCGCGACAGCCCGTATGAGGCGCTGACCGACCACCTGCTGGCGCTGCGGGTGCTGCTGGAGCCGGAGGGGGCGTCCAGCGGGCTGCTCGCCGGACGGCTGGCCGCGCTGTGCGCGATCCCCGAGCAACGGCTTGAGCTGACCGAGCGGATCGTCGCGGCGGTCGGGCTGGAGCACGCGGCGATCGCGGGCACCTCGCTGAAGCGCGCAGGCGGCCCGGCGCTCGCAAAAGAGGTGGCCGACCATCTGCGGGCACTGCTCAGAGACGTGATCTGCGGGCACCTGGCGGCCGATCTTCCCGCCCTTGCAGACGAACTGCTGGCCGGCCCCGAGCAGGCCGAGGATGAGGCGCCGCCGCTGCTGGACGAGGAGGAGGAGGCTCCCGAGCCGGTGCCGGTCTGACCTGGCAGCGTCCGCCTCAGGCGAACAGCCGCTCTGCAACGAGCGCGAGACCCGCCAGATCCTGGATGTCCTCGTCGAAGTGCGGGACCACGATTGGGTCGCGCTCCTCGAGCTCTGCCGCCAGGCTCGCGATCGTGTCGCGGTCGCGCTGGACGAGAACGTCGAAGTCGGCCAGGTTGTGAGCGACGCGCGCCGCCAGGCGCTCGCCGAGCTGCGGTGCGAGCAGCGCAGCGACCTCCTCCGCCGAGTGGGAGCCGAGGCCGTTGCGATGAACCCGGTTTACGATCAGCTCGCCGCGGGCCATTCCCCTCGCGGACAGGCCCTGGGCCAGGAACACGGCCTCGCCCGCCGGCTCGGGCTCGGGCGAGGTGACGATCAGGAAGGTCGTGTCCTCGTCGCGCAGCAGCGAGGCCACGCTGCGGGTGCGTTCGGCGAAGCCGTCGATCACGCCCGAGACCGAGCGGAAGAACCTCGACAGATCGCTGAGCATGTCGACTCCGGTCACACGCGCGAAGATCGCGAAGATCAGCGCGGTGGAGCGGCCGAAGACGCGCGCCGTGAGCCCGCCCGGAGAGATGAACACCTTCAGCGCTCGTCCTTCAAGGAATCCCAAGAGCCGGGTGGGCGCGTCGAGGAAGTCCAGGGCGTTGCGAGACGGGGGAGTGTCCAGCACGATCACGTCGAAGTCGCGCTCGTGGCGGAGCTCATACAGCTTGGCGATCGCGCTGAGCTCCTGCGAGCCTGCGACCGCTGTCGAGAGCTCGCCGTAGATCGGGTTCGAGAGGATCTCCTCGCGTGCGCGCGGATCGGGCTCCAGACGCGTCACGATCTCATCGAAGGTGCGCTTGGGCTCGAGCATCATCGCCCACAGCTCGCCCTTCATCGCGACGCCCTGCGCGTCGAACAGCGCCGGGTCGATCCGGTGCTGAGCGCTGTCCGAGCCCTCGCCCGCGAGCTCCTGCAGGCCGAGCGCCGCGGCCAGGCGCCGGGCCGGGTCGATCGTTATCACAGCGACCTTCTGGCCGCCGGCGGCAAGCCCCAGCGCGAGCGCCGCCGAGGTGGTGGTCTTGCCTACGCCTCCCGCGCCGAGGCAGATGCAGACCCGCGTACTGCTCAGACGGGCCCGCAGGCCCGTCGTCTTGCTCGCCGCCATCCCGGGATCGTAGTTGCCATGCAGGAATCGCTCCCCGCTATGCGAATACCCACCGGACGGCTTCCCCCAATCGAGCATCGGAGTCACCGTGGAAGGAAAGGCCAAGGTCATCGCGTTCGCCAACCAGAAGGGCGGCGTGGCCAAGACGACCACAACACTCAACCTGGCAGCCGCGTTCGCCGAGGAGGGCCACCGGGTGCTGTGCGTGGACATGGACCCGCAGGGCAACCTGACGATGTCCCAGGGGATCGACCCGGACACCCTGGAGAAATCGATGTACGACGTGCTCGTGCACAAGGTCTCGATCCGCGAGGTCATCCGCAAGCGCGAGATCGACATCGCCTGCGCGTCGATCGACCTGGCCGGAGCGGAGATCGCGATGTCGACGATGATCGGCCGCGAGCGATCGCTGCAGAAGGCCTTCGAGCCGATACTCGAGGACTACGACTTCATCTGCATCGACACCCCGCCGAGCCTCGGCCTGCTCACGATCAACGCGCTGACGGCCGCCGACAAGGTGATCGTCCCCGTGCAATGCGAGTATCTGTCCATGCGCGGGCTCATCCAGCTGCAGAACACCCTCGCGATGATCCGCGAGAACCTCAACCCGGGCGTTGACATCGAGGGTATTCTCCCGACGTTGGTGGATTCGCGGACCATCCACGCCAAGGAGGCGATCGAGATCCTCGAGGAAAACTTCGGTGACCGCGTGTTCGCCTCGCGCATCCGCAAGACGGTCCGCTTCGCCGAGGCGCCGGTCAAGGGCATGTCCGTGCTGAAGTACGAGCCGGACGGGGTCGCGGCTCAGTCCTACCGGCAACTCGCGCAGGAGGTTCTCACCAATGGCAAACGCTAAACGCGCGAGCATGCGCGAAGGCCCGCTCGCGGCGCTCTTTCGCAAGACCGACGAAGCCGCCGAGGAATCGGCCCCATCGCCCGCGCCCGAGCGTTCGCGGGACAGCGGCCCGCCGCACCCGGCGTTGAGCGCGCCGGAGGACACGCGCGAGCAGGATCCGCGCGACGCGCCCGCCGAGGTGCCCACCCCCCGCGAGCGGCTGCGCCACGCATTCTCCTCGGAGATCCCCGAGAACGTGATGGATCCCCCGTCGCGCCCGGGCCCGGTCATGGACCGTTACACGCGTGAGCACCCGGCCGGCTCGACCTCATTCGCCGCCGGCGAGGTCGCGGCCGTCGAACAGCCGGTGATCCGCGTCGTGGGCGTCGGCGGAGCCGGCGTGAACGCGGTCAACCGAATGGTCGAGGCGGAGGTCGAGGGCGTCGAGTTCCTCGCCGTCAACACCGATCTGCAGTCGCTGCAGCAGTCCACCGCCGACATCACCCTTCACATCGGCGCTGAGCTGACCAAGGGATTGGGCTCGGGCTCTGACGCCAACGTCGGACGCGCTGCGGCGATGGAGGACTACGACCGCGTCAAGGCGCTGCTGAAGGGATCGGACATGATCTTCATCACCGCCGGCGCCGGTGGCGGCACCGGGACCGGCGCAGCGCCGATTCTGGCGCGCATATCGCGCGAAGTCGGGGCGCTCACCGTGGCGATCGTGACGAAGCCGTTCGGCTTCGAGGGCTCGCGCCGCTCCGAGCAGGCCGAGCAGGGCGTGAGCGCGCTCGCCGACGAGGTGGACACCCTGATCGTGGTGCCCAACAACCGCCTGCTGTCCGTGCTCGACAAGCAGACCGCGATGGTCGAGGCCTTCCGCGTCGCCGACGACGTCCTGCGCCAGGGAGTGCAGGGGATCTCCGACCTCGTCACCCTTCCCGGCCTGATCAATCTCGACTTCGCCGACGTGCGCACGATCATGAGCGACGCGGGCAACGCGCTGCTCGGGATCGGCATGGGCGTCGGCGAGAACCGCGCGACGGAGGCTGCCATGCAGGCCGTCTCCTCGCCGCTGCTGGAGACGTCGATGGACGGCGCCCACTCGATTCTGCTGTCGATCACCGGCGGCAGCAACCTGTCGCTGTGGGAGGTCAACGAGGCTGCCAAGTCTGTGTCCGAGGCCGCCCACCCGGACGCGAACATCATCTTTGGCGCGATGGTCGATGAGAAGCTGGACGATCAGGTATGGGTGACGGTCGTCGCGACCGGCTACGGCGATCGCGGCGCGCGCAGGCGCGCGGGGCGCATGCAGGAGCCGGCCGGCGAGCCCACCGTACAGCGCTCCGCCGGTGCGGGCGCCCTCCGCCGGGACCGGGCCCAGGGCAGCCGGCGCCGTGGCGGCCTGGCGGTGGATGAGTTGGAAGTCCCCGAGTTCATCCCCAATCTCTGAGGGCCGTCGACGCTTCGCATAACTGCGTCCTCGATCGCTTCTGTGGGGGGCGCTCCGCGCCTGCTGCTTGTGCTATCGCTCTGCCATGGGCGAACCTGAAAAGGGGGTGGTGGCGGCCGGGCATCCGCTCACGGCAGAGGCCGGCGCCAGGGTGCTGCGGGAGGGCGGCAATGCGGTCGACGCGGCCGTGGCGGCGATGCTCACGTCGTTTGTCGCCGAGCCACTGCTGACCGGGCTGGGGGCCGGTGGCTACATGCTCGTGGCGGGTGGCGGCGAGCAGGCCACGCTGCTGGACTTCTTCGTGCAGGCGCCGAGCGAGCGGGCATCGGCCGCGGGCGGCGACGGCTCGGCGGCCGAGCTTCAGGCGATCGACGTGTCGTTCGGCGATGCCGCGCAGGTCTTTCACATCGGTCCCGCCTCCTGTGGGGTGTACGGAGCGCCGGCAGGCGTGTGCGCGGCGGTGAGGCGGTGGGGGACCGTGCCGCTCGAGGAGCTCGTGGCGCCGGCCGCGCGCCTGGCGAGCGAGGGTGTGCTACTGAACGCCGGCCAGGCCTACGTGGCCGAGATCCTCTCTGAGCTGCTGACCTCCACGCCGGAGTGTGCGGCGCTGTGGGCACCCCGCGGCCGTGTGCTCAGAGAGGGGGAGCTCCTGCGCAACCCGGAGCTCGGCGACGCGCTCCTGCGGCTGGGCTCGGAGGGCGCCGAGCCGTTTTACCGCGGAGACCTGGCGGCCGCGGTGTGCGAGTGGGTGTGGGCGGGCGGCGGCTCGCTCAGCGCCGAGGACCTCGCGGGCTACGGCGCCGTCGAGCGCGAGCCCGCGAGGGTGGGCTACCGCGATCGCGAGGTTCTAACCAACCCGCCGCCGTCGGCGGGAGGGACGCTCCTGGCATACGCGCTGGCGCTCCTCGACCGCGGTCCTCAGCCGCCGACGCTGCAGGGTGTCGTGGATGCGATGGTGGCCGCCCAGTCCGAGCGTACGCCGGGGTTCCTGGACGGGCTGGACGAGGAGGGCTTCCTCGATCGCTTTCTGAGCACGCGCCTGGGTGCGACCACGCACATCTCGGTGCTCGACTCGGACGGACGCGCCTGCAGCTGCACGTCCACCAACGGCGAGGGCTCGGCTGTCGTCGTGCCGGGCACGGGCATCCACCTCAACAACGTGATGGGCGAGGAGGATCTGAATCCGTTCGGCTTCAACCTTCATCCTGCCGGACGGCGCATGCCGAGCATGATGGCTCCGTCGATCGTGATGCGCGGCGAGGAGGTCGAGCTGGTGCTGGGCAGCGCGGGCTCAAATCGCATCCGCTCGGCCCTGCTGCAGACGATCGTCGGAGCGGTCGACCATCGCCTCAAGGCGCGCGCGGCGGTCGATGCTCCGCGCGTGCACTTCGAGAACGGCGTCCTGTACTCCGAGCCGGGGATCGACCTCTCAGAGCTGCGCGTGGACGATATGGAGGTCGTGCGGTTCGGCGCCCTGAACCTGTTTTTCGGCGGCGTCCAGGCGGTGCAGAGCCGTGCGGACGGGATCTCCGGCGCCGGCGATCCCCGTCGCGGCGGGGTGGCGGTGCGGGCTTGACCGGCGCCGGGGCGATCGCGGCGGCCGCGGCCGCGGCCGCGCTGCTCGGCGCCGGCTGCGGGGCGGGCGTGACGGCGCCGGATCTGTTCATCGTGCAGCGCACCGGCAGCGTGCCCGGCGCGCGCTTGACCCTGCTGGTCAACGAAGAAGGCGGCGTCCACTGTAACGGCGGCGCCACGCTTCACCTGAGCGACCCGGCGCTGGTGCAGGCGCGGGCCATCCAGGAAGAAATCCACGAACCGGCGTCGAAACACATCGCCCTGCCGGCGCGGGCGGGATCTGTGCTGAGCTACTACCTGCGCGATGAAAACGGCAGCGTGAGCTTCGCCGACAACTCGGCCTCGCAGCCCAAGGTGTTCCACAACCTGGCGCTGTTCGTGCTGCAGACCGCCCAGCAGATATGCCATCTGCCGATGTGAACGCCCCTTCTAACCGAATCTGACCTTCCCGTTCGAGCGGGCACGGGTCTGGGCGCGCTCAACGAGCTCGAGCCGCTTCATCGCCGCGCGCAGCAGCAGCGCGAGCAGGCGCAGACGGGCGTTCTCCGAGCGCAGCTCCAACAGCTCCTGCTTGGCATCCGAGCCGAACTCCACGGTGGCCGCCATCCGGTAGGCATCCAGCTCATCGAGCTCGTCCTGCTTGAGTTTCTGATCGGTGGCCTGCTCGACGAGCTCCCTGTACAGCTCGCGGGCGCTGTGGGCGGCCTGCGCATCGGCCTCCTCGGCTTGATCGCCGAGGAACTCGACGACGGCCGCCGGGTAGGGGAGGTCGTCCTGTCGCTCCACCAGCCGGAACGGGCGCGTCCCGCGGACGAGGATGTTCAGCCGGCCGTCGTCCATGCGCTCGACCGTCTGCTCGATCCGGCATGCGCAACCGACGGGCTTGAGCTCCCCGTCAGCGGACCACACGATGCCGAACTCCTGCTCGGTGAGCATGCACTCCTCGATCATCATCAGGTAGCGATCCTCGAACACGTGCAGCGGCACACTCTCGCCGGGCAGCGCCACGATCCCCAGCAGGAACAGCGGGAAGCCCTTCAGTTGGTCGGGCATAGGCCAAGTCTAGGTTGGCTTGCGCGCCGCGATCATGAGGTTGTAGAAGACCGCGGCGGGCAGCCTCGGCTCGAGCAGCCCGCGGTCGAGCCGCTGCAGCAGCAGGTAGCCGCGATGCGCGTACTGGCGCCACGCCCACGGCACATCGGCGGGCTCCGCCGATGACTCGAGCGTGCGGTTCATCCAGCCGAACCAGTTCGCCAGCAGCTCCTCGCCGGTCACCCGCACCTCGCACAGGCCCGCGCCGGCGGCAAGGCGCGCGAGCTCGGCCGGGGCGAACGCATGGACGTCCACCACGCGCTCCAGCGCCGCGTCGGGGTCCATGTCCTCGGCCGGCGCGGCCCGGCGGGCGCCGATCGCGCGACGCCACAGCGGGGACGCGTAGCCGGCGAGCAGCTTGGGCACCGCGGCCAGGCGGTCGCCATAGCGGGACGGCTCGCCGGCGAACAGCAGCGTGCCGCCCGGTGCGAGCACGCGCTCGAACTCGGCGAATGCCCGTGCAAGGTCCGGGATGTGGTGAAGCACCGCATGGCCGAGCACCAGGTCAAAGCTGCCGTCCTCGAAGGGCAGGCTTTCGGCGTCGGCCGCCGTCGTCTGGACATCGAGTGAGAGGCGCAGGGCGTTGTCGCGCAGTGCGGACAGCATGCCCGGGGAGATGTCGCTGCATGTGGCGGTGGCGATCACACCGGCGCGCAGCAGGTTCAGCGTGAAGTAGCCGGTTCCGGCGCCGATCTCGAGCGAGCGCCCGTAACGGCCCGGCGCGTGACCGAGCGCCTTGCCGGCCTTGGCGAGCACCTGCCCACGCCCGAGCTCATCGAAGTCGATGCCCCACTTGGAGTCGTAATGGCCGGCCGCCACGTCGTGATAGCGGGCGTTGACGTCGTGGATCTCCTCGCTGCTGAGGGCAGGCGCCATGGAGCGGCACCATATACTCGCGCGCCGTGCTCGCGCCGGCTCTCGCGATCCGGCCATCTCGATCAGTCCTCAGCCTTGACAGACACCCTCCACCTTCAGCGTGACCAGCCCGAGGGCGTTCCGCCGCTGGCGCTGACCGGGGAGCGGACGCTGCCGGATGTGCCGGCGGAGAACTACTGGTTCCGCCGTCATCTGGCGGTCTACGAATGGATCGCAGCGCGCGTGCAGGGCATGCGCGTCCTCGACATGGCCTGCGGTGAGGGCTACGGCTCGGACGTGCTCGCCCGCACCGCGGCAAGCGTGGTCGGCGTCGACGCCAACCCCGAGGCGCACGAGCATGCGCGCCTGCGCTACCGCCGGCCCAACCTGCGCTTCGCCCGGGAGCTCGTGGAATCGTTCTCACAGGAAGCCGACGCGGTCGTGTTCCTGCAGACGATCGAGCACCTCACGGATCCGGGCCGGGCGCTCGAGCGCTTCCGCTCGCTCGTGGGCGACAGCGGCACGGTGTTCGTGTCGACCCCAAACGTCCTGACCCTGGCGCCGAAGGGGGCGTCGCGCTCTGACAATCCCTGGCACGTTCATGAGTACCGCGCCGAGGAGTTCGCCGCGCTGTGTCGCGGGCGCTTCGCCGTTGTCGAGATGTTCGGCCTGTTTCACGCTCGCAAGCTGCGCGCGCATGAGCTCGCGCTGAGGCTTGGCTGGGATGCGGTGCACACCCGCCTCGGCATCACAGACCGCTTCTACGGCTGGTTCACACCCGCGATCGCGGCCTCCGACTTCACGCTCCGCGCCGCGCCGGAGGCCGACCTGGACCGGGCACTGGACTTCGTCGCGGTATGCCGTTCGTGAGAGCTCCGCGCGATCGCGGCGCGCTGGCGATCGTCCTGCACACCCACATGCCCTATGTCGAGGGGTTCGATACCTGGCCGTTCGGGGAGGAGTGGCTGTGGCAGGCGATGGTCGGCTGCTACCTGCCGCTGCTGGATCTGCTCGACAGCGGCGCCCCGCTGACCCTGTCGCTGACCCCCGTGCTGTGCGACCAGCTCGCGGCCCCCGGGGTCCCCGAGCGCTTCGCGGCCTTCGTCGACGGCGTGTGCCGCGAAACCCACGAATGGGACACGACCGGGCTGCGTGCCGCCGGAGAGGAGGCGCTGGCAGGTGAGCTCAAGCGTTCCTGGGGCGACTACGCCGGCGCGCTCGAGCGCCTGCGCCACCGCGGCGGGGACATGCTCGGGGCCGTCTCTGCTCACGCTCAGTGGACATCGGCGGCGACGCACGCGATCCTGCCGATGCTGGCCACCGATGCCGGAGTGCACGCGCAGGTGCAGGTCGGAGTGGATGCCCACCGCGCCCGCTTCGGGGCCGGCGGCTGGCGCGGGGGCTTCTGGCTGCCGGAGTGCGCATACGCCCCATGGCTCCAGGCGGCGCTCCTGGACGCCTCCGTGACCTCGGTCTGCGTCGAGCTGACCGACCGCTTCGGACTGGCCGCGCGCGAGCACCTGCGGCCGCTGCTCAGCGATGCGGGCGTGGTGCTCGTCCCGATCGACCGAGCCACGATCTCGCTGGTGTGGAGCGACGACGGCTATCCGGCGCACGGCGCCTATCGCGACTTCCACCACCACACCGTCCACAGGCACAATCCCTGGAGCAACGATGGCGGCGCCTACGACCACGCTCGCGCGCTGGCGCTCGTGCAGGACCACGCGGCCGACTTCGTGGCACGGACGATCACTCGCCTGCGCGACGCCGGCGCCGGCCTTCCCGGAGGCGGGCTGGCGGTGTTCGCCGTGGATACCGAGCTGTTCGGCCACTGGTGGTATGAGGGCGTGGCCTGGCTTCAGGCGGTTGTGCAGGAGTGCTCCCGGCAGGGCCTCGAGCTGGCGCGTCTGGACGACGCGCTCCAGGGGCGCGAGCCGCTTGCGCTCGAGCAGGCCGCCCCCTCACTCAGCGACGGGAACCATGGCGCAGAGGACTGGCAGGCGAGCAGCTGGGGGCGGGATGGCGACCTGTCGACGTGGTCGGGCCCGGCGGTGGCCGAGATGGCGTTCGCGGCGCGCGCCGCAGAGCTCGAAGTGCTGGCCGCGGGCTCGCGCGCGG
>Ga0302324_100012762_pt1 | contig 17110 bp, 14 predicted proteins | sample Palsa_T0_1_FD_201949 | JGI IMG/M metagenome (GOLD analysis project Ga0302324, IMG submission 201949) | Peat permafrost microbial communities from Stordalen Mire near Abisko, Sweden - Palsa_T0_1 | ecosystem: Environmental > Terrestrial > Soil > Palsa > Peat permafrost | place: Sweden: Abisko...
GGTTGGAACCGACCCCAACTTTGCCCTGGCATACACCGGGGTGGCTGACTCCAGCCTGCGCATGTACCAGGAAAGCAAGGACGGCACGTGGGCTCAAAAAGCTACTCTATCGGCGCAGCAGGCGGAGCGGCTCTCGAACAATTTGCCGGAAGTCCATCTCTCGCTGGGCAGCGTCTACTCTGCCACCGGCAAGAACACGCAGGCAGTTGCCGAACTGAAACGGGCGCTCGAATTAGCTCCGAACTCTGACGAAGCCTATAGAAACCTGGGAGAGGCTTATAGCCGCACCGGTCAAAGCAATGAAGCGATTGCCGCCTACCAGAAATCGGTCGCCGCCAACCCATACTATTGGCCGAATCACACCGCCTTGGGCAATTATTATTTCAGGCTCGGGGACAATGCCAAGGCGCTGCCGGAGTTTCAAAAGGTGATCGAAATTGCCAACGACAATCCCATGGGTTACGAAGGCCTCGGTATCGTGTATATGCGGGAAGGGAAGTGGACTGACGCCATTCCACAATTCACCAAGGCCCTCAGCATCGCGCCCGACTCGCCGACGTACTCCAATCTGGGGACCGCGTATTTCTTCATGAAGGATTACGACAAAGCCACGAAGATGTACGAAAAAGCGGTCGAAATGACTCCTAACGACGAACAGCTCCAGGGCAATCTCGGGGATGCGTACCGCTGGTCGGGTCACTCCGATCAGGCCGCGGCCGCCTACGGCAAAGCCATCTCGCTCGCATTCCAGGAACTGCAGGTGAACCCGCGATCGTCCACCATCATGGGCGATCTTGGACTTCTCTATGCCAAGAAGGGGGACGCCGAGAACGCACTGCAGTATACAAACCAGGCGCGCGCCATCAGTCCTGATGACGTGTATCTGATTTACTCCGAAGCTATGGTAAAGACGATGATTGGCAAGCCGGAAGATGCTTTGAAATCACTACGGTTGGCACTCGAGAAGGGCTATCCTGCGCAGGAGGCCTGGAACGATCCCGAGCTTCAGAAGCTCCAGGCCCTGCCACAGTTCCTGCAACTGGTGAACCAGTTCACGAAAAAGAACCACTAAGAGTTCCAGCGGTTCTTCCCCATCTTGCGGCGGGAAACCATAGCTCCCAATCCAGTCAACATCAACGCAATCGTGCCTGGCTCCGGAACCGTGGCGCCATTCGCATATCCGCTAACCTTAAGATTACCCGGCCAGCAGCTGTTCCCAACGCAGGCAAAAGTAATCGCGAAGTTCGCGTGGTCTTTAATCCCCGCGTTTGGATTATTGCCGTTGCTTGTCGACAGCAGAATCTCTACCGCGCCGCTCTTAAGCGTCTCGGTTGAGCAGTATCTGAACTGCACCGAATGGCATTTGATGTCGACCGCCGGCACACCAGTTTCAACCAGCCTCAGCGAAGTCCAATTCTGTCCGCTGTTGTTCGTGAAAAATAGAGTGCCCGATCCGCTCGCGGGTGTCTTGAACGAAAAAGTCAAGCCCGTGATACTCGTGCACCCACCCACCGGGCAAGCTTCCGAGTTGCCGCCTGCGCCGTGAATAATAATTTGCGGATCGTTAATCCCGTCGGCGAACGCCAGCACCGACCCAACGACTAGCAATATTCCAAGCGCAAAAATCTGAGAGATTTTCATTGACCGTTTCCTGTTCACCAAGGATTTTGCAGCGGGGGAATTTCGCGAGGTTAACTCCTCCTGCAGCTCAGGTCAAGGGAAAACCCGCAGGGCCTTGAAAATGCCCGAAATATATGCAAAAAGTTGCGCACAAACCGCTTAAATCTTGTCGTTTGTGCGTGCGCCACGCTGTACGCTGCCGTTGCACAAGCCTGATTATTCGCAAAAAAGCCGGGACTCGAAAGCCCCGGCTGTCCAGTTGGTGTGTGCCCGGATAAAATCAAGAACCACGAAAGCCAAAATCGACTACAGCGCAATCTGGGATGCATCCGGTTCAGCGAAAGTTGGTCGCCGTTTACGCGCTGCGTCTCGGCCGCACCGTGAGATCCCGAACCTGCGCCAGAATGCTCGACATCTGCATCCCGTTGAGCTGCGACAGATAGGGCATTACGTCGGCGACAAACTGATCCTCCATCAACTCACGCACTTCTTCCTGCCGGTTGCGTTCTCCGCCGGAAAGTAAGTCTGGCACGCTGACTTCGAGCGCCCTCGCCAGGCGTTCAAGAGAAGACAACGTTGGCGTCGCCTTCTCGTTTTCGATTTTCGATACATAGGTCCGCGGCACCGACATACGCAGCGCCAGCTGCCGCTGGCTCAATCCATTGCGCAGCCGCAGTGACCGGATCGAGTGTGCCAGTTTCAGGTGCCCGCGTCCGTTAGAATGGATGTTTACGGGCAAAACTTCCGGAGCCGGTGTCATAGCAGCTATTTCCGCCGGGTCCTCATCCAATGACAGATGGCAACGGCGGCAAAGACTATTTGATGTGCGGAATTGCACCAAGAAGCAACGGTCGCATCGTACGACTTCCCGTGAGTCTACGGGAGCTAATGTAGTGGCCATTCAGGTTTTGCGAGTGCCAGAGCGGGGGCTACTCTCAAAACAACTTAGTGCGTAATCTGCCGGATTGCGCTTGGCAATGTCAAGACAAAAACAGGTTAAGAGAAATGCGTTAAGCGGCGAACCATAAACAAGCGACCATAAATCAGCGGAAAACGGGCGAAAAACCATGATTCAGCGCGACGCGGCTTGGTGTTTACTAACTGAGTTCACTCAATCGGAGAGTCTGCGCAAGCACGCGCTCGCAGTCGAAGCGTGCATGCGAGCGTACGCCCGTAAAGCCGGAGCCGACGAAGAATTATGGGGCATGGTCGGCCTGCTTCACGATTTCGATTACGAAAAATATCCGAGCGCCGAGGAACACCCCTACAAAGGCTCCGAGATCCTGAAAGAACGTGGCTATTCTGAAGAGGTGCGCCGCGCCATCATGTCGCACGCCCAGTACTCCGGCGTCACGCGTCTGTCACCGATGGAAAAGACGCTCTTCGCTTGCGATGAACTGGCAGGATTCATCACCGCCTGCGCCCTAGTCAAGCCGGGCAAATCGCTCGCCGAAGTCGAAGCTCCGTCGGTCCGGAGAAAAATGAAGGACAAAGCCTTCGCCCGCAGCGTTCATCGCGAAGACATTATCGAGGGCGCCTCCGATCTGGGGGTGGCTCTGGAGGCGCACATTGCTTTCTGCATCGAAGCGCTGAAGGGGATCGCCCGCGAACTGGGGTTGGATGGGTCTGCTTCCCAATCCGCCTAGTCGGGCAAAGAACAATTGCGCGGGACCACGTAAGGATGGCCGCGTTCCGGTTTTTGCAGCAAGCGCGTTCTGGCTTTTTCGATAAGAACGACTGATCGCGACGCGATCGTCGGTGGGCTTACTTTTTCTTCTTCGTCGTCCTTGCCGCGGTGCCGGTGAGCCCAAAAATCTTCAATTGCTTGTAGCTGGCAACAAACACCAGGCCGTTTGCCACTACCGGAACAAGGTTCGAATTGCCGTTCACATTTGGCCACGTCCCTGCTTCCGATCTGAACAACTGCTTAAGGGTTTGCCGGTTTGTGCCCGTGTCGGGATTAAAAGCAAACAGGTACAGTGGCGTCGCCTTGGTGTTCGATGGTCGTGACAGTGCCCAGATAATTGGGCTGGCGGTGCGGTTCGACGAAATTGTGGTGAAGAACCCCGGATCCTGCGGTTCTCCAATTGTCACAGCGGCGAGGGTCACATGAGTTAGCGTCACCTTGGGCGAGGTATGCACCTTCCAGATTTTCACGGAGTGGCCGCCGCTGCTTACTACCCGGCCCAATCCGTCCGTCGGATCGACATAGTAAGACTCGCCGCACCAACAACCACCAACCGAGTAACTGCCCAGCACATCATTCGTGGTCGGTGAGTAACCACCGAGGCTGTCTTCGTTCATTAGATACATCGTTCCATACTTGCCTGCTGCTACCGCCAGATGCGGCATGGCACCGGGCTGATCGGGGAGCACCAGCACGCCGCCCGAACCGAAATCCTCATCCGCCTCATCCAGGCTCGATTGATTATCTGGAGTAAAGAGATCCACTACTGTAGTAAGTGTCGACGAGACTTTGACCACGCTCTCCTGAATGTTGGTGATCCCGTCATAGGTTGCCCCCGAGGGATCGGAGTTGCCGGTAACGAAGAGAATGTCACCCGCATCGTCGACCGCTGGGCCATAGCCGGACATCCAGATCGACGACAGAAAAAAATCATTTGGCGAAGTCGCTTGCTGGTTGTTGAGGTGGTTTGACGGAAACGGCGCGAGCATCCCGGCTGTCCACCCCAGCAGCCAACCCCGCGACTGATTGGCGGAGAAATCGCAGAAACTCCCGAACCCCGCATAAATGTTTCCGTTCGCGAGCAACAAGGCCGCGCGCTGGCGCTGGTATGTCGCGTTGAAATTGAAGGTTGTCCCATTGTTGAGAGTGTGTGACGCGCTCACCACTTGAGGCGTAACCTTATCCGTCAAACTTCCCAGGTCAAGTGCATGAAGCGTGTAAGTTGGCCCCCCCGGACCCTGCGTATAAACCATCACATAAAGCGTGCTGCTGGTCGGGTCAATCACCGGCGTCGAGTTGATTCCTACATTCGGCCCGTTGTTATTGCATCCCAAGGGAGCCGACACCGGCGTACCGAAATTCGGGTTCAACAGCACCGTCGCAGTGTGGACGTCGATGGCGTACACGGTGTTGTTCTCCGTTGCCACATAGACCACGTCGTGCGTGCCTTGATAACTTCCGGCTGTGATCTGCACTCCGGGCATAACCAGCGGCTGCGCGTCGACCTGGTCATCGAGCTTTACGTTCTGCAGCAGGCCGAAGGTTGTCACCCCCACGTTCGCGGGCGTCAACAGCGATTCATTCTGATTCCATCCGGTACGGTAGGTGTCGTAATGATAAGTCGTAACCGACGTTTGGCCCAGAGCCGGCAGCGCACTCGCACCGATAAAGACAACAAGGAGAACAACAAGAATCGAGGTGCCGCTGACACGGCAATTCTCACGACGATTTCGTGGCATGTTTTATCCTTCGAGCAATCGCTTGATTTTGCAGCGGATCTACGGAACAACTTCTTGACTTATTTGCGCGCTTCTGGGGGTAAAGCTCTCGTCCGAGGAGTGTAATAGAACGATAACTAAGTGTCTATGAAGATCTTACTGCTTTGTGACTGCAGAAAACAAGTGCACGCAATATGCAAATATTGTCACCTATCGCTGACTTACTAGCGCACTGCCGCGGCCAACTTCCCGCTGGCAATCAACCGGGCAATACGGACGAAATCCCGATACATCACGCGGTCGCTAACCATCGTCGCGCACACCGAACGAATCGACGCGTGAGCCTGCTGCAGCGGTTTGGAGGTTTTCAGGGGCGTCAGAAAATCAATGGCCTGGGCCGCCGCCATGGCCTCTATGGCCAGAGTGTTTCTCGTATTCTCAACCACCTTCTTCAGCTTGTTCGCCGCCGTCATACCCATCGAGACGAAGTCTTCCTTATTTCCCGAAGTCGTAATCGAATCGACTGACGCGGGATGCGCCAAGATTTTGTTCTCACTGACCAGTGCGGCCGCGGTCACCTGCGGCATCATGAAACCCGAATTCATTCCCGCACCCGGCGCAAGAAACGGCGGCAGCCCCTCGCTGAGCGCCGGGTTTACCATCCGCTCCAGCCGCCGCTCGCTGATCCCGGCCAGCGCGCTCAACGCGATCGCCAGAAAGTCGAGCGCGAAGGCCAGCGGTTCGCCGTGAAAGTTTCCGCCGGAGATTACGTCACCCTCGCCATCCCCATTCGCCGCCTTGGGATTCTTGACGAACACCAGAGGATTATCGACCGCCGAGTTTGTTTCGATTTCAAACACTGCGCGACAATGGGCGAGCGTGTCCCGCACCGCGCCGTGGACTTGCGGGATGCAGCGCAACGAATAAGCGTCCTGCACGCGTCCGCAATCGCGATGCGATTCGCGGATCTCGCTCTGCTCCAGCAGGCGGCGGAGATTTGCGGCAGTCTTGATCTGTCCGGCATGGGGACGAGCCTTTTGAATGCGCTCATCGAAGGCGACGTCGGTCCCCTTGAGCGCATCGCATGCCATCGCGCCAATGACGTCGGCGGAATCGACCAGCGTTTCCGCATCGAGCAGCATCAGGGTGCCGATAGCCAGCATGGCTTGAGTGCCATTGATGAGCGACACAGCCTCTTTCGCTTCGAGCACCAGCGGTTTGATCTGGAGCCGCTTCAGCGCTTCGGCGCTTGCGATACGCCCGCCTTTTTCGTTTTCACTAAGACATTCTCCCTCGCCGATCAAGGCCAGGGCCAGGTGCGCCAGTGGCGCAAGATCGCCGCTCGCTCCGACGCTGCCCTGCGATGGGACCATGGGCGTCGCTCCGCGATTGAGCATCTCGCAGATCGTGTCGATGGTGACGGCGCGCACGCCCGAATTGCCTTTGGACAGCGAGTTGGCGCGCAGAAGCATCATGGCGCGCGTGTCCGCGATGGAAAGCGGCTCGCCCACCCCCACGGCGTGCGAACGCACCAGGTTGACCTGCAATTCACGGATTTGATCGCCAACGATGTGCACGTCGCTCAGTTTTCCGACGCCGGTTGTAATCGCGTAAGAGATCTGATTGTCGGCGACGAGCGCGTCAACCACCGCGCGGGCGCGATTGACAGCCGCGCGCGCGTCGGGAGCGAGCAGCACCGGCCGTTTTTCGGCTGCAACTTCGCGCACCGCTTCGAGCGTCAGATCGTTTCCATTGATGTGCAGAGCTTGCAAGAGTATTCCTTGTTCGTCGGATTCTGGTCTTTCGGATTTGGTTTCGAAGTTCCTATATTCCCTGCAACGAAACTTTGAACGGATGCAACGTCGCTGTCATCAAGCTCTTCTTTACGGCCGGATCGGCGTTCATGATCTGGCGTGCCGCGTGTTCGGATTCGGCACGGAAGATGGCGAGCCCCATCGTATTTTCGTCGGTATCCAGTGTTCGGCCCACGAGAATGATTACACCCTGCTCGTTGAGGCCCTGGAGATATGCGAAGTGCTCGGCAACGACGACCTGCTCCGCCTCGGTCGGGCCGGTGCGGAGAAGATCTCCACGCACCAGTTGCAGTTTGTAGAGAAACTCGGCCATCGGAGTTTTTCTCCTATTTCGCCAACGCCGCGCGGAACACGCGCATATATTTCTCCGCCAGCGCGCGAGGTTTCATTCTTGAATCGGCAACAATGTGCGTGGTCTCGCCTTCGGCCAGCAATTCGCCGGTCTCCGCTTTACGCAGCTCGTATCCAAAGTGAAGAACCTTCTCCCGCACATGTTTCAGATACGTCCGCACGATGACCTCGTCATCATAGTGCACCGGCGCCTTGTAGCGGCAGTGGGCATCGATGACGGCTATGCAGCAGTCGTCTTCCCGTTCCATATCTTTATAACTGAAGCCGAATTGCCGCAGCAGTTCCACCCGCCCCACTTCGAACCAGATGAAATGATTGGCGTGATAGACGACCCCCATCTGGTCGGTTTCGGCATAGCGGACTCGTATGCGAGTCTCATTCACGTTCGCCATAGTTTTCTGATTTGTCTTGCCGGACATCGAACTTTGGGCCTGATTCATCTGCCCGTCCATTTTGGCTGGCGCTTTTCGAGAAACGAGGTAATGCCCTCGCGGAAGTCCGCGCTCTCGCGAACGCCGGCATTTTCGCGGACGGCCGCCTCAATTTGCGAATCGAGTTCAGCCCGCGCCTGATTCGTCAGCAGGCGTTTGGTATTCAACAGCGAAAGTGGACTGTTCTCCGCCAACCGCGAGGCGAGTTCGCGAGCGCGGTCGAGCAAGTTTTCCGGCGGAACGATTTCGTTGATCAGGCCCATCTTCAGCGCTTCCGCGGCATCGAAGATGCGGCCCGTCAGCAGCAGGTCGCGAGCGATTTTTTCACCGACCTGGCGCAGCAGGAAAGTCGAAACGATAGCGGGGACGAATCCGATCCGAACCTCGGTGTAGCCAAACTTGGCTTCCGGAACGGCCAGAGTGAAATCGCAGAGCAGGGCGAGTCCGGTGCCGCCGGCGATGGCCGCGCCATTGACCGCGGCAATTGTGGGCTTCGGGAATTCATAGAGGGTGCGAAACAGACGCACCATGGTTCGCGAATCTTCTATATTTTGCTCGCGAGTTCGTCCGATCAGGGCTTTGAGATTCTCCAGATCCATGCCCGAGGAAAAAGCCTTTCCTGCGCCGGTCAAAATCAGGATGCGAGCAGAAGAGTTGTTGACATCGTCCAGTGCGCGGATCAGGTCGTCAATCAGTTCATAACTGATGGCGTTGCGCTTGTCGGGCCGGTTGAGGGTGAGAGTGGCGATGCCGGAATCGAGAGCGAGTTGGAGTGTCTTGTAGTTCATGCGTAAGCCTGCAACGGGTGTATGAGCGTTGGTAATCAGCCGTTCGTCCTGCCCACAGAATTTGTCCTCCTGAGCGAAGCGAAGGATCTGCTTTCCGTCGAACCACGACGCGCTCAGGTCTTCCCACCTCGGATTGTCCTTATCAAGGAGTGCAATTTTCTTAAGCCGCAACCATCCCTCGATAGTTTTTCGGGCAACAGCGTTGTTCAGCTACTTGAACGTTTCATAGTAAACGAGTCGATGAACTCTGTAATTCCGACTGAAGACGGGATTGACATCGTGTGCTCCCGTGTTCGGCGATCTATGTCGTCCGTGCCGCCAGTGTAAAGCACTCGCGACTTGCTGGACAGGATCCACAGGTAGAAATGACGCATATGAAAGCAGGTGCTTCGCTTCGCTCAGCATGACAAATCTCTGAAGGGATTCGCTGTGCGGACGATCACAGAAGCTTGTGCCATTTCGACGCCACGAGAACGGAAAACGATTGCCGTCCTCGGCAGTCAGCATGGCTTGGGCGAAAAACTGGTGCTGCGCTTCGCTCAGGATGACAGATTTCATTGTTGTGCGGACGTCATCCTGAGAGGGAAATTTTGTACCTAACGCCCATCTCGGCTGTAGCCCTCAACAGCGCGTCCAGCGACTTCAGCGGCGGTAATTGCGCGCCGCGTTCTCGCAGGGTCTCAATTACTGTCTCCGTCGGGATATTTCCAACCAGGGCATCCTGCGCGAAGGGACATCCGCCAAGGCCGCCTATGGCCGAATCGAAACGACGGCAGCCAGCGTCATAGGCCGCAACGATTTTGGCAGCTGCCTCTTCCAAACGGCTGTGCAGATGGACTCCGATTTCCAGGTAACCGTACTCGTTGATCACGCCCGAGACGACTTCCTTAATCCTCTCCGGCGCCGCCACACCAACCGTGTCGGCGAGCGAAATAGCGCGAATCTCCTGCAGTTCGAGCAAGCCCACTGCCGCTATAACTTCGTCGACATTCCAGTCATCGCCATAGGGATTGCCGAATGCCATCGAAATGTAGACGACGGTCGCAAGGCCGGCCTCGTCCGCCTTTTTCTCGATTTTCTCCAATTCTTCGATGGCGTCTTCGAGAGTCTGCCGCTGATTATTTTGCAGAAATGTCGGCGAAATCGAGTAGGGAAAACCGAGGGTACGCACCTTCCCAGTAGCAACCGCCCGCTGCGCGCCCTTTTCGTTGACCACGATGCCGATAATCTCCACGTCGTCGGGCGGATCGAGTTCCTTGAGAACTTCCTCCGAGTCAGCCATCTGCGGTACAGCATTCGGAGAAACAAAACTGACCGCGTCAATATGTTGGAAGCCTGCAGAAATCAATGCCTGCAGATAATTAGTCTTCAGATCGGCAGGGATCTGGCCTTTGAGCCCTTGCCAGGCGTCGCGCGGGCACTCGATGAGTTTTACGGAATCGTCCATACACCTTCTCAGAATCGAGCAATTAGGATCAACGAATCTTGGTCAGATCACCCCGTGGCCCGATCCCACGATTCTTAGGTTTGCAGCACTCCCACTTTAAACTCCGCTACTTCCGGATTCAGCGACGCCGCTTCCAACGCCTGCGTGATTGCCCCGCGAGTTTCCATGGGGTCTATAATCTTGTCGATCCACAGCCGCGCCGCGCCGTAGCGGGGATCTGTTTGCTCTTCATAGGTCTTCTTCGTTGAATCCAGAAGTTCTTTTCTTTCGTCGTCGCTCAACGTCTTGCCGCTGCGCTCCAATTGTTTCACCTTGATTTCTAGCAGAGTGCCGGCGGCGGCATCTCCGCTCATTACCGCGTATTTCGCAGTCGGCCAGGCGAACACAAAGCGCGGGTCGAAAGCTTTGCCGCACATGGCGTAGTGTCCCGCGCCAAAAGAACCTCCGACGATCACGGCGATCTTAGGCACGACGGAGTTCGACACAGCATTCACCATTTTCGCTCCCGCCTTGATGATCCCGCTCCACTCGGCGTCGCGTCCGACCATGAATCCGTTTACGTCGTGAAAAAATACAAGCGGGATCAGGTCCTGGTTGCAGTCCATAATAAAGCGGGCCGCCTTTTCGGCGGACTCGGTATAGATGACGCCACCGAACTCGACGCGCTTGTGGCCTTCATGGTCGGTCTGCTGCGCGTGCAGCTTCTGGTTGGCGACAATGCCAACAGCGTAGCCTCCTATACGGGCGTAGCCACAGATCAGCGTTTTGCCGTACTCGGGCTTGTATTCGTCGAAGCGGCTTCCGTCCACAACCCGCGCCAGAATTTCCTTCATGTCGTAAGGCCGCGCGGCTGAGGCATCGTAAGCTCCATAGATTTCTTCCGCCGGCATTGCCGGTTCCACCGGCTGTTTGCGATCCCAGAGGGACTGGCGCCGGTATCCCCATTTTTCGATCAGCGAGCGAATGCGGCCGATGCAGGCCTCATCATTGGGCTCGCGAAAATCGACGGTACCGCTGATGGCCGAGTGCATGGCCGCTCCGCCCAACTCTTCTGCGGAAACTTTCTGACCAATGGCCGCTTGCACGAGCGCAGGCCCAGCCAGAAAAAGGCCGCTACCGTCAGTCATCAGAACGTGATCGCACATCACGGGCAAATATCCTCCACCGGCAACGCACATGCCCATGATGGCTGCGATTTGCGGGATGCCCATGGCTGACATGACCGCGTTGTTGCGAAAGACACGGCCAAAATCGTCAGTGTCGGGGAAGACGTCTTCCTGCAGCGGGAGAAATACACCGGCGGAATCGACAAGATAGATCGCCGGAATGCGATTTTCGATGGCGATATTTTGCGCCCGGATAACCTTTTTCGATGTCATCGGGAAAAAGGCGCCAGCTTTAACGGTGGCGTCGTTCACGATGAGCATGACCATGCGGGTGTGGATGCGGGCGAGCCCGGTAATCACTCCGGCGGCGGGAGCCCCTCCCCATTCTTCGTACATTTTGTGCGCGGCATAGAGGCCAAGTTCGAAAAAAGACCCGGGGTCAGCGAGCAGATTGATACGCTCGCGGGCGGTGAGGCGCGCTTTGGCGTGCTGGCTCTCGATAGCTTTGGGTCCTCCACCTTCGCGAATTTTTTCCTCTTCATTGCGGATCTGAGCGACCAGGTCGGCGAGCGCGCGCATGTTCGATTCGAAGCGCAACGAACTGGGATCAACTTTGGTCGGGAGGACATTGTTGATCGTCACAGCCGTGGATTCGGTGCCTTCGCGCATTGAGGGTAGACCTTCGGTACTTACGAAACTACTAACTATACCAGCGCACCCGAGGCCGTTGGCCGCCGGCGAGCCAGAAGCGGGCGCTACAATCTGAAAATGCTGCGAAGGCTCGCATCCCGGCCAGATTGGCAGATCGCGATGATTCTAACCGCAACTTTGCGCGTGTTTTATTCGACGCTGGCAGCGGCATGCCTTCCGTTTCTGCATCCCGATTCGGCGCTGACATACAGCAACGCGCTTACCAAAAATTTGCCCTCGCCGCACGGCCTGTATTATGCGTTGCTTGGAATTTGGGAGCGCTTCGATACACTCTGGTTCCTGCGCATCGCGGAGCACGGGTACGACCGGCCCATGGCGGCGATTTTTTATCCTTTGTATCCGGCGGTGATTCGACTGGTGAGTGGGCTACTGCCAGCAATGGCCGCCGCTCTTCTGGTTTCGACCGTGGCCGCATTCTTTTTTTTCTGGGGGCTGCTGCGCCTGGCGGCCGAACTGTCGGAAGTCGGAAGACTGCGCGTGTTGTTACTGGTCTCGGTGTGGCCGACCAGTTTCGTGCTATTCGCGGGCTACGCGGAGTCCCTGACTCTTGCGCTCGTGGTGTGGGCTATCGTCTTTGGACGCGAAGCATGGTGGGAAGCGGCCACACTTTGCGGGCTCCTCGCAGGAACGGCGCGGCCCACAGGTGTGTTGGTTTTCTTCCCACTTGCAGTGATGGCGCTGCGGAGCCGGCGGGCGCGTTCTGTGACCGTGGTGTTGACACCATTCGGATTCCTTAGTTATTGGGTTTGGCTGCGATGGTCGGGAAGAATTTCTGTGGTCGAAGCCTATCGAGTCTATCAGGGCATGACCATGGTTCCTCCGTGGAAGGGCTTAGCGGAGGCTCTACGGCTGATCGTGATCGAGCACGATGCTCTCCTGGCGATCAAGCTGGGTATGGTGGTTCTGCTCGCAGTGGTCAGTTTGCGGCGGGATGTACGGCTCGAAGCCCGTGCCCAAATTCGCATTGAGGACAAAGCATTCGCGCTGGCGGTAATTTTGCAGATGCTGATGTACACAGGGCGGCCGCTGCTGGGAGCCATGCGCTACGCTCTGATGGTGTATCCGGCGTTTCTCATGTGGGGAGCGCGCGCCGAGCGCTGGAGCGGGAAGCGACTCAGCTTCTGTCTAACGGCCCTCGGCGTTTTGAACCTGACCTGGATGTGGGCATTCCTTAATTGGTCGCTGGTGCTGTAGCTCCGTGGGTGGCGCGGACGCCTCGCCGCCGTGACTCCGGCAAAGTCTCCTGCGAGGGCGGCGGATTCCGATTCCTACAGCACGCAGGTTAACGACGCCGCCGCAATCGGCGCAGAGCCTCAGCGATGGGACCGTCCGCAACCGCGTCCACCATCCCGATTTCGAGAGCTCCTGCGGCGGAGATTTTTTCCGCCGCTGTGAAAAGCTCCAACGCTCTGCTCTTCCCAATCAGCCGCGGCAAGCGCTGCGTCCCTCCCCATCCGGTCATAAGACCGAGGGCCGCGCCGCGATGTCCAAAGACGGCGTGAGGCGCTGCAATCCTGCGGTGACAGGCCAGCGCAAGGTCAAGACCTCCGCCCATGCAATGGCCTTCGACGGCGGCGATGACCGGAGCAGGATAGCCGGCAATTGCGTTCATAAGCGCTTGCCCCCTGGCCGAGAAGTCATAGGCTTCCGGGCCGGTCAGTGCGGTGATTTCGTTCAAGTCGGCTCCGACCGAGAAAAACTTGCCATTGCCCGCGATGATCAGAGGACAGAGTTCCTTTTTTAATTCGGCAAGGGCGGCAGTAAGCGCGAGCACGCAGGCGCGGGTGAGCCGGTTGGTGCCGTCGGGTGAAGTCAGACGCAGGATACGTGCCCGGCCGACGGACTCGATTCGGAAGAAGAGATACGACACGAGAACATCTTAGCGAGAATTGCGGCGGGCGCAGCCACCCCAAAGATTGTTGCGGGGCTTCGCCCCGCCGGACAGCCGGGGGGCGGTTGTCCCTGACGCGAGCTTAAACCGCGGGCACGCCGTGCGGTTTCACATGCTCGCGAATGAACTTCACGATGTCATCCATCGGAGTGCCGGGCTGGAAGATAGCAGCCACGCCGATTTTCTTGAGGCCTTCAATATCCTGATCCGGGATAATGCCGCCGACCAGCACCAGAACGTCGTCCATTTTATTTTGCTTGAGCAGGTCCATCACGCGCGGCACGATTGCGTTGTGCGCGCCCGAGAGAATCGAAAGTCCGATGACGTGAACATCTTCCTGGAGCGAGGCGTTAACCACCATCTCCGGCGTCTGACGCAGGCCTGTGTAGATGACCTCCATGCCGGCATCGCGCAGCGCGCGGGCGATTACCTTGGCGCCGCGGTCATGGCCGTCGAGCCCGGGCTTCGCTACCAGAACACGTATTTTCTGATCGGCAAGCACCGAGATCATTTAACCACAGAGCACACAGAGGAGCACAGCGGAACCCGCCGCTTAAAGAGTCGATGGTCACGCTGGACGGGCGGGGGAAGCCCGTCACTCCACAGCTAGGGTTTCATTCCCAACTGCCAGAACAAGAACGAATACACATCCGTGCTCTCTTCGATCTGCTTAGTAACCGGCTTACCCGCGCCGTGCCCGGCTTTGGTTTCGATGCGCAGCAGAATCGGCTTCTGCTGGTTGTCGCCATTCTTGGCTTCCGCCTGCAGTAGCGCGGCCATTTTCTTGGCGTGCATGGGATCGACGCGTGTATCGGTATCACCCGTCATAAAGAGGATGGCGGGATACTCCTGCCCTGGCTTTACATGATGATAAGGGGAGTATGCGTAGAGCCAGTCGAATTGCCTGGCATCGTCGGCCGAGCCGTACTCCGGGACCCAAAGTTTCGCGATCTGAAAGTTCTGATAGCGCAACATGTCGAGCAGCGGAACCTGACAGACTACGGCACGGAAAAGGTCGGGCCGTTGCGTGATCATGGCACCCATCAGCAAGCCGCCGTTGGAGCCGCCCTGAATCGCCAGGTGATCGCGGTCGGTGTATTTCTGCGCGATAAGATATTCTCCGGCGGCGATGAAATCGTCGAAGACATTCTGCTTTTTCTCCAGCATGCCGGCGCGATGCCAGTCTTGACCAAACTCGGCGCCGCCGCGCAGATTTGCCACCGCGTAAACGCCGCCATGTTCCATCCAGAGGTACACGCTGCGGTTGAAAGACGGCGTCAGCGAAATGTTGAAGCCGCCGTAGCCTGTGAGCAGGGTGGGATTCTTGCCGGTCTTTTCCATTCCCTTTTTGCTGACGACAAACATCGGGACTTTCGTGCCATCTTTCGACGTATACCAGACCTGCTCGACGTCGAAGGCGGAAGGCTCGATAGAAGGGGCGTCAACCTTGGCCCACATCGAGCTGTTGACGGTCGCATTGTGCACGTCGTTTAGATCAACGCGGTAGATCGAAGGCGGCACGGTGAAAGACTGGAATCCAAAAAAGATTTCATTGCGGTCATAGCGGCCAGATGCGCTGAAAACAGACCCAAGAGCCGGCGTTGGAATGTCGGCAAGTTTCTTTCCGTCGAGCCCGAAAAGCATGAGCTGAGAAGTCGCATTGTGTTCATATTGCGCCAGCAACTTGCCACCAGTCACGCTAGCGCCCTGCAACACAGCATCGGTCTCAGGGATTATTTCCTTCCAGTTTTCGCGCTTGGGATTGGCTGCGTCGGCGACAAAGATGCGATAGCGGGGTGCGTCTTCGTTGGTGGTGATGTACAGTTTGCCGGCAAAAGAGTCAGCCGTGTACAGGAAATCCTTGCCCGCAGTAATTTTGACCGGCGGATTCTTCGAAGTAAGGTCCTGGAGAAACATTTCGTTCTTCGTCCATCCCTGCTCCTCATCGATCAGCAACCAGCGTCCGTCTTCGGAGAGACTCACATTCGGCCACCATTCAGGATCGCGGCCCTCTCCGAAAATCAGCGGATCCCGCGAGGGATTTGTGCCCAGCGCGTGATAGAACACGCGCCGGTGGTACACCTCCTGCCCCTCGGGGACTTCTCCTCTCCTGGGATAGCGAGTGTAAAAAAATCCGGAATTGTCCGGCTTCCACGCGACGCTGGCGGCTCGCGTCCGGTCGATTGCATCCGGCAGCAACTTGCCGCTCGCAGTTTCGATCACATACAGCGTGCTGATCTCGGAACCGCTCGGCGAGGTGCCATAGGCAACATATTTGCCGTCTTCCGACGCATACCACCAATCGAGCGCAATCGTCCCGTCGGCCGAAAGTTTGTTCACGTCGAGCAACACGCGATCCCGATTCGGTGCGCCGTTGCCGCCGTCGCGCACATATAGGATGGGCTGGTTCTGATCGCCCTCGCGTCGGGTATGAAAGTAATACGGACCGCCCATCTGCGGAGCCCCGACGGTGCCAATCTCCAGCAATTGCGAGAGCCGGGCGTTGATCATGTCACGCCCGGGGAGCGGGTCAAGAATAGAGCGCGTGTAGCTCAGCTCCCGCTCGACATAAAGCTTGGTCTCAGGATCGTTTGCATTTTCCAGATAGCGGTAAGGATCGACGATTTTGTGGCCCTGGACAGTATCCTCCACCGGCGCGACTTTGGCCTTCGGAGGACCAGAACCAGCAGCCACGGCGGAATCCGCGGCCAGGGAATTCTTAGCAAAGATGAGGGCAACCACAGCGATCAGAATTATCAAATGAGCAGTCAGCAAACGCAAACCTCCCAGCATAAACACCTCACTCTGGTTTGTGGACGAAGCGCCGAGAATTAGGTTAGCAGATGATTGGCTTATCCTTCGCCGACCCACCAGAGTGCAGCGGGTGACTAACAGGAACAGATGCAGGAGCTTTCGGTGGTGTTGCAGTTTGCGAAATCGCCAACCACCAAGGCCGCAAAGGTTCATCACGGAAACACCTTAGGACCAAAAGCCTTCGTGATACTTCGTGCCCACGGTGGTTTAGGGTTTCGCGAGCTGCACCGTGAAACTGCACGGCTACCCGAATTTCCAATCATTTCCAATCAGATGTAGCCTCTGATATGATTTCCTTGGGGATTCGAGCACGCACCGTGCGTGCTTCCACTCCTCAGTAGCTCAATGGCAGAGCATCCGGCTGTTAACCGGAGGGTTGTAGGTTCGAGTCCTACCTGAGGAGCCATTTCTTTTCTAATCTGTTGACTCCCCAAGGCTACGACGCTCCTTTCTAATGTTCTTTCTAATGTTTCGCCCCGATTCTCTCAAATCTCAGTATTAGAGGGGAGAGGTCGATGCGAGTGAACAGAAAAGTGAGCATTTGGAAGCATGTGCGTCTTGCAGACGGGAAGTGGCGGTATTGCCGCCCCGTGCTCGACGCCAAAGGCAAGATCGTTTCCGACATGGTGATGGTCAAAGGGCGCGAAGAGCGCCACGCGGAAGGCAACTACGTAATCTCGTTTTACAACCCGAAGCTGACTTGGCAGAAATGCGGCCGGAAACCAGCGGATG
>Ga0302324_100012768_pt1 | contig 17107 bp, 21 predicted proteins | sample Palsa_T0_1_FD_201949 | JGI IMG/M metagenome (GOLD analysis project Ga0302324, IMG submission 201949) | Peat permafrost microbial communities from Stordalen Mire near Abisko, Sweden - Palsa_T0_1 | ecosystem: Environmental > Terrestrial > Soil > Palsa > Peat permafrost | place: Sweden: Abisko...
TGGCAGACTTCGAGGAGCGGCACGAGGTGGCGCTTCCCGCTGCGTACCGGCTGTTCGTCGTTGAGCTGGGCGATGGCGGGGCCGGGCCGGGCTATCACCTGTCACAGCTCAGCGAGGCGTGCCACCTGGGCTGCGGGCCGGGGCATCTGGCCCGGCCCAGCCCGTACCTGCCCGGGCCGCGGTACCCCGAAGACTGGGAGCAGCGGCACGAGGCACCGCCGGGACCGGGCCGGACGTTCCTGCCGGGCACGTTGACGATCGCCCATCACGGGTGCACCCTCGTCACCCAACTGGTCGTGGCGGGGCCGGCCCGCGGGCGGCTTGAGGTCTCGAAGGCGCAAGGACGGCGTCGCGCGAGCTGACGCCGTGGCGATCGCGGACGAGATCGCCCGGTACGCCAGGTCATGACGCCGGCGGGCGGCGTACCGGTTGACCAAGCTCGCCTGGAGGAAGACGGAGATCGCCGCGACAGGCTCGCCCGGCGACGCGGCCGCCCGCCTCCTGGACGATGCCGACCCCGTCCTGCGCGTGCACGGGGTCACCGTGGTCCGGGCGCGTCTCGCCGACCTGGAGCCCCGCCTGCGCCGGCTGGAGCAGACGGAGACCGATCCCTGGGTCCGGTTCGAGCTCAGCCGGCAGCCTCCGTCCCCGGCCGGGTACGAGTTCACCGGGGAGCTCCCCTTCTAACGAGCGCCGCCGGGGCGCCTGGTCCGCAGCCGCAGACTGCCACGATGTGGCCTGCTGTCGGGCGCCAGTCGGGCGCCACCGCAGGCCGGCCCAGTGGCCGGTGCGGGCGGCAGTAGGCGTGGAGCCCCGGCCCGTTCGATCGGCCGGCCCGGGTATTCCGCCGGATTCGCGTTTGCCTTCGGCAGGTGTGAACCACGCCGACCCGGGTAGCCGAATGTCTCGGATAGCCGATTTGACCTGGGGGTTTCCGCTGTGGCAGAACGTCGACCGGCGTGGCGCGTGAGGGACCAGCGGGGGCTGCGGTGAGGGACCACCGGGAGTTGATGGACCACTGGGGGCAGGGCGGCGAAGGCGCGACGTCGGCCTGGCGGCGGACCGCGCGCGCGTTCGCGGCGGCGGTCGAGTCGGGGCGGCTGGATCTTCCTCTGCCCGGCGCCGGCGCGACCAGGGAACGGTGGGCCGCGCTGGCCGACCTGGCCGGGGAAGACCTGTCGCTGGCACGGCTGTGCGAGGGGCACGCCGACGCGGTGGCAATCCTGGCCGAGCTCGGCGGCCCGCGGCCGGAGCCGGGCAGCCGCTGGGGGGTGTGGGCGGCGAACCCGCCCGGACCTAGCGTGACGGCGAGCCGGGACGCGGACGGCTGGCTGCTCGACGGGACCAAGCAATACTGCTCGGGGGCCCGGATCTGCACGAGCGTCCTGGTCACGGCGGCCGCTGACGACGGGGCGCGGCTGTTCGCGGTCGACACCGAGCTGCTTGAGCCGGACGTGAGCAGCTGGCCCGCCACCGGGATGGCCGGCAGTGACACGCTCGACGTCGGCTTCGCGCGGGTTCCGGCGGTGCCAGTCGGACCGCCCGGCGGGTACACCGACCGGGCCGGGTTCAGCCACGGCGGCGTCGGGGTGGCGGCCGTGTGGTACGGAGGCGCGCGCGGCGTGGCGAGGACGCTGCTTAGCGCCGCGGCCAAGCGCGACATCGGCCCGCACGCGCTCGCTCATCTGGGGGCGGTCGATCTCGGGCTGCGCACGGTGCGGGCGGCGCTCGACCTGTCCGCCGACGAGATCGACGCCGACCCTGGTGACCTGCGTCACGAGGGACCGCTGCGAGCCCTGCGGGTGCGTGCGCTGACCGAGGCGGTCGCCGCCGACGTGCTGACGAGAACGGGGCGGGCGCTCGGGGCGGGGCCGCTCGGCCACGATGAGGCGCATTCCCGCGCGGTCGCCGACCTGACGGTCTACCTGCGCCAGCATCACGCGGAGCGCGACCTGGCGCGGCTCGGGGAGCTCGTCGCCGAGGCCGGCGACACGTGGTAACCCATGCCTCGGGCCGGCATCCGATTGACGCGCCCGGCACGGACGAGCGAACCTGGACGGCCTGGCCGTGGCTGAGCACGCTCCCCGGCGCTGGGCCGATCGGCCTGGCCGGGATAAGGAGCGCGGTCATCGTGGCCGCGCACCCGGACGACGAGGTGCTCGGCGCCGGCGGCCTGATTTCGATGCTGGCGGCGTCGCGCGCGCGGCTGCGGCTGGTGGCGGTCACCGACGGCGAGCGCTCGCACCGGGGGCATGCCTCCCCGGCGCCGCTCGCCCGGCGGCGGACCGCGGAGACCGAGGCCGCGCTGCGCGCCCTGGGCGCGCGGGGGGCCGAGGTCATCCGGCTCAAGCTGCCCGACGGCGGCCTGGACGGCCGGCCGGATGAGCTCGCGGCGGCGCTGGCCCCGCTGGTCGCGGGGTTCGACCTCTGCCTCGCGCCCTGGGACCACGACCTGCACCCCGACCACGAGGCAGCGGGCCGCGCCGCCCGCGGGGCCGCGACCGCCGCCTTCTACAGCTTCCCGGTCTGGATGTGGCACTGGGCCTCCCCCGGTGACCCCCGGGTGCCCTGGGACCAGGCCCTGCGAGTGCCGCTCGCGCCTCGCACCGTGGGCAGGAAGCGCGCCGCGATCACCTGTTTCGCCAGCCAGACCGAGGACCGGGGGCATGGCCTCGGCCCGGTGCTGACCCCCGCCATGATCGCCCACTTCACCCGGACCGTGGAGGTTCTGCTGCCGTGACGCTCGACCCGGGCCACTTCCGCGAACGCTATAGCGCCTCCCCCGATCCGTACGGGCTGGGCGACCGCTGGTACGAGGCGCGCAAGTACGCGGTCACAGTCGCCCTGCTACCGCGGGCACGCTACCGCACCGCATTCGAGCCCGGCTGCTCGATCGGGGTGCTCACCGAGCGGCTGGCATCTCGCTGCGACAGCCTGCTCGCCTGCGACGCGATCCCGGAGGCGGTCGCGTCGGCCCGGTCTCGGACCGCGGGGCTGGGCGGCGTGCGGGTCGAGCAGCGCGTGGTCCCGGGCGAGTGGCCCGCGGGCTCGTTCGACCTCATCGTGTTCTCCGAGATCCTCTATTACTTCGACGACCCGGACCTGAGCCAGATGCTCCGCCTCGGCCTGCTGGCGCTCCGTCCCGGCGGGCACCTGATCGCGGTGCACTGGCGGCACCCCGCTCCCGATCATCCGCGCGGCGGCGATGACGTCCACCAGATCCTGGCCGCCGACCCGCGACTGGCCCGGCTGGCGAGGTACCGCGACCCGGACTTCACGGCCGAGGTCTACGCCCGCTCGGACGGGGACCTGCGGTCGGTCGCCCAGGTCGAGGGGATCGCGTGATCCGCTCGGTCGGCGTCATCGTTCCCGCGCACGACGAGCAGGACCTGCTCCCCTCCTGCCTGGCAGGCGTCCGCCGCGCGGCGCAGGCGGTGCGGGGCGTGCCGGTGCACCTGGTCGTGGTCGCCGACGCCTGCCGCGATCGGACCGTTCAGGTGGCTCGGCGCGGCGGCGCCTCGGTCGTCTCGATCGACGCCGGGAGCGCCGGCGCGGCCCGCGCGGCCGGCGCGCGCGAGGTGCTGCGCCGGACTAGCCACCTGGACCCGGCGAACGTCTGGCTGGCGACGACCGACGCCGACACGCTGGTCCCCGCCCACTGGCTGCGTCAGCAGGTGCGCCACGCCAGCCAGGGCTGGGACGCGATCGTGGGCACGATCCAGGTCGCCGACTGGTCGGGCTACCCGCCGGGTACGCGATCGCTATTCCGCGAGCGGTACGAGGGGGCCGACTCCGGAACCGGCCAGCATAGCCATGTGCACGGCGCCAACCTGGGCTTCCGCGCCTCGGCCTACCTGGCGGCGGGCGGATTCCCCGACCTGCCCACGGCCGAGGACCACGCTCTGGTGGCGGCGCTGACGGCCGCTGGCGGCCGGGTGCTGCGGACCCGGGCCCTGCCCGTCATCACCTCGGCCAGGCGCGAATCCCGCGCCCCGGACGGCTTCAGCCACTACCTCGCCCGGCTGGAGGCCACCCCCGCCTGAGCACTGTCACGAAAGAACGCCAGCGGGCTCGGCCGACGTGCCCGCTTCGGCCCGACCGGCGGAAAGAGTGCGAGCATGTTTGAGGGCTTCGAGGAGAACAGGGTAAACCTCGGCGACGCATCGACCTTTGTGCGCCTCGGAGGCGAGGGCCCGCCTGTCGTGCTGCTCCACGGGCACCCTCGCACGTCGGCCACGTGGCACCGGGTTGCGCCACAGCTGGCCCGGCGGGGCTTCACCGTCATCTGCCCGGATCTGCGAGGGTACGGGCAGTCACTCGCCCCGGCGCCTACGGCGGACCACACGGCGCATTCCAAACGCGCTGCCGCGGGTGACATCGTGGCGGTCGTGCGGGCACTCGGCTACCGCCGGTTCGCGCTCGCCGGACACGACCGGGGTAGCTACGTCGCGCTCCGGCTCGCGCTCGACCATCCCGAGGCGGTCTCGCGGCTGGCGCTGCTCGACTGCCTGCCTATCAGCGAACACCTTTCCCGGATTACCCCGGAGTTCGCCACGCGATGGTGGCACTGGTTCTTCTTCGCCCAGCCGGACATCCCTGAGCGCGTCATCAACGCCGACCCTGACGGCTGGTACCGAGGCGACCCCAAGTCGATGGGCCAGGAGAACTACGACGAGTGGCGCCGAGCCGTCCGGAACCCCCAGGTAGTGAGGGCAATGCTTGAGGACTACCGAGCCGGCCTGACCGTCGACCGGCAGCACGAGAAGACGGACCTGGCCGCCGGCCGCCGCATTAGGTCACCGCTGCTGGTGCTGTGGTCCAAGCGGGACGATATCGAAGCCCTTTACGGCGACCCGCTCACGATCTGGCGCACCTGGGCAGACGACGTTCGCGGCCACGGCATCGACTCCGGGCACCACATGGCCGAGGAGGCCCCCGAAGCGCTGGCCGCGTCGCTCGGCGATTTCTTCAGCTCTTTATAGGACCGCATGGCATCACCCGAGCTCGGCCGGAGTTGAGTGGCCGCTGATGATCAGCCAGTGGTCGTGCCGCCAGCTGACCGGATCGGCCCGCAGCGGGACCTGATCCAGCCTTTTGCGCCGCGCGCCGGACCAGGATGCTTGAGGACATGACACGCGCTCTCATCGTCATCGACGTCCAGGAATCGTTCCGCCAGCGCCCGCTCTGGCAGGCCATCTCCAATCCGCGCATCGCCGCCGATGTCGCCCGTCTGGTCGACGGCGTCCGGGCCGCCGGCGATCTCGTCGTGTGGGTCCTGCACACCGAGCCGGGCACGGGCGGCACGTTTGACCCGGCCAGCGGGCACGTCCGCCTGATCGAGCCGCTGGCGCCGCGCGACGGGGAGCCCGTCCTGACCAAGACCTCGCATAACGCGTTCACCACGACCCGGCTGCAGCAGCTGCTCACGCAGCGCGGAATCACCGAACTGGTCGTCTGCGGCATCAGGACCGAGCAGTGCTGCGAGACCACCGCCAGGGTGGCGTCCGACCTCGGCTATCGGGTCGCGTTCGTCACCGAGGCCACCGCGACCAACCCGATCCCGCATCGTGACGGGCCGGCCGGGCAGTCGGTGGAAGAGCTGCTGGCGGACCCGCGCACGCTGCCCGCCAGCGCGGTGATCGAGCGAACCGAGTACGCGCTGGCCGGGCGCTTCGCCACCATCGCCACCATCGAGGAAGTGATCGGCCGTCCGGCCGCGTTGACCAGATCGTGACTAGAGTCGTCTTCCTGCTCGTCCCCGGCCTGCACCTGCTCGACCTGGCCGGGCCGGCCCAGGCGTTCAGCACCGCCGCCGACCTCGGCTGCGGATACGAGCTGCACTACGTCGCCGAGCAGGAAGACGTCCGCACCGCGCAGGGCGCCACCGTCCGCGCGGTGACTCGCTGGCCGTCGCTGACGACCGACGACCTCGTCATCGTGCCCGGCTGGCGCTCGCCGACGATCGCCGGCACCGGCGCGCTCGCCGCGGCCACGCTCGGGCGGCTGACCGGTCATCACGCCGACGGCGGCACCGTCGTGAGCATCTGCGCCGGGGCCGACGCGCTCGGCCGGGCCGGGCTGCTCGACGGGCGCCGCTGCACGACGCACCACCTCATCCAGGACGAGCTGGCGGCGCGGTACCCGGCCGCGACGGTCATCCGCGGCGTCCTCTACGTCGTGGACGGGCGGATCGCCACCTCGGCCGGGATCGCCAGCGGGATCGACCTCGCGCTGCACCTGATCGCCGTCCGCGACGGCCCGGTCGTGGCCGCCCTGGTCGCCCGGGAGATGGTGGTCTACGCTCGCCGCAACGGCGACGAGCAGCAGGCCAGCGCCATGCTCCGGCACCGCAACCATCTCAGCGACTTCGCGCACCGCGCCCAGGACAGCATTGAGTCGCGGTTCGCCGACACCCTCCCGCTGGCGGACCTGGCCGCGGACTGCGGGGTCAGCGAGCGCACCCTCACCCGCCGGTTCGTCGCCGCGACGGGCCTGACGCCGCTGCGGTACCAGCAGGTGCTGCGGGTGGAGCGCGCAGAGCACCTGATCGGGCACGGGGCGACGGTGGAGGCAGCCGCCCGCACGGTCGGCTTTGCCGATGCCCGGATGCTCCGCCGGCTGCGCAGCCGGGAGGACGCCGGCCTGCGTCCGCCCGCGCGTTGAGAGGCGGCTTACGGACTGCGAGTCAGCCGGGTCCGTTCGGACAAGGGAATTTGATCTTTGATTTCCTGGGCGGCGCAGGCCGCTACTGGGTGCGAACCGTCAGGACCCGTGCCGAGCAGCAGGGCGAGTTCGGCCGCGGCCCGGCGGAGCTGCGGGAGGGTGGCCGTGCCGTAGCCGATGATCAGGCCGTTCATCGTGGGCTGGCCCGCGTAGTAGCGGTCGAGGGGGTAGACCGTGACGCCGCGCTCGGCGGCCGCGTCGATCAGGCGGCCGACCGGGAAGTCGTCGGGAAGTTCCAGGACCACGTGCATGCCGGCCGTGTCGCCGAGCAGCCGGAACGGCGGCCGGTTGTGGCCGGCTGCCGCCGTGTCCCGGCCTGCGCGGGCGAGGCCGTCGACCAGGGCCGCCCGGCGACGGCCGTACTCGAGGCGCATCTTGCGGATATGGCGCTCCAGGTCGCCCCCGCCGAGCAGGGCGAGGATCGCGTGCTGGACCGGCTCGGGGATGCGGACGCCGAGCTGCGGGCGCAGCGCCGCCAGCTTGTCGACCAGCTCGGGCGGCGCGACCAGCCAGCCCGCGCCGAAGGCGGTGGCGAGGATCTTCGACGCGGTGCCGAGGTAGACGATGACGTCAGGGTCCATGCTGTGCAGGGCCGGCAGCGGGCCGACGTCGTAGCGGAACTCGCTGTCGTAGTCGTCCTCGACGATGATCGCGCCGGTCGCCCTGGCCCACGCGATCAGCGCCTGCCTGCGGCTGACCGGAAGCCGCCCGCCGAGCGGGTACTGATGGGCGGGCGTGGTGTAGAGCAGCCGGAGATCACCGGGGAGCTCCTCGGGAACGATGCCGTGCGCGTCGACCCGGCACGGCACGACCCGCGCCCCGGCCCGGCGCAGCACCTCACGGCCGGTGGGGTAGCCCGGTTCCTCGATGCCGGCCCGGTCGCCTGGCGTCAGGAGCGCGTCCGCCAGCAGCGCCAGCCCGCTCGACACCCCCTGGGTGATCAGCACCTGCTCCGGCCCGACGGCAAGCCCGCGGGACCGTCGCAGGTAGGCGGCGATCGCCTCCCGGAGCTCGGGGAGCCCGTACGGGTCGGGCCACCGGGACGGCAGGTGCGCGCCCGCCTGCCGCCACGCTCGCCGCCAGGCGGCCGGCTCGATCCCGTCCGCCCAGGAGATGCCGGGCTGCAGATCTGTCATCTCCCGGGGGGACGACCCCCCGATGGCAGAGCCCGCCATCGTATCGGGGCCGCCCGAAGGGACGGATCCGCGTGTCGTACCTGGTCGAGGAACGGCGGGAGGACGTGCAGCGGGGGGCGCCGCGACGTCGGCCACGTAGGTGCCGGAGCCGTGGCGGCCCTCGAGCCACCCCTCCGCGAACAGGCGGGCGTACGCGTTGGTCACCACCGTCCTGCTCACGCCGAGCGAGACGGCCAGATCGCGGCTTGACGGCAGCCGGTCCCCGGCGTGCAGCACGCCGTCGGTGACGGCCGCCTCGAGCTGCGCGGATATCTGCACGGCAAGCGGCACCGGGTCCGCCCGCTGCACCACGACCGGCAGGCCCGACGGCAAAGTGGTCACCAGGAATCCTCCGTGATTGGCTATTTGTGCCAGTCCACCTGTCCCCTAGGCTAGGGGATCATGAGCCCTGAAACCACGTCTTTGTCCAGCACCCCCCGAACCACCCTGCGCAGGCACCGTGAGCGCGGCCAGGTCGACCGCGCGGCCCTCTACGAGGTGCTCGACGCGGGCCTGATCTGCCACTTCGGGGTGGTGGCGGACGGCGACCCGGTCGTGCTGCCCACCGCCTACGGCCGGGACGGCGACACGCTGTACGTGCACGGGTCGTCGGCCAACGGGGCGTTCCGGGCGGCGGACGGGCAGCGGGTCTGCGTGACCGTCACCCACATTGACGGGCTCGTCGCGGCCCGCTCGGTGTTCAGCCACTCGGTGAACTACCGCAGCGCGGTCATCTTCGGCGCCGCGACGATCGTCACCGACGAGGACGAGCGCCGGGAGGGGCTGCGGCTCATCACCGACCACCTCATCCCCGGCCGGTGGGCGGCCGCCCGGCAGCCCACCAGCAAGGAGATGGCGGCCACGGCGGTGCTGTCGCTCCCGCTGGCCGAGGCCTCGGTCAAGGTGCGCACCGGCATGCCCGCAGACGAGCCGGAAGACCAGGACCTGGACGTCTGGGCGGGCGTGCTCCCGATCTCGGTCACCTTCGGCGACCCGCTGCCCGACCCGCAGCTCCGCGCGGAGGTCCAGCTCCCGGCCCACATCCGCGACCGCGCGAGCTGATCAGGTCGGCGCGCAGCTTGAATTAGTACTATGTAGTACTCTTCGTTTATGGACTCGGTAACCGTGAGCGAGCTGAACCGGCAGACCGCGAAGGTGCTCGATCGGATCAAGGCCGGCGAGTCGCTGGAGATCAGTGAATACGGGCGGCCAGTCGCACGCCTTTCGCCAGCCGGGCCGACAACGGGAGCGCCCCTGCTTGACCGCCTGATCGCGCAGGGCAGGGCGGTCCCCGCGGCCAATGCGGGGCCGATCCCGCCGACCCCGGCTCGCGACGCGCCAGAAGAAGGCGTTTCACTCAGCGCGGCCCTCGCCGAGATGCGCGACGGCGAGCGCTACTAGTGATCTACCTCGATACCTCGGCGGCGCTCAAGCTCGTCATGCCCGAGGCTGAGACGACTGGGTTTGAGCTGTGGATCGCTGAGCGGGCCGGGGTTCCGCGGGTCTCCTCCAGGCTGCTGCGGATCGAAATGCTGCGCAGCGTGGCCAGCACCGCGCCGCAGCGGATGAGCCGGGCCAACGTCGTGCTGTCCGCTATCACGCTGGTCAGCATCGACGACGTCGCGTCGACCGCCGAAGTCATCGGAGACCGCACGCTCCGCAGCCTTGACGCCATCCATCTGGCCACCGCCCACGAACTGCGCGCAGAACTCACCGCGTTCGTCTGCTACGACAAGCGCCTGGGGGACTCCGCCCACGCGCTCGGCCTGCCCGTCGAAGCACCCGCCTGACCCGCATCCGGCCGGCCCGGGCCAGTGCGTGGCTCACTCACCTCATTGCGCTCGAGCGAACGTCCTTATCAGTTCGTCGTTGAATGCATCCAGGTCATCGGGCTTGCGGCTGGTCACCAGGTCGAAGCCCATGGCCGAGCAGACCAGCACCTGCTGGTCATGCCAGTCCCCGCCGGCGTTGCTGATGTCGGCCTGCAGGCTGGGCCAGCTCGTGAGCGACTTGCCCGCCACCACGCCGGCGTCGATGAGTGTCCACGGGCCGTGGCAGATCGCGGCCACGGGCTTGCCGAAGGCGGCGATGGCCTGCACAAAGGCGATCGCCTCGGGTACCAGGCGGAGCTTGTCGGGATTGGCCACGCCGCCGGGCAGCACCAGCGCCGAGAAGTCTTCCGCCAGGACATCGCCGACCGCCTGATCGGGATCGAAGGAGCCGGCCGCCTCGCTGTCGTGGTTGACGGTCTGGACGGGCTCCTTCTCCGGCGCGAGCAGAACCGGCTCGCCGCCGGCGTCCTTGACGGCTTGCCAGGGGCTGGTCAGCTCCACCTGCTCGACGCCCACGTTGGCGACCAGGAACGCGATTCGCTTACCGGCCAGTTCGTTGCTCATGCGCTTCTCCAATTCGCCGGAGACGGAACTCCTCCCCGGTGTCGTTGAAGGTATTCACACTGGCGCCGTCGCATTGGCGGCCGTTGTCAGCGCTGGCCGGCGCCGGGCCCCACCACCGCGGTTGGCCGCGTGAGCGGCCCGCCCCTCTGCCGCGATAGGTCCGCTGAGCGTAAAGTTCCCAGTGGGAGTACTGCCCTGATCTCTGAGGACGACAGGAAATCTCTGAGGACGACAGGAAGAGGACAGCGATGGCGGACGCGGCCGAGTTCACGATCGGGGCCGAGGCAAGCTGCAGCGACGGGCCGGTGGGCAAGGTGAGCCGGGTGGTCGTCGACCCCGTCGCCCGGGCGCTCACCCACCTGGTGGTCGAGCCCGGCCTCCGGCAGGGCCCGAGCCGGCTTGTCCCGCTCGATCTCGTCGACGGCGGTCCGGCCGAGGTCAGGATCGGCTGCACCAAGGCCGAGTTCGAGAACCTCGAGCCGGCCGAGGAGACCAAGTTCATACCGAGGACCACCAGCTTCGGTTCCTTCGGGGCCGGGGACGTGCTCTCGTGGCCTTACTACGGCACGGCCGGCGTGGGCGACCTGGACGGCATCGGCGGGGCCGGCGGCATGGGCGCCGAGGACGGCAGCCCGGTCCCCCGCAAGGTCACCTACGACACCGTCCCGGTGGGTGACGTGAGCGTGCGCCGCGGCCAGCCGGTGCTCGCCACCGACGGCGCCATCGGCCGTGTCCAGGGGCTTGTCGTTCACCCCGGCAGCGGTCACGTGACCCACGTGCTGCTGCAGGAGGGCCACCTGTGGGGGAAGAAGGAAGTGGCCATCCCGATCAGCGCGGTGGACAGCACCGTCGACGGCACCCAGCTCAAGATCGCCAAGAAGGACGTGCAGGACCTGCCGCCGGTTAACATCGACAAACTCGAAAAAAATTCTTAGAATACTTCCCCCGAACGGACCGGGGCGGCTCTCGTCCGGCCAGCCCTAAACCGCCGCCGTCGGGTCTGCCCGGCGTCGGCCGGGCTTCCTTGAAATCCTATTAAATCGATCTGATTTATTGACAAATAGCGGGGCGCGTGCTTGTATGCAAGACAGCAGCCCTTTCGCATCCGCAACGGCAGGGGGGGACAAACAGTGGCCGACATTGTGACGATCCAGACGCCGTCCCTGGGCGACCGGAGCTATCTGGTCTCCGACGGCGCGACCGGGTTCGTGGTCGACCCGCAGCGCGATATCGACCGGGTGCTGACGCTGGCCGCGGGTCGCGGGATCGCGGTGACCCACGTATTCGAGACCCACATCCACAACGACTACGTCACCGGCGGTCTCGCGCTGGCCCGCACCACCGGCGCCGCCTACCATGTGAACGCCGCCGACGCGGTGGCGTTCGACCGGGACCCGGTCGCCGACGGCGACGTGGTGCCGGTCGGGCGGTCGATGCGGGTCCGGGTCATCGCCACCCCCGGGCACACGTTCACGCATCTGGCCTACGCGCTCGAGGACGCGGCGACCGGCGAGGTGGTCGCGGTGTTCACCGGCGGCTCGCTCCTGCACGGGTCGGCCGGGCGGCCCGACCTGCTCGGCGCCGAGCACGCGCCCGCGCTGGCGGCGGCGCAGCGCCGGTCGCTCCGGCGGCTGGCCGCGACCCTGCCCGACCAGGCCGTGGTCTACCCCACCCACGGGTTCGGCAGCTTCTGCGCGGCCGGTCCGGCCGCCTCCGGGACGGAGACCTCCACGATCGGCGATGAGCGGCGGGCCAACCCGGCGCTCGCCCTCGACTCCGACCCGTACGTCGCGGGCACGCTGGCGGGCCTGGATGACTACCCGGCCTATTACGCCCAGATGGGCCCGGCCAACGCGGCCGGCCCGGCCGCTGCCGACCTGATCCCGCCCGCCCTGGTCGGGGTCGCGCAGATCAGGCGGCGCATCGCCGAGGGCGAATGGGCGGTAGACCTCCGCAGCCGGCGGGCGTTCGCGGCCGGGCACCTGCCCGGCTCGCTCAGCTTCGAGTACGGCGACAACCTGGTCGCCAACCTCGGCTGGCTGCTGCCGCCGGGCACCCCGGTGACGCTGATCGGCGAGAGCCCCGGACAGGTCAGCGACGCCCAGCGCGACCTGACCAGGATCGGCGTCGACCGCATCGCGGGCATGGCCGGGCCGCCTCACGAGTGGCGCGAGGAGGTGCCGCACCTGGCGTCGTACCCGGTCTCCGACTTCGAGGCGCTGGCCGCGATCAGGCGCGACCAGCCCGTCGCCGTGCTCGACGTCCGCCGCAGGCTCGAGTGGTCAGCCGGCCACATCGAGGGGGCGCTGCACGTGCCGCTGCACCAACTGCCCGGCCGCCTGCCCGGCCTGCCGCCGGACCCGATCTGGGTGCACTGCCAGGCCGGGTACCGCGCCAGCGTCGCCGCCTCGGTCCTGCACGCGGCCGGGCACGCCGTCACCGCGATCGACGACGACTTCGGCAACGCCGCGCGTTACGGACTGCCGCTCACCGTCGCGCCGTCCGCCGCCGCGGCGGCATGAAGTCAGCCTGGTGGCAGGTGTGCGGGTAGCGTGGCGACCGTGGAACTTGCTGAGCCCACGGAGCGGGAACTCGACGCGGAGTCGGCCGACTGGGTGCGCCGCCTGTCGGCGGGTGACGGTTCGGGGCGGCGGGAAGCCGAGGGAGAACTGCATGCCCGGCTGGTGCGTATCGCGCTGGCGGAGGTGAACCGCCGGTCGGGCAGTACCGCGGTCACTGGCCCGGAGCTCACGGACGTGGCGCACCAAGCCGCCGACGACGCGATGCTCGCGATTGTCGCCAAGCTCAAGGACTTCCGGGGCGAGAGCCGCTTCATCACCTGGGCGTACCGGTTCGTCATCCTGGAGGTTTCCGCGAAGCTCGGCCGCCATTACTGGCGTAACCCGCCGGTCGTGCTCGACGCCGGGCAGTGGGAGAACCTCCCGGACAGGCTAGGGATCAACCCGGAGCAGCACGCCGAGGCGGCGAGCATCCTGGCCGAGGTGCGCCGCGTCGTCCAGGACGAGCTGACCGCGCACCAGCGGCGGATCTTCGTCGCGGTCGTGGTTGACGGGATACCGCTCGACGCGCTGGCCGCGAGGCTGAGCCTGCAGCGCAACGCCGTGTACAAGGTGATTTTCGACGCGAGGCGTAAGATCCGCCGAGCGCTCGTCGCTAAGGGTTACTTGGACGATCCGGGCTTGGAGCAACTATGAGCGAGTTGGAGCGGCTGGACCGGTTCCTGCGAACCGATCCGCGCGACGTGGGCTGCGAGGAAGCGATGGCCGTCCTCCATATCTACGTCGAGCTCACCGTGACCGGCGAAGACGCGGCCGAGCGCTACCCGGGCGTCGCCGCGCACCTGGCGGCTTGCGGCCCGTGCGACGAGGACCTCACCGGGCTGCTCACCGCCGTCTCCGGCGCGTAGTGCCGGTGGCGATCAGGGTGATCGCGAGGTACCAGCCGGCCGGTGCCCGGCGAAATTCATTGGTAAGACGTGCGGGCCGGCCCGACGCATACGGCCGAGACGGCTCTCCCCCAACGCCGTCGCGACCATCCGCGAAGGAGACCCACAGTGCCGCAGCTCAACCCCGGCGACCCTTTCCCCCGGCTGACGATCAGCACCACCGACGACCAGACGCTCACCATCCCGGACGCGTTCGCCGGCGACTTCGGCGTCGTGCTGTTCTACCGGGGCGCGTGGTGCCCGTACTGCAACGCGCAGCTGCGGGCGTTCGAGCGGTCCGGTCAGGCGCTGGCGGACGCGGGCATCCGCGTCGCCGCCCTCTCGGTCGACGACAAGCAGACCACCGCCGCCCTGGTTGCCAAGCTCGGCCTGGCCTTCCCCGTCGGCTACGGTGCGGTCGCCCCGGCCGTCGCCTCCCTGACCGGCGCCTTCGTCAACCCGGACCCGGTGTACCTGCAGTCCAGTGGCTTCGTGCTCGACCCCGCGGGTAACGTCATCGTCAGCGTGTACTCGAGCGGCGCCATCGGGCGGCTCGTCCCCGACGATGTCATCGGCCTCGTTCGCTACCTGCGCCAGCACTCGCCCGCCACGACGGCCTGACCAGGCACGGAGGCAGCATGAGCGACGCCGATATCCGTTTCTACTTCGACCCGGTGTGCCCGTTCGCGTGGATGACCAGCAAGTGGGTGCGGATGGTGGCCGCGCAGCGGGACTACACCGTCGACTGGCGGTTCATCTCGCTGCGGTTGATCAACTCCGCGATCGACTACGACAGCCACTTCCCGGCCGGCTACGAGGAGGGGCACACCTCCGGGCTGCGGCTGCTCCGGGTCGCGGCCCGGGCGCGAGCCGAGCACGGGCGCGCCGCCGTCGGGCCGTTCTACGAGGCGGTCAGCAGCGAGATCTTCGACTCGCCGGGCGCCGCCGCGCTGACGCCGGCCACCCGCGGCGGGCGGGCCTTCGTCGAGCCGCTGCTCACCGCGGCGGGCCTGCCCGCCGACCTGGCGGACGCGCTCGACGAGACGCGCTGGGATGACGAGATCCGCGCGGAAGGAGACGAGGCGCTGGCGCTGACCGGCCGGGACGTCGGGACGCCGATCATCCAGTTCGGCCCGCCGGAGGGCACGGCCTTCTTCGGCCCGGTCATCAGCCGCCTCCCGGACCCCGACGACGCCGTCCGGCTCTGGGACTACGTGACCGGCCTGGCCGGCTTCCCGGGCTTCGCCGAGCTCAAGCGGAGCCTGCGCGAGCGCCCGCAGCTGCGCAGTTTCGGCGTGGACCCCGGCGCCGCCGGGACGGAAGAGGACTGGCAGGCCGGCAGCCGCAAGACGGTGTCGTAGCGCGCCGGTTTACGCCTGGGACTAAGGGGTGCGGGAGCGGCTAACGGCGGCCCTAGGTATGGATGCCGCTAGCGGCGGCCAGGCAGACGAACGCACGGTCCGCGTGACGCCATTGCCCGGTGACGTGCAGGCCGGCGTCCCCGGCGGCGCGCAGCAAGGCCGCCGTGCCCATGCGGGCCCAGGGGAAGACCGGGCCGCGCCGGCTGTCGGGGTGTTCCAGCCATCCGGTCAGCTGCTCATCGACGTCGCCGGGCTCGGTTTCGACGAGGATCCGGCCGCCTGGCGCCAGCAGCTCGGCGCAGCGGAGCAGGAGCCGGGTGGGCCGGCCGCCGATGCCGATGTTGCCGTCCGCGAGCAGTACCGTGGTCCACCGGCCGCGCCCGGGCAGCGGATCGAATACCGAACGGTGCAAGGCGGGCGCCCCGGCCTGGCGCACCCGGTCCACCGCAGTGAGCGAGATGTCCACGCCCAGCGCCGGAATCCCCCGATCGGTCAGCGCCATCGTCAGCCGCCCGGGGCCGCAGCCCACATCGAGGACGGGACCGCGGCAGCGCCGGAGCAGTTCCTCGTCGGCCGCATCGGGCGGGCCGCACCACCGGGAGACCGGCAGCGGCAGCGCGCGGCCGTCCGCGGTCCGCAGGACCAGCGCCTCCGTCTGCTCGCGCAATGCCTCTTCGTACAGAGCGATCGCCCCGGTCCTCACGCCGTTCCCCCGAGGACGCTTGCCCCGAGGGCGCCTTTCCCCGTGCGAACCTGGCTCAGGACCACGGCGAGCTCGCGCGCCCGCGCGGCGAACCGGGTCTGCGGCGCCTCCCGGGCCACGGCCAGGGCATCCGCCGCCGTGTCCACGTCGCGCAACTGCGGCAGCTCGGTCACCCGCAGCCCGGCCGCGACAAGCCGGGCCCGCTGGATGGCGCCGGTGTCCGAGGTTGACATGGGGACGCCGCGCAGCAGGGCGGGATCGGGCTCGCGCAGGCCGAGCGCCCAGAAGCCTCCGTCGGCGGCCGGGCCGAACACGGCGTCGGCAGCCCGCCAGTCGACGGCCAGCAGACCGGGGGTGACCTGCGGTGTGTCCATCCCGATGAGCAGCGCCGGGCCGCGAACGGCGGCGAAGGCAGCGGCCAGGCGCTCGTCGAGCGGGCCGCCGCACTGCGGCACGATGTCGAATCCGGGGGGCAGCCACGGACCCGCCTCGCCGTCGAGCACCAGGACCCGTCGCGCGGCCGGCGCCATCAGGACGGTGCGCAGCGTGTCGGCCAGCGCGGCCTCGGCCAGCGCGGCGGCCTGCTCGTGGGTGCACGGCGGCACCAGGCGGGTCTTGACCCGGCCGGGCACCGGCTGCTTCGCGATGACGAGCAGGGTGGTGTCTGGTTCCGGCGCTGGGGCCGTCACCGGGCGAGTACCTGGCTCATGTCGCGCACGGTCCGCACGCAGCCGCCCACGGTCCCGGTCACCTTGGACTTTCCAACGCGGGGGAGGTAGGCCACCTGAACCTCTGACACGCGCCAGCCGGCCGCGGCCGCGTTCATCACCATCTCAAGCGGGTACCCGAACCGCCGGTCGGCGAGGTTCAGGCCGAGCAGCGCTTCGCGGCCTGCCGCGCGCATCGGTCCCAGGTCACGGATGCCCAGTCCGGTGCGCCCGCGGACCCGCCGTGCCAGTTCCCAGTTGGCCAGCCGGGCGGGCAGCGGCCAGGCGCCCGGCTGCGCTGGGCGGCGGCGGCCGAGGACCAGGTCGGCCTGGCCCGCTTCCAGCGGGCCGGTCAGCAGCGGAAGCTGCCGCGGGTCGAGGCTGCCGTCGCAGTCGCAGAAGCACACCAGGTCGGCCGTCGCCGCCAGCAGCCCGGCGTGGGCGGCTGCCCCGAACCCCCGGGCCGCCTCCGGCACGACCGTCGCGCCGAGCGACCGGGCGACCTCGCCCGAACCGTCGGTGGAGCCGTTGTCGACGACGATCGGCCGGAAGCCGTCCGGCATCCGGTCGAGAATCCAAGGCAACGCCAGCGCCTCG
>Ga0302324_100012771_pt1 | contig 17102 bp, 16 predicted proteins | sample Palsa_T0_1_FD_201949 | JGI IMG/M metagenome (GOLD analysis project Ga0302324, IMG submission 201949) | Peat permafrost microbial communities from Stordalen Mire near Abisko, Sweden - Palsa_T0_1 | ecosystem: Environmental > Terrestrial > Soil > Palsa > Peat permafrost | place: Sweden: Abisko...
CAGCTCGAATACCTGACCCGAGCCCTCGCCGGTGTCCGCTCCGACACTTACTATGCTGCAGACGGCGTCACCCCCACCGGCCCGCCACTCCAAACCACCTTTACCGCCAACGACGCCACCCTGCGCGAAGCCCGCGCTCTCAACTGGAGCGTCGGAGCCCAGCAGAAAATTCCCGCGCAGATTTACCTCAGCGCCAGCTTCATGCAGAAGCGCCTCGCCGACGACTTCCTCTACGCGAACCAAAGCGGCCCCACAGCCCTCTACGGCAACTACGTCCTCACCAACAATCGTCAGGACCACTACTACTCCACCGAAGTCGACGCCCGCCGCAGCTTCTCCGGCAACTACGCCCTCTTCGCCTCCTGGACTCACTCCTCCGCAACCACCAACTCCGCACTCGACTACGTCCCCACCCTCCCCATCCTCGGCCCGCAGCAGAGCGGCCCGCTCTTTTGGGATGTCCCGAATCGAGTCATCTCCTGGGGTTGGCTTCCCGCATGGCTTCCCGCATGGGCGCCCTGGTCGGCCTCCGTCCACAAAAACTGGGACTTCGTCTACACCTTCGACTGGCACTCCGGCTTCCCGTTCGATTCCTTCGACGCCAACGAACAGCTCGTTGGCCTGCCCGGCTCCCATCGCTTCCCCGACTTCGTCTCCTTCAATCCCGGCCTCGAATGGCGCTTTCATTTCCGTGGTAAATACTTCGGCCTTCGCGGCCTCGTCGAAAACGTCACCGATCGCCCCGACCCCTACATCGTCTACAACAACGTCGACTCCCCGCAGTACCTCACCTTCTCCCAGCCCCTTGGCCGCGCCTTCACCACCCGCATCCGCCTCATCCGCTCCTCTCGCTGAGCGCCCAGCTCATGCGCCATTCCCCGCCGCGCCGCCCCGCATGTTCGCAAAATTCCCCGCCCCGAACTTTTTCCCCCCGGTTTTTACCAAAGCTCGTGTAATCTTGCTCTTTGCATCCGGTGGTCAACACACCCAGTCCCAGTGGCATCCCAATTCCAGCAGGCTGGATAGTTCCCACCACGTCAACTTGTCAGTTCGCGAGATTGGTTTTTATAATCCAGCATCGCTGCAGAGGTAGCCGATCACCGAAGACAGGATGGCTTCGTCTCATCTGATTGGGCACCCGTCGCCTGAGATTTGAAACTTGCACCACACGAATTCTCCCAGGAGCGTTGAATGAAGAAGCTCGTATTTACCTCGATTGCGCTGGCCGCTTGTTCCGGCGCAGTCTCCCTGTCTGCCTTCGCTCAGGGCGCTGACGGCCAGGCTGCCGCAGCCCAGGGCTCCGCGAACAACTGCAGCACCCCCACCATCAAGGATGCGGCGGAGTACAACGCCTATGCCAACGCCAGCAGCCAGTCTCAACCCGCAGCCAAGGCCCAGGCCGATGAAGCCTTTCTTCAGCAGTACCCAAACAGCGTCGCCAAAGGCGCAGTGCTCATCGACCTGATGACCGCCTATCAGCAATCCCAGAATGCCCCCAAAATGCTCGATGCCGCCAAGCGCCTCCTGCAGGTCGAGCCCAACAATCTTCGCGCCCTCACCGCGGCCGTCTACCTCGAGCATGCCGGAGCCAACGCCGACCAGGCCAAGCTCGATGATGCCGCCGCCGTGGCCCAACAGGGCCTTAATGCCACCAAAGATCCCTGCACCACTCAGGCTGATTACGACAAACTCAAGGACATCGCGACTCCCGTCTTCTACGAAGCCATCGCTTCCGATGACGCCGCAAAAAAGGACGCCAAGGACGAAGTCGACGCGTACATCAAAGAACTCCAGTCCTATAAGGATCCCGCACAAACCACCGTCGTTCCCGCCCTGCTCGACACATACTACCTCGGCAACGCCTACCTCCAGGAAGATCCCAAGGATCTGAAGAACGCCATCTGGTTCCTCGAGCGCTTTTCACAATTTGCCCAGCCACCTTACAAACAGCAGGGCGAGGCCGCCGCCGAATATTGGTACAAGAAATACCACTGCGCCCAGAACGACGCCGCCTGCAACGCCACTCCGCCGAAGGGTTTCTCCGATATTCAGCAGCTGGCCGCGGTTCCCGCCAACATCCTGCCGCCCGCCTCCTACAACATCACTCCCGCTCCTCCGCCGCCCTCGCCTGCCGACCTGGCCCACCAGGCCATCGTCAGCACCGCTGGCTGCGCCAATGCCACACCTGCTCCGCCGCCAGCTGCTCCTGAGGGAGCCTCTGGCACCGCGACTCCGTCCGGGACCACCCCTGGTCAGGCACCCATGACCCCTGGCCAGGTACCCATGACTCCCGGCCAGGTACCCATGACTCCTGGTCAAACACCAACTCCGGGCGCTACCCCCGCCCCCGCTGCCTGTACCGAAGCCCTCAAAAAGAGCATCGGACTCGCCGATGAAGAGTTCATCCTCGCCAACGGCGATACCCAGGACCAGCAGCTAATCTGGAGCATCATGAACGGCGTCACCGCGGAAATTCCCGGCGTCGTCGTCTCAGCGACTTCCACATCGGTTCAGTTGGCTGTCACCCAGGACGCCCAACAGTCCAACACGGCTGACTTCACCATCAACATGAAGGTTCCATTGAAGCCGGCCGAAGTTCCCGCTGCGGGAGCCAAGTCGACCTTCATCGCCACTTTCGATTCCTACACCCAGAAACCATCCATGATCATCCTCAAGGATGGCGAACCCAAAGCCACCAAGGCTCCGGTGCGTCACCCCGCCGCAGCCACGCACCACCCGGCGGCTCACTAACTCGAGTCCTCAGGACTCCTGAATGACGGGCAGCCCGCTGGCTGCCCGTTTTAACTGCTCTTAAGGAGACTGAATTGCGTTTTGCCAGGCGCGACTCCGGCAGCGAATCCGGTCCAGGCTCCAGCCCCAGCCGCTCTTTCTCTCAACCAGAAACATATCCGGGTGCCCCATTCTGGACGCGCCGGCTTTTGGCGCGTGCAGGGTGGATTCGCACCGCTCCCAACCGGAAACAAATATCCGGTACCCCACATCCGCCCCGCGCAGCGCTCGCGTCAGCAACCTGCGCTCTTTGGATCATTTCTCTCGCCGTCGTAGTCCGCCCCGCCTCCGCCCAGGACTCACGCCCAGCCGACCTTCCACCACCCACCGACGCGAAATACCTTCAACTCGAGCACCATCCCTCGTCGCAACTCGGCCCCGCGGACCTGTCGCTCATCCACGCAAAACAGCACGAAATCTCCACCGAAGCAGCCTTCTTCGGCTACGACCTCAACGCTGGCGAATGGGATTACGACCAAACCTCTTGCCCCGCGATCCCCGACCAGCTCGTACTCCACTACCGCAGACAATTTACCGGTGGCGCGCAGTCGCTCTTCACAGCCCTCATCCCCCGCGGCACCGGCCGCGTCTACGTCGTGCCCGTGCTCTACCGCAATGCCACGCCGTTTCGCTCCGCCACCGGGAACGAGCGCAGCATCGCAGTCTTCAATCGCGTCGTTCCGGCCGACATCGCCGCCAAAGCCATCGACCCCGACGGCAAATGGCTCGCCCTCGCTCTCTGCTATGCCGACATCGTCTACGGCAATGCGAACGTCCTCGAACGTCCCGGCGCCGACATCGGTCTCGCCCGCGCTCCCATCCCGCTGCTGCGTCTCTCCGAAAGCAGCAACGCACGCGGCATCGTCTTCACCGACCGCAATGCACCCGGCGAGTATCTCGTCTTCAGCCTGACCCTCAATGAAAAAGGCCGCGTCATCGCGGCCACCGCCCAACAGCTATCCGATTACGTAGCTCAGGTCCGCAACGGAACAGAGCCCGCCGAGAAACCCCTGCCCGAAGGCAAAGAACCGAAGATAAAAACCCTCCCGCCCGAGCAAGAACCCACAGTAAAGCCGAGACCGCAATAGGCCCTGGCTTTTCTGTACCCTGCAACCTGTACCCTGCTTTACCCGACGAAATCCACGCTGACCGGATGCGGAATCACTCCGCGCTCGTGGCCCATCGCCAGCAGCTGCTTGATCGCCTTCCGCCCATCGTCCCCGTAATCGAGCGTGCGCTCGTTCACGTACATGCCCACAAATTTATCCGTCAGGCTCGTGTCCAGGTCGCGCCCAAACTGCATGGCGTACGCCAGCGCCTCATCGCGATGATCGAGCCCATACTGAATGCTGTCCCGCAGCGCCTGCGTCACGGTCAGCATCGTCGCATCGCCCAGCGAACGCCGAATCGCGTTCCCACCCAGCGGCAGCGGCAATCCCGTCTGCTCGCGCCACCAGACGCCCAGATCCAGAATTCGCGACAATCCCGTCCGCGGATACGTGAGCTGTCCTTCGTGAATGATCAGCCCCGCCGCGTAGTTGCCCGCCATCACTTCCGGAATGATCTGATCGAACGGCACCACCGCCGTCTCAATCTCCGGAGCGAACAGCTTCAGCGCCAGATACGCCGTCGTCAGCGTTCCCGGCACTGCGATCTTCACTTTCTTAATCTCGTCCAGATCGTAAGGCCGCGGCGCAACAATCATCGGCCCGTATCCTTCGCCCACCGATCCGCCGCACGCCATCAATGCGTACTGATCCTGAATGTAGGGATAAACGTGGAACGATATCGCCGTCACGTCGAAAAACGCCTCGCGTATCGCCCGCTGGTTCAGCGTCTCGATATCGCAAAGCACATGCGTGAACTTGTGTCCGCTCACCCTGACCTTGTTGGTCGCCAGTCCGTAAAACATAAACGCGTCATCGGAATCCGGGCTATGGGCGATGCTGATTTCACGATTCACCGAGGCAGAAGGCACTACAGCAGAAGAAGAAGAAATTGAGGCGCTCAAATCCTGGTCCCTTTCCGGGTGGGGCTCTCTCTCCTCATTGTCCTATAAATCGCTGCGGATATGTCACCGTCTGTCACAACCTGACGCACCTACATGAAGAATTCGTCACCCTTCCAAATCCGGACGCTATCGGTGAGCGTCCAATAGCAGCCTACAATAACTCTGAAAGCACTCCGATGCATCCCCATCTCCGCTTATCTTCGCTGCTCGCGCTCCTGTTCCTGGCTCTCCTCGCCATCGCAACCCCTTTGCATCTCTACGCGCAGCCCGCTCACTCCTCCGTCGAAGCGCAGCACGTCACTGTCTCCCTCCTGGTCCCGCCAGCCCAAATCTATCCCGGACAAAATTTCACCGCGGGACTCGACTTCAAAATGGAAGACGGCTGGCACGTCTACTGGATCAATGCCGGCGACTCCGGTGAGCCTCCCTCCATCAAGTGGACCCTCCCCGCCGGCGTCACCGCCGACGCGATGCAGTACCCTCCACCCAAGCGCCTGCCCCTCGGCCCGCTCATGGACTTTGGCTACGAAGACGAAGTCGTCTTTCCCATCCCGATCCACGTCGCGTCGGATTTTCATCCGGCGCAACCTCAGGCTACGTTCGCCGCGCACGTCACCTGGCTCGTCTGCCGCGAAGTCTGCATCCCCGGCAAAGCCGACCTCGCCCTTCCGCTCCAGGCTCTGGCGACCGCACCACCCCAGCCTAAAACGGACGCCGCTGCGCAAATCCTCATCGCGCGTTTCCAGAATCAACTCCCCAAACCTCTGCCCTCGCCCGACACCGCGACCTTCGCCCTCAATCAAAAGACATTCATCCTCAACGTAGCCACCGGTGCAAAAACATCATCCGCCCAGTTCTTCCCACTCGATGAAACCATCATCGCCAACGCCGCGCCCCAACCCGCACAAGCCACATCGAACGGCGTCCAGCTCACCCTCACCAAAGACGACAACCTCCAAACCACCCCGCAAAAACTCAACGGCCTACTCGAACTCCCCGACGGCACCGCCTACGAAATCCACGCCACCCTCGGCACCATCGCTGCCACACCCACCACTAGACCCACCGACTTCTCCGCCCTCCTTGGAGCCGCAGGCCTGGCCTTCATCGGAGGCATCCTCCTCAACCTGATGCCCTGCGTCTTCCCCGTCCTCTTCATCAAGGGCCTCTCGCTCGTCCAGTCCTCGCAACAGGAACGCAGCAAACTCCGCGCCCACGGCTGGGTCTACACCCTCGGCATTCTCGTCTCCTTCTGGGCCGTCGTCGCCGTCCTGGTCATCCTCCGCGCCGCAGGCCAGCAACTCGGCTGGGGATTCCAGTTCCAGTCCCCCACCTTCCTCGCCCTCATGGCGATGCTCCTCTTCTTCCTCGGCCTCGCCCTCGCCGGACAATTCGAGATCGGCCTCTCGCTCACCAGCGCCGGCGGATCCCTCGCCCAGAAACATGGCTACACAGGAAGCTTCTTCACCGGCGTCCTCGCCATGGTCGTCGCCACCCCCTGCACCGCGCCCTTCATGGGAGCAGCCATCGGCTACGCGCTCTCCCACTCAGTAATCGTCAGCTTCACCGTCTTCACCGCCCTTGCTCTCGGACTCGCGCTCCCCTATCTCGCCCTCGCGTACTTCCCCGGCTGGGCGCGCGTTCTCCCCAAACCCGGCGCATGGATGGAAGTCCTCAAGCAAGCCGTTTCCATCCCCATTTTCGCGACGGTCATTTGGCTCGTCTGGGTCTTCACGCAAATCGCCGGATCCAGCGCCCTCATCGGACTCCTCGCCGCGTTTTTACTTCTTGCTCTAGCGGGATGGTTCCTCGGCCGCTGGCCCGGCAAAGCCGCCGCCACGACGATCGCCGCCCTCGTCCTCATCGCCGCAATCGGCACATCCGTCTGGGCCGTCCGAGCCCTCGGAGCTTCTCCGCAATCGGTCTCCGCGCAAAACGCTCCCGGCTCCCAGCTCCCAGCTTCCGGCTCGGACTGGCAGCCCTTCACCCCAACCCTCGTCTCCGAATCAAGAGCCCAGGGCAAGCCCGTCTTCATCGACTTCACCGCCAGCTGGTGCCTCTCATGCCAGGTCAACGAACGTCTCATCCTCAATCGCGCCGACGTCCAGCAGCGCCTCCACGACTCAGGCGCCGTCCTCCTCCGCGCCGACTGGACCAATCAGGATCCCGACATCACCCAAACCCTCGCCACCCTCGGCCGCAGCGGAGTCCCTACCTACGCCCTCTACCCCGCCGACCCGAACGCCCCAGCCCACGTCCTCCCCGAAGTCCTCACCCCAGGAATAGTCATCGACGCCCTCAACACGCTCCCCAAGCCTCAGCAGCAATCCTCCGCGCCGCAGCAGTCTGCCTCGGCACAAACATCGCCCTGAGCGAGGTCACGCACGTAGCCGGATCGAATGGCTCATCTGCGCCCTCAATGCTCTGCTCCCATCCGCACCGAAGTCAGGGATCGGCAACGCGCCTCCCCTGAAGCCACTCCGCCTGAGTCCCAACCGCAAAGCCCCAAATCCAAAGCCCAACCCCCAACAACCCAACCCCAGAATCAACCCCGAACCCAACCCCAAACCAAAATCAACCCCAACCCCAAAAGGGGCCTCGGCCAGGTTCACCCCACAGCAAGAAGTGGAAGCTTCAGCGCGCCTGCGCGTCAATGCAACAGAACCGCCGCTCCAGTCAAAAGTACTGTCTTCAAAATCGCCCGGTCCCTTTTTGGAACAGGCTCGATCTCCTCGCTGCCCAGTTAGCCCGCACGACCCTGTCCAGCGGCCCCCCCGAAAAGAATCGGGCTTGAGGCCATCCTTTCCTGTCGAGAGCCCGCTCATCAATATTTCACTCGCCCCCAATAGACAATTCGCCACCTGCGCGAACAGCCATCGACACGATCGGCATCGACGAACAGCCAGCGACATGAACAGCCATCGACACGAACTGCCCTACGACGCCGATCACCGTCATTCCCGCATCGATCACCATCGCCCAATCTATGAGAGCAAAACCTTGCGCAGGCCAGGTTCACCCCACAGCAAGAAGTAGCAGCTCCGGAGCCCTCAGCGTCAATGCAATAGTGTCGACGGCCCAGCCGAAAGTAACCGCGTTCAGCCCATTTCGGAACAAGCGGTCCACGCTGCCTGGTTTCTCCCTCCCCAATCCCGCCGAGACTCCCCGTAAGATTCCGGCCTTACTCCGGCGATCCAACCCATCCGTCACTCCTTTACCCATCCCCAATAGACAATCCGCCTCACTCTCACGTCCAATATCCCAATAGGCTCGGGTGCTCCCCAGAACCCTCCCGAGCCAGACCGCTCCAACTCCAAAATCGCAGGAGCCCAGCCCATGCGCCGCTTCTCCTTCTTCGTTGCCATCCTCGCCGTCAGCCTCTCCGCCTCGGCCGTCCGCGTCGGCGACCCCGCGCCCGACTTCACCGCAACCGACTCCAACGGCCAATCCCACAAACTCTCCGAATACCGCGGCAAGTTCGTCGTCCTCGAGTGGACCAACAATGGCTGCCCCTATACCCGCAAGCACTACACCAGCGGTAACATGCAACACCTCCAGAAGGAATGGACCGCCAAAGGAGTCGTCTGGCTCACCGTCCTCTCCTCCGCATCCGGCCACCAGGGCTACATGACCGCCTCCGCCGAAAACGCTTACATGCAGCAGGTCCACGCCTCGCCCACCGCCGCTCTCCTCGACCCAACCGGCGCCCTGGGCCACGAGTATGAAGCGAAGACCACCCCCGACATGTACGTCATCGATCCTTCCGGCAAGCTCATCTACTCCGGAGCCATCGACGACCACCCCAACGACGACCCCGGCGACATCCCGCACTCAAAGAACTACGTCTCCCAGGCCCTGACCGAAGCCATGTCCGGCCAGCAAGTCGCCGTCGCCTACACCCGCCCCTACGGCTGCAGCGTCAAATACACCGGCGACTAACTTCAAAGGGTATCGATCCGGAGCACTTGTCGGACCCTGAACCAATTCCGGGTGCCCCATTTCTGGTGCGCGTGATTTTCGCGCGCCAGGGTGGGTAGTTCCCGACACGATTCTCAGTCGCTGAGCACCGTTCTCTCCGACCCGGTGAACACCCACCCATCCCCCAACCAAAAATTCACCACCGAGCAACAAAGCACCGCCACCCCGTTCGCAACCAACACCGGCATCCCCGCCAGACCCACCAACAAAGGCATCAACCCCAGGTTCCCCACCATCGATACAGCGCCATTCGAAAAATGAAACCGGACCAACGACCCCACCCCCGCCGAGTCCTCCCGATCCCGCCACGTGTACCGCACATGCCAGACAAAGTTATGTAGCAAAGTAATCTCAATGGCCAGGACCGTCGCCAGTAAGTACCGTCCCACCAGCACATGATTCAACACCGCCAGCGAACCCAGCTGCACCACCGTCCCCACCGCGCCCACCGCATTGAATTTCAACCACCGCGCAAGTGTCCGTCCTTCCCCCAGATCGATCGCGTCCTCTGTGCTCTCTGCGTCCTCTGTGGTAAACGGTTTTTCCGAACACTGATCGCAGACAACCGAACGCTGGTTCTTCACGGCAAAGGCTCCTGCCGATACAACTGCGCCGTATGTTTCGCTGCGACCCACAAGGCCATCACCAACATTCCCGCCGCCGCAATCGCCCCGCCCAAATCAAACAACAGAAACCGGTGCCCCAACACCGTCGCAAACGGACTACGCAACAACTCAACATTCCCAGTAATCAACAAAATCCGTAACTCCGTAGGCCCAAACCATCCCTGCGATAACTCAAACCGTCCCAGTGCATAAGTAGCCAGATAACTCTCCCCCGACAGCAGTAAGAACGCGACTAACATCGCCACAGCAATCTGCCAGTGCACCAACCCCGAGCAGGCCAGCCCACCCATCAGCGCCGCCGCCCCAAAAATATCCACCACATGATCCACATAGAACCCGTACCGAGGCCTCTGCTGCCGCCGCACCCGCGCCAGCGTTCCATCCAGGCTGTCGCCCAACCAGTTCAGCGCAATGCACACAATCACCAGCACCAGAGCCCGCCGATCCCACCGCGCCAACACATAACCAACACCAGCACCCATTTGCGCACTGAGGCCGAGCACCGTCAGCCCATCCGACGTCACCCACCGCGGAGCCCGCTCCGCCATCCATAGCAAGACGCGCTTCTCCACCGAAGCCGTCAGCGACCGATGCACCCGCAACGCCGCCACAAAACCCCCGCCGCTTTCCCGCACAACTGTATTCGTAACCATCACAGTGCCCTTTCTCTGTCACCTGTCACCCGCAGCCTGTCACCTGTAACCTGCAACCTGTAACCTCTTCACCGCCGCCCGCAAAGTAAACTCCACCGATTCCCGCGGAATACTCTCGACGAACGGCCGCACCGCCCAACCCAGCCCCACCGGAATCCCCCGCGTCAGCGACATCGACTCCACCTGCATGTACAGCCCCCCATCGCGCTCCTCCCAGCTCCAGTAGGTATTCATCCGCCACAAAAAGCCGTGCTCTTCCCGCGGCTCCAGCTCCCGCTCCGCGTTCGTCCCCGCCCCCGCTACCTCCGCAATCCGCGTGCTCCGCGAAGCACTCCACCCATCTCGCGCATCCAGCCGCCCAAACTGCACGTCGTACTGCGAATCCATCACCACCGTGATCCCATGCCGCTGCCGCACCCGCATCCACCCTTGCACGCGGTCCCCATTCGCCGCAATCGTCCGCGCCGACAGCACCTCCGGCGCAAAGGTTTTTGGATACTCACCGAAATCACGCAGCAGCCGCTCAAAATCCGCAGCCCTCGCCCCCTGCGCGAAGCCTGTCCCCCGCCAGTGATGCAGCAGCGCACCCGGCAACTCGGACCCCGCAGGTGGCGTAATCTGCTCGACCATCAACGCACCCCGCCGAACCCGCTCTAGCCCATCCCGCTCCGCAGCCGCCCCAGCCAAAAATCCCTCCGGCGACGAACGATGCTGCGAAGCCAGCCGCCCCTCCACAGCCCCGACATAAGAATCAAAAGTAGCCATCGCGCCAGCAGGAGCCTCCGCCCAAACCTGCCCCCAACCCGCCACAGCTACCACCGCCGCAAACCCAACAATGAAGCGCGTCATGTCGAACACCATGCCCCGCCAGAACCCGCGAATCAATCCATCGAACCTCCTCTGTTAAAGGAATGTTTCTCACGGCGCAAGCCTTTCCACCCACACCACTTCCCCCAGGTTCTCCATCGCCCAAACCGACAGAAAAACCCGCATCATCGGCTACACTCGTCACCAGACATGCCCGGCCCAGCACCACCCCGCCGCTATCGCTTCGGAGCCTTCGAGGCCGACGTCTCCACCGGCGAACTCCGCCGCCAGGGCATCCGCCTTCGCCTCAACGCCCAACCTTTCCAGGTCCTCTGCCTGCTCCTCGATCGCCCCGGCGAGCTTCTCACCCGCGACCAAATCGCCAGTCACCTCTGGCCCGACGGCACCTACGTCGACTCCGAACACGGCGTCAACTCCGCCGTCAACCGCATCCGCGAAGCCCTCAACGACTCCGCCTCCAGTCCCCGCTTCATCGAGACCCTCGCCCGCCGCGGCTACCGCTTCGTAGCCCCCGTAGAACGCATCGGAGAAAACTCCACCTCCGCCCCAGGCCTCAACGCCGATAAGCAAGACTTATCGAAGCCAATAACTCCGACCAACAACGAACACGCCACCCTAAACCTCCTCGCCACCCAGGAAGAACTCCCCAAAATCCCCCACCCCGTAGCCCGCAACCTCTTCCTCCTCTTCCAGGCCATGTACCTCGCCTTCTACATCGGAGCCCTCGCCAACCTCGCCGAAATCGAAGACCTCCTCACCCCGCTCTCCCACCCCGTGCTTGTCTTCACCACCCTCATCGTCACCGCCGCCGTTCTCATTCCCGTCCGCGCGTTCTTCGTCTGCGCCGTCCTCTTCCGCGCTCCGGGCCTCCGCGCAATCTTCCTCCGCATCTGGCCCTTCCTCCTCCCCTTCGACGTCCTCTGGTCGCTGTCCCCGTTCCTCCTCCTCCACCACATCAATTTCGGACTAGCCCTCGCCGCCACCGCCCTCCTCGCCTGGTCCCCTTTCGTCCAGCGATCCTTAATATTGATGGGAGCCGGAGCGCCACTCTTCCGCCATTCCACCGATCACTGACAGCTCCAGGCTCCTGGCACCGAGCGCCGGTCACCTGTCACCTGTAACCTGCAACCTGTAACCTGCCACCTGTTCTGTGGCACTATGTTCCAACCATGCCCCGCCCCGATCCAGCCGACCACCGCCTCCACCGCACCCTCGGCCTTGGCGATCTGGTCCTCGCGCAAATCCTCTGCGTCGTCGGCACCTCCTGGGTCGGCGTCGCTGGCGGACTCGGCCCCGCGCAATCCCTCACCTGGGTCGCCGCCATGCTCGTCTTCTATGTCCCTATGGCCGCCTCGGTCATCTGCCTCAACCGCCGCATGCCCCTCGAAGGTGGCCTCTACGTCTGGGCCCGCGAAGCCTTCGGCGACCTCGGTGGTTTCCTCACTGCGTGGAACCTCTGGGTCTACGGCATCGCCGTCATCGCCACCATCCTCTACGCCATGCCCACGGAAATCTCTTACCTCATCGGCCCCGCCGCCGCATGGATCCCCGAAAATCGCCTCGTCTCCCTCGCCATCTTCACCCTCATGCTCGCCGCCATCACCCTCGCCGCCTTCCGCGGCCTCGAGCTCGGCAAGTGGATCCATAACATCGGAGGCATCGCCATCCTCCTCGTCTTCGCCGCGCTCGTCCTGCTTCCTCTCATTGCGTACGCGCACCACCAACCCATCCACTACACGCCGTTCTCCATCGCCCGCCCGCCCCTCGACCTCCGCACCCTCGCCCTCTTCGGCCAAATGCTCTTCGGAGCCCTCTGCGGACTCGAGTACATCGCCATCCTCGCCGGAGAAAGCCGCGACCCTGCCCGCGCCATCGGCCGATCCGTACTTATCTCCTCACCCATCATCTGCGCCATGTTTATCCTCGGTACGGCTTCGATCGTCGCCCTCGTGCCCCGCGCCCATATCAACTTCATCGCCCCCATCCCGCAAGCCATGCGCCTCACCCTCGGCGCGTCAGGAATCGGCAACGTAGCCGCCATCCTCGTCATCCTCCTGCTCCAATTCCGTCTCCTCGGAGCCACCAGTTATCTCTTCACCGGAGTTACGCGACTCCCCATGGCGGCCGGTTGGAACCATCTCGTCCCCGAGTGGTTCACGCGCCTGCACCCGCGACGCGCCACGCCCACCAACTCCATCGCCTGCGTAGCCGCGCTCATCTTCGCGCTGGTCCTCGTAGGCACCGCCGGCGTGCACGCGCAGGAAGCCTACCAACTTCTCGAAAACGCCAGCCTTACCCATTACGAAGTCGCCTACCTCGTCATGTTCGCGATCCCCCTCATAGGAGCAGCCGCCCTCCGCCGCACCCTCCCCACATGGCTCAAGTGGACCAGCGCCGTCGGCTTCCTCTCGACGCTCTTCAGCCTCCTGATCTCGGCGTATCCCTTCGTAACAGTAATCAACGCCCGAACCTACGCCATCAAAATCCTCGCGACGATATTCCTGAGTAACTTAGTAGCTGTAGCCTTCTACAAACTCCGCACCCGCACCGCGCAAAGAGAAAAAGCCACCCCCTCCAAAGCGGCTTAGTCGTCTTAGGCTTTGAGTCTCGGCTCCAATGTTCGATGCGCAGAACGAATCATGAATTCAATCGAGAAAGAAAAATACTTATAACGACAAGCACAAGGAAAACTGTAAAGCTCAGCTGAATCATGACCAACAACATACCCCACGGATAGGCAGGGTTCGGGACACCAAGTCCAACGGTTGTCGCGATCGCTGTGCTGAAATATACAGCCTGTAATGCGTGTTCCACGTGATCTTGGCAGAAACAACCACATATTCTATAGAACCCAGCGAATGCGATTATCAACTGCACATAATTTATGAGAGACGTAATCAGTAGGCGTTCACTGCTGATTGAAACCTTATGCCAGACAAACGCAGCCCCCGCCAGAGCGCCGAGCATGTCGAATAGAAACAATCCACTAATAACCCACAGAACATCTACGACAACTGATTGAAGATGAGGAAGGGCAACAAGGCACACTAGGAAATATATGAAACGAGTAATATAGTGGCGATCGCGCCACGCCGCTATTTCCTCCTTGGTCCTGCTTTGGCGTTTGAGGACACCGAATGCCAGCCAGTCGCGTAGCTGATCTATCCACATCTGTAGTCGGAGGTAGTTCATAAGGACTATAGTCAGACGGAAATATCGAACAATAAGCCCGGACGGATATGCCCTGTGCCTCAAGGTCCGCCTCGCCCAGCCCATACCCGAGCGCAGCCCCGACGACCGGCCAAGGCGAACCCACGCGGGCGGGGTGATGATTTCTCTCTTCCCCTCGTTCTCCAGGAGAATCCTGACGCGTGCCAAACCCTGCCGCCCTACAAGACGCTCCGCTGGATAACCAGGAAGCAGAGGCCCGAGAAACCACTCAGCCACTCTTTTCAGATAAGTTTCCATAGCGCCTCCGGGTCTCACTCAGTTACCTCGGCGTGGATATGCGCTCCCACGGTTTATCGAGGAGTCATGCATGAGATTGTGGAATCGGCCTAGTGCTGTCAGGCTAGCTCTTCGGCAGGCTGGCCCGGGTCTCGATTTTGAGACCCGGGATCGCGCGCCAGCGCCCGCTCTTGCTTTGTGCTGGGAAGATAGCAGAGGCAACCGAGAACACCCGTGAAGGGGCACAGCGGCACAGCCTTCACAGCTTGCGGAAAAACTCACCTCAGGCACGGAAACGTGAAGGGGCATGACTTGAGTCATGCCGTAACAGCCCTAAAAAACATCCGGCTTTAGCCGCTGAGGGATGATCTTTGGTCCAGGACCCCTCCCTCAAACTGGGAAAGGAGCGAGCCAGGGCGTGGTAATTGTCCACCGGCAGTTCCGAGTGAATGCACAGCGTCCTCCACGCCGAAGCCATGCGCGGAATCCCCCTGGCCCTCGGCGATCAAGTCAGCTACCACTTTGCCGAACAGTCCATTGCATTCGGCGATAAGGTGTTTCATCTTTGCCCGGAGTGCTTTCTCGGCGCCCCGTTCATGGAAACCCAGCGAAGCTGGTCGCTCTAGCTCAGACAGCTTGCCAGCGGACGGCCTAGAGTCAGAAAACGAGGCAAACGGGAGGAACATCATGACAACGCTTCTTGAGAATCACGTTGCGGCCACTTGGTCCGTGCTCCATCCATTCAGCACAGAAGATCAGGCCGCGACGCTTGCCATGCGAGTCATTGTCGAACCAAACAAGGGGAAGCTCCAGGGAACGGCGGCCCGAGCCCCGTTCGACGCCATCATGGAGCGCGTCGCAGCTCCCGCTGACGTCGTATACGAAGCAAACCACGTTGGTGGTGTTCCAGGATGGTGGTGCCGCCCTGCAAATGCCCGACCTGGCCAGGCTGTCATACATCTTCACGGCGGGTGGTTCAACTGGGGCTCTGCCAGCGCCTTTCGCCATCTGGCGGGCCATATCGCAGCTCGGGCTGGCGTGGCTGCGTTCGTCCCAGACTACCGGCTTGCACCGGAACATCCGTTTCCAGCTGCGTCCGATGACGTTCGGGCCTGCTACATTGGTCTGGTCGGCCGCGGCTTCTCGAAGATCGCCGTCACCGGCGACTCCGCTGGCGGCAACCTGGCGCTTGGTTTGCTCGTGCATCTGGCAGCAAACATGGACGCTGGCAGCAAAGCTCTGGTGGGTGGAGTAGTCTTCTCACCCGTGACAGATCTCACCCTTTCCGGAGAAAGCTGGTCGACCCGCGCCGTTGCCGACCCCTACTTTACAGGGCCTCAAGCGACCGATCTGGTGCGCGCGTATCTGGACGGCCATGATTCAGCAGATCCGCTCGCCTCGCCGCTCTACGCCGATCTGAAGGGCTTGGCCCCGATCCGTGTACATGTCGGCAACGACGAAGTTCTGCTCGATGATTCCGTTCGCTTTGTTGAGCGCGCGGTCGCGGCAGCAGCCGATGCTCGCCTCGATGTATGGGAAGGCATGGTCCACGGATTTCCTGGAAGCGCGGGACGCCTCACAGCTTCCGACGAGGCTCTCCAACTCACCGGTGAGTTTCTGATCGACCGATTCGCCGAGTAGGTGATGCAACGGTAGGTAACGGGAAACGGGCATGGGTCCCGCAATGTCTGGTTTGCCACCTTTGCCATAGAGCCGCCACATACCATCAGCGTTTCTTGTCAACCCCCGCACCAACCCACCAAAGTAATGCCCCCACATTCCAAATCACTTACAAGCCACAAACCCAAAGATAGTTGGCATGTTACCCCCCACCAACCTGATATAATTAAATTATAGGGTAAAGAAAAAAAGCCTGCCAAATCCCGGCAGGCTTTTCTGCGTCCAGAAAGGAGATCCATGCCGATCAAGCCCGCCCCTCTGCCCCAGCCTTCGAAGCATGGGTTGGAACCTGCAACCCGTAACCTGAAACCTGTAACCTGCAACCTGTTCCACACGCAAGTATTTGAAAACAAAATTGCTGCACAACTTCCACTTTCGAATCAAATGGATAGCCGTCAATCGAACCTGTCGACAACCGTCTCAAAACAGAGGTTAATGCAATGCAATCAAATTCTTAAACACCGCGGAGCCCGGCCGCCTATTTTCGAAAAAAACCATTTCGAGCTTCATCCGGAGCCTGCATCGCCAGGCAATCAGCTCCCAGCCACAAGCTCCGAGCACTCAGCTTCCAGGCTCCCCAACCCTCAACTCTCAATTTCCCACCGAAGCAGAGCAGCCCCCACCGTAAACCCCGCCCCCACACTCGCAATCAAGATCAAATCCCCCTTCTTCAGCTTCCCCTCCTGCCGAGCCGTCTCCATCGCCAGCGGAATCGTCGCCGAAGTCGTGTTCCCCGAACCGATCAATATTAATGATGACCCTTAAACACGCTCCCGGCAGGGCATCGAAACTATTCTTTGACAGTTAACTTATATGAGTTAGTAAACTCTACTTTCGTAATCGGGAATTCCGTTCTCGCACCCGCGCTTTCATGAACAATGTCACAAACTATCGCGTCACGGGTTTGTATCGGCGCACCGTGGGCGCAGCGATGCCACTCAAACACCTGCTCCCGGTCAACAGCCTCCATGACGCACCGCGCCCGTTTGGCAACCACCTCGGCCAACTCTGCCCCGACGTGCTCTTCACGCGGCTCGAAGACCAGCATGGTGCAATCTGGTGGGCCAAACAATGGCTCAATGCGCGCCA
>Ga0302324_100012773_pt1 | contig 17102 bp, 10 predicted proteins | sample Palsa_T0_1_FD_201949 | JGI IMG/M metagenome (GOLD analysis project Ga0302324, IMG submission 201949) | Peat permafrost microbial communities from Stordalen Mire near Abisko, Sweden - Palsa_T0_1 | ecosystem: Environmental > Terrestrial > Soil > Palsa > Peat permafrost | place: Sweden: Abisko...
TAGGCGAGGGCGTTATGCAGTTCGGCGGACTGCGGCTTTACGGTGACGCGCAACGCATCCTGATCCTGCTTGTAGGAAAATGCGCCCCACGAAGTCGAATCCTTGGAAAAGATCACCGTCCACTCGTTCTCGCCGGGGATCATGTGCAGGCCGTACGTCCCCTTATCGAGCGCCTGCCCTTCAATGGTGACCGGATCGGTGAAGGTGATGGTCGTATTCTCATTCGCGCCCGCGCGCCACACCTGCCCGTACGGCGCGATCTTGCCCCAGATCTGGCGTCCGTTGGCCAGCGGCCGGTGATAGTTAACTGTGATGTCGGTAATGCCGATGCGCTGCGTCACCACCGCATGCTGGCTGGCGCGCGGGAGATTGAGCATCAGGGTCTCGCCCGTGGCGGTGGGCGCAGTTTGGGCCTGAGTGAAACTCGCAATCAACAAAACACCGAGAGACAAAACGAGCAGACGAAGTTTATACATTCTGTACATAAGGGAGCTCCTTTTTCGCTGCCGGAATTGGCAGTCGAGAAGTTCAGAACCTGAATTTGGAAATTGGGATTGAGCACAACGCTATCGCGATGCTGTTGGGATTGGACGGATGGAAGGAAGGGAAGTGAGCGAAGGAGGGCGAGCGAGAGAGGCAGGGTAATGAGTGAAATGGCCTGTTCTCAACAGTTACGGAGGTGACATGGGACACTTGAGCAAGTGTCTTAATCACATGGCGTTCACCGCATAGGCGGCTTAGGCTATACGTATGCGATACGAGGGCTGCATTCTACGGATTTTGGGGTTGGTTGTTCTGTTTAACTGCACCGAGCCTGCTCTTACATCCGGCTCGCCATTGCCTCAACCAGTCGCTGTAATCGATGATGTGCAGCCCACATCTGACGACCCCGGCTTGACTACAGTAGCTTTTTTGTCGGATACGACCATCGAAGTCGCTGCGTGCCCAACAGTTCGTCGTGACGCAACATGTTCCTTTGCATTTTTTCGCTGGGATAACGGAATACTACGGCATAGCGAGGAACCAGTTAAAGCCAAGATCGGTGGGTTTGTTGAATTGGTGGAGAGGACTCCGTCCGCCGATGGCAGCCGGATGTTTCTTGATTTCAACGACAGAGAGGTTCCTAAATTTCAGCTTGCACTCGACTGGATCCGAACGATAACAACTCTGGGAATGATTGCAGACGAGGATGTCAACCGGGAGGTAGTGCAAGTGGTGGACACGGCGACACGGAAGACGTGCTTCGACTGGCGTCGCACTTTTCCCTCGACATACTCCCGGATGAGAGTTGCAGCGATGTCGCCTTCTGGCGAATTCGTGGCAATTAAGTTGGAGAATAAACTTTCAATCTATCGCCTTCCTCCGATGTGCGAAGGCCCAAGAGCGACCCGACGAAGGTGATGACGAATTTTTGATTGGCGCAAATCTCCATTTCACTTATAACCGAGCGTAAAACCATCCCTCTTGACAATCCTAGCCCCCGAGAGCAGAATTCTAAAAGGCGAATTAAAAGCGAAAATGCCTCCGCGGCTCCAGTCTAAACTCCAGCCCGGCGCTCCCTGAAATCTTCCGAGGAATCTTATGTCTTCCGCAGTGATTTCCGCTTCGGCGGCCCTGGGCCGTCCTTTTGTCTTTGATGGTGAAGAAGTTGGCTCGCTGGCCAGCGGCAGTCGAGCTGCGCTCGACCGGACAGCCGAGGGCGGCTGTCCCCACATAAACCTGGCCGGCAAGAGTCCGGCAGCCAAAATTTGGCCGGCGAGCGTAACCGCGGCCTCGCGGCTGGAAATTCGCCCTGCGCCGGAGATGGTTTCAAGCGGCATCCCCGCCATCGATGCCCTGACCGGCGGCCTGCCGCGCGGATGCCTGACCGAAGTCTGCGGACCCGCGTCCTCGGGGCGCACCACTTTACTGATGGCCACGTTGGCCGCGGCCACGCGTCGCGGAGAATTCTGCGTGGTGGTCGATGCCTGCGGCGCGCTCGATCCCCAGTCCGCCGCCGCTGCCGGCGTAGAACTGGAGCGCCTGTTATGGGTGCGCTGCGGCGACGATATCCGGCCAAAAAGATCTTCACCACAGAGCCACAGAGGCACAGAGAAAAATGGAACTCAGAAAGAGGGGTACCCCATTTCTCGCGCACCCTCTGCGCGAGAAGCTTGTTCTGAGGTTGTCGAACGGGGGGGGATTTCTTCTGGGCGTAGAGACGTCATTCCTTCCCAGCCCGCTTTTGACTTCGAGCAGTCTAAGGGGACAGGCTCGAAGAAAAATCTGTGGAACGAAAATTCCTCGCGGCAGTCCGAACATCGTCTTGAGCAAGTCTTGCGCGCCACCGATTTGTTGCTGGAAAGTGGAGGCTTCGGCCTGATCGTCCTCGATCTCGGCGATCTGCCGCCGCAGGCCGCGCGCCGCATCCCGCTGACTACCTGGTTCCGCTTCCGCCGCGCCATCGAACATACGCCCACAATCCTGTTGGCAATTGAGCAGCAAGCCATCGCCGGGAGTTGCTCGTCATTGCTGCTGCAATTGGGAGGTGCAACAGATGAGGCAGCCGCGGAGCGGCAAAAGATTACAGCCCGCAGCCTGCCCCGAGCCAGCCAAGGGGGCGAGAGCCATGGGTTAGTAGCCCGTGGGTCAGTAGACAAAGATGAGCAAGCCCCGAAGGAGCGAAAGAAAATTAATCCCGCTCTACCTGAAAATCCTACGCACGTGCAGCTATTCACCGGACTGAACATCACCGCGGAACTTGTCCGCTCGCGCCTGGACCGCAAGCCCGCACGATCCATTGCGTTCGCAACGAAAACTGCGTGGGCCGGATGAACAGTACTCAGTTGTCAGTACCCAGTTGCCAGAAAAACTGCTCCGGGTACTGACAACTGACAACTGAGTACTGAGTACTGATTGATGACTGACTCATGTTTGCCTGCATCTACGTGCCGAATTTTCCCGTGGCGGCCGCTCTCCGCGCCGAGCCGGAGCTGCGGGCGCGCGCCGTCGCCATTCTCGAAGGCAAGCCTCCGCTGGAGAAAGTTTTTGCGGTGAATGAAAGGGCTGTACGCATGGGTATCTCGCCGGGCATGACCAAGTCGCAAGCTGAATTGTGCGCGGGACTCGCATTGTGTTCGCGCTCCCCACTGCGGGAGTCGATTGCCCATGCGGCTTTGCTCGATTGTGCCCAGTCGTTTTCGCCGAGCGTGGAAGATGCCGCCTGCAACACGGCTCTTCTGGATCTCGCGGGGATGGAATCTTTGCTGGGGCCGCTGCCTGAGATTTCTCGTGCCATGCACCAGCGCGCGGCGGCGCTCGGACTCGAAGCCAATGTTGCCGTGGCCTCCAATCCCGATGCGGCCCTTCTCGCCGCCCGTGGTCTTTCTGGCATCACCGTGATTCCCGCGGACCAGGAAGCGCAGCGATTGGGTCCACTGCCGGTCAATGTTTTATTTGCAGAGCCAATGGATGGAGACGAAAAAAAGTCTGCCACTCGCCTGCTCGAAACCCTTGAACGCTGGGGCATCCGCAACCTGCGCGCTCTGGCTGCTCTGCCGCAAGTTTCGCTCAGCGAACGCCTGGGGCAGGAGGGCTTGCGTCTGCAGCAATTGGCGCGCGGCGACGCTTCGCGCACTCTGGTTCCAGTGGAAGAGCCGCTGCTATTTGAGGAAGCAATGGAGTTGGAGGATCCCATTGTTCTGCTTGAGCCGCTGGCCTTCCTGTTGAATCGATTGCTCGAACAGATCTGCGCGCGACTCGGATCGCGTGCTCTATCGACTCAGGAATTGCGCCTTACCCTGGAGCTGGAAAATTTCTCAGCACGCAATCAGCAGTCAAAAATCAGCAATCAACAATTCATCCGCACTCTGCGCCTGCCTCTTCCTGTGCTAGACGCCAAAGTTTTTCTGAAATTGCTGCAACTGGATTTAAATGCACACCCCCCGGGCGCGCCCATCTTGAAGATTCACCTGGCCGCCAAAGCGGCGCGGCCGCGTTCGGCGCAGGGCGGCCTGTTTCTGCCGCCGTCGCCGGAACCGGAAAAACTAGAGCTCACCCTTGCCCGTATCGCCAGTCTCGTCGGCGAAAACAATGTGGGTGCGCTCGAGTTGCTCGATACCCACCATCCCGAAGGATTCCGTATGCAGCGTTTTGTGGCCGAAGCCTCGCAAAAACTTCCGTGCGAAAAAGCGGCAACCCCAGCGGAAGAAAAATCGATTGTCACCGCCCTGCGGCGCTTTCGTCCTGCCCTGCGGGTCAATGTGACTTTGGAGGACGGTCATCCTGTGTCTTTGATTTGCAAGAAAAAAGAGGTGCAGGGTACTGTGCTCTGGAAGGCTGGTCCCTGGCGCGCTTCCGGCGACTGGTGGGAGCGCGAGGCCTGGTCCCGCGACGAGTGGGACGTCGCTTTGCAAAACGGCGCTTTGCAAAACGGCGCTTTGCAAAATGGCGTCTCGCAAAACGGAGGGGCCATTTCTTTCTACCGCGTCGTGCACGATTTGCTCAGAGGTGGGTGGTTTGTGGAAGGAAGCTATGACTGAAAAGAAGTACCCAGTACCCAGTACCCAGTACCCAGTACTCAGCACCCAGGATGAGTAAGAAGTTTAACTGAGTACTGAGTACTGAGTGCTGCTACTTGTACGTCGAACTTCACGCCCGCTCTGCTTTTAGTTTCCTCGAAGGTGCGTCACTGCCCGAGGATCTGGCGTCCACCAGTGCCCAGTTCGGGATGCCCGCCATGGCGCTGCTCGATATCGACGGCGTTTATGGCACACCGCGCTTTCACCTGGCGGCACATAAAGCGAAAATCAAAGCACACATTGGCGCGGAAGTTACGTGTGAACCCCTCCACCCTGTCATCCTGAGCGGAGCAGCGGATACACGAAGTGAAGCCGCTGCACAGTCGAAAGCCTGCCCTGAGCCTGCCGAAGGGGATCCCTGCCCTGAGCAGTCTGCTGGAAGAATAGGGATTCCTCGCTTCGCTCGGAATGACAAATCTTCTCATCGTCATCCATTGCGTCTTCCCCTGCTCGTCTCCTCTCGCACCGGCTACCAGAATCTCTGCCGCCTCATTACTAAAATGAAGTTGCGCGCCAAGAAAGGCGAAGGGGCGGTCTGCACCGAAGAACTGGAAGAACACGCGGATGGACTCATTTGCCTCACTGGCGGTGCGGAGGGTCTACTTGCGGCCGCTTTGCAGCAAGGAGGTATCGATGAAGGCCGCCGCCAGGTCGATCGACTCATCGGCATCTTCGGGCATAAAAACGTTTACGTCGAACTGCAACGCCACTTCCAGCGCGAAGAAGAATCCCGCAATCGCGTCGCGATCGACATCGCACGTTCGCTGAATCTTCCGCTGCTCGCCACCAACGGAGTCTGCTACGCCACCGAAAAAGCCCGCGAACTGTGTGACGCATTTACGGCAATCCGCAACCATCGCACTCTCTCCACCGCAGGACGCCTGCTCTCTCGCAACTCCGAGCGTTATCTGAAATCCGCGACCGAAATGCGGCAACTCTTCGCCGACCTGCCCGAAGCCATCGCTAACACACTCGAACTTTCTTCGCGCCTGGAATTTACACTCAACGATCTTGGCTACGAATTCCCGCGGTACCCTGTGCCCGAGGGCGAGACCATGAATTCGTTTTTGAACCAGCGCGCATGGGAAGGTTTCCACAGCCGCTATGGGCGCGCCAAGCCCGACATGCAAGCGCGGGCCCGTCTGCAAATCGAAAAAGAATTAAAGCTGATCGAAAAATTAAAACTTGCTGGCTACTTCTTAATCGTCTGGGATCTCATCCGCTACTGCCGTAAGGAAGGCATTCTGGTGCAAGGCCGCGGATCGGCCGCCAACAGCGCCGTCTGCTATTCACTCGGAATCACCGCGGTGGACGCCGTCAGCATGGAACTTCTTTTCGAGCGCTTCCTCTCCGAAGAGCGCGGCGAGTGGCCGGACATCGATCTCGACCTGCCCAGTGGCGACGAGCGCGAAAAAGTTATCCAGTATGTTTACAAGCGTTACGGCGAACGCGGCGCCGCCATGACCGCCAACGTCATTACTTATCGCAACCGAATGGCTGCGCGCGAAATGGGCAAGGCCCTGGGCTTTGATCCGGAAACGCTCGCGAAAATTTCCGCTGCCGTCGCTACCTGGGAATTCCGTGATGAGAACGACGCGCTCGACCGCCGTTTCCGCGACGCCGGACTCGATTTAAACCATCCTCGTCTGCGCAAATATTACGAACTGTGTCTCGCCGTGCAAGACATGCCACGGCATCTCGGCCAGCACTCCGGCGGCATGGTTATCTGCCAGGGACAACTGGATTCCGTCGTGCCGCTCGAGCCTGCATCCATGCCCGGCCGCGTGGTTGTGCAATGGGATAAAGAAGATTGCGCCGACATGGGAATCGTCAAGGTCGACCTGCTCGGCCTCGGGATGATGGCCGTGCTCAAAGACTCCATCGAACTTATCCGCGACCACTATCACGAAGAGGTCGATCTGGCCCACCTTCCACAGGATGACCCGCCAGTATATTCAGCGTTGCAGCAGGCCGACACCATTGGATTGTTTCAGGTGGAAAGCCGCGCTCAAATGGCGTCATTGCCGCGGCTGCGCCCGGAACGGTTTTACGACGTTGTAGTGCAGGTTGCGATCATCCGTCCCGGACCGATTGTTGGACAGATGGTGAATCCTTTTATTCTTCGCCGGCAGGGGCGCGAAGACGTTACCTATCCGCATCCCTCGCTTGAGCCTGTGCTCAAGCGCACGCTCGGGGTTCCGCTTTTTCAGGAACAATTGCTGCGTCTGGCCATGATCGCCGCCAACTTTACCGGAGGGGAGGCCGAAGAATTGCGTCGTGCCATGGGATTCAAACGCTCGCAGGCGCGCATGAAAGAAATCGAAGCCAGGCTGCGCTCCGGTATGACACAAAATAAAATCTCGCCCAAGGCGCAGGAAGAAATCATTCTCTCCATCACTTCTTTCGCGCTCTACGGATTTCCCGAATCCCACGCCGCCAGTTTCGCACTCATAGCCTATGCGAGCGCATATTTGAAATGCCATTACCTGGCCGCCTTCACTGCCGCCTTGCTCAACAACCAACCCATGGGATTCTATTCTCCGGCAACGATCGTCAAAGACGCGCAGCGCCACGGATTGAAAGTGCTGCCCGTGGATGTGAGGTGCTCGGAGTGGAACTGTACGCTGGAGGGAGTTCTCAGTTCTCAGTTCTCGGTTCTCGGTCAAAGAGCCGCCAACCGTCAGTCGTCAGCCCCCAGCAAAACCCTTGTCATTCCGACCCCCGAGCGCAAGCGAGGGGCGGAGGAATCTCGGGCGAAGGAATCTCGGTCGTCTCCTCAACTCGGAACTCGGGACTCGGGACTCATATCACCCGCGCTGCGCATGGGCCTGCGCTACGTTCGCGGACTGCGCGAAGAAGCCGCGCGATCGCTGGTTCTCGAACGCATGCACGCCCCTTTTACTTCCGTTCACGATCTGACTCGCCGCGTTCCCGAATTACGCAAAGATGAACTCACCACACTGGCGGAAATCGGCGCGTTAAACGCAGTTGCTAATAATGCAGTTGCCTGTAAACCCATTGTCATTCCGGCCCCCGAGCGAATGCGAGGGGCGGAGGAATCTCGGCTTGGCTCGCAACTCAGCACTCGCAACTCGCTTCACCGCCGCGACGCCCTCTGGCAGGTCGAGCGCGCCGTCCGCCAATCCGGTCCGCTGCTCGAACAACAGCCCGAGCCCGATTCGCCTTCTCCGCTCGCGCCCATGAATCATGAAGAACGCCTGGTCGCTGACTTTCACGGCACCGGGCTGACCGTGGGCCCGCATCCTATGGCCTACCGCCGCGAATGGCTGACGGCCATGGGCATTCGCCGCGCCAGCGATTTAAGCGGCATTCCCAGCGGCAAGCGTCTCCGCATCGGAGGCTGTGTCATTACCCGCCAGCGCCCCGGTACCGCCAAAGGATTCGTGTTTATCAGCCTGGAAGATGAAACCGGCGTGGCCAACGCAATCATCACGCCCGATCTGTTTCACCGCAATCGCCTGCTGCTGGCCAGCGAACGCTTTCTGGCCATCGAAGGCATTCTGCAGAATCAGGACAATGTCATCTCCGTAAAAGCCGAACGCGTGCAGCCGCTCTTCGTCACGAAAGCGGAAACCGTCTCGCACGATTTCCACTAATTGGACTGGAGTCACGCCTGACTCTCACGGCCCGCGCCGCTTCCCTGCGGGTCACCATTACTTTCTCGGCGTCGAAGCGAACGCCGAGTAGCCACCGGAAGTCGTTCCGCTTCGCATCTCAAGCAACCGATGAATCGTCAGCCCTGCATTCACTTATTCCGCAGTTGCACCGAAACCATGATTTGACTGAGCTCTCGATTGATTTCCTTCAATTCCCCGGGCGTAATATCTCTCAGCTCCGCATGCTGACATATAGTGCTAACCTGTTTCTCGAACAAATAGCATCTTCCAGACCGAAATGTGGCGTACAAATCCTGTGTGCTTTCATTGCAGAGAGCTTGGCCGTCGACGTGTCCGTGTGCATAACGAACGCCATGAATCTCTGCTCGATCCACTTTCCCTTTATCCTCGGCTAGTGAATCTGCGCGCGCATAACACTGCTTCTCGGTGAGCTCCGACGCTAGACGATAATAGAAAATCCCGCTGATGAAATTCGTATGAGCGTATGGACCATTCTCGGCATCACGTCCCTTGAGAACAACGATCGCGTCAGCTTGAAGGGCCTCTGCGGGATTCTTGTCGTTCTCGAGAATAGCGGGCGGAATATAAGATCCAACTCCCGGACCGAGCTGCCAACTCGCCGAGTAGTTAAACCGCACTCCATTTGCGCTGTCGACATACTCTCTCCGTGCGGGCACGCTGACGCCGTTTTGCGCAAAGGCCGGGAGACTTAAACCAGCCAGGAGCAGCACACACGTAGCTCTCATCGACTCCCCTCATCGCCGAATACAACCCAGCATCCGTCGCCTCGATGGCGAAAACGAGAGGCTTCGGGATAACCGGAACACTGAGTCACTGCTCACTTCCCCGCGTAGCTCACTCTCCAGATCGAGTTCGACCCATCATCGCTTACCAGCAGCGACCCATCCTGCGCGACCGTGATTCCCACCGGACGCCCCCAAACCTGCCCATCCGGAAGCACGAAGCCGGTCAGAAAGTCCTGATACTCACCCGTGGCATGCCCCGACTGATGCAGCGGAACGCGAATCACCTCGTAGCCCACGCGCACTGCCTTGTTCCACGATCCGTGCTCCGAGGCAAAAAGTTCGCCGCTATATTCTGACGGAAACTGCTTGCCATCATAGAACGTGAACTCGAGCGAAGCGTTGTGAGGTTGCAATAAAACGTCGGGCACAATCGCCTTATCTTTCAGTTCCAGATGCTTCCCCGCATGCCGCGGATCCTGATGCGCCCCCATGTACCACCACGGCCAGCCATAGAATCCTCCCTCCTGCACGTGCGTGATGTAGTCAGGAACCAGGTTGTCGCCCAACGCGTCGCGCTCGTTCACCGAACACCACAACTCACCCGTCTGCGGATTCACGCGAATCCCACCTCCAGCGTTGCGGATGCCGTAGGCATACACGCTCAATGTACAATTCGTCGGATCGCATACCAAAATGTCGGCGCGATTCTTCTCGCCCGGGTGCGTGTCCGGGTCATCCACATTTGATCCAGAACCCACCGCCACAAACATTCTCTTGCCATCGGGCGAAAAATCGAGTGCCCGCGTCCAATGCCCGCCTCCGCTGGGCAAGTCGGCGACGTGCTGCGACGCGCCACTCGCCTTCAAATCTCCACCGTGATAAGGGAAGCGAAGCACTTCGTTGGTGTCGCCGATATAAATCCATTGCGGGTCCGGGCCCGGCGGATAAAACGCGATGCCATAGGGATGTTTCAATCCGCTGGTGAAGGTCTCCGTCTGTTCGGGCTTGCCGCCGCCAGTTATGCCCCGGAATACAAGAATCTTGCCAGGATCGCTTTCTGCCAGAAAAATGTCGCCATTGGGCGCGGTCCGCAGCAAGCGCGGATTATCGAGTCCGGATGCATACAACTCGACCTTGAATCCGGCAGGCGCTATTGGCCAGGCATTGGCCGGACGCGCCACCACTGCCGGACCATTGTTCGAAGACTTCGACGCAAAAGGCTCGGGAAGATCGGCCACCGTGATTTTGTGCGTCGTGCCCGGCGTTTCATAGCGGAAGTCGGTGAATGGAGGCTTGGGAGCGGGATCCTTCAGTGGCGACGTCATCGCCGAAGCCGCGGCGGGGGGCACATTGGAAGCCGGTGCTGCCTTGCCCGCAGCCATGGCTTCCACATACGTAATAATCTGCCAGCGCGATTGTTCCGGCAGCGAGGCCCACGAAGGCATGCCATTTTCCGTGTCGCCCTTAGTTACGAACCAGAAAATCTCACCCTCGGGCACGTCCTTGAGCTTCCCATCTACCAGTGAAGGCACGTTGCCCGTGCCTTGCCCAGCCTTCCCATGACAAGCCAGGCAATTGCGCGCATAGAGCGGCTTGCCAGCGTCGGCTGCGTCCTGCTTACCGTGGTAGGGATTCGTCACGGCTTTTGCCGAATCCGGTGCGTCATGAAAGTTCTTGTCGACGGCTGGCAAAGTTGCAACCGAAGTGAAAAATAGGAGGACTGCCGACAGGATCGTGCTCGAACCGAGACGCATAAGTACCCTCGCGATCAGATTTTCCCACTTAGATTAAACCTTGTTTCGAAAGGATGCGAATGAGAGGAACGATCCCTAATTTAGCAGACGGAGAATCGACCACTATGCCTTCTGCTTTCCACGCGTGGGGCGGAAAATCAAACGTTGCGTCGCGGCCGGCAGGATTTAGACTGGTCCGTGCATGTTCGCGTTGAAGACCTTCCCCTGGCCCACCTGGGCATTATTCGTGCTTCTTGCCGTTGGGCTCGTCACCGGTCAGGAATCCAGTCCCGTGGCCCGACCCCCGAATCCTGCCCACACGGCGCCTCTAGCTTCTGCCAGCAAGCGTATTGTCTTTGATGACTTTGTCGACTCGGTTGTCCGGCAGGAACGCCGCTTGACTGATTTGATGCGCGGCTTCAAGCCAATTATTGAGACCTACATACAAGAGGAAGGGGCCGAACCTCGGTTTCAGAAAGGTATCACTCTCAACGGCGACGACTACTTCCTGAGCCGTCTCGACCTGACTGGGAAGTCGCCGTCGACTGTGCCATTTGCAGATGAGGAGACTTGGAATCAAGGTGCAGAGAAATACTTTGTCCACGACCCACCGCCCTTCAACCAGGTCGCATTCGCGCAGGCGTTGTTCCCTGACCTCGACCACTTCGACCGTCAAAACTACACCTTCGAATTCGTCCGCTGGGAAGTTCTTGGCGAGGTGCGCTGCGCCGCGGTGGACATAAAGCCCCGTGGAAATTCGAAGAAACGCGGTTTTTTCGGCCGGATCTGGGTCGAGGATCAGGACGACGACATCGTACGCTTCAAGGGAACCTTTACCTCCAACGGTCTTGCCAAGCGCGCCTTTCACTTCGACAGTTGGCGGCGAAACACGGTGGGCAACTGGTGGGTGCCTGCTTATGTCTATACCGAGGAGTCGGACCCTCACGACCTATCGCGTCACAAGCTCTGGTTCAAAGCTCAGACTCGCGTCTGGGGTTACGATCTGCAAAACGCGGGCGATCGTAACGCGAGCGATCAAAGTGCGGGCGATCATCGGGAGAATGCCAAGAGTCTGACGGATAACCCGGCGTGGGTGGATCCCAACCGACTCAGCCCGGAGTACACCGTGGATGAAACGACAGAGCCGCCGGAAGACATTGTTGTGGAGCGGTCGCAAATTGCTGGACTTATAGCTCCGGATGGCGATGTCAACCACATCCTGCAACAGGTGCTCGACAATCTGCTGATTACCAACAACCTCGACATTGCCGGTGTCCGCTGTCGCGTGCTGCTCACAACTCCACTGGAATCGTTCGTAATGGGCCGCACCATTGTGTTGAGCCGGGGGCTCCTTGATGTGCTGCCCGATGAGGCGACGCTTGCCGCCGTGCTGGCGCACGAACTGGCTCACGTAGTTTTGGGTCATGCCGTCAGCTCTGAATACTTGACAGGCTTTGCCTCGCCCTTTCCCGATTCTCAAATCTTTGCCGCCCTTGACTTCCATTTCAATCGCACTCAGGAAGCCGATGCCAACAAAAAAGCCGCCGAACTATTCGCGAAATCACCATACAAGGACCAAATCGTGGATGCTGGCCTCTTCTTGAAGGCCTTGGACGCCAGCTCAGGGCGATTCCCGGTGCTTTTGCATGGACGCTTCAGCAACGACTTCGGCAGAACCCAGCTGGTCGCCATGCAAGCGCGGGCCGGCTCCCCCAAGCTTCCGAAGACAGATCGGCTGGATCAGATTTCTGCTTTGCCGATCGGATCGCGAATCGTGGTTGACCCGTGGTCTGACCAAATTGAAATCCTCAAGAGTAAACCGGTACGCCTGGTGTCGAAAGCCGAGAAGGTGCCGTTCGAAGTAACTCCATTCTATCCGTATCTCAAGCGACTGGGCGCACCCGAAAAACCGCAGAGCGGGGGTCAGCAGTAACATTAAGCCCGGGGTTTTGGAGGCGGGGTGCCGTCGCTGGTGAGGCTGCCAGTCGATGAATTGATTCCCCGAGAATACCCAGCGTCCGGTGGGGTAAAAACTGATCCATTTCGGTCCGGGCGTCGACTGAGTTCTGCCGCTTTCTGATCTTCTATGGCCCGTTTGTTAGAATCCCGCATCCAATTTGCAGATTGCGAAAATCCTATGACGAAATTCAGCAGATTCCCTCACCAGATTCTCCTGTCCGCTGCGGCCGTCGCTCTCACGCTTGGCATCGCGGCATGCAATAACAATACTCCGGCACCGGCCCCGGACAACGGCGCCCAAACTCAGCCGGCGCAGCCCGATCAGTCGCAACCTGCTCAGCAGCAAGATCCGGCAGCCGCCTCCAACCTCGCTCCAGCGAGCGCCACTCAGGCCGCCGAGAGCAATGATCAATATTCGAACGACAATTACGACGACGACGATAGCAGCTACGGTCAAGCCAACCTCGAAGCCTCACAACCTCCGCCGGAGCTGCCAGAATATTCTCAACCGGAATGCCCTGGGGACGGTTACCTTTGGACGCCGGGGTATTGGGGCTACTCTTCGCAGGGCTATTACTGGGTGCCCGGTGCGTGGACACATCCGCCCGAGGTGGGACTATTGTGGACGCCCGGCTATTGGGCGTTCTCCGATGGCCGATACCGCTACCGCTACGGATACTGGGGCCAGCACATCGGCTATTACGGCGGCATTAATTACGGATTTGGCTACGTCGGCGCCGGCTACCAAGGGGGTTACTGGAACGGAAATCGTTTCGACTACAACCGCTCCGTCAACAACGTAACCAATGTCACGAACGTCCAAGTCTACAACCGCACCGTAACGAATACGGTCATTATCAACAACACCACGATTAACGTCACCAATAACCGGAGCAGCTTCAACGGCCCCGGGGGCATCACTCGCCGGCCGTTGCCGGCGGAAGTTGCCGCAACCCGCGAGCAGCGCATTCCACCCATGTCAACGCAGCTGCAGGTGCAAAAAGCGGCGGCACAAAACAAACAGCAATTCGCCTCCGTCAATCACGGCAAACCGGCCATGGTTGCTGAGGCCAAGCCAGTCGCCGTTGGCAAACCAATCGCGGCTGTAAGGCCTGCGCACGCCGCGGCTCTTGCTAGGCCCGCAACGCCGGCTTCTCAACCCAAGTACGCTGAGCCTGCTGCGCCGGAGCGTAAGGCCGCGCCTGCGGGAAGGCCAAGTCAGCCGTCAGCCAAGCCTGGAGAACCCGCTGCTAGATCTGTACAACGCACTGACAGACCCGTACAACCCGCGGCCAAGCCCGCTGCCGCTACGCCGGAGCATCGAGCTGAACCTTCGAAACCCGCAAATCGTCCGGAAGCGGCAAGACCAGCCCCGGCTCCGAACCAGCCGGCCGCGCATAAGCCAGCTACGAAGCCTGAGGCTAAACCCGCCGCTCCGCCCGCGAAGAAAGCACCCGCCACGGAGGAACCACCAAAGAAGGAGCCGCCAAAAGACGACGAGAAGCCACAATAAGTAAGGAAGAAATGCCGACACCGCCGAAGGGGAAGCTTCCCTTCGGATAAGGGTCGTGCCAAGCGAAGGGGTCAAGCCAGGAGAAGGGGTCAAGCCAGGCGAAGGGCTTGACCTTTTTCTCGAATTCACGGGGAGCACTGACAAGGTAAAAATCTTGCCGCCCGCTGCAGATGGTCTAAGTGAATGCCGACTAAGTTGTTGGTAGCGCTACCGGGAATCGAACCCGGGTTTGAAGATTGAGAATCTTCCGTCCTAACCCCTAGACGATAGCGCCCCGGGAGGCAGAAATCGATTATAACAAAGGGCGCCAATCCCAAGATCGAACGAGCAGATATAGTGACGCCGATCATGAAGACCATTCTACGCGCCTACAACTAGCGAGAAAGCGTCTTAAGTGGCAATAATTCGCACAAGACGACTCACGAAACGACTTGATCTCAAAGGCGAATATCTCCGCCGAGTTTTAGGATGTGCTTTTCTCGCACCCGATATTCTTAAAGCTATCCTCGACGGGCATCAGCCCGCCGGTCTGACCGTCAAGAAATTATCACGCCGACGCTTACCGCTCGATTGGGCGGAGCAAAGGATACAACTCGGTTTTCCTCCAGCAACTTGCAGCTAACTTTTGCTTTGAGCAACCCAGCCATTCTGCCTGCTCTCGGTATCTTTAAATAACCTCCCTGTTCGCCCCCGTATGAGGGAACTGCATTCCCTGACACGCCCTGTTACTTCCCTGTTCCGATTCAGCAATTTGTGCACATTTTCCCGAGCAGAATGTGCAGTTTTAGATGGAGTCGCAATTCTCGGGTTCAAAATTGGAGAAATTCCCTGCATTTTTCCCTGTAACAGGGAATTCTCAGAGAGTTGTTAGGAGCAGACTGTTCTCTCTACCAATCAGTCCCGGCTGGAGAGAAATTCTGCCGAGTCCGCGGGAAATCGAAGTAATCGCGCCACATATTGCGATAGTTCTATGAAGGTCTAAGCGGAGAAAGGGACAGGCAAAGAACCGCACAGGAAAATCAGCGCTGCCGGGCGCTCGCTTTTTGCGGTTCTTTCACCAGGCAGTCGCCCCGAGGCAAGGCGGCATTTGTGTGCTCTGTTGGAGGTTGCTTTTGGCCGCAAGATCTCGTTCAAATCCGAACGCTGGAGAGGGCATCGCTTGGAGCCTTACCCCCTCCAACGCAGCTTCGAACTGGTGCTACTTCTGGGTAACCTCCGGTTTGACGAACCAGGCCGATGCTACGGGAAACGTTGCCGACGAGCGAATGGAGCAGGGAGACTTGCGCGGAGCGCTCGAACTCTATCAGGAGCAGCTGCAACTAGCGGGCCAATTGCAATTGCTCGATGCCCCGAGTAGCGGGCTGTCTGCCCTGGTTGGTTACAACGTTGCGCTGATCCGCGAATTTCAGGGCAACCTGGCGAGAGCGAAACTGGGACTTGAACGCTCCCTCGCAATCTTTCAGAAGGACAAGAGCAGTCACTCTTTCTCCGGCTACGCCATGTGGAGTTTGGGAAAACTGTTACTCGCGGAGTTGCTTCGAGGATCGATTGTTCGCCCCTTTGAGTTTTGCCGCCCGCCCTCCGCGGTAGCTTTGGTGCCTTCGCGAACCGGCGCTTATCCGAACAAGACGCTACCCAATTTAGTGAGCGCTTCGATCATATTTTTTCATTCAATCTACTTCTATCCACAGGGCCGTCTAGCCTATACTACTTGTATCTCCGCAAACAGAATAAGAGTCGGCAATCTCTGACTCGCAAGGCAGCGCATGTTGTTCATTCATCAACAAATCCAGTCATTCCTAAATCTAGGAGCATGTAAGGAGTATCCCATTATGGCAAAAGTGAAAACCCCCAGGAAGAGCAGCGGAGTGAAGGCGACATCCCCGAGCACTCCGCCGGTTAGTTCCGATACCAGTATTGCGTCGGCGGTGACGGCGGCCGCCCATTCTCCGATTGAACCACCTGCGATTGAACCAGCTGCCATTGAAACAGGCACGATCAAACCAGAAAGGACCGAGGCCATTAAGCCGCAGCCCGCGTCTGTATCAGCTCGGCCCGGACCGTCCCAGCCCGAGGCGGCGAAGCCGGAAGTGACTGCGCTCGGGGCAACCAAGGCGGAAACGCGAAGGGCGCCGGGAAGGCCTGAGATTGTGAAGACTGAATCGCGCGCTAACCTCGTTCCCATCAACGTGGAGGAGGAGATTCGCCGTCTCGCCTATATCTTCTCGGAGCGTCGCGGATTTGTGGCCGGCCACGAAACCGAGGACTGGCTGAACGCGGAGCGCGAGATTCGGGAACGCTACCATCAGCAGAGCGCTTGATTCGATAGCGTCGAGTCTCGCTCTTGGAACCAACCGGCGGCTTGAAATTGCCGCCGGGGTTCGTCGGAAACGTTCCCAGTTTCTTTTGACCTGACTGTTTGTAGCACCAAGAATCGGCTATTGCAGAAATCGCGCCTGCCTCTGTTGCCTCGACGGCAGGTTTCTGAAAAAATAGCTCGGGGCTTCCCTACATGGCGCAAATCGGCAGCTTCGCCTTGCTCCTCGCCTTGGCGCTGGGAATTTATTCTTTCGCGGCCGGACTTTTCGCGCTTGTCTCTCCGGGGCCGGGCTCGGAGCGTGTGGGTGAGACGGCTCGCCGCGCGGGCGTCGCGATTTTTGGAGCGGTCGTACTCGCCGCCATCGTCCTCGTTGTCTCTGCCTTCCGCGACGACTTCACCATCGCCTATATTTTTCACCACAGCAACCGCGCTCTTCCCGGCCCTTATAAGTTCGCTACGCTCTGGTCGGGACAGGAAGGTTCCCTCCTGTTCTGGTCGCTGCTGTTGGCAGGCTATGGTTTCGTCCTCCGCCTGCGCTACAAAACCGACCCGCGGCTCTTTGCTTACTCCTCCGTGGTCCTGGCCGGAGTACAGATTTTCTTCCTCTTGCTGGTGAATTTTGCGGCCAATCCGT
>Ga0302324_100012774_pt1 | contig 17101 bp, 16 predicted proteins | sample Palsa_T0_1_FD_201949 | JGI IMG/M metagenome (GOLD analysis project Ga0302324, IMG submission 201949) | Peat permafrost microbial communities from Stordalen Mire near Abisko, Sweden - Palsa_T0_1 | ecosystem: Environmental > Terrestrial > Soil > Palsa > Peat permafrost | place: Sweden: Abisko...
GAGCACGTCGCTGCTGGATCTGGCGCTGAAGCTCGCCAGCGGAGCGAGCGATCCGGCCGCGCTGGACGGGGCACAGGCCCTGGAGGCCCTCCCGCCCGCGGTGCGCGCCATCGCCCGGGCCGTGGCCCCCCTGCTCGTCTACCGCGGCGACGAGCCGCTGGCCCGCCTGGAGTGGGTGGACGTGACGGACGAGTAATCGAGGCGCCCTTGGGCCGGGCGAGAGGGCAAGGGGCCGTCCGATGGGGAACGCCGCCTCCTACGCTGCCCGCAAGACGAGAATCGTCACTTCCGGGGCCACACCGAGGCGCATGGGCGGCCCGGTGGTCCCCAGGCCGGGATGCACGAAGAGCGTCGACCGCCCGCGCCGGTAAAAGCCCACGTTGTAGCGATGGGCGATTCGCGCCAGGCTGAGGCGCCGGTAGAGAAACGGCATGGCGATCTGCCCGCCGTGCGTGTGCCCACTCAGGACGAGCTCTGCGCCCGCGTCCGCCGCCTTGTCGAAGCGCTCGGGATCGTGCGCGAGCAGCACCGTGGTGGCGCCCTCTGGCCGTCCGCGCATGGCTCGCTCGAGGTCGTCGCGCCGCGTCCAGGTGTCGTCGATGGCGGCCAGCCACAGCCGGCCTCCCGCCCGCTCGATGACCTCACCCTCGTTGCGCAGGACGCGCACGCCGCCCTTGCGGAGGAGCGACACCAGCGGCTCGCTCTCGCCGAAATAGTCGTGGTTGCCCATGGAGACGAAGACGCCCATCTTCGCCCGGAGCGCGCTGACCGCCTCGGCGATGTCCTCGTGATAGGCGGTGCCGCTGGTGACCATGTCCCCGGTGACGACCGCGAGATCCGGCGCGCGACCATTGGCGGCGCGCACCCAGGCCATGGCCCAGGACTTCGGCGTCAGCGTTCCCACGTGCAGGTCCGACAGGTGGGCCACGCGCAGGCCGTCGAATCGTGCGTCCAGCCCGGAGACGCGCACCTCGCGCTCGACCACGCGGAACCATCGCCGGCGAACGAGGATTCCGTACCCGCAGACCAGCAGGCCCGCCAGGTACGTCCACATGTACGCGCCCATGGGAAGAGCGACGGGAGCCCCTCGCACCACCTCGACGAGAGGCACCAGCAGCGTCACCACCACCGAGGGGACCAGCGTCCACAGCGCCGCGCACCAGTGGATGAAGTAGGGAATGTCGACGAGGCGCACCATCGCCGCGTTCCTCTTGCGGTCCGGCATGCCGGCGCGTGCACGTCCGAGGAAGAGGGCGACGCCTGCGGCCGCCCAGACCCCACCCACCCGCCAAGGCGAAGCGCTCCCCAGGCGCCGCGCCACTTCGGCCACCGCCAGCGCCACCGGGACGTGCATGGCCGCGGTGATGAGGAGAAGGATGCGCAGCACGCGCGACATCCGGGCGGGGCTGCGCGCGGGCCTGACCTTCTCGCTGCGGGGGGAGGCGGACATTCGTGATGTGGGCGCGCGGGCCCGTGCTCCTTTGCGGGGCACGGAGACGTCTCAGGCCACGATCCCTTCGATGACCGCCCCGTCGTTGCAGATCGCGCGGACCGTGCGTGCTGCCGCCCACACGGCGACGACCGACGACTGCAGCCCGAGCTCGCCGCTCATCCGCACCCAGCTTCCGGCGGTGCGACGGAGCAGCCGCGCCTGCGCCGATCCGGACCAGGCGACCCCGCCCGGGTCGACCGTCAGCGCCAGCAGATCCCGCGTCGTCTGCACCGCCTCGAGCTGGGCCTGGAGCGTCGGCGACAGAAGAAGAGCGTGGCCGCCGGCGCCGACCGTCACCGCGCCCGGCTCGCCCAGCGTGGCGATGGCCTGCAGATGCCCTCCGCAGACCGAGCCGACGCGCTCGGTCACACCCATCTCCAGGCGCACGATGTCTCCCCAGTCCCCGCAGGCCACGATGGCCCCCGCTCGCAGGCGAGTCACCCCGCGCAGCCGTGCCGAGCTCGGGGCGTCGGCCAGGAGCGTCATCGCACCGCGCGCGAACTGCGCGAGCGTCCCCATGGTGACGGTCTGGGCTCCGCCGCGTCGCGCCCGGCGCGCGGGCCGTTCGCCGACCATCGTCACCGTCGCGCCTTGCGGATCGGCATGAGCGCCCAGGAAGGTCACCTCCGGATCGCGCACCTCCCACGTCTCGAGTCCGCCGCCGACGACCAGGTGCGCGGCCAATCCCCGCATGCCGAAGAGCAGCAGCTCGCCTGCCTTCAGCCACAGCAGCCCGCGTACGTGACCCGGGTCGAGCCCCGCCGGCGCCGCCAGGTGAGTCCAGGTCGGTCCCGCCCAGCGCAGCAGGCCCGTGGCCGTCAGTGCCACCGCCTGATCGCCGGCCGCGTCGAACGCCGCCGCCCGGACCGATCCGGCTCGTACCGGCGGCACGCAGACGCGCCACTTCCAGGCCGCGGGGTTGGCGAGCAACATCTGAGGGTCCTGCGACGGCGACTGGTGCGAGATGACCTGGAGCGTCTCGCTCGTGCGCAGCTGACTTGCCGGACCCTTGGACGAGGGGGTGGACGGCGCCTCCGCCGCGGGCGTCGCCTTCATTCCCCTCGGCGAGACCGACCGCCGCTCGGAGGCCGCTCGCAGAATGGGCTCGACGGAGGCCCACAGTTCGGCGATTGAGGCGTGCCGCTCGTTGGGCTCCGACGCCGTGGCGCGGACCAGGACGGCGTCGAGGCGCGTCACCAGCTCGGGTCGCGTGGCCAGCTCCTGCGGGAGCGAGCGCCGCAGGCGCGCCAGGCTGGGCCGCGGCCCGTTGAGCAGGCGGGTAACGATGACGAGAGGGTTCTCCTGATGGCCGTAAGGGAACGCCTTGGTCCCGGACAGCATCTCGTAGAGGATGGCCGCGTAGGAGAAGACGTCGGTGCGCGGGTTGACCCGGCGGTTGCCTTGCTCGAACTGCTCGGGTGGCGCATAGCCCAGGCTGGCCCCTGCGAGCGCAGTGGTCTTCCGGCCCACGTTCGTGCTCACCAGCTTCACCAGGCCGAAGTCGGTGACCTTGGCGATCTCGCCGCCGGCGTCGTTGGCCAGGAGCACGTTGGACGGCTTCAGATCCCGGTGCACGATCTTGTGGGCGTGCACGCCTTCCAGCGCCAGCGCGATCTGCGCGCCGATGCGCCGCGTCCGGTCGAGCTGCAGCCCCACGGCGCGGCTCTGCGAGAGGACGTGCTCCAGCGTCGGTCCTTTCACGTACTCCAGAGCGGTGAAATAAAGCTCGACCTGGCCCCCTCCCGCCGGCGAGGGCAGCACCGCCCTGGCGTGATCGTAGAAACGGACGATGTGCGGGTTGGGCTGCGCCGCTTGCCCGAGCAGGCGGAGCACCTGAGCCTCGCGTTCGAACCGCGTCAGCGACTCCGGCGTGACCGCGTCCGGGCGCAGCACCTTGACGATGACGAGGTACCCGTCGGGCTTGTCCCAGGCGGCGGTGAAGACCCATCCCTGGCCGCCCTCACCGATGCGCTCGCGCAGGTGAAAACGCCCGCCACCCGTACCCTGCAGCACCTGCCCGCGCAGCAAATCGCGCAAGGCGAGCAGCCGTGGGTCGGGGAGCATGCCGAATCCAGGACGCGGGCGGCATTCGCCGCCGCTAGCCAAGGGCTAGACGCCGAGCAGCTTGACCAGGGCTTCTTTGTTGGTCACCCCGACGTGCCGGCCGGACTCCTTGCCCGCCTTGAAGACGAGCACCGTGGGTACGCCGCGGATGCCAAACTTGGTGGCGATGGCGGGCGAGTCGTCGATGTCGAGCTTGCCGACCTTGACCTTGCCCTTCAGCTCGTCGGCCAAGCGCTCCACGATGGGGGTGAGCACCTTGCACGGGCCGCACCAGACCGCGCTGAAGTCGAGGAGGAAAGGAACGTCCCCCGAGCCCAGAACCTCGGACTCGAAGTTGCCGTCGTTGATCTCGAGCACGTTTGCGCCTGCCATGTCTCTGCTCCTCCAGCGGCGGCGAACGCCGTCCGCGTCCTGGGATATCACCACGGGGTCTGTCCGGGTTTGGACCGAAAGGCTCCGAGGAACCCTATTCATAAGGCTTCGATGCCCGCCTGTCGATCCGGGTGGCGCGCGGGTTTTCAGGGGCGACTCGCGCCTCCGCCGGGGGAAGGGAAGGGAGGAGCCCGGATCGCGAAGTCGAAGATGCGCTCCGCGGCGCGCGCCAGCTCCTCGCTCGAGGCGTGGGCGCTGGCGGTGAGGGTGGCGCCTCGCACCTCTACGGTGAGCGAGTCGAGGAGGGGACCTAGACCGACCAGCCGCACGGTGAGATCGCGCGAGAATGCCTGGCGCTTTCGCTCGATGAGCTTCTTCACCTCGTCGCAGGCGACCGCCGTCTCGCAGCGCAGCTCGGCGTTGAGCTCGCTCGTCGACGGGGTCCCTCGCGGGGACCCGGGGCCGCCCAGGCTCACCGCGAGGCCGGCCGCGCTCACCGCGAGGACGCCCGCGGGAGCCGGGTCGCCCTCACCGTCGACCTCGGGGCGGAGCTCCGCCTTCAGCGTGCCGCGCACCGACGCGGGGAGGAGCGCGGTGACCACCAGCGCCTTCGGGGGGCCGTTCTTTGCGGCGAGGGCGCCGCGAAGGTCGTCGTGTTCGAACCGCCGACGTTCGGCCTTGCCCTCGGTGGCGTCGATCATGGCGTCCAGCCAGGCGCCGCGACCGACCAGGAAGGGGCCTCCTTCGCGGTACGCCAGGCGCGCGTGCATGAGGTCCGAGGTGTCCTCGACCAGTGTGAACCCGCCACGGGACGAGGTCGCCGGTGAGCCGCCGCGCGCGCGAATGACGCGGTCGGCGCAGCGGGAGAGCTCGTCCCGCGTGAAGTCCCCGGTGAAGGCCACGCCGAAGTCGCTGCGCTCGCCGACCTCGGGCGAGCTGACCACCAGCTCGCGCAGGCGCTCCACCGGGTCGAAGCCGCAGCGCGCGCTGAGGGAGCCGAGCCCCGGGACAACGGTGTTCTCGCTGCCTCCGAGCAGCGGCCGGGCGAACGGGGACGCACGAAGCGCGGCGACGTCGAGGGTCGCGACCAGCCAGGCGTCGCGTGGCACGCTGTCGAGAAGCGTGGCGCTGCGGCGGGGGAAGCTCAGGGCCGCCACCGCCCCGATCACCGACAAGACGAGGGCGAAAAAGAGGAGGTACTGCCGACGCGGGGACACGGCGCGGCGACGATAGCAGACGTCGCTTGACACCCCAGACGTAGCCCCTGAAACTTGGCCCCCGAGGCCCGGTTAGCTCATTTTCGCGTCCCCGCACACATGGCTGCCCGCCCCTGCGGCAGCTCACGGAGGCGAAGATGACGGACAACTCGAACGCCGCGAGCATCATTGAATCCCAGCCGGCCGGCTACCTGGGTCCCGACCGCCGCCGGCACCGGATGTACGTCACCCGCAACACCGAGTACCACTTCCGCGACGGCTTCTGCGTCGCCGTACGCGACCGCCGGACCGGCGAGTTTCTCCAGGGGCACCTGGCGCTGAGGCGCCGCGTGCATGGCGGACTCAGGTTCACGCGCGACGGCGGAATCACGCCCAACACCGGCGAGCCGCGCGAGGGCGAGTCGCTCTACTTTGCGAGCGAAGAGCGCGATCTGGTAACCAGTGCCCTCGAGAGCGTGCAGCGACCGCCGCGCGAGGTGGCGAAGGCCTATCCGGGCGCGGAGAAGTGCTGACGGCGGGGGCCCTTCTCGCAGCGCATGCGCAAGAGCGCGGTTCGGCGTAACTTCCTCGGTGCATGCTGGTCGTTCCCCCTCGAGCCGAGGTCCGCCATCGTCCCGTCGACACCCAGCGGCTCGTGCTCACGCCGGTCGAGCCGGCCGACGCGTCGGACCTGTGGAACGCCGTGGACACGTCGCGAGCACACCTCGAAAAGTGGCTCCCCTGGGTGCCGTTCAACACCGACCTCGACGCGTCATGGCGCTATTGCGAGGCCTCCGCGAGCGACTGGGACCACGCGCGCGCGCTGCGCTTCACCATTCGCGAGCGCGGAACACGGCGCTTCCTCGGCGTGGTCGGCCTGGAGTCGCTGGCGCATCTGCACCAGAGCGCGGAGCTCGGCTACTGGCTGCGCGCGGACGGCTCGCGGCGCGGCTACATGACGGAGGCCGCGCGGGCCACGGTGGGGTGGGCGTTCAAGCGCCTGAACGTGCATCGTGTGCGGGTGGCGGCGGCCACGGACAACTTCGCCTCGCTCGGAGTCATCCGGCGCCTGGGGTTCCGCTTCGAGGGCATCGCGCGCGAGGCCGAGCGGTGCCAGGGCCGCTGGCTGGACCATTCGCTCTTCGCGCTGCTGGCGACCGATCCGCTCTCGGTCATCTGACCAGGCAGGCCACGAGCGTCAGGGGCGCGGACACGCGAAGCGGGAGACCAGCTCACGAACGCGCGCGATGCCGTCGACGCTGCGCGCCCCGGGCCAGCAGAGGTCCTTCCCTCCGGTCCGCATCACTGCACCCGCCGTCGCCGCCGGGATGCCGAGCGCGCGGAACACAGCGGCGTCCTCGTCGCTGAAGGGGTGCGGCTCGTCGGGAAGGAGCACCAGGTCCGGGGCGCGGGCCACGACTTCTTCGAGCGTGATGCGCGGGTACCGGACGTCCCTACCGGCGACCTGGTCCGGAGGGAGCGGCGCAGCCCGGCCGAGATCGGCGGCCAGCGGATAGCGGCGCTCGCGATCGGCGAAGACGTTCTGCGCGCCGCAGAGATCGAGCATGTCGCTGAGGAAGGTGTCGCCGCGGACGGTCATGAGCGGCTGCATCCAGATGGGGCAAAAGGTACGCACCGGCACCGCTCGCGATCGCGCCTCTTCGGCACAGCGAAGCGCGTGGTAGCCTCGCGACACGAGTTCGCGCACCTTCACGTCGCCGCCTACCTGGAAGATGCGCGCCAGCCGCGCCAGGTGAGCGAGCCCCTCGCCGACGCGCCTGGGGAAGGCGATGGCCACGCGAACGCCGCGCCGGGCGAGCTCTTCCAGATCCGCACGGGTGTTCTCCTCCTGGTTGGCCAGGACGAGGTCGGGCTGCAGCGCGCACACCTCGTCGAGCCTCGGGTTCTTGGTGCCCCCGATGCAAGGGACCGCGGCGACCACGTCCTCGGGCAGCTCGCAGTAATCGGTGCGCCCGACCAGCGCTCCCCCGCACCCCAGGGCCGCCACACTGAGCGTGTCGCTGGGCACCAGCGAGACCACGCGCCGGGGAGGGGCGAGGAAATCGAGCACCCGTCCGCGGTCGTCGATGATGCGCAGCGAGGCCATGGGAGGCGACCTCAATCCCCCTCGTCGTCGACGATGTCGGGGGGAGGGAGCGGAGCGGGTGGGCCGCCGTCGGCGTGCGGACCGACGCGCGTCGCGCATCGAGCCCAGACGCGATCGTCGCATGTGCTCCGGGCGCGCACGCAGGCGAGCACCACGTCCCCCTGGTTCTCCGCGAGGCGATCCATCACCAGGTTGCACCCGCGGGCGCACTGACGGGGGGAGCACTGCGAAGCGCTCACCTCGCAGCCTTTGGCGCACGTCGCTTCGATGCCGTGCGGTGGCGACTCGGCCCGGCATGCCATCGAACCAAGGCACACTCCCAACCATAGGGCGCCGCCGGGGACGAAGCGCTTCACGCCGGAGTCTCTCTAGTCGGCGCCGCGGCCTTCGACAACGCCTCGCCTCGCGGGAGCAGAGGGGACTCAGAAGGTCCCGGTCACGCTCGCACCGCCCATCCGCCGATCGACCAGCGGGGCGAAGGAGAGCGTGGCCGGGCGACTGGCCTCGCGCGGCGCAGCGACGGACGCCGGCGAGGTGAGCCCGTAGACGAAGAGCGTCAATCCGCCGATCTGCGCCAGCCCGTCGAGGACGAGGAGCGCGTCGTCCCCGGCGGCGTGGATGCTCCCCAGCATGACGAAGGGACCGACCAGCGGCACCCACATCACCGTGCGCGAGCTGGTCGTTCCGTCGTCGGCCTCGTAGCCCGTCGTGGCGGAGTAGGCCGACGCCACGTAGGACAGCGCGAACAGCGAGGCCCCTCCCCAGACCAGCGGCGTCCGCGGACGCGGCGGGGGGGGCAAGGAAGGTGCGGCAGAGGCGGCAGCCGGCGGCGGCGAGGGAGGGACCGCCGTTTGCGCGCGCGCAGGCGGGGAGGCGCAGGTCATGGCGGCCAGCACCCCCAGGCCTGCAGCGCAGGCTCGACCGAGCTCAGAACTCCACATGCACCCTCCCGCCGAGGATGTTCACCGGGCCGCGATCCGCGTTGTAGGCCGGGTTCCAGATGTGCTGGTAATCCGCCGAGACCCACGCCGACGAGCCCAGGCTCAGGCTGTAGAAGGCCTCGACGACCTGCTCGGAAGCCTGGTGGATCTTCCCGTCGCCGATGAAGCCGTCGATGCCGCCCATCCCCAGGTACTCGGCGTGGATGCGGGAGATCCACCCCGCCGACCAGCCGGCGCCGATCGTGTCCGCGGGGCGCTTCCAGCTCGTCCCCCGGGCGGTGCTCCCGAGCGAGACCGAGCGATCGGTGGAGGTGTACGAATAGACCTCGGTCTGCCCGTCGGAGTACATGCCGCGGAGGAAGACGCCGACGTCGGGCTGAATCTGCTGCTCGACGCTGAGGCCGATGCCCACTTTCACGTTGGACCGGCGGGCCCAGCACAGATCCGGAGCCGTGGCGCTCGTGGATCCGTAGTTGAAGCCCGTGCAGGTGCTGGCGTTCTTGGTGGGATCGCCCTGGTAGGCGGCGATGGCGTCGGCGAAGCGTCCCATGTTCTCGACGTTGCGATAGCCCAGGATGCGGGCGGCGCCCGTTTGGCCGAGAAAGCTGTGCGCGTGCTCGACCTCGGCCTGGTCGCCGTAGACCTTGTCGAGCCGGAAATCGAGGGGCAGCTGGTTGGGGTCTTTGGGGGGCGTGAAGCGCCCGAAGCGGAACGTCCAGTCGTCGTAGTCGAGCTCCGCCAGGCCCCCCCACGCGTACCCGCGCGCATCGGCGGCGAAGTCGTAGGCCGCGTAGGTGAGAAAGGCCATGTTGAAGTAGCTCCGCGTGAGATCGCCGGAGACGGTGTTCTTGTCGAAGAAGTCCAGGACGCTGAAGTTTCCCGCGGTGAAGACCAGCCGCTGACTGCGATCGGTGCGCGCCAGCTGCGAGGGGTCCGACGTCTTCTCCACCGGCGTGCCGCCGAGCTCGAAGGTGTGCCGAAGGTAGACGCGCGAGAGATACGGAGTGGGAACCGTCGGCCCGTTCTTCTGGAGCTCGAAGTTCTGGATGGCACTGCCGAGACCGTGGAGACCGGAGAGATCTTTCTCGCCGATGATCTCGGGGACGAAGTATGCCTCCCCCCCCGGCCACAGGCGGAGGCCCAGGTAAAGCGTGGCGGTCTCGGTGAAGCTGAGCTCCGGGGTGGGGATCAGCGAGTTGGTGCCCGTGTACCTGGCGTGAAAGCCGAACTTCTGCGTCCAGATGTCGGTCACCGCGCCGTAGGCGTTCCAGTCCTCGTTGCTCAGGTCGTGGAGGTGGTGGTGGTTCAGCAGGTTCATGAAGTCGAAGGCTTCGTCGGCGCGGCCGGAGGGCTCGGCGACCTCGGCGCGTGCGGACGTCGTCGCCAGGACGAAGCCGGCAACGGCGAGCGAGAGCAGGCGCGGGAGCGCGTTTCGGCGGCGCACGGGGGGCCTATTCCACCTGCAGTACGATCTTCCCGAAGGCCGCCCGCTCTTCCAGCGCCCGGTGTCCGTCCGCCGCCTCCCAGAGGGAAAGCACGCGATCGACCACCGGCTTCAATCGCCCGGCCTTGACGTGCTCGAGGATCACGAAGAGAGAGCCCTTGCTCCCCATGGTGGAGCCGAGGATCTCGATCTGCCGGAAGAAGACGTGGCGGAGGTCGATGGTGGGCTCGTACCCCGTCGTCGCGCCGCAGGTGACGATGCGCCCGCCCGAGGCGGTGGCGACCACGCTCCTGGCCATCACCTCGCCGCCGACGTGCTCGATGACCACGTCGACCCCGCGCTTGCCGGTGAGCGCCTTCACCTCGGTGACGAAGTCCTGCGTCGTGTAGTTGATGACGTGGTCCGCTCCGAGCGCGAGTGCACGCTCGGCCTTGGCGTCACTGCCCGCCGTGGCGATGACCCGCGCCCCGTGGAGCTTGGCGATCTGGATGGCGGCGCTGGATACCCCGCTGCCGGCGGCCTGCACGAGCACCGTCTGCCCCGGACGAACGCGCGCCTTGTCGACCACCATTTGCCACGCGGTGAGAAAGACCAGCGGCACCGCCGCGACCTCGGTGAAGGGTAGGTTCGCCGGATATGCCACCAGGTTCGCGTCGGGCACGACGACGTGCTGCGCGTAGCCGCCCTGGGTGTGCTCGCCGAGAATGGCGTAATGCCGGCACAGGTTGTCCTGTCCGGAGAGGCATCGCTCGCAGACGCCGCACGAGACGCCGGGGCTCACCACCACCTTGTCGCCGACCCCAACGCCTCGGGCTCCAGGACCGAGCGCCTCGACCTCGCCGACGATGTCCGCCCCGAGGCGATGGGGATAGGTGAGCTTCAGGTTGGGAAGCCCGCGCCGCACCCACAGGTCGAGGTGGTTGATGGCCACCGCGCGCACCCGGACCCGCACCTCGCGCGCTCCCGGCTCGGGCAGATCGATGGTCTCGCGGACCAGCACCTCGGGCCCTCCGTGGCCACGGAGGACCATCGCTTCCGTCTTCATGGGCCGCGCAGCCTAAAGCAACAATCCCCCCCAGGGAACGACCCGCGCGCGACGTTGCACCATCGTCACGCCATGAGCTCGTCGCGGCCTCGCGCCGCGCCGTCGACCGGGACCACGGCGTGCGACAGGCACAAGGTGAGGAGCACGATGGCGCGGTAGACGCCGTGGACGTCGTCGACGTCGATCTCACGCGGCTCCGCGGCGCCGCCCTCCGCGGAATGCTCGGAGGAGCGTCCGGCGCCCGGCTCGAGCGCCGCGTCGACGTGCTCGTGCACGAACGAGAGCACGTGAGGCTGCTCGAGGGAGACGACGTCGTCGAGGTCCAGCGGCTCGTCGCCGTGCGCCGCGCGCAGCTCCTCTTCGAGGGCGATGGCTTGCTCGGTCGCCTCCAGGGAATCGGCCGACACCGCGCGCAGGCGCGTCTCACCGAAGGTGCGCTCGAAGGCCAGGAAGATGGAGATGGACAGGAAGTAGCCGAGTGCCAGCGCGGTCTCGTCCAGGGGACGCGAAAGCGCGTGCGAGACCGTGTCCGCGAGGTGCGGCTGCGACGACTCGAAGCGCGCGAAGGCGCCGTCCAGCTCCTCGCGCGATCGCGGCGAGTCGTCGGCCAGCTCGCGTTCGATCTGATCGAGCGTCGCCTTGGCTACCAGCGCGTAGCGCGGCACAGGTCGGATTGCCGCCCCTCTCGCCCACATGACGCGATACTAGCAGAGGTCGCCCCGCGGAATAACCCAGGAAAGCCGGGGCATTTCGCGTCCTCTTCAGCTGCGCTCCTCGCCGGACATGCGAAGCAGGGAACGCACCGTCCAGGCGATGCCCAGCCCAAGGGCGCAGCCCATCAGCACCACGCCTTTTCCCAGTGCGCTCGCGCCGATGGGCTCCGTGCCGAAGTCTCCGTGGAACTGGGCGTAGGTCCCGCTCACCGCGAGGCGATGCGACGCTACCGTGAGCCCCACCACGGCCAGCGTGCCCGGAGCGACCACCATCGCCACGACGGGCCCGGAGCGTCTCTTTCGCACCGGATGGACCGCGAGCCAGAACCCGCCGAGGACCGTCGCTCCGGCCAGCAGGACCAGACCGAGGTCGATCGCGCTGGGGACGCGCTGCCAGGGGACGACGTAGAGGTACGACCAGTCCCCGTGAAAGGCCACGAAGTAGCCGATGGCCGGGAGCCAGACCAGAGCGGCGAACGCTGCCACGACGGCGAACGGTCGAGACGCGATGACGGGGCCCTCGACCCGCGCCAGCTCCGGCGCGGCGACCCAGGCCAGGAGCGCCCCGAGCGCGAGACCAAAGAGAGGCGCGAAGGCGATGGGCACGCGCGCCGGTCTACTTCGAGAAGGCCTGCCCGGCCACGATGCCGCTGCCCCGCGTCGCCTTGATGACCCACTTGGAGGGGACGGCGATTGGGATGAGCGCGAGCTTGATGCAACCGCTGCCCCTGCCAAGCACCACCTTGCCGGCGGTGCTCTTCTGCTCGCCCATCATCGGCACCAGGCCGGGGACGATGGACTGCGCGACGAGCTGAATCTCCAGCTCTTGTGGGCCGATCCCGCCTGTGGTGGCAGCGATGAAGGTGTAGCAACGGCCGGGCATGATGGTGATGGGTTGCTCGAGCACCTGCCCTTCCTGGAACGTGCCGGCCAGCATGGCGCCCTCCTGACTCATCCTGGGGGCATCGATCTGGGCGTCCGCCGTCAAGGCGAGCGCGACCGCGCCCATGGTCGAGGGATCCAGTGGCGAGGCGCTCGGTCCTTGCGTCGTCGGAGGCGGCGACGGGGCCGGCGGAGCGGTGGGTGCCGGGGGCGGCGCGGTCATCCTAGGAGGCGGCGCTGTCCACGTCGCCGGCGGGTTGGGAGGCGGGTAGGCCGGGTCGTTCTTCGGCTGGCAGGCGACGAGGAGACTGGCGGCAAAGGCCGCGTTGCCGAGGGAGGCCTGGACGCTCTTTCGCATGGCGCCCGCAGGCTACAAGCGCGGGGAGCCTTCGTCGACGGCGCCGGAGCGGTGCTACGCTCGCGCGCTCCGATGGATCCCAAGCGGGTGCACGACCTACTCGAGAGCGTACGGCGCGGCGCCACCAGCGTCGACGACGCGGTGACCGAGCTGAAGGACCTGCCCTTCGCCGACCTCGGCTATGCGGCGGTCGACCATCATCGCGCGCTCCGACAGGGCACGCCGGAGGTCATCTTCGGCCACGGCAAGACGGTGCCGCAGATCATCGGCATCGCGCGCGAGCTCGGGCGGAAGGGACAGAACGTGCTCGTCACGCGCCTCGAGGCAGACCGGGCGGGCGACGTGTGCGCGGCTCTTCCCGGGATGAAGTACGCCGAGGTCGCCCGCGTGGCGACGCTGGAGCAGGTGCCGGTGCCGGAGCTGGGGACCCGTCCGGTGGCCCTGGTGAGCGCCGGGACCGGGGATCTGCCGGTGGCGGAGGAGTGCGCCGAGACGCTCCGCATGCTCGGCGTCACCATCGAGCGCGTCTACGACGTCGGGGTCGCGGGGATCCACCGCCTTCTCTACAAGCGCGACGTCTTCGAGAGGACCAGCGTGGTCATCGTGGTGGCGGGAATGGAGGGGGCCCTGCCCAGCGTCGTCGGCGGCCTGGTCGCCGGCCCGGTGATCGCGGTCCCCACCTCCATCGGCTACGGGGCGAGCTTCGGCGGGTGGACGGCCCTGGGAGGGATGCTCTCCAGCTGCGCGTCGGGGGTGGTGGTCTGCAACATCGACAACGGGTTCGGGGCCGCCTGCGCGGCGGCGCGAATCCTCCGCGCGCGGGACAGGTACTGAGAGTACGCATGGGCCACGAAGGGCAGGACGACGCACACGGGCACGACGACCGGCACGATCACGCGCACAAGGGGGACGTGCATGCGCACGATCACGTGCACGAAGCGCACGCGCGCGAGCAGGCCGGAGAGGGACTTTCACGGGGGGCGGGCCGCGGCAAGGTTCTCTTTCTCGATGCGCCCAGCGGGCTGGCCGGGGACATGATCATCGCGGCCCTGGTGGATCTCGGAGTGCCGGCGTCGGCGGTGGCGGACGCGCTGGCGGTCCTCCCGCTCACCGGCTTCCACGTGCACTTCGGGACACGGGTACGCAGCGGCATCGTCGCCGCGTCGTTCGAAGTGCACGTCGACGCCGCGCAGCCGACGCGCACCTACGCCATCATTCGCGCCATGCTCGAGGCCGCGCCGCTGCCCGACGGCGTGAGGGCTCGCGCGCAGCGGACGTTCCACCGCCTGGCCCTGGCCGAAGCCAAGGTACACCGCTCGCCGATCGACGACGTGCACTTCCACGAGGTGGGCGCGGTCGATGCCATCGTCGACGTCGTGGGCAGCGCCGCCGCGCTGGAGTGGCTGGGGGCGGAGCTCGTGGTCTCGCCGCTTCCCATGGGGCGCGGCTTCGTCAAGGCAGCGCACGGAACGCTGCCCCTGCCGGCGCCGGCCACGGTCGAGTGCCTGGCCGGGCTGGCGACCTTCGACGCGGGGCTCGACTTCGAGTTCGTGACGCCGACCGGCGCCGCCATCGTCGGCGCGCATGCCGGCGGTTGGTCGCGGTGGCCATCCATGGCCCCTGAGCGCGTGGGATGGGGGGCCGGTACGGTGAGCCTGGCGGACCGTCCCAACGTCTTGCGCGCCGTCCTCGGCGCACCGGCCACCGCGATGCACGCCCAGCGACCCGACAGCGCGGCGACGCACGCGGTGCTCGAGTCGAACGTGGACGACGCGACCGGGGAGCTTGCCGCGAGCTGGATCGACGCGCTGCACGCCGCCGGGGCCCTCGACGCCTGGGCGACGCCCATCACCATGAAGAAGGGACGCCCGGCGTTGACCGTCTCGGCGCTCGCGACCATCGAGAGCGCCGACGCGGTGGCGCACGCCATGCTCCGCGAGACGACCAGCCTCGGGGTGCGCCGCTACGAGATCACCCGGGCCGAGCGCCCGCGACGCATGGTCGAGGTCGAGACCGCGTACGGACGCATCCCGGTGAAGGTCGCCGAGGGCCCGTTCGGCCCGCCGCAGGTGAAGCCGGAGTTCGACGTGTGCCTCGCCGCCGCGCGCGCGCATGGGGTGCCGGTGCGCGAGGTGGTTCGCGCGGCGCTCGTCGCTGTGCGGTTGGGATAGTCCCCCTTGCGCGCGCTCCAAGGGCCGCCGAGAAGCCAGGATCGGTCCCGACGTAGCATCGTCAGTCGCACTTTTCCGCGCGACTTCGATATGCTCCCTCTGCGCGCCGCGCTCCATGTGGGACCGGCACGCAGAAGGCGACAAAAGGGCGAACCATGAGCGCATGCCTGCAATGCGGCACCGTGGCCAAACCGAGCGACAAGTTCTGCAATGTGTGCGGCACCCCCGTCACGCGCCCCAGCAGCGCGCCCGCTGCCCCCGCGGGTCCGCCCGCCTACGGCGCACCGGCCCCGCCGCCCTTCGCAGCGCCTGGACCGGGCGGCTTTGGCGGTCCCCCTGCCGCGTTCGGGCCCCCCGGAGCAGGTTCCGCGCGATGTCAGATGGGTCACGAGATCGCGCCAGGCGCCAGCTATTGCGCGCAGGGCCACCCCATCGCCCTCGACCAGATGCAGTTCGGAAACGACGCGTACGGCGGGGGTCAAGGCGGCTATGCCCCTCCTCCGCAGCAAGGCTATGGCGGTCCGCCTCCTCAGCAGCCCTATGGCGCGCCACCTCCCGGCCCGGCCTTCGGCGCGCCTCCGCCCCAGGGTGGCTTCGCCCAGCCTCCCCAGGGTGGGTTCGGCGCACCCCAAGCCGCGCCCGGCTTCGGTCCGCCGCCAGGGTACCCCCCTACGGTCCATCCCAGCGGGTTCGGGGGTCCGCCGCTGCCCGCGCCCGGCTTCGGCCCTCCGCCCGGTCAGGGCTTCGCCGCGAACAGCGACACCTCGCGTGACGCCGTCCCACCCAAGGTCGTGCGCGGCTTTCTCGTCGCCTACGGAGTCAACCCGGCCGGGGACTTCTGGCCCTTGACCGGCGGTCGACTGCAAGTCGGCCGCCTCGGCGCAGCCGATGGGATCGAGATCTCCCTGCAGGACCCCACCATCTCGTCGCGGCACGCGGCGATGGTGGTCGACGCCCAGAGCGGTGGCGTCTCGGTGGAGGACACCGGGTCGACCAACGGCACGTTCGTCAACGACGAGCACATCGGCTTCAACGGGCGCCGCGAGCTCCGTGACGGAGACCGACTGCGGTTCGGCGGCTTCACCACCGTCGTGAAGGTGATCGGCCGCATCTAGAGCACACGGCAGGCGACCGAAGAGCTCCGCTCGAGATGCCCCGACGACTTTCCTTCTTGCTGGTGGCCCTGCTGGCCGCCCTTTCGCTCTCGCTGCCGTTCGCTCGCGCGGCGCGGGCGGCACCGCAGGCGCACATCTTGCGGATCGACCCGCGTACGGGCATGAGCAACGGCAAGCCGACGCTGACCACCGTCATCGAGGTCGTCCAGTTCAAGCCCCTGTCGGAGGTGCTCGCGCCGTGCGCGGGCGTGACGGGGGCGGCGGTGCTCTCGTGCTTCAGCAGCCAGCTCGAGAAACCGGGGGCGCTGTGGGATCCTTTTCCCTTCCCCGAGGCCAACGCGCACTTGCTGGTAAAGGTGTCCGGCGAGGACACGCTTACCAAGTTTGCCGACAAGACGCAGTGGGGCAAAGCGCAGAACCAGCCGAACGTCGGCACCGCCTGGCTCGTCTCGGTCGACGCGTCGAGCGGGATGGGGTCGCGCTTCGGCGACGCCCGCGCCATCGCCCACGAGATCATCGAGGCCATGCAGCCCAACGATCTTCTCGATCTGATGTTCTTCGACGACGTGCAGATCGTCAAAGACACCCACTTTATGACGTACAAGCAGCGCACCAATCTCGCCAACGCCCTCAACGACTTCAAGTCGCCGATGCCCTCGCACGGCAGCGACCGCGCCCTCTTCACGCAGATCAAGTCGATGACGCAGACCGCCTTCGGCTCGCTGGGCAACTCCGACTCCCCGGAGCAGGTGCCCCTCCACCAGGCCATGGTGGTCCTGTCGAACGGCGCCGGCCGCGGGGATCCGGAGAGCGCGTCGCCGAGCGCGGACGTCTTTCATCAGTACCTCGACAGCGGTCGCTTTCCGCCGGAGAACACCTCGCTCCCCAAGACGCCGCTGCCGGTGGTCTCCATCTGGCTGCCCAACAACTCGAGCCTGGTGGAGAACGTCTACCGGAATAATGAAGCGCAGTTCATGCAGTCGCTCTCCAACCCGGAGATCGGCGGTTTCTACGACATCGTGAAGGAGAACGAAGGCGCGGCGAAGGGCAAGACCATCATCGGCCTGGTGAAAGCGCGCTTCAACGCCATGTGGCTCATCCACTGGGAGCTCTCCTGCATCAACTCCAGCGTGGAGCAGACCTTCAACCTCGTCTTCGAGAACACCCATCCGCTCATTGCCCCGGACGGGACCTTCAAGGA
>Ga0302324_100012775_pt1 | contig 17101 bp, 25 predicted proteins | sample Palsa_T0_1_FD_201949 | JGI IMG/M metagenome (GOLD analysis project Ga0302324, IMG submission 201949) | Peat permafrost microbial communities from Stordalen Mire near Abisko, Sweden - Palsa_T0_1 | ecosystem: Environmental > Terrestrial > Soil > Palsa > Peat permafrost | place: Sweden: Abisko...
CGCTTCCGCTCGTCGTCTTGTTCCAGCTTGGAATCGACCCCCGATATGAAATAGAAGCACAACAGGGAGACCCCGGCGACCAGCCCGTAGGGCGTCTGCAGGAACAGTATCGGCAACCCGGCGTATGGGATGACGAGCGCAGGTACCCCGAGGACGCTCGTGGAATCGGTGACGAACGGGTCGTCGGCCTGGTTGTTGTCTCCCTTGGTCTGGTAGTCCGCCAGACCACTGGGCTCCTGGCCTACCGAGACCACCCTATGGATAACGATGGGCTTGAGGAATGAGTCCAGCGCGCCCACGCCAGTACCTCCCTGCACGAAGACGATGATGGTCCCGTTCACAATAGGCGACCGGGGGGCTGTGAAGAGTACCAGCGCGCCGTTCTGCAGGTTCGGGTACATGCTGTTCCCCTGCACGACTGCGAGGGGGTAGGTCTTTGTCCCCGCGATGACCGGGAGCGCGAGGAAGACGACCAGGAGCGTCAGGCCGAATCCCAATACTATGCGCCGTTTGTTGATCGCCAATTGTCTCAAGTCTTGTAGGTGTAGCTTACCTGGAACTGGGTGGGATTCGGCGCTCCCCAGAAGACGGTCAGCGCAACCCCGGAAGGACCTGTTATCACGACCTCGACGTACCCTGACGCTGGTACAGTTCCTGCCGAGGAGGAGATGGACGCCGACTGGTAGAGGGCCGTTAACGTCGCCGAAGCTCCGCTCGCCATGGTCGACTGGACGGTACCAGCGGAGTTAGTCGTATAGTATGAGACCGTGACTGCCTGTCTCGCCGGCATCAGGGCGTCGCAGAGCATCCCCCAGTAGGTGGTCGAAGTGCCGAAAGCGCACGAATCTGCCGACTGGGAAGTGCTCATGGCCTCGTACTCCACTGCGTTGGAGTCTCCCGACCCGGTCACTGTGTTCACCAGCGTGCCTGTCCCCGCACCTATGCTCCCGACCGTCTCCGTGACCGATGTGTAACCTCCGAAGAGGGCGAACACGAAGTCCGTATCGGCTATCGTGGAGACCGACGAGACCGTCGGCGCTGCCCCGGTCGCCGAGCATGAGCTCACGGCCGTCTCGGGGAGTCCCGAGGCGGGGTCGAAAGGAGTGGTGGTGTCAGCACCAGAGACGCCAAAGGCGACCCCCGACGCTGCCGTGGGTGCAGAAGAGAGCGTGACGGTGATGGTGTCGGCGGAGATGGCGGTGCTCGCAATACCATACCATTCTACGTGCGTGGCCTCCTGGGTACCTGAGCAGGCGACGAACGAGCTGCGCGCGGAGCCCTGCCACGATATCTTGTTCAGAGAGTCGGAGACCGACGAGACGGTCACCGAGCTGCCCGAAGAGTATGTGTCGACCGAGAGGATCACCACGTCGTTGGCCTTCACTGTGGTCAGTGCCCCTGCGGAGAACGTGGAGCCGGACGACCAGGTGCCGGTCGAGCTCCCGTCTAGCGCTGGCGCTGGCGCGTCCGCGAACAGCTGGAACGAGAGAGCGCCTGCGGGGATGGATGTCGCGGACGCGAACTGTGACGACCAGAGGTACATGCTCGCCCCGGCTGCAAGTTTGAAGGACGGCTGGCCCTGGACCGCGTCGCAGAACCCGGAGATGTTGCTACCCGAGGTCGCGGTCCACGCCTCTGAAGCAGAGCTCACCGTCGCACTGACGATATCGTACGCGTCCCAGTGCTTGGCGTTTATGTAATTGTCAAGAGGCGTCCACCCCGAGGGGACTCCTGTGGTCGGATTGCCGCCCTGCTCCATGTAGCCGAATAGCATGTCGTTTGCGTTGGAGGTGCTCATCGTGCAGGAAGTAGGGGAATTCGCGTTGACGACCGAGGGCAGGTTAGAGTTCGAGTCAAACGGGTTGCTGGTGTCGGCTCCGTTTATCGCCAGGTAAGCGGGGTTACACGCGCTGCCGGCGACATATGTTACTGTCACGGTGACTGAAGATAGCGTACCCGAGGAGTACGCCCAGAACTCGGCACCGCTCCTCGACCCTATGGTATAGCTCGAGAAGGTCGACCGGGTGTTCCATGTGAGCCCCCCGCCGCTTATCGACATCGACGTAACTCCCGGATTGCACAACACCATGACCACTATCACGTCGTTGGTGTCCGAGGTCGTCACGCTCACCGTGGTGGGAGAGGGGTTGTTCGCGCCGATACCATGATTGTCCAGCTTGAGGCCGCCGGTCGCGGGCGTCGGTTCCGTTCCCTGTGTGTCAACTGTAAGGCAGGGCGCTGTGCAGCCTGTCACGGGGGCGTTCGCGTTCTCATAGTAGGGACTCAGTAGGAAGCCCGCGTAGTCGGCATTGGCGCTCGACAAGATGGTCACGGTCGCTGCCCCGGCGACGAGGAACAGGGTCAGCGGTATCCCCACGAGAAGCAAGAAGCGCCTGTTCAACGCAACCTGGAACTCCAGCCTTCACTTGGGAGCCTCGTGGCTCCTAGGCTACCGTTATCTGAACTGCCGCTGGGGCGGTCCAAGTCGCTGAGCCGGTGTCCCACAAGATGGTCATCGTCTGACTGGCAGTGATGCTGGACAGCGTGGTAAACGTGAAAGTGTACAGTGTGCTCGTCGTGCCAGCTGCCGCAGTGCTGGTGACAGTGATCGTGTAGGTGTGGCTGACCGTGGCTCCTGCGTTGATGGTGATGGTCCAGCCTATCATCCAGTCTCCCGCCACGAGGTTGTCAACGTATGCCGTGCCTCCGTTCGCCCACGTCATCGGTGCGGTCGTCGCTGTCTGAGCAGCTTCTACGACGTTGTAACTGATCTGCGAGGCGCTAAAGTAACCGTTGTCTACCAGGTATTCTCCTTGGTACCCTGCGTTGGTGCTCGTGTTGATAGTGACTGAAGCCGCATAGGCGCCGACAGAGCCCATCAATATCAGTGACAGCACGATGAGATAGACCAGCCTGATGTTGCGCCGTACTCCGGGAATTCGAACGAACTTTGCCATAGTCTCGATGCCTTCTTTGAATAAATCTGAACAATCTTTTGACCTTATTTAATCGCAACGAAATTTATCTCAAAACTGAGCGGTTTGTCAAATTGTCAAAACACTGGGCCCTTTTCGATTTGTCGATCCAGATGAGGATGTGCAGTCTCAGACGTTCAGGGAGCTAACCGACGAGCAATGGGAGAAGGTAAGGCACCTGATTCCCTCTTCGACCAGGGAAGGTCGGCCGAGGACCGACGACAGGCAGGTGCTCAACGCGATCTTGTTCGTGCAAAAGGTCCACATCCCCTGGAACTACCTTCCCAAGCAATTCGGAGACGACTCCACGGCGAACAGGAGGTTCAGGCGCTGGGTGAAGGAAGGCGTCTGGAGTCAAATACGCGACGCCCTTAACGCGGCGGGATATCGCACGGACGAACTGTAATCAGGAACGCTCGGCGGACGGCAACGTGCGGTGTACGAGATCGCTAGCCCACCAATCCTTTGCTAGCAGGCTGCGCACCCGCCTGACATGGCTTCGCGAAAGCCTGGCCTTCAGGAGAAGTGGAGATACGTCTTCGACTCACTCGAATCGATAATCCCGATTTACGCGAAAGGCTCCGGCAGAATCGCCCTCTTCTCCGACACGAGGATGCGGACACAGACCGTTCAATTCGCAGCCCGCAAAGCCTCCCTCGTGCTCGACCTTGGCTCGGGTCCCGGTGTCATGGCCGACCTCGTGGCCGCCGCCGGTGGAGAGCCAGTTCTTCTCGACGCTTCAAGAAGGATGCTATCGGCGGCCAGGGGAAATAACAAAGTCCAGGCGGTGTTCGAGTACCTTCCGTTCCGCGACGGCGCCTTCAGTTCGGTCGTTTCAGGGTTCGCCCTCAGGGACTCAAGGGACCTGATAGCGGCGGTCGTGGAGGTCAGGCGCTCGCTCTCAACAGACGGGAGGTTCGCGTTCTGCGACCTGGGGAAACCGGACTCCTTCGGGAAGGCCGTACTGCTCGGCCTCTATCTTCGTCTAGTCGTCCCTGTGATCGGGGCGCTGACCGGAGGGAAGAACGGTCTGGGGTTCAGCTCCCTTTACGACACGTATCTCCTGACGCTCACGAACGGCGAGCTGGCCAGGCTCCTCCGGAGTTACTTTGCGCTGGTCGAACTGGACGCGAGAGACATGGGCGGGTCCATCGTCGTGTCATGTGTCGCCTGAGTGCTCCGTTACGACCCTGTCCAGCTCGCGTATCACAGCCACCACGTCCTTCGTCGGGACTGTGCACCCTGCCGCCTTTGCATGGCCTCCCCCGCTGCCCCCGTACTCCTGGGCGATCGCGCCTATCGCCTTGCCGAGGTGGACCCCTGTCTCTGAAGTGCAGCGCAGGCTCATCTCCACCCTGCCGCCAGGCTTTTTCTTGAACGCGACCCCGACGGGGACGCCGAACGCACCGAGCAACAGTTTGGCGACGCTTCCCGTCGACCCCTGTTTCGTCTCTACATAGGCGACGCCCTGGAGCTTCTTGCCTTCCTTCTTCACCTTCTTCGCAAGCCTCGCTATGACCTCGGCCTCGGCGACCGCTGCTTGCGGCACGCCTTCGATCTGGTGAGGCAGGCGCATCTTCGATAGCTTCTCGACCAGCATCCGGGGGTACTCTGGGTCCTTCCCCTCCATTGCGAGCGCGTAAGAAAGTAGCGTGCTCTCGAGCAATATGAAGTGCCTGTCGTAGGTCTCCATCATCCGCTTCCCGTTCCTCGAACCGTCCATGTAGTCCGTCACGGCCGCATACAGGGCTACCATCTTCGCCTCCTCGGGCAGCGACTCCTTGAAGTGAAGGTAGGTCAGCATCCCAGCACACTCGTTGACGTTGTGCACGAGCTCGATCGGCAGACGCTTGAGAGTGACCCTGTCCTCCGGTGAGATGTAGTGGTGGTCGATGTAGGTGACCCGGAGCTTGTCGCTCAACCGCCTCAGGGTCTCAGAGAACCTGCCGAACCTGCTCTGGTCCGTGCCGAGGTCGCAGATGTACAGCTCCTCGAGGTCCCTGGGCAGGTTGTCGAGCTCGTCAAACAGGGTGTCGTAGTCGGTGAGTCTGAACTCGCAGCCGGTGGCAGCGCGCACGAGGGCTGCGCTGGAGACCCCATCGATGTCCTTCACGTGAGAGAGACAGAGCTTCTTCATTGTTCAGGGGTGCTTGCTTTGCCCTATATGAGAACCCGCGTGGATCGACACCTCAGGAGCCGGACTGCAATCACGGCAATCATAATGAGCGGGCTAAGCTTCAGGTTAGACAATTCACGGAGCTGCTCGTATTGACCCTCGTGTTCCGTCCTAGAGCACGGCTGTAGGAATGACGAATCGGCAAGAATCTCATCGGGGCGAGGCGGCGCGGGGGTGTTTGCTCTTGGCTGCGAGGGATTGTGAACCTAATGAACGGGAACGAATCTTCCCTGGTGATGCCCCCTGGTACTCCGCTGGTATCGTTAATGTCTCGCCTCCTGGAGGTCACATTTAAGAGACCAGATGATACAAACTAAGACTTAAGTATACAGGATATTACAATGTATACCATGCCAGAGGTCCTCTCGGTCAAGGTGGACGGGGAAAAACTCAGGCAGCTTGAGGAGATAGCTCGCGAGGAGCAGAGCGACAAGTCTACCATCGCCAGAAAGCTACTTGACATGGGGATGAAAGAGTGGAAGGTCAACAAGGCGGTCGAAATGTTCAGACGAGGCAAGCTGTCTCTGTGGAAGGGAGCGGCTACGGCCGGCGTTTCATTGAGAGAGTTCATCGAAATCCTTGACGAAAGGAAGGTCGCGTGGGTGGGAGTGAGCTTGCAGGACCTCGATGCTGAAGTCAAGGCAATAGAAAAAGAAATGTATTGAAGACTAGATTCGTCTTCGACGCAACGCCACTTATTCACCTCGCCAAGGCGGGGCTGGCTCCGATGATCGTTGCGCTCGACGGGGAGAAATACACGGTCCCCGCCGTCTTTGACGAAGTGGTCACAAAGGGTATGGAGTTGGACTATTCCGACGCTTTGGGCACGGCTTCATTGGTGGAGCGGGGCGTACTCAAGGTCAAAGCTCCCCAAAGGAAAACAACGGATGCGTTAGTCCGACTCCACAAGGACGTCCACGCAGGCGAGACAGAGGTCATCGTGCTGGCCAAAGAAATGAACGCGACCGCAGTGATCGACGATCGCGTCGCCAGGACAGTCGCCAAAATAGAAGGGGTGCGCGTAGAAGGCTCCTACGGTCTGATACTCAGAGCGGCGGCAAGGGGCTCTATTTCAAGTGAAGAGGCCGAGGCCGCGCTAGGACGACTCGTGGCGTCCGGATGGAGGTGCGACGCCGAACTCTACGCTGCCCTTATCAGGTCGCTCAGTGAGATCTCGGAACGAAGGACGACCTGATTGGACTAGATCATCCGCTGGGACCATTGAGTTAGAAGTAGGGCAGCCTTGAGTAAATCCTGACCCTGATACGCAGGTTTCCCCCGGGGGTTGGGTCAGTGTGGCTAGGATCCGATTTTTGAAAGCCCTTGCGGACAGGGGGCGTCCCGCGAGCAGGACTCTTGATATTTCGACGACGCTGGCGATTTCCTGCTCGTGAGTTGTAGTCGTCCGCGTTGCGGTGCTCGAATTGACCTCGGCGCTTCGTCCTAGAGCACGGCTCTAGCGGTGACGACCTCGGTGTGCGCGCTACCAGTGCCCGTGTCGACCGTCACTGTGAAGGTGAATACGGAACCCGACTCGAGCACGCTTGTGCCATGAGATGCCACTCCAACCGATGCACCCGCTTCCGACCCCACTGCGAGGGGGGTGGCACTGTCGACCGGGGAGGCTGCGACATTGCAGAAGGTCACTGGATTGAGGCCGGCAGAGGGACACGCCGCGGCTCCTCCAGTCCCACACGCATAGTTGCCCGCCGGGGTTTCGCCCATGCAGGAAAGGGCGTTTGAGTCCTGGACGCCGGTGTTAGCGCCCGAATTGAGCGCCACCTGTATCCCTGTCACCGGGGAGTTTCCGTTGTTCCGCACCGTGATGACCAGGGTGCCGGGTGAGGTTCCGGTCGGGTCGACGAGTGTGGCAGTGGTCGGGTAGAGGTTAGAGCCTGCCCCGTTGGAGAGCCCGCCAATAAGTCCTGTCACAAAGGCGTACAGTACAACAGCCGCCCCGATCGCCAGCACTATGAGGAGGAGGATTGCGATTACCTCGCTGACTCCTGGTCTCTTCGCAAGGACCCGTTTCCGCGACCTAGTAATGACTAGCCGCATTACTGGTTCTCATTTGGTTTTGGGCGTCGGCCTCTTTATAATTTTGTCTGACATAATATTACAACAACTCCCTGATTCTCTGTCGCAAGAAGGCATGAGACAGCGTCAGATTGCTGACTTGCGGACATCGATTCGGGCTAGACCTCTGGCTGGCGCTCGCCACCCTTTCGCATATAACCCGAGTCGAGGATAAGCCCGTTGATGGTAAGCGCGCCGAGGGGGCTCCTCAAACTCGTGGCACTCCAGTTGCTATCTGAGTCCTCCCTGTCGGGGGCGGAGCTTCAGGAACAGGTGCGACGCTCTAGCCAAGGAGCGTGGAAGCCCGGCCCGGGTTCTATCTACTTCATGATCAAGGAGCTGAGGGACAGTAGCCTGATAGTCGAGCTCCCCGCGAAGGGAGGGACGACGCGGCGCTATGTCGTGTCGAACAAGGGCAAGGCTGAGTTAGACAAGCTGAGGGGTACCGTCGAGAAGGAGACCAAGAAGCAGCTGGAGTTGTTGGCGTACTACTGCGACCTGGCGGGTAGGAAGAGTCTGGCAGCAGGCCTCCGCAGCCTCGCGACGAACGCGCAGTGAGCGCTTGCTATCGCTTGAGTTCGGAAAGGATGTGCTCGACCGAGGCTTCGGGTGACTCTGTGCCTGTGTCGACCCGCACCGCGCCCCGGGGCTCCTCGAACTGTTCGTAGATCCTGCGGAAGCTCTCCCACGGAACCGCCTCCTTCCTCCCTGAGTTCCTCCCGAAAGCGAGCTCCGGCTCGCAGAATACATAGACCACGGTGGTCTTCGTGGCCAGCGGCGACAGCTCTGCGAGGGCCTCTCCCCTGTATTCCTCCCTTGCAAAAGTCCCCTCGAGGAGGGTGTCGTATCCGGAGTTCAGTGCCTGCCTCCCCACGGCTATGAGGGCGGCGTAGACGAACTTTGATTCGGGCGACGTGTACGTGGGCCTGTCAATCATCGCGCGCATCCGGTCGGTCTGGACGAACACGGAACCCTCCAGTCTCGCAGAAAGGACCGTTGCGACGGTCGTCTTCCCGCTCCCCGGGATTCCGCAGAACAAGATCAGCCTCGGCCGCATTCTCCCTAGCGAGGGTCGCTCCTTTAGAAAAAGTTTGGCAGGAGCGACGCAAGGCCCTCCCTCGACCAGCTATGATTAAATCTGTGTGAGAGAGAGTGCGTCTCGTGGACGACGACCGTTTCGTCAACGTCAGGAAACTGGCGGCGTTCGACCTCTACTTTCGCAAGCCGCGCTTCATACTCCTCGAGTTCGGGTTCGTCGTATTCGGCATCGGCGCCCTCGGTTTCATCTCCGTCTTCCTTGGCCTGGCGAGGTCTGCACTCGCGACTGGGATAGGGGTCTACCTTATGCTCCTCGGCCTGGACTACGTCCCTCTCCTCGCCTACGCAGTCCTCATCTACCGCCGGGGGAGCGCGAAGCGTGAGATCGAGAAGGAGTTAAGGAACGAGACTCATTACAGGACAAAGTACGGTATGCAGCAGGTACTTGTGATGGTCCCCCTGGTGATCCCTGCACTGGCTGCGTACCAGGCGATCAAGAAGGAGAATCCAGCTGACGCGGCTAATCCCTCATCTTAGTGCGCCTAAGCTTTTATCCTGACTCGGCCGACGCCTACACCGTGTCTGCAGAGACCAAGTTCGTTGTGAAGATCTACCCTGCTGTGAAGCCGAAGAAGGTGCCCAAGGAAGTGAGCACCGAGCTCAAGGGCGTCGCCAGCGGCAAACAGATGTCGAGGATGAAGAAGGAAAGCGTTGACTGTCCCGTCGTGAAAGCAGAGGTTTCTTTCCTCGTGTGCTTCGCCTGTCCGTCTTTCATCCGTAGGGTCAAGGGCGAGGTCGACTGCGCCGGAGGCAACGGCCCTCCGAAAGAATGGCTGCTCTAGCCTTTGATGAATCCCAAGACCAGCCCGATGATGAAGGCTATTGACGAGTAGGGCAAGTAACTCGCTATCCGATCCGCTTCATTTACGAGTGAAGGTCCGCTCTTGAACAGGGCGATGAACGGCTCTATCACCTGATTTGGCGTGACGAAACCGGCAGCAATCAGGACCAGTGCGATTATGGCTACGGCTATTCCGACCTTGATCACCGACTTGGCGACGACCCCTACTAGGAAGCCGATCAGGAGCGGTACCAGCAGCGCCACAACAAAAGTAACTGATGCCTCAGGTGCCAAAATGCCCGTCATTGCTCCTTTTTTGCTCCCTGCGTAATTACTCTTCTGGAACTGTGTTCCCGCTTAGCAGGGGGTTGGCTGAAACAAAACCAGCCGCGGCCCCCGTCAATCGAGAGTCCTTACTCAACCGACTATCTCGGTGATCTGTTTCGCTATCCCGTTCTCTATGTGCGTCGTCCAGAGGATTTCGGCGACGTCGAGAGGGAGGAAGAGCACGCTGAGGAGCAGCGTCTCTACTGCAACGACCGCGATGTTCTGCACCCACTTGCCGATGCCGATGTGCACCGAGAAGTCGTCGGGCTGTCCGGATATCAGGATGGTGAATGCCCTGTCCGCGTCGATGATCCCCCTCAGGACTCCCGCCTTCTGCGCCTGGACGATGTTCCCCAACGGCGCCTTGGTCGACTGTGTCTTGTACCCGTCGGTCTTCAGCTGCTGCTCAATCTGCTGCGAGAGCTGGTCGAGGTCCTTGCCCTTACCCTGGAACCGCAAGTTCTTTTCTGCAACCATATTTATCGAGCTGCAAAACTGTCCGGACCTTATATAGGTTAGGAACGTTCGGTAGGTATCCTGTAAAGGAACACCTTCGCCTTTCGGTCAAGCCTCTCCGGCTGCCAACCCCTGAATTCGTGGTAGTATGACACTATCAGGCTGCCGGGCTTCATCTGGAGGAAGACCCTGTCCTTCAGCTTCTGCATTATCCCGTCCCAGAGGAAGACGAAGACGATGTCCGCCTGAGTTATGTCGGCCTTGAGCAGGTCTCCCTTCACGACACTAACGCGTTTCTCCAAACCTTTCTTCCTTATCTGCCGGTCCGTCCACCAGACTTTCAGGGGGTCGACCTCGACTCCCACGCAAGTCGCCTCGGTCCGCTCCGCCACGCGGATGATTATCTTGCCAAAACCGGAGCCCAGGTCGTACACCCTGGAACCTTGACCAGGCTGGGAGAACTCTATCATTTCATCCAGGATCTTGCCGGGGACCGGTTCATACCCCGCGCCCTTCACGAAGCTCCAGAGGAAGTACCCGATGATTATGATGCCCACGATGACCAGGCTGGTGACCGCTTCCAGGATGGTCCTTTGGGTTCCGGATAGTATGAGGGGCGCTAGCAAGAGGTGAAACCTGTTAGCGCTCCGTTGGCCAGTTTAAATCGCTTGAACTTACTTAACGACTGGTGCGCTCTTGGCCTTGTCGGCCATCAAGACGATGTGGCTGAATATCAGCCCTGCGCTGGTCCCGAACAGCTCGTCCGCCCTCCTCGCAAACCCGCGCACATCGCCGTTTGCAGCATCACCGACATATGCCAGAGAAGCAGTCGCAGATATCTCACCGAGGAGGTCGTTCAGCGCCTCGCGTATGTACTCGGATAGCTCCGGACTCTTTATCCGGCGTTTCTCTATGGTCAGGACGAATTCATCGGCGCCGAGACCCATTACGAGTGCTCCTTTTGCATCCATGTCCCTTTATCTAACTCCAATTTCATTTTGGTACACCTTATCCAGTATTTGTTCTCTGGGCTGTGCCATAATCCTGTGGGTTGTGGGTGCTTTTATAGCTTTGGACTCTGCATGAGGTATACCACATCGGACTCTATGCGTATTCTTAGTAGGCATAGAGCTCAACCGACCCTCGCCGACGTCTCGATTGAGAGACCGTTGTCCTGGACTGCGTGCCTGATCGTCTTTACCCTCGGGATTACCCTTCTGAGCTTCTCAATGTCTATCTCGCCTTCCGCCTGCTCGAAGCCCTGTGCGAACTTGAAAGACATCACCCCGTCCACCAGGCTCTTCATGTAAGAGATGTCAGAGTCGCTGTGGATGCCCTTGGGAAGGAGGATGAAGTGGACGCCCCCGAGCTTGTGGGCCGCGTTGACCCAGAACATTACGAGGTCGGTCACGTCGTCTGCCGGGTAGGTCTTCATCAGGTAGGACAGTGACAGCGCGCTCCATCTCCCCTCGTTGAGCCGCTCGATAAAGTCCTCCTGGAGGGCGTTGAGCGAGTTAGGAGGGAGGTCGATCCTCTGTTCCCTCGGGTCCTCGGGCGTGTTGTTAGCGATAGTCTTCAGCTGCGGAGGTATGACCCTTGTAAACACCCACGACCCGTTGTCGATCTGTTCGCTGATGTCCCACTTGAACGTGTTCATGTCCTGCATGATGTCTTCGCTGGACGCCTCTGACGTATAGTAAACGACCTTGGTGCCCGTCTTTGCGGCATTGTAGAGTGCCTGTTGAGCGAAAGTAGCATAGAACGTGCCAGGCTCGCCAGTAAGTAAGTAGACGCTGTTCGTGGGGAAGCCCCCTCCAAGGATGTAACCTATGCCCTGGAGCCCAAAATCGGACATCCCTTGGTCTGCTGGCGCGCGACCAGGGACGGTAGACGGTCCCTTAACTGGCAAAGTGCCTTTAGTAGCCTCTAGTTCGGCAGAAGTCGGATTACCCTTAAAAGCCTTTCCCGCCGCGTAGTACACCCTGCGACGTTCGGGCAATCTCTTCTCCTGTCCTTAAGTAGTGTCTTAGATTATACATAAAGGTTGTGTATTTGTATCATGGGTAGGATAAGACGATGAGTTTGTGGCGTTGCACTAACTTTCTCATCTGGATTGTTGAGGTCGCGTTTCCGTTTTGGGTAAGATTAAATAGTGTTTCCGTCCACATCCGTCTCGCGATATGACCTCGTACCATAGAGGCGTCCTGATCACGAATACCGTCGCTGGCGTGGTTGCGGCTTCGGTCGCGGTTTTCACTGCAGCATTCGGATACATCCTGGTTCGCAGTCTGGTCAACACTCCCTTCAACCTGTCACTATCCACGGGCGCGTCCAGCATGGCCGAGAGTTTCTTTGTCTACGGTTTCATCTCCATAGAGGCCTGTTTCGTTGCAGTGGTCCTCTATTTCGGCTATTCAACCGTGAGGAACGCCCTCAAGCGCAAGGTCATCGAGATAGAAGTAGACTAGCTTCTCAGAGTAAGCATCAGCTCAGCATCTACCATTTATGTAAGTTCTAAAGGTATAATTACCGGGTCTGTACAGCCTGTAGTAATGTTCATCAGGGCATCCATGATGACGAGAATCATATCCGGCACAGTCGTCGCCGTGGTCATAGGGTTCAGCCTGGCATTCACATACCTCCTGTACAAGCTTGCGGGCCAGATGACAACTGCAAGCAGTTTCTTTGGCAGCGCCGCGAGCTTGATGTACCTTTCAGTCGAAGGTATTTTCCTGGCGTTGATCCTCTTCGCCGCGTATGCCGTGCTCCGGAAGAAGAACTGAGAGAAAAATTCTCTCCCTTGGGGCTGGATTTTCTCTCGTGAGAGTCCGGGAGAGATTAATATAGCGGCCCCCTAATGTACTGAGATTCGAGGGAGATAATATTGCGCAGGCTACTCGTTTTTGGAACTGGCGCTGCGGTCATCGGAATATTATTGACGATAGTTGCGTTCTATGAGGCGTATCTGATCGTCAGTTCTCTTCAGAGTGAGCTCGGGACTGTGACCAATCAGACTCTTCTTCTTGAGGATGCTACTCTGGAAGCGGTATTCCTGGGCGTGATGGTAGCCCTCGGCTATGGGCTTATCTCCAAAGGTCTCGATGGGATCCGGAAACAGGAACTCCTCGAACTGGAGGAGCCTGCTGAGGAACTGGCGGCCCGCGAAGTCGGGCATCTGGGTACAGTGGTTACTCAGCTCCCACCTCGGCCGATGACAAAGAGGGCGGTTGTCGTATCGACGAAGTCCGAGCAGGACTCTAGCACGCAAGGCGCTTTCAAAAGCTCGACGACCTCTGCAGCTTCGACTATGGGAGCAGCTAGTGGCTCTCCACGCACTGACCAGCAGGCTCGCACATCGTCTGATCAGAAAAAGTCCGACTGGCTTTACAGCCTGGAGGCAGAATCCAAGACAAAGCCTTTCGATACGAATCAGGTTCAGGTGACACCCTTGCAAGCTCAGGGCGCAGGTTCTACCTCTTCAATTATGGATGAGAACTCCTTGGCGACAAGTGCGACAGACGCGGGAGTAACCCCTATGGTGGCTACTGAGCCCGAAAAGATGGCTGATTCGAAGTCCGGCGAGATAACGTGGGAAGGCGGCGCGCCTCCAGCGCTCGAAGGGGTAGAAGTTTTCCCGGAACCATCCGTTCACGGGGCAGAGGTGGCGATGATGGAATCATCGTCTGGGGCGTCCGGGGAGGTAGGAGGGGCCTCTCAACAGGTCCAGGTGGACGTCGCGGGTCCTGCGGCCTCGCCCGAAGTTCCTGTGAAGAGAAAGAGGGGTAGGCCAAAGGGTTCTAAGTCGTCAAAGGCACCCGTCACGGATAAATCATCTTAGATATTACATAAATATAATTCGGAATATTGTAATTTCCTCTAATGCATTATTAGAGAATTATTTTTTAGAAAATTAGAAAATAGGCTACATATGCCCTATATTGATTATGCAAAATTACTAAAAATACAATATTTAATCACTTGAAATCGTTGTTTTCCCGCTTCGTTTATATACGGGTTTTATTCGAGCTTTGGCTAAGTGAATATCCGAAAATGAAGTTCACCCTGAAAGCAAAGAAAAGATCTGCAGTCAGTCCAGTCATCGCAACACTCCTCCTCATCGCCATCGCGGTAGCAGCGGCGATCATCGTCTACGCCTTCGTGACCGGCTTAATCGGCGGCCTCTCGAGCGGATCAGGATCAAACCTGTACCCGACGACGGCTACCCTAGTCGTTCCAACAGGCACGTCCCCAGGCACCCTCGTCATCACTGTGTTGAACAGTGGTAACTCGCCAGTCACTGGTATCCAAGTCACTTTGGCCTCCGGCGCTAACGTCGGCGTCCAGGACCAAGATGTGGCTACTTGCATGGGCGAATACCCAAGCGGCTTCAGCTGCGTAACCAACGCCGCCCCAGTCCTAACATGTCCTTCCGCACCGGCAGTGGGGCCCCCAATCGTTCCAGCTGTGTTCTGCACAGCTGCCAACACACTGGTGGACACCCTAAATCCTCTCTCAGTAGGTAGCCAGGTCAGCGCATCAGTCGGAGTCGCAAGCCACGGCACTAATGCCCTACAAGCAGGATCTGCCTACTCGTTCACCGTCACCATCGACACAGCTAGCGGCAGTGCGCACACTGAGCTAGTAACCGCAACCGCAGAACTGTAAGCAGACCCAGCGAGGAGTGAATCCTCGCATTCTTCCTTTTTCTACCGAATCAGTGACAGCTATTATCCAATTTCCCGATTCGCAGGGGAATAGGGTTTCAATGAAATCGGAATGTCTCGTGTGACTACCCTTTCCCGAGCTTGAACTTCTCTGTAACTGATTTGGCGATATCCATGAAGTCCTTCATCCTCATCTTTCCAGCCACCGCTTCTATCCTCTGAAGTACGATGGCATCGTCAGTCGCCACTACGATCAACTTAGTCCCGGGCGAAAGCCGGAGACGGTCCCTAACTTCCTTCGGTATCACTACTTGGCCCTTGTCTGAGACCTTTGTCACATCTATTATCGGTCCTTCTGTCATGCAGTTTGTTCACAGACTGCATTATCTTATAAACTGATAAGAGCGAACCAGCGCCTTGTTCATCCTTGGCGACAGAGCAGGGGACGAGTATCGGGAGGACCATTACGCTCCTCATGATATTCGCGATAACGATAGTCGCCATAATCATCATCTTCGCGTATTTCAACGGGCTCTTCAAATTTGTGACCGAGGGAGCAGGGTCGGCGAGCGTCACCGGTGTTTTCGCCCTCTCCGGCGCCGGGAGCACTTCTGGCAACCTCATCCTTCAGGTGACAGATACCAGTGGCTTGCCCATAACAGGCATCCAAGTCACATGCCCCACCGCGCAATTCGCGACCGGAATCTGTGCAGGACTCCAGATGAACTACCAGGCGTCGCCCGTTTCTTCAGCAAACCCCTTGTCCAAGGGCGACTTTGCCTCAGGGAGCCAAGATGTACAATCTGCCCCGGGAACGAATTTCACCGCAGGCACGATTTACACGATCACAGTAACCTTTACCTTTGGGGACGGAACTATGCAGTCGCAGACCGTCAGCGTGGCCGCGCAGGCTTAGAAAAGCAACGACCCTTGCTACATTAATAAGTATCAGGGCGCTTGAGGCCGTCACGTTTGCGATTCATTAGAGGTGCATCGTCGAAAAGTCTTGGAGTATCTCCCATCATAGCTACGCTATTGCTGATCGCGATAGCGGTAGTCGCGGCTGTCATCCTCTATGCTTTCGTATCCGGACTGGTCACAGGTTTCACCAAGGGTGGACCTTCGACACTCGTGACCGGAAACGGCGAGATGGCGGTGCCAGGTTCCACAGACATGGCTGGCGTGCTTACAGTCAACATTCGGAATGGAGGCTCTCAGTCAATAAGTGACATTTCCGCTGTTTGCACCGACCCACCTTTCAGCACCGTGAACTGTGGAGGGCTGATCTTCGATTACAACGGGAATCCAATCGCGACCTCAGGGGCGCCCACAACGCTTCTACCGGTCAACCAACTTGGAACTGGAGTCGCTGGGGTGACTGCCTCGTCACTTCCGGGCTTCACAGCAGGAACGAGTTACCAGGTAGAACTATACGTCACTTTTGTTGGCGGCTCTACGCAAATTATCCTCATAAGTGTACCTTCGACTTCATGATTAAGCGTCACAAGGCACACAATTGATATATGCCCGAGTCCGGAGGGGACTACTCTTGAGTAGCAGGACCGTTGCGCCGTTAGCCATCGCCCTGCTCTTCATGATGGTGCTGGGGTCGCTCCCGTTAGTGTTGCCCGCTTCAGCGGCTACCTCGACGACACTCCCTACAGCGGCCAAGGGACTTTCGCTATCTGTGATTCCGACCCGGCTTCCTGCAGACGGCAACACTTACCCTGCACTTATAGTCACTTTGACGGACGCTGCCGGGAATCCTACTTTGGCGTTCAATACTACTACCGTTTACCTCTCTTCCTCACAGGAGAACGTAGCCACACTGCCTCCTTCAGTTACGATTCAAGCAGGCGAGGGTTTCGCTGTAGCCAATGTGACCACGACACAGACTCCCGGTACCACTACGGTGACCGGATCTGCAAGCGGCATCAGGGCATCCGAAGTGGTGGTAGCGACCAGTATCCCGAGCGGATATGCAACTGCTCTCAAGATCACTCCTCAGCCAGCCAACGTGTTTGCGAGGCCTGGCGGGTTCGGCTCTATTGTGATTCAACTGCAGGACAACACTGGTCTTCCTGCCAAGGCAGCCTTCGACACCAACGTCTCTCTTTCTTCGTCCAACAACGGGATCGCTCAGCTTGACCAGAAGTTCGTGATCATCCCAACGGGCCACGACCTCGCAGTAGTCAATTACACTTCAGGATATGCGATAGGCCAGGCTTTCATCACGGCGACGGCGACGGGTTTCAGTGCTGGTACGACCTCTTTGGGTGTCGTGGGCTCGCCTCCATACTCGCTGAAAGTCACGGCCGAACCCAATGGTGCAGTCCTCTCGAGCACGGATAGGGTCGTAGTATGGTTGACGGATGCGGCAGGTAATCCGGCCCGGGCATCAGCTCCCGTGTCTGTAGCACTGACTTCCTCGAACCTCACTGTTGCTTCAGTGAGCCCACAAGTAATCACGATACCGACCGGCCAGATCAGCGCAGTCGCGACATTCACTACGACTAAAGTAAAGGGCTTCGCGGCCATAACTGCTTCC